>Ga0193729_1001020_pt1 | contig 14483 bp, 14 predicted proteins | sample U1c2metaG_FD_143036 | JGI IMG/M metagenome (GOLD analysis project Ga0193729, IMG submission 143036) | Soil microbial communities from a riparian zone of the East river system, Colorado, United States - U1c2 | ecosystem: Environmental > Terrestrial > Soil > Riparian zone | place: USA: East River... | reverse complement strand
CCGCCTTTCTCAACAATCCGAATGAACAAAGCCAGGTTATCGAGGATCATTATTCGTAAAGTCCGAAGAGAATATTCGGAATTTATCTGATTATACGGAAGATGTGAATGCTCTAGTTTCGTCTGCGAAAGGAGCCATCACATGAACCTCGATCACGTCACCATTCGCACCCGGGATTTGCAGGCGACACGGACCTTCTTCCTGAAGGTCTTCGATCTCAAGGAAGGCGAGCGACCGCTCGCCATCCAACGCATTCCCGGCCACTGGCTTTATTCCGAGGGCCATCCGCTCGTCCACATCATCGGCTCGCAAGGATACGGCATCGATCGCGCAGCCGAGGCGATCGATCACGTCGGCTTGCGAATGGAGGGCTACGCCGACTTCCGCAACAAGCTCGATCAGCTCGGCATCCGCTACACGCCGATGGATCTCGCCGACATCGGGGAGCGGCGGCTGTTCTTTCATGCGCCCGGCGGCCCACTGCTGGAAGCCGTCTTTTCCGAACCCGTCCCTCAGAACAACTGAACCCTCAAAGGAATCCTGGTCATGTCACTCAAGTCGAAAATGCCTCTTCAGATATGGATACTTACACTTTCCGCCTTTGCCATCGGCACCGCGGAATTTGTTATTGCCGGTGTGCTGCCTCAGGTCGCCGGTTCGCTCGGGATTACCGAGGGTCAGGCAGGCAATCTGATCACGGCCTACGCGCTGGCCATTGTGGTCGGCGGCCCGATCCTGACGCTGTGGCTCGCCCGTTTTGAAAAGCGCAAAGTCCTTCTCGGCCTGATGGCGCTGTTCATCGCAGGCAACCTGATCGGCGCTCTCACGGCGAATTACACGCTGCTTCTCGTCAGCCGTGTGATCGCAGGCCTGACGCAAGGGCCGTTTTACGGCATCGGCGCGGTCGTGGCGACCAAGCTTGTTTCCGACAAGCTCGCCGGCCAAGCCGTCGGGCAGATGTTCGCCGGGCTTACCCTTGCAAACGTGCTCGGCGTTCCCGCGGGAACGTGGATCGGCAATGCGCTCGGCTGGAATATGACCTTCCTCGTCATCAGCGCGCTGGGTCTGGTCGCGACTGTGGCGATTGCAATCTTCGTTCCGGCTCAGGGACCGGACAACTCGGCACTGAGCATCCGGGGACAACTCGGCGCATTCCGCGACCGCAACCTGATTGCAAGCCTTGCCATCACCGCTCTCGGCTGGGTCGGCTTCATGACCTTCTACGGTTATATCGCGCCGGTCGCACGCCTCGCGGGTTTCAGCGCCGCGGACCTGACCTGGGTGCTGGTCATTGTGGGTGTTGGCCTCGTCATCGGCAACACGCTCGGCGGCCGCACGGCGGATGCGAACCTGCGTCTGTCACTTATCCTGTGGCCGGCTGCAATGATCGTATCTCTGATTGTCGCAGGCTTCGCCGCGTCATTCAAATTCCCATTCCTCGCCGCCGCCTTCGTGTTCGGCATCGCGTCGTTTGCCAACGTGCCGCCGATGCAGATGCGCGTCATGAGGTATGGCAAGGCCGCGCCGGAGCTTGCCGCGACCGCAAACATCTCGGCCTTCAATATTGCGAACGCACTCGGCGGATTGATCGGCGGGGCCATCGTCGACAGCTCATTCGGAGCGAGCGCAATCCCCTTTGCCGCGGCTGTCATACCCGCGATTGCGCTCCTCTTTATCCTGTCGCAGGAGCGCGGCGGCAGCGTAGGCCCGGCCTTGTCTCGCCCCTCTTTGAAGGAGGCGACATCATGACCACGATTTCCACGACAAGCGGTCTGATAACCCTAATCAATATGTTCACGGTTGAGCTGGCAAACCAGCGACGGCTCATTGAACTTCTAACCGAAGCCACGGAGGTTTCAGTGCGTCGGGCGCCGGGCTTTGTTTCGGCCAGCCTCCATCGCAGCACAGACGGCACAAAGGTCACGATGTACGCACAGTGGCGGAGCATCGAGCATTACCATGCGATGCGCCAGGACGCTGGCCCACTTCCGTTTCTTCAAGAAGCGCTCACGATCGCCAAGTTTGAACCTGGCATCTACGAAGTCGTACGAACCTTCGCGCCTGCCGGCGAGCCGAACTGAAGCGAGGACGGTCCAATAGGGCACTAAGCGTCAAATTTTTCAAATGGTAGCCGGCGCTGGGTCATTTGGAGCTCTTTGCCGGAGGATCACTCAGCAAATAGGCGTCGGCCAAAATGCAGGAATGCCTACGATGCGCTGGTTCGTGAGGCCAACGAGTTCCATCAGGACCCGCATTAGCGCAGCGACAATCCCGAGGCTGATCACACTCATCGCCCAGATGAGGACCAACCAGCCGATGCGTCGAGGCCATAACCTCTTTTCCGGACGTCCGCCAGCCGTCATCAATGGTAGCCCCCGCCGGCTTTCACCTTTCCGCGAAAGACGAAATAGGACCACGCGGTGTATCCAAGAATGAAAGGTATGATGAAGAGCGCGCCTACGAGCGTGAAGCCCATGCTCTGCGGCGGAGCGGCGGCCGCTCGGATCGAGATGTTCGGCGGGATGATATTCGGCCATAGACTGATTGCGAGACCACTATAGCCGAGAAAGAGTAACAGCAGTGCAAGGCAGAACGGTGCCGCATTCGGCGACCTGTTCAGAACGCGTAGCATCGTCCAGACCGCCAGCAGAACAAGAAGCGGTACAGGGGCAAGGAAGAAGAGGTCAGGAAAGCTGAACCAACGGGCGGCGATCCCCGCGTGGTTGAGCGGCGTCCAGACGCTGACCACCCCAACACTGATAAGGACGGTGAGCGTAATCGGGCGGGTCAGTGCGATCATGCGCCGCTGCAAATCGCCTTCGGTCTTCAGGATTAGCCACGTGCTCCCAAGAAGCGCATACGCAGCCAGAAGAGCGATGCCGGTAAACAGGCTGAACGGCGTCAGCCAGTCGAACGCCCCGCCCTGATAGGAAGGACCGGTGACTTTGAAACCGTTAATGAAGGCGCCGAGCGACACGCCCTGGGCGATCGTAGCGACATATGATCCTCCGGCGAACGCCTTATCCCAAAACGGACGATGGGCGACGTCGGCCTTGAATCGGAACTCGAACGCGACGCCGCGCCAGATGAGGCCCGCGAACATCAGCACAAGCGGGATGTAGAGGGCGCTCAAAAGCACTGCATAAGCCAGCGGAAACGCCGCCAGGAGACTTGCGCCGCCTAGGACGAGCCAGGTCTCGTTCCCGTCCCAGACAGGCGCAACAGTGTTCACCATCGTGTCGCGGTCCTCAATGCTAGGGACAAACGGGAGCAGGATGCCTATGCCGAGATCGAAGCCATCCATGACGACATACATCATCAGACCGAAGCCAATGATAAGTGCCCAAAGAATCGGAAGATCGACGCCCATCGTGGTCAGTCCTTGACGAGATCAACTGCGGGATCGACGTTATCGGGGGCGGCCGACAGCGGCCGTGCCGGGCGTCGGTGGAGGATTTCTTCTGCCTGGCCGAGGGATGCGTCAGGACCTCGAGCCACCAGCTTGATCATGTAGCTGATGCCGGTTCCGAACGCTGCGCAGTACACCAGCACAAAGATTGCGAGAGTTGCCGAAAGCTCTTGCGGCGAGTGGTTGGAGACAGCTTCGCTTGTCCGCATCACACCGTAAACTACCCAGGGCTACCGACCGATCTCGGTCGTGAACCAGCCGGCGAGGATCGCGATCAGACCGGCAGGCCCCATCAAGACAGCGAAATGGAGGAGAAGTCTCGATCTGTAGAGTTGACACCGAAAGCGCGCCCAGGCGGCCCACAGGCCGAGTAAGACCATAAGCATCCCGAGCCCGACCATGACCCGGAATGACCAGAACACGACCGTCGAGTTCGGTCGATCCTCAGAGGCAAATTCCTTGAGACCCGGGATTTGCCCATCCCAGCTATGGGTCAGTAAGAGGCTTCCGAGATGCGGAACACTAACAGCGAAGTGAGTCGTCTCAGCCGTCATGTCGGGGACGCCGAACAAAATGAGCGGGACGCTCTCGCCATGAGTGTTTTGCCAATGCCCTTCTATGGCAGCGATCTTGGCGGGTTGATGCTTGAGGGTGTTGAGGCCGTGCTGGTCTCCGATCAGGATCTGTAGCGGCGCGGCGGCGAGCACCATCCACGTCGCCATCGACAGCATGGTGCGAACGGCCAAAGTGTCGCGGCGCCTGAGCAGATGCCACGCACCAGAGGCTCCCACGAACAGCGCGGTGGCCAGGTAGGCGGCCACCACCATGTGGGCCAGCCGATACGGGAAAGAGGGATTAAAAATCACCTGCAGCCAATCGACCGGCACAATGCGACCATAGATGATTTCAAATCCTTGCGGCGTCTGCATCCAGCTGTTGGAAGCGAGAATCCAGGTCGCCGAGATCAGCGTGCCCAGCGCAACCATGATGGTAGCGAAGAAGTGCAAGGTAGGTCCGACCTTGCTCCAGCCAAACAGCGCAACACCCAGAAATCCGGCTTCGAGGAAGAAGGCAGTCAGCACCTCATATGCGAGCAGCGGCCCAGTGACGCCGCCGGCGAAAGCCGAGAAATAGCTCCAGTTGGTACCAAACTCGTAGGCCATGACCAGGCCGGAGACGACTCCCATGGCGAAGTTCACGGCGAAGATTTTCGACCAGAAATGGTAAAGATCGCGGAAGACCGCGACTTTCTTCCACAGCCACAAACCCTCGAGAACGACCAGATAGCTCGCGAGCCCGATCGTGATGGCGGGAAAGATAATGTGGAATGAGACGGTGAATCCAAATTGAATTCGCGCCAATTCCAGGGCACTTAGACCAAACACCGGGTGCACCTCCATTGTGGTCGCGAGAGTGCTGTTGGCGCTATCAGCGCTATTGCCTCCAATGCTGGCGCATGGCACTGGAGACTCCATTCCTCCAAAAGGGGGCTAGCATCGTCCTGCTTGGGGGAATGGACACGGCCGGCGGTCGCTAAATCGACCAAGCGCGCCTGATCAATCGACGCGGGCTGCTAGATGCGCACCTGGCTCGCACGCGGTAGCGACGCGACTGCAGGACCGAATCAGAATGCATTGGCCGTCCTCCCTTTGGCTGCGCGGTCGGTTTTAATGTCGGCCTTTCCCCGAGGCGTCTCGGCCACAAGCAGAGAACTGCGCTGCCCGGTAAGATAGCTCCACAGCCATTGCGCCTGGACCCGCATGCGATTTTGTAATTGCGGGAGGAATATCAAGTGAACAAGCGCCCACGCCAACCAGGCCACGAAGCCACTCATCCGAATTCCCCCCGATTCCATGATCGCAAAATTCTTGCCTATCACCGCCATGCTGCCCTTGTCAGAATATCGGAACGGACGAGGTGGCTTCTTTGAGCCTGCGAGCTCCGCAGAAATCAAGCGACCGACATACCGCCCCTGCTGGATTGCGACCTGGGCGATGCCCGGCAGAGGACGACCATCCTGCGCGACAGCGGCCGCATCGCCGACGACGAACACACCCGGAACATCCGGCAGGTTCATAGATGGACCGACGTACACGCGCCCTGCCCGATCAGTCTTTGCGCCAAGCATCTCTACTAGCGGCGACGCGGCAACACCCGCCGTCCATACTACCGTCGCACATTCGATGCGATTTCCGGCTACGACGACACCCTGGGCATCAATCTGATCCACCTTTGCGCCGGTAACGACTTTGACACCAATTTTCTCGAGGCGTTTGGTGGCTTTACGCGAGAGGGATTCTGCGAAGCTCGCGAGGACCCTCGGACCTCCTTCGAGCAACAGGATCGACGTTTTTGCAGGATCGATCTGCCTAAAGCTTGAGCGCAGAGTGACGCTCGCCAACTGCGCCAATGAAGCTGCCAATTCCACACCGGTTGGGCCGGCGCCGACCAGAACAAACGTCATCTGGCGCGCACGCTCATCCGGGTCTTCCGTTAGTTCCGCCAATTCATAGGCGTTGAGAACTCTTGTCCGGATGGCCTCGGCGTCCGCTATGGTCTTCAGGCTTGGGGCGTATCTCGCAAACTCGTCATGCCCAAAGTAACTCGACTGCATTCCCGCCCCTATCACCAAATAATCGTAGGACAGTCTTCTCGGTCCAAGAGCCCGACAATCGATATTAATGGACCTGGACGTGAGATCCAGGCTGGTGGCTTCGGCGAGCATGACAGAAATATTTTTTTGCCGTCGTGCAATCTGGCGAATCGGCGCGGCTGCCTCGGCAGGGGAAAGCACTGCGGTTGCCACCTGGTACAAGAGCGGCTGAAAGATATGATGGTTCCTTCGATCGACGAGAACGATGTCTGCGTCGCACTTCCGCATCGCCCTCGCCGCAGCAACCCCCGCAAATCCGCCGCCGATGATCACGATGCGCGGCCGCCTTTCGGGTCGAGATACATCTTGGACGAGTCCCAGAGCTTCTAGCATTGCGCTCATTTGGATGACCTCGTGTCGTATGGTGAAAGTCGGCCGGCTTACCGGACCAAGGGTTAACGACGACGTTTGTCGTCCATGTTCTCCGTGCTCAGAGAATTTCCTTGGGGTCCGCCTTATCCGACGTGCCCGCATGTTTCCGCGGCATTCCGGCATGCGCGTTCCGCGTGCGCAACTCAAGAAGGCCAAGCAACACCTCGTCTCGCTCCGCCGCCAATCCGTCGATGGATCGCGATCCAACCTCGGCGCGTACGCCGTCGATGAGCTTTTGCTGGAGTTCGGGCGTCAACTGGGGCGAACCGAGAACTTTCCACCAAGCCGTAATAGGACGGGTGAACTGTTGGAAAAAGTGCTCGATACCTCCTTGACCGCCGCCGAGGTGATTGAGAAGGATCTGTCCCATGATGCCCCAGCGCAGTCCCGGCCCCCAGCACAGCGCGGTATCCACATCGGCAACGCTAACGACTCCTTCGGCGACAAGATGATACACTTCCCGAGCCAGCGCAGCCTGCAGTCGATTTGCGACATGCCCCGGCACTTCTTTGTGAAGGCGGACCGTCCGTTTCCCAAGCGCCGTGTAAAATTCCGTAGCGCGCCGGATCGTGTCCTCCGAGGTCTTTGCCCCGCCGACGATTTCGACTAGCGGGACCAAGTGGGGTGGATTGAACGGATGTCCGATGAGACATCGTTCGGGGTGAGATGGACACCCTGTCTGGATCTCACTCATGGTAAGACCCGACGAACTGGACGCGATGATCACATCGGGCGGCAGCAGCCCATCAAGCTGCCCATAGAGTTCCCGCTTGAACTCGATCCGTTCGGGCCCGTTTTCCTGAACAAGATCCGCTCCTTTCACCGCCGTTACTAAGTCGGCATTAAACGTCAGTCGCGACTGTGATGCATTTGTCGCAAGGCCAAGCCTTATCAGAGCTGGCCACGCCATGTCGACAAAGCGCCTCAGCGAGGCTTCGGCGTCCGGCGCGATATCCGTTGCCACGACGTCCATACCTTTGGCAAGAAAGAGCGCAGTCCAGCTCGCGCCGATGACGCCCGTGCCGATCACAGCGATCCGGCGAATATGCCTTTCGGTCATAACCATTCTCCTCGGACGAGTTTCAGATTTCGGCGTACGCGATGCCGGTGAGGTTGCCCTGCGCGTAGAGGAAGTTTCGCTCTTCCGTCCCATCGAGTTTTGCGGAATAAATCGAACCGGCAAAATCGGTTACGAACATCCGTTCGCCAGGAACATCCAGAGCGATGCCGATCCCTTCCATCAGGTGAGTTAGAACGATCTCGGGTTCGTCGGGCTTGACGTCTACCGAGGCGCGATTCACCGTATTGCCGCGCGGAGCATCGCCACGATCAGTCCAATAGAGAACGCGATGCTTGAGATCGAGCTCCAGATCGATCGGTTCGGGCAGGCGATCAAAAAACACTTCGACGTCGGTGCGGTTGGCCGCAGTCTCACCCTCCGGGATCTCGATGTTGGCGCGAAAGACGCGGCCCTTTCCCGCATTATCGGGACCCTTTTGCGTCCAGTAGATTTGCTTGCGCTTGGGGTCGATCGTAATTCCGACGCACCATCTAGCCTGGTCGAGCCGCTCTGTGTCACCGCGACCGGCCTCAACGAGCGTTTCAAGCTGTGAACCATCGAGGTTGCAGCGCATCACGCGCATTCCCTCCCGATCACACCAATATAACTTGCGGTCTTTCTTATCGAGATGAATCTGCTTCGGCGTGAACGTCCCGCCCGGAGATACGATCACCTTGCGATTCTTCCCATCGAAATCCACTCGCTCGATCGAGCCATCGTTCAGGCTAGGAATTCCCATGTTCGTCCAGTAGATGTGACTCGCTTCGGTATCGACGACGATGCCATCGGGGTTACGGCAATCGGTGACGATGGTCTTTCGGTTCGAGCCATCCATGTTCATCGAATGAATACGGCCGCCGCTTAGCTCGATGACGAACAAGCGGCCGCTTGGAAGCTTGCCGCCTGATGCAATTTTTGATTTGGTTGGTAGAGCTTCGGTCATATTTCTCTCCTCGTAACCTCCAGGAGGCCATGCCTTGGAACCGGACACCTAAGCCGCCGGCGCTTGTGCAATTGCTTTCGTGACGACGCCGCTCGCAATGAGACGTTCGATCTGATTGGAATCGAACCCCAGCTGTTTGAGGATCTCTTCGTTGTGCTCTCCGATTTCCGGTGCGCGCCTTGCAGGCGCCTTCCTTACATCGCGCACCTGAATTGGACTGCTGACCGTGAGCTTCAAGTTCGCTCCGGCGCCCTCGAGCGGAACGACAATATCGTTCTCCCGCAACTGCGGATCATTGATGACATCGACTGGTGCCCGCACGACGCCGAACGTAATGTGACCGTGGTCGAAGATCTCCCGCCAGTGCGCCATCGGCTGCGCACCGAATACGTCGTCGAGAATTGCTGCCAGCTGTTTGGAATTCGCCGCCCGCTTGGTCGAATCGGAAAATCGCTCATCGGTCAGGAGATCCGCTCGGCCAATTCCCTTTGCGAGCGCTGGCCACCTGTCGGGCGTGAGGACAATCAAGAACCAATCGTTATCGGAAGCCCGATACACGTTGAAAACTGCATTCGGCGGATTTCTCCGGTCGTGCAACGGGAAGAACTTGGCTTCGCATAGCGCGGCCTGGACCGACACCGCGCAGGCCCAGATACCTTCGGCAAGAAGCGACGTTGTGACATTCGAACCTTTGCCCGTCCGCTCACGACGGTACAGACCCGTGACGATCGCCGAATACAAGCCGACCGCCGTCGCATGATCTCCGCTGCCCGCTACCGGCAGCGTCGGCGGAGCGCCAGCATCTCGCGTCAGCGACAGTAAACCACTTCGGGCCCAGTATGCCGTGATGTCGAACCCTGGAAGGTCGGCATCCGGCCCCTTATCGCCGTAGCCGGTCACGTCGGCATAGATCAGGCGCGGATTCCAGGCCGCAACATCTTCGTACGTCAACTTCAGCCGCTTGCGCGCGGGATGTGGAGTATTGACGATCAAGACATCCGCCCACTTCGCGAGGCGTTGCAGAATGTCGGCGGCCTCGCTCGATTTCAGATCGAGAGCCAATCCTCGCTTGTTCCGATTGTTCAAATGCCATGGATAGTTATCCTCGGAGCTAGGCTGCGGTGCGATCTTGTACGCGATCCGCCAAGTGTCGCCCGTTGGCGGCTCGACCTTGATAACGTCAGCGCCAAAATCGGAAAGGATCACCGCTGCACCTGGGCCGGCGATGAAACTCGCGAGATCCACCACTTTTAGTCCCGAAAATATATTGTCCGTTGTCATTTTCAATCATTCCTGTGTTGTCTGGCTGACGGGAAACGTCATCGCCCGTGAAATTGTGGAATGCGCTTTTCAAGGAAAGCCGACGTACCTTCCTTTTTGTCTTCTGTTGCGGCGCAGATGCCAAAATACGAAGCTTCAAGAGCAAAACCCTCGCTTTGGCCTGTCTCGAGCCCTTTGTTTGCGGCCTCGAGCGCCAGCTTGATGGCGATCGGGGCGTTCGATGTGATCTGCTTCAGAATCGCTTCGGCGCGTGCAATCAGATCTGCCGCTGGAACCACTTCATTGACGAGCCCGATGCGATAGGCCTCTTGCGCACTGATCATCTCTCCGGAAAGGATGAGTTGCAACGCGCGACCTTTGCCGACCAGCCGCGGCAGCCGTTGCGTGCCACCGCCACCTGGAAGCAATCCCAGCTTGACTTCGGGTTGCCCGAACTTCGCGTGTTCAACGGCGATCCTGATCGTGCACGCCATCGCGGCTTCGCAGCCGCCACCGAGCGCAAAGCCGTTGATCGCGGCGATCACTGGCTTGCCCAGGTTCTCGATAAGATCGAGCACTCCCTGTCCGAAGCGGCTGGACTCCTCGGCCTCGAACGCGTCAACATGCGCGAGTTCACTGATATCCGCACCCGCGATGAATGCTTTGTCGCCGGCGCCGGTGAGAATGACACCGCGCACCGACTTGTCGGCTTTCGCGTCCTCGAACGCGGTCCGTAAGTCCGTCCAAGTCGGTGTGTTCAATGCGTTGAGCACCTTCGGACGATTCAGTGTCATATAGGCGATGCCGCTCTTCCTCTCGTACAGGACGTTTTGCAGGGTTAACGCCGTCGCGCTCATGCTCTTGTCTCCTTTTGAAAGCCGGCTGTGCGGGCTCTCCGCTCCGCCCGCAGCTAAGACAAACGTCAGCAGGTCACACGAAGGCGCTGATGCCCGTTACGGCCTTGCCGACGATCAGATTTTGCATCTGGAAGGTGCCTTCGTAGGAGTAAAGCGCTTCGGCATCCGCAAAGAAGCGAGCAGCGTTGGATTCGACGACAATGCCGTTAGCACCGAACAGCTCGCGTCCCCACGCCACCGTCTCACGCAATCTGGTTGTGCAGAACGACTTGGCGAGCGCCGCATGATGATCAAGCATCTTGCCGTCGTCATCTATCTGCGCCAGCCGAAGCATGAGGCATTGGCAGGCCGTCACGTTTGCTAGCATCCTGGCGAGAAGGTCTTGTACCAATTGAAAAGAGGCGATCGGCTTTCCGAACTGCAATCGCTGTTGGGCGTAGGCAAGCGCGTTCTCGTAGGCTCCCATCTGGCAACGCGTCGTCTTGTTCTCAACGATGAAACCCTTGACCTGGTTGTCAGCGACATCGCGCGCCCAGATGATCGACACGTCACACCAGGGAGCGTTGCCGATCCATTTCTTCTGGCCGTTGAGAGCCCAAGCGTCGCCTTCCCGTTTCGCGGTGGTCGTTAGGCCGCCGCCCACGCTGGAGCCAACCAGCGGCTCGGTCAGACCGAAACAACCGATCTTCTCCATCCGCGCCATGGGCGGCAGCCACTTTTGCTTCTGCTCTTCCGATCCATCGAGGTAGATCGAGCCCATCGCCAGGCCATCATGGACACCAAAGAAAGTACCGAACGACGCATCGATGCGGGCCAGCTCCATCGCTACGACGCCAAAAAGCTTCTGGCTGCCGCCTCTGCAGCCATAGCCTTCAAGGCCAAGGCCGCCGATATTCAGCTCCTTGAACGCTGGCAGCAGTTCGAATGGAAAGGCATCGTCGGCCCAATACTTGTTGATCACAGGCGCAACGTTGGTCTCCATGAAGGCGCGCACCTGCTTCACAAGCGTCCGTTCCTCGGCGGTCAAGGCGTCCGTGATCGTGTAGAAGTCGCTGTTCGGCGCAGGCAGTGGCTTTCGCTCTTTGGCGTCTTGTCTCGACGCTGCGGTTGCTGTCGCCATCTCGGTTCTCCTTGCTGTTGGTTCGGCCTGAATCCCGTCGACGGCTCTGGTCGCGGTCGCTTATGCGAATGTTGACGCATGGCGCTAGAACTGCCAGCCCCCCAAAAGGGGGATCACGCAGGATCGTTTTGGGGGGATAGAAGGAAACCGGCAGCTGGAGGATCGATGAGGGCGAGCGAACCGGCCCGGCGGCTCTTGCCCACCGTCGTATGGAAGGTCCTGGCGAGTTAGCGAGACAACTACCAGCGGCAGCGCATAAATTCGTGCGCTGTATTCTACGAGTTTTGGGTTGAAAACCGCGTTCCGCGAACCACTTGCTGCGGCTGATCAGACGCTCGCTTTCGAACAACGAGGAGTTGACAATGTCCCAACCGGAACACTTTGAAATGCTCGTCCTCGGTAGTGGCGAAGGCGGCAAATATCTTTCCTGGCACATGGCCAAGTCAGGGCACCGCTCCGCCGCTGTCGAGCGCAAATTGATCGGCGGTTCCTGTCCGAACATCAACTGCCTTCCCAGCAAGAACGAGATTTGGAGCGCAAAAGTCGCCGATCTGGTTCACCACGCGGATCGGTTCGGAATGGTGACGGGTTCAACCGTCACCAACATGAAGCGAGTGCTGGCGCGCAAGCGCGACATGGTCGACGGCCTGACCGCCATGCACCTCGAAAACTACAAGGCCAGCGGTGCCAACCTGATCATGGGTGCCGGTCGGTTCATTGCGCCGAGGACCATCGAGGTAAGTTTGAACGACGGCGGTACCCGCCTGCTGACGGGTGATCGCGTGGTTCTCAATCTCGGGACGCATGCGACGATCCCGGATATTCCGGGCCTCGTGGCGGCAGAGCCGCTCACCAATGTCGAGGTGCTCGAACTCGATCGACTGCCCGACCACCTGATCGTGCTCGGCGGCGGCTATGTCGGCCTGGAGCTGGCACAAGCCTATCGCCGCTTCGGCAGCCGCGTAAGCATCGTGGAGGCGGGACCACAGCTCGCCGGCCGCGAAGATTCCGATGTCGCGGCCGCGATACTGGAGATGCTGCGCGACGAAGGCATCGCCGTGCATCTTGGTGTCAAGGTTCTCCGTGTGCAGGGCCGGTCCGGGGAAGCCGTCAGCCTCCAAATCCGCGCGGCAGGCGATGAGACCATCGAAGGCAGCGATATCCTGGTCGCGGCCGGACGCACCCCTAATACGGACGGGATTGGGCTCGACCTAGCCGGCGTCGCGCTCGACGCCCGGGGATATGTCGCGGTCAACGACCGGCTCGAAACGAGCGCTCCCGAAGTCTGGGCGATCGGCGAGTGCGCGGGCAGCCCACAGTTCACCCACGTATCGTTCGACGATTTCCGCATCATCCGGGCCAATTTGACAGGCGGGGACCGTACCAGACGTGACCGGCTGGTCCCCTACTGCATGTTCACCGACCCGCCGCTCGCGCGCGTTGGCTTGAGCGAAGACGAAGCCCAGCGTCAGGGCATCGCCGTTCGCGTGGCGAAGCTGCCGATCGTCGCCGTGTTGCGATCGCGGACGATATCGGAGACGCGCGGCTTCATGAAGGCGCTGGTCGAGGCGGGCGGCGACCGCATTCTCGGTTTCACCATGATCGGCGCTGAGGCCGGTGAAGTCATGGCCGTGGTCCAGACCGCAATGTTGGCGGGCATGCCTTACACGGGCTTGCGCGATGCTATTATCGCGCACCCGACAATGGCGGAGGGCCTCGGCGCGCTCTTCTCGAATGTGCCGGCGCGATACGGCTCGCGCAGGACACCAGAAGGTTAATTCTGTTCGAGGCCGGCGGGGCCTCTATCTTAGAATGGCGAGCGCCATCCGGAATACGAATTGTCAGTCGTGAGGACCCATGAGAAAATCTGGCTGATTGAATGAGGTGATTTCACGATGAAACATATTTTGCTCATCGTCGCTGTCACGCTGCCGATCGCCGCATGCACATTCGTTCGATCATTGATGCGGTCGAGGTCGATGAAAAGGCCATTCGGATCATCGGCAGCAGAGATGTCCTCCAAGCCATCATTGCCGGCAAACAGAACGCGAACGGAAATGTTCGTGGTTTTGTACGCAAATGGCGCGCCACGGCCGATGAAGATGGGCACTATTGTTTCGCCGTGGCACTATGATGATGTGGCCATCCGGAGGCTGCAACGAGCAATGCCACGATCGGCTGCGATTTTTCACTGTGCACCGCCGACCTTCCAACGCGGAAACTTAGATGAATGACGCCCCGAGTCGGCGTCCATACGCTGCGATCTCGTTGCCTGCCGCCCGCCGGGTCGCATCATACGCGGCAAGCGCAGTAGCGACGTCGTCCGCCTGAGCAAGCGCATAGCTCAGCGCAAGCGCGTCGCCCGCTGCCAAGCAAGGCAATGCGCTTGGTCACCATCATCGGCGCGGCATAGTCGAATATGGCCTGAATGAAAGGCGATCTTTCAGCAGAGACGGCAGTGGCAAATTGCGGTGAAAGAGTTTCTTCGGCAACCCTGACGAGATCATCGCGCGCCGCATCCGGCATCGAACCTGCCGGGAGTGAGTACTGATGGACATGTCCGGAGGCATCCGTTAACGCGCGCGCGAGCGAGCCATCCGCATCCGACAGTGTCCGATACCAAACCCAATTGTATCGACGACGGCCTGCCTCAAGAGAGCCATCGGGACCGGCAACCAGATACCCAAGTATGTGGGACCGATGCATATTGAAGAATGCAAAGCGCTCGCGCAGCGTTTCTGCCGCTGAATTCGGCAAGTCCACCTCCGGGTAAAGACCGCGCCACGCCGCGTATCCCGCGTATACCGGC
>Ga0193729_1001019_pt1 | contig 14491 bp, 16 predicted proteins | sample U1c2metaG_FD_143036 | JGI IMG/M metagenome (GOLD analysis project Ga0193729, IMG submission 143036) | Soil microbial communities from a riparian zone of the East river system, Colorado, United States - U1c2 | ecosystem: Environmental > Terrestrial > Soil > Riparian zone | place: USA: East River... | reverse complement strand
GATTTACAGCTTTACTTATCTGCGTCGCTTGGGGCAGGCTTCAGGATGAAAGGCGTGCGACAGGCGAAACCCATGAGCTGGACCGTAAAGACCGTAATCGTTGTTCTTTGCTTTTCACTGTGCGGAGCCGGCAGTTTCATTGCCTCGACTGCGCGCGAAAGAAGTGAGCCGCAAAAGATGAACGCGATTCCAGTGAAAAACCGCGACCTTGCCCGGCGCGTTTGGATTCAGGTTTGATTCGGAATCGTAACGCGCAGCAACGATGTTCCCTCTTTGAGAGGTTCGACGCGTCGGTCCGGCGATTGAGCCGGCACGAGAAGAAATTCACCGGGCACAAAATCGACAGCGCACCGAAGCGAGCCCGTCAGGCTGCAGACAATTGCGAATTGTCCACGCGGTGCGATTTCACGTGGAGAATTGAGATTCCATTTTTGGATCTCAAATAAATCGTGGTGCAGAAGCACTTCGGCTTCGGTTTGCAGTAATTGCGGTCGAACGTCGTTGAAGTCGATGCATTGTAACGCTTGTTCGACGTGCAACTGCCGCTGCGTGCCGTTGTCGGCTCGGTTCCAATCGAAAACGCGATACGTCGTATCGCTGTTCTGCTGGATTTCGACGAGAAGATTACCTCCGCCAACCGCGTGCAAGCGGCCGGCAGGAAGAAACATCGCGTCACCGCTCTTGACGCGAATTCCGTGGACGTACTGCGCAACTGTTCCTGAGTGCAGGGCTTCTTCGAATTTGCCACGCGTCATAGCTTCCTGGAGTCCAACAAAAAGTTCAGCGTCCGGCTGAGCCGCCGCGACGTACCAAAATTCCGTCTTTGGCTCGCCCCCTAATTTTGGCGCCGCTTTTTCGGTCGGGTGCACTTGCAACGAAAGTCTCTCGTGTGCGTCAAGCAGCTTTAGGAGAAGAGGAAAGCGCGGAGCGTCGGGAACATCGCCAAAAACTTCTTCTCGATATTGCGTCCAAAGCTCGTGCAACGTTTTCCCGCGCAGCGGACTATCGCACACGACGCTTTGCGCCTCGGGACGATCGACGATCTCCCACGATTCGCCGATGTGTTTATTTGGCGGCAATTTTTTCCCGAACTCAGTTTCCAAACGTCGGCCGCCCCAGATACGCTCCGTGAAAATGGGCGAGAAGGTTAGGGGAGCTGTGAGATTGCGCTGGCTCATGCTGCGATTTCAGGAACTGTAGCGGCAGCCGCTCGCCACGCCATAGCACATTGCGAAGGCGGATGCCGGCTGCATTATTTAGTTGGCAGACGACACGCCTACCACCACAGCATGGGATCCTTTTTCAAATATTGGTTGCCGGTTGTGATCTGGCTCGGTTTGATTTTCGCAGGCTCGACTGATGCGCTTTCCGCCGAACAGACTTCACGCATTCTTGTGCCGTTCTTGCGGTGGCTCGATCCCCAGATCTCTTTTGCAACAATTGCCGCGATTCATTTCGCGTTGCGCAAGCTCGGGCACTTGACGGAATACGCAATTTCCGCTGCGTTGTTGTGGCGGGCGCTGCGCCGCGGTACTCATTTGCAGGCAAAGATGTCGATCCTGTTTTTGCTCGCCTGGTTGGCTGCGGCGATTTTTGCAGTGACTGACGAATTCCATCAATCGTTTGTGCCTTCGCGGACAGCGTCGCCGATTGACGTGATGATCGATATTTGCGGAGCGATGATCGGACTGATCATTTGCATGATGTTCGCCGCGCAAGGGCGCTCCAGACTTTTCAATCAGGAAACCAGGAAGCCGCAAAAAGAGCGTTAGGATGCAAGATTGGAGGGGACGTCGGTTATTGCTTGAAATCGCAAATCTGCAATCGACATTCGACAATTCTTGGTGTGGGGGCATAGCTCAGTTGGTAGAGCGCCAGCTTTGCAAGCTGGAAGTCAGGGGTTCGAATCCCCTTGCCTCCATTTCAAAAGAAATGGAGGCGGAGATGAGAACCGACGGTTTGCCTGGTGGGGCGGCTAAGCCGCAAGGGTTCAAAGCGAAGCTCATTTGCCAGAGCCAGCGCAGAGCGCTGGATAATCCCCTTGCCTCCAAAGCCTGAAAGGCGTGGGGGCAACGTTTAACGAGAAGGGAACATTATCGGATGCACTAGCAGGAGCGTAATCCCCTTGCCCCCAATTTTCTGAAATCGCGTTGCGAATCTCGCTCCGCACGATAAACTGACCGCGCAATTTTCCGGGCCTGTAGCTCAGTTGGTTAGAGCATGCGCTTGATAAGCGCAGGGTCACTGGTTCGAGCCCAGTCAGGCCCATTCTTCGGGGGCTCGGGCAGGTTCTCCCGCAATCGGATTCGTCCGTAGTAAGCTGACTCGACTCGGTCCGCGCATTTTGCCATGCGATGATCAAACGATTTCGGCAGGCGAGACGCCCGCCGACCCCACAGGCAAGATGCCTGTGTTGCGGATGCGCCCGCCAATCTCATTCGCGACATCCGCGTGATTCGCGGTTTCAAAAAAAGGAAATGCCGGCCCCGAAAGCATTCGGGGCCGGCATTTAGTCGATGTGCAGCAAAGACTGAATTGTGCGTTACCGTCTCATTTCTCTGAGCTTTGGTTTCTTTCGATTCCAAAGTCTTCACGGCATGTCGTGAATTCCGAAGAATTCACGGATTTAGCCGTCGACCTGTGCAAACCCGATTTCAAATCTTCAATTTGAGATCTTCAATTTGAAATGGATTGCGCTTTCTCCTTAGAAAGGAGGTGATCCAGCCGCAGGTTCCCCTACGGCTACCTTGTTACGACTTCATCCCAGTTACCGCTCATAGCGTAGAAGGCTGCTTCCCTTGCGGGTTGGCGCGCCGGCTTCGGCTACAAGCGACTTCCATGATGTGACGGGCGGTGTGTACAAGGCCCGGGAACGTATTCACGGCGCCGTAGCTGATGCGCCATTACTAGCGATTCCGGCTTCATGAAGTCGAATTGCAGACTTCAATCCGAACTGGGCCCAGTTTTAGTGATTTCCTCCACCTCGCGGTCTCGGATCGTTCTGTACTGGGCATTGTAGTACGTGTGCAGCCCTGGCCGTAAGGGCCATACTGACTTGACGTCGTCCCCACCTTCCTCCCCGTTTCACAGGGCAGTCTGAACAGAGTGCTCGACCCTCGCGGGTCGGTGGCAACAGTTCACAGGGGTTGCGCTCGTTGCGGGACTTAACCCAACATCTCACGACACGAGCTGACGACAGCCATGCAGCACCTGTGCAAATTGTGTCTTTCGACACTCACTGGCTTTCACCAGCTTAGAGATGCATGTCAAGGCCAGGTAAGGTTCTTCGCGTTGCATCGAATTAAGCCACATACTCCACCGCTTGTGCGGGCCCCCGTCAATTTCTTTGAGTTTTAATCTTGCGACCGTACTCCCCAGGCGGCACGTTTAACGCGTTAGCTCCGGCGCAGAAGGGGTCGAATCCTCCCACACCAAACGTGCACCGTTTACTGCCAGGACTACCGGGGTATCTAATCCCGTTTGCTCCCCTGGCCTTCGTGCCTCAGTGTCAGGAACTGTCCAGAGACCCGCCTTCGCCACTGGTCTTCCTTACGATCTCTACGCATTTCACTGCTACACCGTAAATTCCAGTCTCCTCTCCAGTCCTCAAGCACGGCAGTATCGAATGCAGTTTCGGAGTTAAGCTCCGAAATTTCACACCCGACTTACCACGCCACCTACACACCCTTTACGCCCAATGAATCCGAACAACGCTTGAGACCTCTGTATTACCGCGGCTGCTGGCACAGAGTTAGCCGTCTCTTCCTCTTCTGGTACTATCAACGCACGCACAGTTAATACGTGCGCCTTGTTCCCAAATGACAGGAGTTTACAACCCGAAGACCTTCATCCTCCACGCGGCGTCGCTCGATCAGGGTTTCCCCCATTGTCAAAAATTCTCGACTGCTGCCACCCGTAGGTGTCTGGGCCGTGTCTCAGTCCCAGTGTGACTGGTCGTCCTCTCAGACCAGCTACCCGTCATAGCCTTGGTGAGCCGTTACCTCACCAACAAGCTGATAGGCCGCGGGCCCCTCAAAAAGCGGTAGCTTGCGCCACCTTTGATTTCGGAAAGATGTCTTCCCTGATCACATGCGGTATTAATTCGGCTTTCGCCGAGCTATCCCCCACTTTAAGACAGATTGCCCACGTGTTACGCACCCGTTCGCCGCTGGACTTTTCTCTGTATTGCTACAGAAAGAAATCCCGCTCGACTTGCATGTCTTATCCACGCCGCCAGCGTTCGTTCTGAGCCAGAATCAAACTCTCCGTTAAAAACGGTGATCCCGCGGATGCGGGACCAAAGTTTGCGTCGTACCCCGCTACGGGGCCGACAAAATCTGACCTTCTTAAACCTAAACTTCAATATGATCACAGCCCCGAATTTCTTCGGGGCCGAACTTCCAAAGAAGTTCAGGGTTCGTCCGATCTCTAATCTTTTTTCCAAAGAAAATCGACAGATAACGCACAATTCAATATTCGCTGACTTATCGCATTTTGAAATCCGCTTCGGATTTCATCACGCCATAGTCCCGCGATTGCGGTGACGAAGGCGGACAAATCCAGTCGTGCGCGGTTTCAAAACCAAACTGTCAAAGATCGACATCCTCCTCCCGGTACAAAACAAAATCCGACCCTCGTCATTAACCTGACCAGAATCGGCTCGCTTCGAGCCAGAGGAGAACAACCCCGACCACATCGGGACCGCTTATCTGCGGGTCACTAACGTATTCGGGTTGCATCAACCTGCAAGGAGAAATCGCAGGTTTTGCAAATTGTGAACTGCAGAGAAACGGCCGCCTGCCACGCCATAGCTTCTTGCGACGGCGGGTGCCGCTGCTTTCCGCTGCGCTGTCCTCTGACCTCTGTTCTCTGTCCGCTGGACCGCATAGCGGCTATCAGGCTTTGTCGTAAATCGCCGTGTTATGGAACTTTTTTCCCTTCGGTCCGATTCCGGTCGCCGTCACGGTCCGGGTCTTGCCATCCGGCGCTACCACAATCCGTCCAGTGATGGTGACCTTTCCGCCTTTCTTAGCTGTGAATTCCATCGTGCGATCATCGATTTTCCGGTACGACCGCATGTCCGAGGTCGGATCCCCGGTGACAGCATAATCTTTCCCGTCGAATCTGCCGGTCCATTCGCTGTGCGCAGGCTTACCTTTTTCGTCCGTCCCGTCGATCGTCACTTTGGTTTGGAAAAGCATCGATTGGTACGTAACTGTGCTATTCCTTGCCATCCCCCCGAGCTTCGATTTTTTGACGTTCAGCTTCCATGTCCCCATTTGCGCGGTCGCCGCGAAACAAGCCGTCCCCGTTGCAAAACAAAGTGTCAGAGTCACTAACAGCGTTTTAGATTTCATGGCGCAGATGAAGACGGGATTTGGATGAATCGTCAATCCTTTTGTTTTCTTGAAGCTGTCGCTCGTAATCCGCGGCGTCGAAGTGGCCTTTCGATTCGGCGATCAGCCCGTCGTTGTCGATCTTCCAAAGTTCGTAGCCGCTGATCCGAACTTTGTTTCCGGTTCCGCCCGGTCCGGTATTCGTTCCGATCAATGTCCAGTGAAACGCCGTCGCATCTCCGCGCGGTTCCAATTTGTCGAACGTCACGACCATGTCCGGAAATGTTGTCATGAACGCTTCCGCTTCCTTGGCGATCGCCGCGCGTCCGACCGCGGCCGGCCGGTTGTTGATGCTGATGGAGCCGTTCTCGGCGAAAAATGCAGCGACGCTGTCAGGATCCCGGCTGCACCAAGCTTGCGCGTAGCGCTCTGCGAATGTTTCCAATTCAGGATTACTCATTTCTCCGTCGAGGGCACAGCGATGCTGGTGAGATCATACGTTGCGTACGCTTTCGGTTTCTCGGCTTTGGCGATAACGGCATCGACAATGCAAGCAAATTCCTCCGTGTGCCAATGCCGTCTCGTTTGCCACCACTGTTGCAGTCCCGGGTAGGCAATGAAATCAGCCATCGTCCGCTCGATCTCCCCCCAGGAAGCGTCGCCGAGGAAACCGTCGCAATGTGAGAAATACATTGCTTGAAAGTTCTTGAAGAAACGATTGAAGAACGCGCTGAATCGGAGTTTCGAAACAGGATCCAGATCGTCGAACGATTGAATGCCGCGGAGGAAAATGGCAGAGAATTCGGCGCTGTCGTGAAGGGCCTTGGTAAGATCGCCCCACTGCACGGTCAGCGCGTTGACCGCCGATAGCCTACGCTCCTTGGTTTGTTCCCGAATCTGGACGGCGAGATAAATGAGGGAAGGGATCCCAACAAACACCGCCGCCAATTGCCCGATCGCTGCAAGCATTTCCCAGTTCATAGGTGCGAGATCATTTCGAGGGAACAATTACCGTTCTGACGTGATCAATGGAATCCTGAAGTGCGTCGAGCGCCGCATTGATTTGTCCGGCGGCAAGATCGACAACGCGTAGCGTCTCTGGCGGAAAACGAAGTTTGCCGCTCCGTGCTAATTCTATGAGCGTCGAAAGTTCCGTTGCCAGATGATCCGACACGCCGATGATCTCGACCTCTTTATTAATCAGGTCGGCGTAGGGAAAGATCGACATCGACTCTGCGGTTAATCCGACGAGCGCCGCGCGGCCGAGCACGCCCAAACATTGGACCGCTTGCCGCATGGTTATGCCGGATCCGACTAACTCCAGCGAGACATCGACGCCTTCTCCGGCGGTTGCTTCTTTGATCTGTTCAACCGGATCACCTGATTTCGCATCGATCGCGACAGCTCCAAGCGTTTCGATTGAAGCCAGCTTGGTTGGATTGATTTCAACGACGTAGATGTGGCCACAACCAACAGCTCGCGCTAATTGCAGGGCCGAGAATCCCAACCCTCCGAATCCGAAAATCGCGACCGACTCTCCAGGTTTCAGCCGCGCCTTGTTCAAAGCATGCAGCGCGGTGGCTGACGAACACATCATGATCGCACCGATCTCGAAGGGAATTTCATCCGGGAGCACGATTGCATTCCTGGCCGGAACTTTGATAAACTTGGCGTATCCGCCATCGCGATGTTTCCCGATCATTTGACCTTTCGGACAAAACTGTTCCAACCCGCGCACGCAGAACTCACAGGAGCCGCAGTGTACTAAATAATGGACGCAAACGCGGTCACCCGGTGCAACGTTGGTAACGGCGTTACCGATCTTTTCGACGGTGCCCGCCACCTCGTGCCCGAGAGTCAGTGGCAGATTGTCGATCTTAGAAACGCCCGCGCGATAATGAGCGTCCGAATGGCAGATCCCGGCCGCCGCAACTCGAATCAAAACGTCAGACGGACCGATCTCGGGAATTGCAACGTTTGCATCTTGAAGCGGCTTCCCGATCTGCACCAATCGGACAGCCCTCATCGACTTCGCTTCCGTCTGATTATTTTCGTGGAAGATTTTTGCCGGCGCGCGCCGCGCTGCTGACCGGCGCTGACGCTCCCGCTCGAAACCGCGTCATAAGCGAAGTGCAGCAAGCTCTGCAAATCTTCGCGCGTGATACGGTCGAGTCGCGCGAGCACAACCGGATACAGTTCGTAGTGTCGCTTCAAGTAAAAGACGCCCGGATCAGCCGCGATGAGCTGATCGCGTCTTTCAAATCCAACTGGAACGCTGATCGAATTCGGCTCCGCGCTGCGATGACTGGTTTGAACGACGAAAACTTCGCCCGCGATTTTGAGCGCAGGCATTCCGTAGTAGCGATCTTCCTGCGCGCGTGGAAACGCGAGTCCAATTTTTCGAACCGTATCAAAATCGGCTCGAGCCATCGTTAGAATGTCGAACTCAACGAACGAGTTCGTCCAGCTTTTTCACGTCCAGACCGATTTCGCGATAGTACTTCCGCGTCAGCTCGAGAAGAGTAAATCCATCCTCGTAGGCGGCAAAGCCACCATTCACTGCCTTGTCCAGATAGATGAGGCCGCCACCAACTACGAACAGCGTCATCATGGGCTCAGGTGAATCCTCGGTGATCACCAGCGTGTGAGCTTCGCCGGCGGGTTCATAAATATAAGTTCCGGGCTTCGCAATCCAATCATGCTCCAGGTATCGCCAATGACCGCGCATCGTATAGCCATGAACGGTGCCAACGTGGTAGTGGGTTCCCACCATCGAACCGGGCAGACCTTTCAGAATCACGCTGAACCCTCCCGATGTGACATTAAAGGAGCATGGCTGGAACCAAACACCGTTGGCATAAGGCACCCAGAGACGGTCATCTTCGAGATTGATGTTGGTAATGAAGTGTTCGCGACTCCTTCGATTCGGATCGAGGCCGTCGGTGAAATTGCTGAAGGCAGTGATCGGCATAGGCCATCGAGTCCAGATTTCGAATTGTCGTCAATCTTTTTTCTAACCACTAATGGACACCAATCAGCACGAATTCATCTCTCTCTAAACAAACCTTCGTGTCTATTCGTGTGTATTACGCTCCCGCTAGTGCATCCAATTTGTTCCCTGTTTATACTTGCAGTAGCGCCGCATGATTCGTGGTTAATTCCGTTATGAAGTCAACCGAACAGAAACGCGCGGAGTTTCAAAAACTTCACGAAACCGGTTGCTTCGCGATCCCGAACCCGTGGGACATCGGTACTGCGAAGTATTTGCAGCATCTCGGATTCAAAGCCATCGCCACCACGTCCGCCGGTTTCGCATTTTCGCGGGGATTGCCTGACGGTTCGGTGAAACGCGATGACATGATCGCGCATATCCGCGAGCTGGTCGAAGCCGTCGACATTCCGGTAAACGCAGATTTCGAGAACGGTTATGCTGATGATCCAAACTGGGTCGCCGAAAACGCGCGCCTTTGCGCTGACACTGGAGTCGCTGGTCTCTCGATCGAAGATGCAGCCGATCGAAAGGAAAGTCCGCTCTACGATGTCGATCTCGCAGTGGAGAGAATCCACGCTGTGCGGGAAGCGCTTCACGACACTGGCGTTTTGCTGGTCGGACGCGCGGAGGGATTTCTCGTCGGCAAAGAAAACATCGATCAGGTGATCAAGCGACTCGTCGCTTATTCGGAAGCGGGCGCGGATTGTTTGTACGCGCCGGGGTTCAAGGAACGCGATCACATCAAAGCGATCGTCGAATGCGTCGCGCCGAAGCCGTCGAACATTCTGATCGGCGGCCCCATCGGCCTGACCATGCGCGATGCGGAATCGTTAGGCGCGGGGCGGGTGAGTGTTGGCGGCGCGTTCGCGCGGGCGGCGTGGGGCGGATTTATTCGCTCAGCCAAAGAACTGATCGAACGCGGAACGTTTGACGAACTGGCAAACGCCGCGTCCTATGCTGAGCTGCAAGAACTTTTCCGCCCTAACCGGGCGGCAAGTTGAGAGGTTAAGGTCCGAGCCGGACTGGCATTGTTGAGAAATTGGGGAAAAAAGTGATACGTCTAAAGAGCCCTCGGCATGCGAAACGCTGCCAGAGTGAGTATGATTAAAAACATCGCCAGTCTAATGCCGGTGCTGCTCGCACCTCGGACAATTTCTCTCTGTGCGGTGGCTTTTTTAGCCATCGGCGCACTCGTTTACGCGCAACCGACCAGCAGCAGTCCCGATCCCAAGGCCGGCGCCGAAACCACCGGCACCGTCAAAACCTACACGCCGGGTTCAATCTTGATCCTGGACACGCTCGCGCCGAACGAACCGACCCAGTTCAAACTGAGCAAGAGCGTCGTTTACGCCGACGCCGATGGAAAGACGCTCGAAGCGCCGGGTTTAACGACGAACCAGAAAGTCCGTGTCCATTACATGAAAACCGCCGGCGAAAACGTGGCGGATCGCGTCACTTTAATCAAAGAGTGACGCGGGTTCTCTGTTATTGGTTATCGGTTATTTGATATCGTGACAGGCCGTATCGGCTGGGTTTTCTAATTCCTAATTCCTACTTTTAATTTATTTCGTATCCCATCACTTCCCAACAACAGCCCATTTTCGTCAGCACTATTTCTTCCGTCGCCGCCGCCTTGCTTGCCACGCCGTAGGTGGACGAAGGCGGGTGCTCAAAAGAAGTTTTGAATCGCACGATCGCGTGCCGTCGGAATTCGGGATCGCCGGGAACCGTCGACGCGTGTTTCACCTCTGCAATCTTGCGATTGTTCACCCGTCCCAAAGGCGCACGATGCGCGGCGAAATACTTCGTCCAATCCCGCGACCCGCGGACTTGCTCCGAGATTAGGAGCGTGGCGTCTTTGTAATTGCCGGAATCAACAACTCCCAGCCACTGGAGCGCAACGTCCCGCGCCGCTTCATCAGCCGGCGATAATGATAGCGACAGCGCGAGCGCAGAACATGCGCCTGCACACGCCAAAGCGAACACTGCCGCAAATCTCATCGATCAACCACAAATGCACACCAATTCTCACTAATTGAAAGCTGTCTTACAAAAGGAAACAAAGAGAACAAAGGTTTTTGCAGCTCAAAAGTCCGCCTTCGTTCTCTTCGTTGCCTTCTGTTTAAGAGAAAACGTTCGTGTTTATTCGTGCCGATTCGTGGTTACTCGGCTGCGTTAATGCCAGTCCGGCCCGCCAGTCGGACGGACTCGTCCCGTGGCGAGCTCGGAGTTGCGAGAATTCAATCACGAATTGACACCAATAAACACCAATTCAGAGCGGTCTTACAAAAGATAACAAAGGTTTTGCAGTTCACATTCCGCCTTCGTTCTCTTCGTTGCGTTGAAACTCACTCGCTCCCCACGCTTGTTCGCCGCTACCCTCGCAGCTTTACCTTCTATGGCGCTCGACCCACTCGCTCCATTCTGTTCAAACAAATATTCGTGCTGATTCGTGTGCCTTCTTGGTTAGTTTGGAGTCCGCGACCCAATGCAGGATTTGTTTCTCAATATTGCCGATTACGCCAGAGCAGCGCGCGCAAAACTTCCCCAACAGGTTTGCGATTACTACGAAGGTGGCGCCCTCGACGAGATCACGCTCCGGGAGAACACCGCCGGCTGGGAACGGCTGAAGCTTCATTACCATGTCCTTGCCGGCGTTGGCGACCGCGACCTGACCACGACCGTGCTTGGCGAGAAAATCTCAATGCCGATCGCGGTCGCGCCGACGGCTTTTCACAAACTCGCCTGCACGGAGGGAGAGATTGCCGCCGCCAAGGCCGCGAAGGCCGCGGGCACACTGTTCATTCTCAGTTCGCTCTCGAACACGGCGATGGAACCGGTTTTGGCCGAAGCCGCCAGCCCGCGCTGGTTCCAGCTCTATATATACAAGGACCGCGGGATCACGCTCGAGTTGGTCAAACGGGCCGAAGCCGCCGGCGCGGAAGCGATCGTTCTCACGGTCGATGCGCCTGGGCTCGGCACACGCGAACGCGACGTGCGCAACAGCTTCACATTGCCCGAGGCGCTGACAGTCGAAAACCTGACCCCGTTAGGAAAGGGGAATTTACCGCGTGCCAAGGGCGCAACTGGATCCAACGTCACGTTGGGATCAGGTCTGGCCGCGTATGTGCGCGATAATTTCAAATCCGATCTCAGCTTCGGTGATCTCGATTGGTTGTGCGGCTCAACGCATTTGCCAATCGTGGTCAAAGGCGTTTGCCGTGGCGACGACGCGCGCCGCGCGGCCGAGCATGGCGCGAAAGCAGTCGTCGTTTCGAATCACGGCGGGCGCCAACTCGATACTGCGCCGGCCACGTGTGAAGTATTGCCGCATGTCGTCGACGCTGCCGGCGATCTTTCTGAGATTTATGTCGATGGCGGAATTCGGCGCGGGAGCGACGTGTTGAAAGCGATCGCATTCGGCGCGCGTGCGGTGTTAGTGGGCCGGCCGATTCTGTGGGGATTATGCGTTGGCGGAGAACAAGGCGGACTCGGTGTGCTGGAAATTCTGCGCCGCGAACTGGACGAAGCGATGCTGCTCTGCGGTTGCACCACGCTCGGCGATATTAATCGTTCACTCCTGACACCGTGAGATTCAAATTAGGAACACGGCGAGCAAGGATGCCGCGGGGGTAGATGGTCAAACCGTTGTAGGCAAGCGGTGAGTGAGCGGGTGCGTGAAAAGAAACGGGGGTCAGATCTATACTCTTGACATTCGAAGCTGGCGCTTTGGTAGCGAGCAAGGCATAACTGTTTCTAATAATGAATCACCAGCGGAAGATCGGGCCGTAGATCTTTTGTTTGGTCTTTCCTTCCGGCATCGAACGTTATTTCAACCGCCCAGTCTTTTCCCTCGCTGCTTTTGAAAACCCCGGCTTTTTCAATGTAAGTGAACGCAGGAACAGGCTGATATTTCTTCGGCCTGATAATTTGAATCGCAGTGATTCGTTCCACGCCGATGGGATGTTGAAACAAGGCGCGTTTCGGATCGTTCTCCGCAAGTTTGCGATTGGCTTCTTCTTCTACCGCGAGCACAGACGGTTCGATGAAAAATGATGGGCTCTTCGTGTCGTCGCGCGCAGTCAGAATTTCGATGGCAGTTCCCTTAGGCATCCAGTCGGGTGCGATTGAGCACGTTGGAAACGGCAGGGTCGTGGCCGAGCCGGTGCGATGAAGCGCGATGCCGATCGGACACCAACCGCTCGTACGCCAGTTCATCCGGTTCTTGAATTTCTCGACGCCGCGTTCGGCGCCTTGTGCAACCGACACGGTGGGGTCCGGCCACATCAGTTCAATGTAGGCGTTTAGAAACTCTGCGCTTACCGACGCGGTTCCCTGGCCGTCATTGCGATTTACGTTCGGCGAAATCTTTAAACCCGCGCGTTCGAGCGCCGCACGTTCGGATGCGTCGCGACTAACGACAATCCAGACATGATCGAATTCCAATTCCACCGCGGCGGCCGTCATGCGCACAGACGTCAGTGCAACAAGGCCAGCCAGGAAGATGACTGTTCGTGACGACGGCAATCGATTCGTCATTGTTTCTTTTCCTCGCAGAGTTTCTGGAAGCGGGGATCGCCACGCAACGGGTCCCATTTCGGATCGAGCCTTAGAAGCGCGGGCGTAACGCAGTCACTGTACGGAATCTCCAAAAGATGCTGCAGCGTTGAAATCGCGCGGCTTTTGTCGCCGACCCTGGCCTCGACAAACGCCAGCTGCTCCTCGAACGAAGGCCCATCCACTGCATCCTTCACACTTGGCAGGAGCGTGATCGCACGCTTAGCTTCTTTTATCGCTGCATCCTTCTCGCCAAGGAAGGCATGAACTAGTGAAAGCCCTGCCGCAATAGGCGGGCTATTCGGGGCCTTCTGGGAGAACTTTTCTATCGGAGGCAGCATTTGTTGAGCAGTGGCCCGCGCGCCGGCAATGTCGCCGGCACATTCCTGGGCGACGACCAGAGACCCTTGATTAAAGAGCTTTTCGATGTCCGGCATGTCGCGAGATTCAGTGAGTCGACTATGAATCCATCGAATGGCCTCATCGCAATGGCGCTCTAGAATCAATTGGTTAATCTTCGTCCCGAGGACAGGAAATGAATGGGTCTGTTGGTTTATGCCAGCCAGCAATTTCCCGGCTTGTTCCAGATTGCCCTCGGCCTGATAAACTCTTGCCTCGGACGCGACGGTGCCGGGGTCGCTCGGTAGAATGTCCAATACCCTGTCGTACGTTTTTAGCGCGGCCGGGAATTGCCGAAGCCATGCATAAGTCTCTGCGGCGTTCGCCAGCCATTGAGTGTTGCGCGGATCGAGCGCAAGAGTTTGGTCCCAGTAGGCGACGCTTTGATCCCAGCGTCCTTGTCGTCGTGCGATCAGGGCGAGAGCACCAGGGACTTCGCTGCTTCCCGGCAAAAGTTCCCGGACGCGGCCAAACGTCGTTTTGGCAAGCTCGTAATCCCGCAGCACCCAGTACTGATAGTAAGCCTGCGCAAGCACGGTTTCGGACGCGTTCGGTTGGAGTTTTTGCGCGGTGGCTAAGGCCCGCTCCGCGGCGTCACGGCGTGCGGTAGTTCTATCCAGACCGCCGAAATACACCTGAGAGTTCGCACGAGAGAGTCTCGCCCAGGCGAGCGCAAAAGCTGGATCCAGTTGCACCGACCGCTCGTAAAAGCCGACGACCTTCTCTGAATCGGTGGGCGAGGCCGCGCGCGCTTCAAGAGCCAACCCCCGGAGGTAGGCGTCGTAAGCCTCTGAATTGTTTGTCGGCTTAACCGCCAGGGCTTGTTGCTCGCCGCCAGTCAGCTTGGCCTGCAACGACTCGGCAATCGCTTTGGCCATTTCGCTCTCGACCGCAAAGATATCGACGAGCTTGCGGTCGTAAGTATCGGCCCAGAGATGCGAATCGCTGGCCACCTGAATGAGTTGGACGTTGACCCGCACCTGATCGGCGGCTTTCTGGACGCTGCCTTCAAGGATGTTCGCGACGCCAAGCTGCTTCGCGATCTCAGAGAGATTGCCTGGCTTGCTCTGATATTGCTGGGTTGAGGTGCGCGAGATCACCTTCAAATCAGCAATCTTCGCCAGCCGCGTGATAATCTCGTCCTGAATACCTGACGCGAAATACGCGTTGTCCGGATCGCGGCTTAGGTTGTCGAACGGCAGCACGG
>Ga0193729_1001018_pt1 | contig 14493 bp, 10 predicted proteins | sample U1c2metaG_FD_143036 | JGI IMG/M metagenome (GOLD analysis project Ga0193729, IMG submission 143036) | Soil microbial communities from a riparian zone of the East river system, Colorado, United States - U1c2 | ecosystem: Environmental > Terrestrial > Soil > Riparian zone | place: USA: East River... | reverse complement strand
TGCTCCAGGTGCAAGACGATGTCCGGGAAAAACTTTCGGGTGGAACCGGAAAGACCGCGGAGGAAATTGCGCGCGCGATCGACGCCGACCCGGAGGATGTTTTTCACGTGCTGCAACATCTTGCGAGCAACGATTCGCGTGTCCAGACTGCGAAGGGTGACGACCCGTCGGACGACAAGTTTTCGCTCAAGGAATAGCATGTGCTCGATCTGGCGCTGAGGTATGAGTTCTTCCAAACAGCCGCCAGACAAGTCGCCAAGTGTGGCGTGGCCGGACATGGTCAAATTTGTCCGGCAACTGAGTCACGACATTCGAAACAATCTGAACGCGGTCGAATTGCAATCGGCTTATCTGGCCGAGCTGGCCAAAGAAGGGGAAATCAAAGGCGAGATTCAGCGGTTGCGCGAGATGACTTCAAAAATCGGAACCAGTCTGCAGCGGCTGACTGCCGGGCTGAGCCAGGTCAATCCCAATCTGATTTCGTATCCAGCGGCGGATTTCGTCGAGGATTTAAAAGAAAAACTGACGAAGGAGTTCCCGGATAACGCTGGCAAGGTGATCTGGGACGTGCAATTGAAAGATGCGACGTTACAAATCGATCCGCAGCTGGCTCAACAAGCTTTTCTCGAGATTTTCGGCAACGCTTTTCAACACGAGCGCAACCTTAAAGCCATCAGGGCAAGAGCGTACATCGCCAATAACCGTTTCGTTTTCGAGCTGCAGGAAACGAAAGCGCGCTTCGAATTATCGACTGAAAATTGGGGACGCGAGCCGCTGCGGAACGTAAGCCAGGGACATTACGGGCTCGGTCTCAACCGCGCCCGATCGGTTGCGGAAGCGCACAGTGGCGATTTCCAAGCTGAGTACGATCAAAAAACATCGACGCTCATCACCACCGTGCGACTGCCATCTTTCGCTGCGGAAAGATCTTGAGCGCGATGAAAGAAAACCGGCGCATTCTGATTATCGATGACGAGCGGCCGATCCTGCTCACGCTCGAAGCCTTGCTCAACCGCCACGGATTTCAGACCGAAACCGCCGCCACGGCCGCGGCCGGATTGAAAGCGTTGAAAAATAAACCGGCGTCTCTTGTTCTACTCGATCTGCAACTGCCGGACGCGGAAGGATTGCAAATGCTCGACCAGATCAAAACCGAGCGGCCGGAAACACAGGTCATCATTTTGACCGCGCACGACACCCTCAATAACGCGATCGAATCGATCAAGCGCGGCGCGTTTCATTTCATCAGCAAACCATACGCGCCGGAGGAATTGCTTAGCCTGGTGGAGAAAGCACTGGAGAAGCAATCGCTTCTTCGCGAAACGCAACAGCTTCGCGAGAAAACGGTAGAACTCGAAAAACGCCTGGAAATCGCGGAGACCCGATTGACGCCAGTGTTCAAAAGCAAATCGATGCAGGAAATCGAGGAGCTGATCAATGCGATGGCGCCGTCGGAAGCCAATGTGTTGATCACCGGCGAAAGCGGCGTCGGTAAAGAAGTGATCGCGAATTTGATTCATCATCGCAGCCGTCGCTCGGAACGGCCGATGGTGAAACTCAATTGCGCGGCGTTTCCGCAAACGATGATCGAGGGCGAGTTGTTCGGATACGTCAAAGGCGCGTTTACCGGAGCGATGAACGATTTTCCGGGAATGATCGCGGAAGCGAATGAAAGCACGCTGTTTCTAGATGAGATCTCGGACATGCCGGCTGATTTGCAGACGCGATTCTTGCGGGTGCTGCAGGAGCGCGAATTTCGGCCGCTCGGGAGCACACGCACACTGAAGGCGAATTTTCGCTTGATTGCGGCAACGAATCGGCCAATTGCGCAGGCGCTCGCCGAGAACCGCTTACGCTCGGATTTGTATTACCGCCTTAACACTTTCCAAATTGAAGTTCCGCCGTTACGCGAACGGAAGCAGGACATCCCCCCTTTGGTGACCTTCTTTGTGAAACAATTCGCGCAGCAGCTTGGCAAATCTGAGCCTGAGATTTCACCCGAAGCATTCCAAAAGTTGCTCGATTACTCGTGGCCCGGGAACGTGCGCGAATTACAAAACGCGATGGAATACGCCGTAGTTCTGGCGCGGCAAAATATGGTGGGAGTGAAGGAATTGCCGGGCGAATTGCAGTTGCCGGCGGCGTTGCAGCAAATTGAGCGCAGCGTCGTCCCCCAAGGCGTACAAAGTCTCGACGACATGGAGCGGGTAACGATCTTGCAGGCGTTGGCCCACTGTCACGGAAACAAGAAGAAAGCGGCCGAGCTGCTCGGTATTCAGCGGCCGACGCTTTATAACAAGCTTAAGCGTTACGCCATCGAGCTCTAAATCGCAGTTTGGATTTTCGATTTTAGATTTTAGATTAAGCGGCGGCGGGACTGAGCAATCTAAGATCGACAATGGCGACCTCGCGACATCTTGAGAAAGTCCTGGCCCACGCTGAAGACCAGCTCGCGGTCACCGGAAAACAGCGGCCAACCGAAGTCCTTTCGAACTACAAAAAGTTTCTCAAGCTGGAAGAGCACCGGCTCCGCCTGAAACATCAGGCCGGCGGTGGCGGCCGCGAAATTTGCGCCCGCCGCGGCGAATTGGTCGATGTAATCTTGCGACATGTTTTTACGGCCGCGGCCAGCGCAGTCGGGCAGCCAAAGACCTCTTTGGCACTGACCGCACTGGGCGGATACGGCCGAGGCGAACTGAATCCGTTTAGCGATGTCGATGTCATGCTGCTGCACGGAGACGGCGCGGGCAAAATCTCTCCTTACGTGGAAGAGATGGCAGAGCAGATTCTGTATTTGCTCTGGGACATCGGCTTCAAAGTCGGTCATTCCACGCGTTCGATGAAAGAGGCATTGGCGCAGGCAAATCGCGACATGCTCACGAAAACGGCAATGCTCGAATCGCGGTTCCTGGCCGGAGATCGCACCCTGGCGCACGAGTTTCGCGACCAATTTCGCGCCAAATGCGTGGCCGGCTCGGAGCGCGAATATGTCGAGATGCGAATGCGCGATCAGGAGACGCGTCACCGCAAATTCGGCGACAGCGTTTATATGCAGGAACCAAATCTCAAAAACGGATGCGGCGGTCTGCGCGATTACCAAAATTTGCTCTGGATGTCTTATTTTAAAGAAGGCGCCCTCACCACGACGCACTTGGTCGGGAGAGATTGGTTGAGCGAATCGGACCAGCGCCGAATCGAAATGGCCTACGATTTTCTCCTCCGATTGCGCACCGACCTGCATTATTTCTCCAAGCGCGCGGCGGACGTCCTCCATCTCAATTTGCAGGAGGAGATCGCGCGACGCCTGCGGTATCGGGAAAAGAATGGCCAGCGCGCGAGCGAAGCGTTGATGCGCGATTATTACAAACACACTCGAAATATTTTTCGCGTGACCGAACGCATTACCGAACAGTTTGCCAGCGGTCACGCGACCAGCGGCACCCGCGCGCTTTTTACTTTTTTACCGCTGCGGCGGGGGACCGAAACGAAAGTGGGATCATTCTCCATTCGTCATGGCCAACTTCACCCTGATCGACGAGATCTTTTCAAAACGGATCCATTGGAGATGATGCGAGCGTTTCAGCTGGCGCAGGAGCACAACGTCGATTTTAGCCCCGAGTTAGAGGATCTCACCAGCCGCGCGCTCGGACAAGTCACCCGCACCTATCGCTACGCCAAAGCGCCGCGCGAAATTTTCAAAGAAATCTTGTCCAAGAAAGGCGAGGTCGGCCGCACGCTCCGTCTCATGCACCGGGTCGATTATCTTGGCCGTTATATTCCGGAGTTTGGCCAGCTGACCTGTCTGGTGCAGCATGAATTTTTTCACCGTTACACCGCGGACGAGCACACCCTTCTTTGCATCGACAAGCTCGACGCATTAGTTCGAACAAACGATTCGAAGTTGATCGCTTATCGTCATCTCTTCGAAAGTTTGGAGGACCCGTTCGTTCTTTACCTCGCTTTACTGTTGCATGACACCGGCCGAGCGGTCGGTGCTCGCCCGCATTCCGAAGCGAGCGCTCTTTTCGCGCAAAGCGTAGCCAAACGTCTTCAGCTCTCGTCCGAGCAAAGGAAATCGCTCATTCTTCTGGTCGATCATCACGTCACGCTCTCCAATACCGCGCAGCAACGAAATCTCGATGATCCGGCGACAATTGCCGAGTTAGCGAATGTTGTTCGGAACCAAAAAAATCTGCACGCGCTAATGTTACTGACGCTGGCCGACGGCCAGGGAACGAGCGGACAAAGTTGGTCGGATTGGAAGGAATCGCTCGTTTGGGAACTTTTTCACGCCACTTCTCAATATCTCGCAGACCAAAAATCTTATCTCGAGCAAACCAAGATTGAGCGGGAGTCCCTGGAAGCAGCGGTATCGGCCAGGCTGCCGCCCGATTTTGCGGAGGAAGTCGAAGCACATTTCGAGTTCATGCCGGACAATTACTTCCGCGCGTCTGACGTTCCAGAAATCGTGAACCATCTCCGGTTGTTTCGATCTTTCTTCGAGAACGCGTCGGCCGAACATGGCCGCGCGCTCGCGCCGGCGACGAGTTGGGAAGCGTTTCCGCAATTCGGTCACAGCACCGCGTCGCTTTGCACATGGCACCGTCAGCACCTTTTGGCCAAAATCGCCGGATCATTTTCGGTTGTTCCTCTCAATATCCTGAGCGCAGACATTTTTCCCCGCGAAGACCACAGCATTCTCGCCATCTTTCGGGTGTGCGACATGAAAGGACGCGCAGTCACCGAAGGGGGCGATCGCGACCTCGTGGAAAAAACGCTGCGCGACGCGCTCCTGGTTGACGCTTTCGAGTTTGCGCCGTTGCTCGAGCCGGCGCGTCACCAGATTCAACATCGACGACTGCAGGAACTGGAATTTCCCGCGGGAATTGCAATCGATAACAGGGCGCATCCCACTTACACACTGGTCCAGATTGAGGCACCCGATCGCGTTGGTCTCCTTTACGATTTGCTAACCGCGCTTGGACAGGAAGGAGCGAATATCGTTCTCTCGCGCATCAGCACGCAAAAAGGCGCTGCGATCGATACATTTTATATTACCGACAGTGCAGTCCACGCTAAAATTACCGATTCACACCGGATCGCGGCCCTGCAGCGGCGCTTGCGCTCGGCTGTTTTAGGCGGCGCCGCCAAATAATTGAAGCGGTGAATGAGCTGGCGCACTTAGGCCGGATGCTTATCGTCCGGCAATTCGAATGAACGCGCTCATTCTCGCCGCCGGATACGCAACACGGCTTTATCCGCTAACGCTGAACAAGGCGAAGCCGTTGTTAGAGGTCGGCGGAAAACCAATCATCGAGTGGCTTTTGGACAATCTCGCGGATATTCCCGGCCTGGGTACGGTTTACATCGTGACCAACGCCAAGTTCGCCGGCGAGTTTCAGAACTGGGCCAATGGCTACCAGGAACAGCATCGTGAGATAACGATCAAGATCATCAACGACGGATCAAAGAGCGACGACGATAAGTTAGGCGCCATTGGCGACATCAATCTGGTTTTGGTGCGCGAGAATTTGACCGATGAGGATTTGCTCGTCATTGCCGGCGACAATCTTTTCCAACGACCGCTGAGCGACTTTGTGAATGCGGCCAAGCATTCGGCAGCCACCGTCGCTGTTCACGACGTCGGGAACCTCGAAGCGATGAAAAAATACGGCACCGTGACTGTGGATAAAAATGGTGTGATCACAAATTTCGAAGAGAAGCCGGAGAAACCGAAGAGCACGCTGGCCGCGGTCGCGCTCTATTATTACTCGCGCGATGTGTTGCCGTTATTCACGACTTACCTCGCCGCCGGAAATAATCCCGATCAGCCCGGGTTGTTCTTACAATGGCTCTACACCCGCAAACCGGTGAACACTTTCGAGATCAAAGGGCGTTGGCTCGACATCGGAAGCAAGGAGACATTAAAGAGCGCGGATGAGATTTTCGCGAAGATAAAATCGTGATTGTCGATCTTGCAAGAAATCCAATGACGAATGCCAAATGCCGAATGTCGAAGGAATGACAGAGCACCTAAATGACGAAAAAGAAGTCGACGATTGTCCTTTTCGTCATTAGACGTTCGTCGTTCGTCGTTCGTCATTCGTCATTTCAAACGCCCTTCGTCGAACTCGATCAAATCAAAATAGGTCCGAATATCTTTGCGCCCGCCACCGCCGGATTGTTTTAGAAAATGACTGAACCGGGCTTTTTTGGCGGCAGTATCGGGATGCCGTGAAATCATCGCCTGGTTCCAGTGCTCGATCTCGTCGCTCGAATGTTTTACGCAGCTCGTTTCGACCCAGTTCAAAATTGCGTCATCGTTCTCTAAACGATGAACTGCCTCTTCGAAGGCATCGCCCTCGATTTTGAGAAAGCTGAGGAGATGCTTGTCGAAGCCGACGGTCTTGTAGTTGTAGCCGTCGAGCAAGCCTTTGCGATGCAGCTTGGCCTTGTCGATCAAACGCGGGAGATGAACGTAGCCGCCGAGTTTTTCGTATGGACTGCGCGGATGCAGTCTTCGCATGGAGGAAAAACTTACGTTGCGGGTAAGGGCTGAGCTGCGCTCAGCGGCACCCCTGACTCGGCCTTTTTTTCGGCCGCTTTCGCTTCCGCCAACAAGTCGCCCTGAGTGAGGTTGGCCTGACCGATCACAAGCTGTCCGGAAAACATTCCGCCTTTCTCGATCGCGATTGATTTCGCGGTCACGTTCCCGTCAAGGGCACCGCCTTTGTAAATAGTCACGGCGCCACTGGCCAGGATTTCACCGGTCATGCGCCCCTTGATGTCGATGTTCGTCACCTTGACGCGCCGAAAGCATTGGATGTCGGATTTCCGCTCAACAACGATGTGTTGAGCGCCGATGCGGCCGGGAATTTTTCCGACCAGGTTAATCGTCATCGAATCCTCGCACTCAAGATTGCCGCGGAGTTTCCCTTCAACGATCGCCGTGGTACAAATCACGCTGGTGCTGCTGAGATCGCCCTTGGTGGTCAAATGCACGTCGCCGCGAGTGCGAATCGTGCGACTGAAGCTGGTTGTGATTTTGTAATCGCGGAGATCGATGTGCGCGCTGCAACCGGGACAATTGGTCGAGCTCGCGGCATCGCTGACTTCGTGTTTGCGCTTGCATTCGAAACAAGAGACGACGCGATTGCGTTGCCGGCTCCAAATGGCTTCGAATTTGCGATGAAGTGGTGATTCTTCCGGCGCGGATGATTCGTCCTTAAGTTTCGGTCCCAGCTTAGGCGCTGAAGGTGAAAAGGAGCGACCGCACTGCCGGCAGATGGTCGTCTTCGCCGCCACATATTCCATCTGCTTAAAGCCACAGTGCGGGCATTCCACACTGGCCTTGGCAGGCGACGACTTGATCACTAGTTCAGTAGGCGAGGGTCAAAAATTAACCGCGAGCGGCGAAGGCAGGCTTGGCTGAATCTTCGTGGCGAACAACTTCTGGCCGGCTGCTGGATGCTGCTTTGACACTCATCCCGCTGGAAACTTCCGATTTCCCGATAAAGGTGGCGCCTTCCTCAATGATGAGGCGGGCGGCCTTCAAATCCCCCTGAAGCGTGCATTTCGACTTCAATTCGCAACGCTCGCTCACGGTAATGTTCCCCTGCACCTTGCCGTAAATCGTGATCGACTTTGTTTTGACTTCAGCGCGGATGTCTGCGTTTTCGCCGACCGTCAGCGCCCCATCGGAATTAATTTCGCCTTCGACTTTACCATCGATCAAAAGCTCCTTTTGGAACTTGATCGTGCCTTTGATTTCGACGTCGCTGGAGAGGACGTCTTTGCCTGAATGTTCAGCCATAAACTTTTTGTAATCGCTTGTTGATGTTTTCGGTTGGTCGCCGTAGGCGGCTCGGTTGGAATCATCATTCCCCGAACTCAGCGATCCTTCTCCGATCGACGAGATCGTTCTCTGCGGGATGAATTTTTTCAACACGAGTTAGTATTGTAATGGTTATTCACGTTGTCAACGGGTTCGGGAGCGAAAAGCTGACTTTTTTATAATTTATCCGCAAATCGGAACAATTTCGCCGTTCCGTTTTGCCCTGAAAGCACGAGAAACCGCGGCCCCTGGCTTGGGCTCCGGTCAAGGACACGGCACAGGGGCTGGTCTGGAACGTGAATGCCGAGGAGAAGAACAGAATTGTGGGCCACCCGCTCCCAGTCATAGCCTAAAACCCATTCCACTCGCCGATTACGGAGGATTCCACGCGCGCTAAGGAAATCTGTTGCCAGAAAGAAACGCGCGCTGTCGGCCGTGCCAGGCAGAGCTTCATGCGAAACGCCGGCCACGCCGGGTTGACCCGACCAATATGCAATCGATGGCGACAGCCACCACGGCGCGAGAAACGGGTGCGTCTGCTCCGAGCGAATGACGACGGCCAGTTCTCGCAACTGTTTCGATTCATCTCGACGCTCGATTTGATCCGAAAGCGCGACTTCGTTAGGCCAAATCCTCGCATCCCAGAATTGAAGCACCGGCAAAATCGACAAAACAAACGCCGACCACACTGCGGCCCGCGATTGGATCGGCGCAAGCAGTCCTGGCAATACGATGAAAAAGATTGCGACGAAAAAGTAACTCCAGCGCGCCTGCCAAATCGTCAGCAGAAATGTCGCGACAAGTAAGAGCGCAATAAAACCTGGCGGCGCGACTCGCTTGCGAAGCGATTGCCAAATCAGAATCGGTGCGATGACGATCATGTAGCCGGCCCAAGCAAACCAGATGCGATCCAGTGGCGAGACATGCCTGAGTTCGCCAATCGTGCGCGACCAATTTTGGAATAACTGACTCGATTGAAGGATCGCGAATGCCGGAATGCGCCGCTCAACCAGCAACGAAATCGAGACGATCGCTCCAAAGACGATCCAGCCTGTTCGCCGATGCGAACCAAAAAGAAGATGTCGATCCTTCGTTAGGCCAAAAAGCAAAAGAAGAGCGAACAAGACAAGCGGCTCGTAAAACGAAACCCAAAGCGCCATGCTCCACGCCATTCCGCTAACGACGCTCCAATTTTGCGATTGGTCCCTTCGCAGACTCCACTCCGCACAGACGCCAATCGTGACGAGCACGATGAGCAACGATTGATGGTCGGGTCGTCCCAGTTCCGTTCCGTGAACCAGAATAGGACTAATGCCGTAAAGAATCAGCATGACCCAGCGATAACGAAGTTTCATTCGCCGCGACCACCACCAAAGAAACCAGCCGCCGAGCAACCCAAGAAATGGTGAGACCACAGCGCCGGCGAAATCAATTGGCTGCGCCGTGAACGGTTTGAGCAAGATCGACAATGAGACGATCAAATAATCGAGCGGCGCAGTGGTGTGCGGCGTGGTGCCTTCCGGAAAATTCTCGAAATCGTGGTGGCGAATAATCAGCCCGGGGTGTTCTGCACACATTCGGGCGCGTGTCATCCGCGCGTAACAGTCGGCATCGGTGAAATAAATATTTCCATCGACAAAAACGTCCTGATAATTCGCGCAGCGAGTTGCCAGAACAAGCGCGCTCAAGATCAAAATTTCGATCGCGGCGAGGACGATGCGGGCGGGTCGCTGCACAAGATCGACAATCGCAAATCGGCGATTGAAAATCGAAAATGAAATTTGGGCCCGCCTGGATTCGAACCAGGGACCAAGGGATTATGAGTCCCCTGCTCTACCGCTGAGCTACAGGCCCGTGTGTATTTTGGGAATTAGAACACAATCGACCGCTCATGACCAACGCGGCATATGGACAAATTTTCGGGGCGGAGACACGACCAATAATTTTCAATACTTCGATTCCGCTGAAAATTATTTTGCTTCGAGATCCTCGCTCCCTGCCAAGGAAAAACGTCAGGCGGTCCGTGGTCGGCGCCGTCAGAAAGGTAAGGACCTTCCAGGCAGGAGCTTCCATATGACGTCATGTAAAACCCGACAAATCGGTTCAAAATGTTTACAGTAAATATTACAATCTCATTGACCTACGAGGGCAAAATGTTGTCTAATGGATCTGAAAATCATATTGAATGCCGGACAAGGGGAGTTCGGGTTATTCGAATGACAGTAAAACATAATGAATGAGTGGTTTCGTCCCAAAAAGTGGGCGACCGACCAAGGGCGGTAGCTTGTCCGAAAGTCCGCGGGCGCGAAAACTTCTGCGCTATTTTTTTCGACAAGTGTCGTCGATAGGCGACGAGCGCGGGAAGCGAGGCTCGGACAAAAATATGGATTTTCGCGTCAATACAAACCAACTTCACGTCGATGCCGGATCGGGCGTGCGGCCAACGGTGGACCCGTCCAGAAACGGTGCGGCGTCGCTGAACCACGCTTACCCGGCGTCTCTTCAAAAGATTATCGTGGAACTTGTATCTTCCGATCGTGCCGCGGCGCTTAACTCCGAATCGCGAAGCAGTGGGCGGCCGTCACATTGGCCGCTTGGCAGCGGGGCGACTGCAGCGGCGATATTTCCTTCCGACGACGCGGCCGAGGTGTCGGCCGCTCGTATGCCGCGCTGGAAACGGATTCTCGATGTGACCTGTATTGTCCTGAGTTTGCCGTTTTGGCTGCCGGTCATGACGTTGGTGATGGGATTGGTTCGGCTCACTTCACCGGGCCCTATCTTTTATCGTCAGGAACGCGTGGGATATCGACGGACTCCCTTTATGCTCTTCAAGTTTCGGACCATGTGCGTAAACGCCGAGACTCGGGGGCACGAGGAATACTTTGCAGATTTAATGCGGTCGGAATGCCCGATGACCAAGCTCGATGCTGTGGGGGATGCTCGCCTCATTCCTGGGGGGCGTTTCCTGCGAGCGAGTGGCTTGGATGAATTGCCGCAAATTTTCAATGTTCTTCGTGGGGAAATGAGTTTAGTCGGCCCCCGACCGTGCTTGCCCAGGGAATTCGAGCGCTACCAGCCATCGGAGCGGCAGCGAGTCAACGCGTTGCCTGGCCTCACCGGCTACTGGCAAGTCAACGGCAAGAATAACACGACCTTCAAAGAAATGATCGCCATGGATCTATTTTACATTCGGAACATGTCGATCTGGCTTGATCTGACCATCATGTTCAGGACGATTCCTACTCTGATAAAGGAGGTGCTCAATCGCCCGCGAACCTCTTGGGATCGACCTCCCCCAAACTCCGCTTATTATCCGCGCCGTTTCGCCGGAGGGGCGAACGGAGTAGCGAACAAAATATGACAAAGCCAGTCTCGGTGGGGGTAGTCGGCTGCGGCTACTGGGGCCCACTCCTAATCCGCAACTTCGGGAATGTCCCCAACTGCAATCTCGTGGCGGTGTGCGATGTCAGCGAAGCGCGTCTGAAGCACATTAGGAAACTTTACCCGGAGGTCACCGCGGTGACAGACTGGGAGCGCTTTCTTACGGACTTCGAGTTAGACGCAATCGTAATTGCTACACCGGTAAAGTTTCATCACGCGCTGGCGCAAAAGAGCCTTCTCGCAGGAAAGCATACATTCATCGAGAAGCCGATGGCGGCGTCCTCAGCCGAGTGCGAGAGTTTAATAGAGATTGCCGAGTCTAAAGGTCTGGTCTTGATGGTGGATCACACCTTTCTCTATTCATCGGCGGTTCGTAAAATCGCCGAACTCGTTCGAGCCGGTGACATTGGTGACATTCGTTACATCAATTCACGGCGCCTCAATTTGGGTCTGTTTCAGAAAGACATCAATGTGACTTGGGACCTTGCCCCGCACGACATTTCCATCATCCTGCATATTCTTGGGGAGCTCCCGATCGCAGTGAATTGCCAGGGCAACGCACACGTCAGTCCTGCAGTCGAAGACGTGACCAACATGTCCCTGACATTTCGGCAGGGGCGCTTTGCTACTATTCAGAGCAGCTGGCTTGAACCGAGAAAGGTGCGCGAGATGACCATCGTCGGCAGCCGGCGAATGATTGTCTATGATGATTTGCAGACGCATGAGAAAATCAAGGTTTACGATGTTCGGGTGGAACGACCTCCCCACTACGACACGTTTGCGGAATTTCAGTACTCATATCATTACGGGGACAGTTACATTCCTCACCTTAATCAAGAGGAACCGCTGAAGGAGGTTTGCCGGCATTTTATTGATTGCATCGAGACTAGCACGCAGCCGGCGAGCGGTGGTCGGGAAGGATTGGAACTCGTCCGGATCCTCGAAGCGGCATCCGTCTCACTTAAGGCGAAGGGCGCGGCCGTGGTTCTGTCGCAATCTGCTAACGGCAGTTCCGAACCGGCGAACGTTCTGAGAGTGGCTTCGCCGTTAGAAGCCGCGGGCAGATGAGTCGCAAACCGTTGCACGGAACAACCGTTGGTTCCGGAGCCACGTTTCTGGGTGGGATAACGGTAGGAGAAGGCGCAACTGTGGCGTCGGAACCACAGTTATAATAGAGGTGTCCCAAAATACGACCGCGGTGGGGAACGTTGCCACGATCCTGGGCCTGCGAAATCCAATGCATATTAGAGTACCATTTCTCGACCTTAATTCTCACCACGCTGCTCTCCGGTCTGAGCTTGACCGTGCGATCCGCGAGGTGATTGACAGCGGCGCCTTTGCCGGCGGACCGTTCGTCGAAAAGTTCGAGGCGGATTTTGCGTCTTATTGTGGATGTCGGTACGCTATCGGCGTCGGCAGTGGAACAGAAGCGCTTTGGTTGTCGCTCTTGGCGCATGGCATAGGACCTGGCGACGAAGTAATCACCGTTTCCAATACATTTATGGCCACTGCCGAGGCCATTACTTACAGTGGAGCTCGGCCGGTGTTTGTCGATGTTAACGAGGCCACCTACACGATGGACCCGGCCGGGCTTGAAGAGGCGCTTAGCCCTCGCACTAAGGCCGTCATTCCAGTGCATTTATTCGGCCAGCCGGCCGACATGGATCCAATTCTTGAGTTCGCGCGGAACCATAATCTCTCCGTCATCGAGGACGCAGCCCAAGCCCACGGAAGCAAATACCAGGGCAGAACTGCTGGCACACTTGGTGATGCCGGATGTTTTAGTTTTTACCCGAGCAAGAACCTTGGCGCGTTTGGTGAAGCGGGCGCGATTGTGACCGACAACCCAAGACTGCAAGAAAAGCTGCGCGGTCTTCGAGATCACGGGCAGGTTCGCAAGTACCACCACAGCATGGTGGGTTGGAACTGCCGGATGGATGGCATCCAGGCTGCCGTCCTCAGCGTCAAACTTCGACACTTGGAAAGCGGAAATTCGCGGCGGCGTGCCCACGCGCTGCAATATAACCAAGCGCTCGAGGCGATTGAGGAAATCGTAACGCCGTACGAGGCCCCTTATTCCCGGCACGTTTATCACGTTTATGCGATCCGGGCCGAGGAAAGGGATGAGATTATTTCATTCCTCCACGACAAGGGAATTCAATGCGGAGTGCATTATCCGGTCCCGATCCATCTGCAAACCGCTTACCAAACTCTGGGCTACAAGACGGGAAGTCTCCCGGTTTCGGAACGCATCGCTTCGGAATTGATCTCGCTTCCCATGTTTCCGGAATTAACTGAGGCGCAAATCGCAGCCGTGGCGCTGGGCCTGCGCGAGGCAATCGCTTCTTGCGTAATGGCCTGAGAATTGTGAATCGGCTTGGAGAGTTAGGAGAGATCGCTCCCTTCGGCACGTCCAACAAAGTGAAAAGCCACATCGAGTTCATCGAGACTAAAGATTTAGGCGAATTTGGGACGAACAACCAACATTTTGCCTCAAGCATTGACTTAAGAATACTCGATCCGCTCCACGATGCCGATTGGGACCGACTGGTCGTTTCGCATCCTGACTGCAATTTCTTTCACAGCGCCGTTTGGGCGAAAGTGCTTGTTCAGACCTATGGTCATAAACCTTTCTATCTCGCTTTCTTTCGGCAAAGCCAACCGGTGGCCCTTGTGCCGATGATGGAGATCAAGAGTCCCTTCACCGGCCGGAGGGGCATTTGTCTTCCGTTTAGCGATTTCTGCGGTCCGCTTATTTTTTCCGAAGGTGAATCAGGGACGGTTTTAAGCAGGATGTCGGAACTGGCCCGCGAACGAAACTGGAGATACTTTGAAATCCGTGGAGGACGCGGGATGCTACCAGGGTCAGCAGCGTCCTCCAGACAATTCTATGGCCACAAAGTTCGTTTGTCTGAGGACAGCGAGCAGTTGTTAATTCGATTCGCGAGCCCGGTGCGGCGGGCAATTCGCAAAGCCCAGAAAAGCGGCTTGAATGTCCAGGTGGCCACAACGCGGGAGGCGGTTCTGCAATTCTACCGTCTTCACGTCAGAACGCGGCGGCGACATGGCATCCCTCCGCAGCCCTGGTCGTTCTTTCTTAATATATATAGAGAAGCCATCAAAGCCGGTCATGGCTTTGTAGTTCTTGCCGGAAATGGCTCAAAGTTCATTGCTGCCGCGGTTTTCCTCCAGTTCGGCAAAAATGCCGTCTACAAGTTCGGTGCCTCTAACACGTCCTACCAGGAATTTCGTGGGAATAACCTGGTGATGTGGGAAGC
>Ga0193729_1001017_pt1 | contig 14512 bp, 14 predicted proteins | sample U1c2metaG_FD_143036 | JGI IMG/M metagenome (GOLD analysis project Ga0193729, IMG submission 143036) | Soil microbial communities from a riparian zone of the East river system, Colorado, United States - U1c2 | ecosystem: Environmental > Terrestrial > Soil > Riparian zone | place: USA: East River... | reverse complement strand
CAGGTGCGCACGACGTACTTCAACTCGCTGCTGCTGCCCGCCGCGATCCTGCTGCGCGTGCTCGATCGCTTCAGCCGCAAGCCGACCGAGTCGAGCCTCGACCTGTGGGTCCCCCCCGAGCCGCTCAACTGGCTGCTCGAGCGTCCGCTGTCGCTCGAGGCGGCGCTGATCGGGCGCGGCGGACGGATCCCCGCGGGGCTGTCGTTGCTCGCCGTGTTCCGCTGACGGTGCTCAGGCGTCCGCGTCGGCCGCCGCCACGTGCGGGTGCATGCGGAAGGTCCAGGCGCGGTTGACGAGGAACGTGATGACCGTGACGATGACCGTCGCGAACGCTTGGCCGAGCAGCTTGTCGAGCGTCGCGCCGTCGACAAACAGGTACAAGAGGCCCTCGTTGAGACCGAGACCGCAGCCCTGCACGACGCCCCAGCGCACCGGCGTCAGCGCATCGCCGACGTGCCCGCGGAACGTCCAGCGGCGGTTGAGCAGGAAGCCGTTGATCGCGCCGATCGTGAAGCCGATCGCCGAGGCTGCGAGGTACCACACGCCGAAAACCTTCAGCAGGACCGTGTAGATCGAGAAGAACAGCAGCGTGTTGGACACGCCGACGATGCCGAACTTCACGAACTGCACGAGCATGGGCGCGCTCAGCCGGCGGGCCGGCCCCGGTAGGCTCATGGGCGCTTTGCGGGTTGCGTCGTCGTCGGCGGGCATCCCTTGAGAGGATGAACGATAAATTCATCGAAGGCTTAAGGCGCCACGCGAAACTACTGAGAGCCACGGCAAGCTCGATCGCCCGTCCTAGGTAACAACGCGTATGTCGAACACACCACTTCGCACACCCACCCTGCTCAGCGTGGTGGCCCCTGTCTACAACGAGCAGGAGCTCGTCGAGGACTTCGTCGCGCGCGCCTGCGCGGCCGCCGCCGACTTCGAGTTCGAGCTGGTGCTGGTGAACGACGGCTCGAGCGACCGTACGCCCGAGCTGCTCGACGAGCTCGCCGCCAGGGATAGACGCGTCCGCGTTATTCATCTCTCGAGGAACTTCGGCCACCAGGCGGCGCTGACGGCGGGCCTCGAGCACGCGATCGGCGACGTCGTGGCGATGATCGACGCCGACCTGCAGGACCCGCCCGAGCTGATCCCGGACATGATCGCCCAGTGGAGCCAGGGCGCCGATGTGGTGTACGCGGTGCGCAAGCAGCGCGACGGCGAGACGGCCTTCAAGCTGGCCAGCGCTTCGTGGTTCTACAAGCTGTTCGACAAGCTCGCGCAGGTCGACCTGGAGCCGAACTCGGGCGACTTCCGACTGCTCGACCGCCGTGCGCTGGACGCGCTGCTGGCAATGACCGAGCGCTCGCGCTTCCTGCGCGGGATGACCGTGTGGGTCGGCTTCAACCAGACCGCCGTCTCCTACGAGCGCGACGCGCGCCACGCCGGTGAGACGAAGTACACGGTGCGCAAGATGCTGCGCTTCTCGCTCGACGCGATCACCTCGTTCTCGCACCTGCCTCTGCAGCTGGCCACCTACGTGGGAATCCTTTCCGCCGGCGTCGCCTTCATCGCGATCCCCGTCGTGATCGCGCTGCGAACGTTCGACTCCTACCTCCCGGGCTTCGGCTCGATCACGATCGCGATCCTGCTGCTCGGCGGTATCCAGCTGATCGCCATCGGCGTGATCGGCGAGTACGTCGGACGCATCTACGACGAGGTCAAGCATCGCCCGTTGTACATCGTGCGCGACGAGCGCAACCGCCCGCTGCCGCCCGGCGCTCCACCCACGACGACGCGTACACGGGCGGGACTCGCCGCGCGAGCCGCCGAGCGCGTCCGCTAGCGCGCGGCATCACGCCTCGCCGCGACTTTGACCGGCGAGCCCGCGAAGCTCGACGCCGAATCAGCGAAGCGCGACATCGCGCGGTCAGACGTGTTGTGATCCCGCGATGAACCCTCGGCCTCGGCGCTCGCGCGCGCAAGCGGCGCTCCGCCCGATGCAAGCGGTGCTCCGCCCGATGCTCCTCGCGCGGGCGGTGCTGCCGACGGCGCTTGCGCTCGGCGCCGTCGCACTCGCGGGCGCCGATCGCGCGCTGGCCGAGGCCTGTCCGGGCGCCGGCTCCGCGCCGTGCCCCTACGCGTCGGCGCAGATCATCGGCCAGCGCGCCGAGGGCGTGCTGCGCTTTCCCGAGGCGGTCGCCGTCAACGCGCAGGGAGACGTGTACGTCGCCGACCAGCTCGGCTTCGTGGTGCAGAAGTTCAGCGACATGGGCGTGTTCGAGGGCGAGTGGGGCTCTTACGGCGGCGGCCACGGGCAGTTCGGCCCGATCGGCGGTCTGGCGACGGACGCCGCAAGCAACGTGTACGTGGTCGACTCGAGCCGCAACAGGATCGAGAAGTTCGACGCCAACGGCACGTTCATCACGCGGTGGGGGCACAAGGGCAGCGAACCGGGGCAGTTCAGCTTTGGGTCCTCGCTGGATTACACCCAGCCGCCGGGCGGCGGGATCGCGGTGGCCGGCAACTACGTGTACGTAGCCGATTCCGGCAACAACCGCATCGAGCGCTTCAACCTGGAAGGCGGCGAAGTGATGGAATGGGGCACGAAGGGCAGCGGCCCCGGCCAGTTCCGCTATCCGCGCGGCGTCGCCGCCAACGCGAGCGAGGTGCTGGTGGCGGACGACGACAACCACCGCATCGAGAAATTCGATCTGGATGGCGCCTATCAGAGCTCAGCCGGCTCGGAGGGCACGGGCCCGGGACAGTTCGGCTTCCCCTACGGCGTCTCGCTCGACGCGGCGGGCAACGCGTATGTGGCCGACGATCTCAACCACCGCGTCGTCAAGCTCACTCCGCAGCTCGCGTTCGCGGGCGCATGGGGCGGCTACGGCACGAAACCCGGTCAGCTGGCCTTCCCGCGCGCGCTCGCCAGCGATCCGGCGGGTGACACGTACGTTGCCAACACGGCCAACGATCGGATCGAGGTGTACGACCCCGAAGGGCGCTTCCTGCGCACGCTCGGCACATCGGCGAAGGGGCTCGGCGCGCTGATGACCGGCCCGCGCGGCCTGGCGCCCGACCCGGCCGGCGGCCTGCTCGTCTCCGACACGGTCGGCAGCCGAGTCGAGCTGTTCGCGCCCGGCACGGACGCGTTCGTCGGCGTGCGGACGACCGCCGGCGGGCACTGGGCGGGCTTCGCCAGGCCGTCGGGCATCGGCGTCGACCCGCGCGGCTCGGTGTACGTCGCCGACCAGGACAGCGAACGGATCGTGCACATGTGGGGCGACGGCACGTTCCTGTCCGAACTCGGCGGCCCCAACAGCCTCGGTGGGGCTCAGCTCAACGGGGCGTCCTCGGTCGCCGTCGCGCCCCAGACGGGCAGGATCTACGTCGCCGACACCGGCCACAACCGCGTGCTCGCATACGGACCGGAAGGCTCGCTGCAGGCGCGCTGGGGCGCCGGCGGGGGTAACGGAACCGCCAGCAGCGAAGCGGGTGGCTTCAACCATCCGTCCGCTGTCGCCGTGAGCGGCGCGGCGGTGGGCGAAAACATATTCGTGGCCGATCGGGGCAACAACCGCATCGTCGAGCTCTCCGCAGGCGGCGGCGTGATCCGCCAGTGGGGCTCGCGCGGAGGTGGCGACGGCCGCTTCAACGCCCCCAGCGGCGTGGCCGTCGACGGAGCGGGCGCCGTGTACGTGCTCGACGGCGAAAACAACCGCGTCCAGGTGTTCGACGCCGGCGGGCAGTACCTCGCCCGTTGGGGGCTGCGCGGCATCGGACTGGGCGACTTCTCGCAGCCCACGGCGATCGCCGTGGACTGCGCCGGCTCGGTCTACGTGGCGGACACGAACAACAACCGCGTCCAGCGCTTCAACCCCGTCACGCCGGCGCCGACGGGCTGTGTGCCCCCCGGCGCGTGGCCTCCGCCGCTGGACGTCGCGCCCGTCCTGCGCGTCAGCCTGCCGCGCCGCTCGGGCGTGCTCGCGCGCCGCGCGCTCGCCTTGAAGGTGAGCTGCCAGCGCGGGTGCAAGGTGCTCCTCACCGGGACGCTCTCGCCGGCGGGCCGGCACGGCTCGGTGACGCTCGTGGGCGCCGCGCGTTCGCTCCCGCGAGCGCTGGCCCGGCATGTGCGGTTGCGAGTCGCCCCGAGCGCCCTGCGGCGGCTGCAGCGCGCGCTCGGGCGTCGCGCGGCGATCACCGCGCGCGTGCGCATCGTCGCCGCGGGGCCGACGGGCCGGCGGACCACGACGACCCGCACGTACGCGGTGCGGCGATAATGCTCATATGAACGCCGAGGAGTCCTGGCGTGACGACCAGGACAGCATGGATCACAGGCGCGAACGGATCAGGATCGAGACCGAGCGCCACCGGATCGAGGGCTTGCTGACGCTCGCGCGAGACGGCTATCGCAGCCGCGTCTCCGACGTGCTGAACGCCTCCGAGCGCGACTTCCTCACGCTGACCGAGGTGACGGTCGCGCCGCTGGAGGGCGGGCCGGTTGAGCTGCATCCCTACCTGACGATCGCCCGCCGGCACATCGTGTTCGCCGTGTCCGCCTCGGACATGCCCGAGGAGTGAGCGGGACGATCGCCGAAGATCCGCCTGACAGCGCCTGCTAGCCGAACGTGCGCTGCACGGCGCGCTGGAATGCAGGACGCTGGGCGAGCCGTCCGGTGTAGTCCTTGAGGCTCTGCGGCAACTCGTCCGCGAACCCGGCGCGCACCGTGAACAGCAGCGCCGTGCCGACGAGCACGTCGGCGACGCTGAAGCGTTCGGCGACCAGATGCTCGTGGCCGTCGAGCGCGCTTGCCACCGCATCTGCCGCACGGTCAAAGCGCTCGCGCGCGGCGGCGGCGCGCGCGGGGTCCTTCTCGGCCTGGCTCCACGCCTCGAACAGCGATGGCTCGAGCTCGGCGGGCGCGAAACACGCCCACTGGTAGACGAGCGCCCGCTCGTGCGTGCCGAGCGGGGGCACGAGGCCCGCCTCCGGATGCAGGTCGCCGACGTGCAGGCAAAGCGCGGCCGACTCGAACAGAAACCCCTCGTCGTCCTCGAGCACCGGAACGCGGCCCAGCGGATGACGGTCGCGGTGCGCCTCGGCCTGGCCCTCCTCGCGACTCATGACGGTCAGCTCGTATGGCTCGCCCACCTCCTCGAGCGTCCAGATGATTCGCAGCGGCCGCCCGGCTTTCTCTCGATGGAAGACGCGCATCGTCGTCGCCACAATAGACCCCACCGGGATCTCGGGCGACGCGAGGCGGGTAGTTTACGGTCGGCCCGTGTCGTCCGTCGAAAATCCTCCAGGGGCCGTCCGCGCTACGCGTCGCTCGACGACGCGCAGAGGCGACTCGGGTGCGTCCAGGCGAAGAGACGCAGGGTCCGCGGCGAGGCGCTGGCTCGTCGATCACGCACTAGCGCCCGTGGTGGGCTTCTGCGCGGCGGGGCCGATCGTTGCCGCTACGCTCCGGGCGCTGGTCGACGGCTGGAGGCCCGCCGGGGATCAGGCGATCATCGCCACGCGCGCCTTCGACGTCTTCACACCGCATACGCCGCTCGTCGGCCAATACTCCGATTCGACCGCGGTCACCGGCCACACGGTCAGGAGCCTCGGGCCGATGCTGTACTGGTTGCTGGCGCTGCCCGCGCGCTTCGGAAGCCCGGGAACGCTGACGCTGACGATCGGGCTGGTCAACGTCGCGGCGACGATCGGGGTGGTCGTTCTGGCCCGCCGGCGCGGCGGCCTCGCCTTCATGTTCGCGACCGCGATCGCGCTCTCGCTGATGTGTCGCTCGCTGGCCCCCGAGGTGCTGCACGACGTTTGGAACCCGTCAGCCGGATTGCTCCCGTTCACTTTGCTGATCTTCCTCTGCTGGTCTGTGGCATGCGGTGAATATCGCCTGCTGCCCCTCACCGCACTCGTCGCGAGCTTCGTCGTCCAGTGCCAGCTGACCTACCTGCTGCCCTCCGTCGGCATGCTCGCGATAGCGATCGTCGGACTGGTCGCGTCACGGACCTCGCGGCGCGCCGAGCGGCAGACGCCCGGAGGCACGGCCCACGCGCGGGCGCCGGGCGGCGCGGCCGACCCGCGGACACCGGGCGGCGCGGCCGACCCGCGGGCGCCCGACGCGGCGCCCGACGCGCACACCCCTGGCGGCGCACGTCGAGGACGCGCGCGATGGTGGGCGCTCGCCGCGGTGGTGCTTGCGATCGCGTGCTGGACTCCGCCGATCGTCGATCAGCTGAGCGAACCGACCGGCAACCTGACCGCCGTGATCAGGACGGCCAAAGCGAGCGACCACAAGCTCGGCGCGTCCGTCGGCTGGCACGCGGTCGAAAGGGCGATCGGCGTTCCGCCTTGGTGGCTGACCGACCCCTCCTCGCCGTGGGAACGCAAGAACGAAGTTCGCAGCGCAGCGGGCACGCTCGCCACCGTGTCGACGCTGCTTGCGCTCTGTGCGATCCTCGCATTCGCAGCACTGGGCCTCCTGCGCCGCCGCGTCGCGGAGAGCGCGGGCGCGCTGATCGCCCTGACGCTGTGCTTCGGGCTGGCGGCGATCGCCTACGCGACGCCGACGACCCGCTTGCTCGGCGGGACCCTCGCATACACGCTGTGGTGGGGATCGCCCGCCGGGATGTTCGTGTGGCTGATGCTCGGCTGGTCGCTCGTGCGAGCGCTCGCGCAACCCGTGAGAGCGTCGGGGCAACGGGTTACTCGGCAATGGGCCCTTTCCTTTCGGCGCTCAGCGGGGCTCGCGTCCGCGATCGGCGTCGGCGCCGTGGCGATCGGCGTATGCGCCGTGGCGATCGTCGCCGCGGCCGTGTCGATCGCCGAGCGGCCGGACTTTCACCTGCCCGAGTACCGGCCGCTCGGCGGCGTGTACGCCGTACTGGATCGCGCGATCCCCGCGGGCCGCACGGTACGGCTTCCGGGCGGGCTCGGCAACGCGACGTTCAGGTTCAAAATGGCCGCTCGCTTCGCGCTCGTCCGTCGAGGGATTCGGCCGCTGTCGCCGGGTGGCAACGTGCGACTCGGCACGTGGTATGAACTGCGCAAGCGCCCCTATGACTGCACGGTTTACCTCGAGGACGGCAGCGCGAGACCGGCGCCTCGCGCCGAGCAGCTCGCGCGCGTCGTGTTTCGTGGCCCGGCGCGAAACTACCCGGTGACCGTTTGGGTATCGCCCGCGGGGTGCCCACGCAGAGCGACGACCAGTCGCTAGGACTCGCAGTCCGCGCTGGGGTCCTCGTCGGATGCGCGTAGCGCCGCCTCTTCGTGGAGGATGCGCCAGCCTTCCATGAAGTGCGCGCGGGCCTGTGGCGAGAGTCGCTCCAGCGCGGTTCGAAACGGCGCGAGCGCCACTTCGAGCCATCCCTCCATCGCATCGCGGTAGTCCTCGTGCACGCGTACGATCGTTCGCCTGCGGTCCTCGTCGTCCTCCGCGCGCTCGAGCATGCCCGCGCGGCTGAGCTCCCCGACGATCGTGCTGGTGCTCGACAGCAGCAGGCCGAGGCGCCTGGCCAGTTCGCTCACGCCGATCGGTTCGGTGGCCGCGACGGCCAGCAGCGCGCTTGCGTGACGCTTTCCGAGCGAGGCGCGTTCCATCGCGTCGCGCATCGGCATTGGCGCAGGAACCGCGTTCTTCAGGTCGTGGAGCGTCACGGGCACAAGCGAGGTGAGCTCGATCAGGTCGTCCTCGACACTCGGCCGGGGCTGGGTCTGGGGATTGGTCTTGACGGCCATGATCTTCCTGCTACTCTCCTTCGATCTGCGAACTATTCATTTTTATAAATATTTATTAATCAAAAGTATAGCGGAGGTGTGAGATGAGCCCGACGACAGCGCAGCAGCGCAGGCTGGGCATCGTCGCGCGGGTCGGCGGCTGGGCTGCACGACACCGGCGGATCGTCCTGCTCGGCTGGGTCGTCGCGTTGGTCGGCGCATTTGGCGCTTCCAGCGCAGTCGGCACCAACTACAGCAACAGCTTCTCGCTGAGCGGCACCGACTCGCAGCGCTCGGTCGATCTGCTCAAGCGCGACTTCCCCGCGCAGTCGGGCGACTCCGACCAGATCGTCTTGCACGCCCGCAGCGGCAGCGTCAGCGCGCCGGCTGTGAAGGCGCGCGTGGCGCCGGTGCTGGCGCAGATCGCCCAGCTCCCGCACGTCAGCGGCGTCGTCAGTCCCTACTCGCCGGCGGGCGCACGCGATGTCTCGAGCAACGGCCAGATCGCGTTCGCGACGGTCAACTTCGACCAGCGTGCAAACACCCTTCCCAAGGCTGCCGTGGAGCGTGTCATCTCGCTTGCTCACACGGCCCGCTCGCCCCAGCTCGAGGTCCAGCTCGGCGGCCAGGCGATCGAGCAGGTCGAGCGGGTCTCGATCGGGACCGCGACCGCCGTCGGGCTGCTCGCCGCGATGATCGTGCTGCTGATCACCTTCGGCTCGGCGCTCGCGATGGGGCTGCCGATCCTCACGGCCCTGCTCGGACTGGGGACGGCGATCGGGCTCGCCGGGCTCGGCTCGCAGGTCATCTCGACGCCGGACTTCGCGACGCAGCTGGCGGCGATGATCGGGCTCGGCGTCGGAATCGACTACGCCCTGTTCCTGATCACGCGCTTCAGGCAGAACTACCGCGCCGGGATGGACCTTCAGACGTCGATCTCCGAAGCGATGGACACCGCCGGCCGGGCCGTGCTGTTCGCCGGCATCACCGTGATCATCGCCCTGCTCGGGCAGTTCGCGCTGGGCGTGAGCTTCCTCTACGGCCTTGCCGTCGCGTCCTCTCTGGCGGTGTTGATGACGATGCTCGCAGCGCTCACGATCCTTCCCGCGATCCTCTCCCGCTTCGGCGAGCGCATCGCGCGGCCCGGCCGCCGCGCGCGCAACAGCGGCGAGTCAGCCGCGGCGCGCGACGCCCGCGGCGCATGGGCGCGCTGGGCCTCGTTGATCCAACGCCACCCGTGGCCCGGCGCCGTCGCGGGCCTGGCGATCATGCTCGCGCTCGCCGCCCCCGCGCTCGCCTTGCGCCTCGGCAACAGCGACGCCGGCAACAACCCTCCCAGCTCGACCACCCGCCACTCCTACGACCTGCTCGCCAAGGGCTTCGGGCGCGGCTTCAACGGGCCACTGCAGGTGGTCGCCACGCTGCCACACGCCGGCGACTCGGCCGCGGTGACTCAGATCGCGGCGTCGCTGCGCGCCGGCGGGGATGTCGCATCTGTATCGCCCGCGCGCATCAGCCCCAACGGCCAGACGGCCGTCTTGCTCGTCTACCCGAGCTCGGCCCCCCAGTCGCTGGCGACGAGCGACCTCGTCGAAAGCCTGCGCAAGCACACGCTGCCACCGCTCGCGCAGAGCACGGGCGCGCGGATCCTCGTGGGCGGCCAGCAGGCGACGACGATCGACTTCACGAACGTGCTCTCCAACAAGCTGCCGCTGTTCGTCGGAATCGTCGTCGCGCTGTCGGCGCTGCTGCTGCTGATCGTCTTCCGCTCGCTCGTGATCCCCGTGCAGGCAGCCTTCATGAACCTGCTCTCGATCGGCGCCGCGCTCGGCGTCGTCGTCGCGATCTTCCAGTGGGGATGGCTGGGCGGCTTCTTCAACGTGAAGGGCGGCCCGATCGAGGCCTTCATCCCCGTGATGCTGTTCGCGATCGTCTTCGGGCTGTCGATGGACTACGAGGTGTTCCTCGTCTCGCGCATCCACGAGGAGTGGTCGCGACGACGCGACGCCACGCAGGCGGTGACCCGCGGACTGGCGTCCACTGGGCGCGTGATCACGGCCGCTGCGACGATCATGATCTGCGTCTTTTTGTCCTTCGCCGTCGGCGACCAGCGCGTCCTGAAGCTGTTCGGGCTGAGCCTCGCGAGCGCGGTGTTCCTCGACGCGTTCGTCGTACGCAGCCTGCTGCTCCCCTCCGTGCTCGAGATCCTCGGGCGACGCACGTGGGCGCTGCCGGACTGGCTCGGACGGCGGCTGCCGCACCTCGCGATCGACCGCCCCGACACGCTCGCGCCGCCGGCGGCCAAGCCCGTAGAGCAGGGCGCGTGACGGCCGCGTCACGGTCCCGCGACGAGCGCGCCGAGGCGCGCGCGCCTCGGCGCGAGGCCCGCGCCGCCGAGGGGGTGATGCGCGACTACGTCAGGCATCTCTCTGCGGAGGCAGCACCGGTGGGAGCTACGTGGGCTCAGGCGGTGGGTCGCCCCCGCCGCCGCCGCCGAGAATGCGTTGCATCCAGGCCACGTCGTGCCAGCTGCCGTGCTTGAAGCCTATGCGCCGGTAGGTGCCGACCGGTTCGAATCCGATCGCGCGGTGCAATCCGACGCTGGCGTCGTTGGGCAGCGTCATGCCCGCGACGACGATCCGGAATCCTCGCTCGATCAGCCGCGGGAGCAGCGCGTCGTAGAGCGCCCTGCCGCCTCCGGTGCGTCGGCGACCGAGCTCGAGGAACACGCTGGCTTCGCACGCCCAGCGGTAGGCGGCGCGCGGGTGGAACGGAGAGCCGTAGGCGTACCCAACGACGCTTCCCTGGTCCTCCAGGACGACCCATGCGTGTGTGCGAGTCGCGGCCGCGATGCGCTCGGCCATCTCCGCGGCGGAGGGCGGGTCGATCTCGAAGGTGATCGCCGTGTCGCTGACGTACGGCGCGTAGATCGCCGCGCACGCCGCGGCGTCGCGCTCCGACGCATCGCGGACGTTGGGCCGGATGTCGGGCCGATCGTCGGGCCGATCGGATCTGGAGCTCATCGTGCCGCGATCAGCTCGGGTACTCGTCCTTGCGCCAGGCGCGAGGCTCCTCGGGCGGCGCCTTCGGCGTTCGCTCGAGCAGGAACGAGTTGTACGGCGCGACGAACCGATCGGGCGCCATCACCGTGTAGGTGTGGTAAACGCTCCCGTTCTCGCGCGCGAAGGCGATGAAGCTCGGGCCCTCGCGCAGGCCGTCCTCGAGCTTGGCCCCGACCTGCCGTCCCCACTCCTCGAGCCACTCGGGAGGGTTGTCGATCATCGCCTTGACCTCGGGGATCTCCTGGGCCTGCGCGGGCGTCAGGGCGAGCCCGAAGTCGAACGGAAACTCGGTCTCATAGGTCGAGACGTACGGGAACTGCCAACCCATCCGCTCCTTGTAGGCGATGAGCCGATCGATCGGCGCGCGCGAGAAGCAGATCAGCGTCACGTCGCGGTGGTTCAGGTGCACGCGCGTGGCGTCGAGCTCATCCCCGAGGTTCGAGCACCCGGGACAGGCGCCGAGCTCGTAATCGGGCCCGAACATGATGTTGTAGGCGAGCAGCTGCGAGCGCCCGTCGAAGAGCTCGGCGAGCGTCTTCTTGCCGTCCTCGGTGTCGAACCGGTACTCCTTCTCCACCGCAACCCAGGGCAGCTGGCGCCGCTGCTCGGTCGCCTTCTGGCCGAGCTTGCTGTGCTCGGCCTCGAGCGTGGCGAGCTCGTCGCGAGCCGCCTGCCATTCCTCGCGGGTTCCAATCTTGTTGTCGGGCATGGTTGCCTCCTTTCGGATTGGCGCTCATACGTCATACGTTAGGACCGCCGCGCGACGCCGAACTCATCGCCGTGTATGTTGCGCCTACCAAACGCGAGGAGGTTGGCCATGTATGTACGTGTCGTGAGGTTCACCGACGTGAGTGCCGAGCGGTTGGAGGGGCTGCTCGCGAGGATCAAGGAGTCCGATGGGCCACCTCCCGGTGTGCCGTCGACAGGCTTGACGATGCTGTTCGACGAGGGTCAGGGCAACGCCGTGGTCCTCCAGTACTTCGCCACGGCAGAGGACATGGAGGCAGGCGCGAAGGTGATGGCCGCGATGGACGCCTCCGAGACACCGGGCACCCGCGCCTCTGTCGACGCGTGTGAGCTGAAGCTCGAGCTCAAGGCCTGACGCGCGGGGGCCGGCTCATCTCGCGAGCAAGATAACGAGCAGCAGTACGACGGCGACGAACAGCGCGGTAGCCGCGAGTAGGCGCGTACGCCACACATCTGAGGCGTCCACGGTCGTGGCGGATCGAGCGGTCGAAGCGGGCTGCCTGCTCGGACCGACGCCGTCGGCTCTGCGATTCGCCGCCGGAGCGGGGGGGCTCGGCGGACGTCTTGGCGAGCGTGCGCCTGAAGAGCGCGGAGTGTCCGCCGGGGGCCGGCTGGCGGGCGCTCGGGCAGGCGCCGCGGTCTCTACGTCGGTCTCTACTATCTCGGTCTCTACCTCTGGAAGCCTGCGCTCGGTCGGCTGCGGCGCCCCTGCGTGCTCGTTCTCGGGCGACTGCGCCGCGAGATCGACCAGCGTGACCTGACCCTCGTCCCGCACGTCGGCCCGCTCGCTGACAGCCCGGTCCCGTTGCTCCACTGCGGCGTCGCGCTCACCCGCCGCGCGATCGCGCTGCTCCAACGCGGCGTCGCGCTCGCGCGCCAGGCGATCGCGTTCGATCGCGAACGCGTCGCGCTCCTCTGTTCGGCGGGTACCACGCGCGGCGGCCAGCTCCCAGTGGCGGGTGACCTCCTCCACGCGGTTGCGCGCCGTGTCGCGCTCGGCCAGCAGTCGGTTGCGCTCATGCCGCGCTGAGTCGCGCTCGACGCGGGCCTCGTCGCGTTCACGGGACACCTCGTCGCGTGCCGCACGCGCCGTGTCGCGCTCGCGCGCGCTCTGCGCGGCCAGGCCGGCCGCCGCTCGCTCGCGCTCCGCCTCGGCGCGCAGATCGGCGATGCGCAGGCTGACCTCCGCCTCGATCGCGTCGTAGCGCTCGGCGATGGCCGCATCGCGTGCCGCGAGCGCCTCCCTCAGATCCTTGCCCAGGCGAACGCGGTCCCGCTTGACCGCCTCGAGCTCGGCAATCGCCTGATCGCGCGACCGCAGCGCCACGTCTCGCTCGGCCCGCAGCCGGCCCGCGTGCGTCGCGGGATCATCCGCTCCCGCCCGCTTCGGTGCGCGGGCATCGCCCGTAGCGCGGGCCCCTCGGGCTGCTGCATCTGGCGAGCGGGCGCGCCGAGGGCGCCGCCCAGGCGTGCGCGAAGACGGCGGCGGAAGGGGGACCGTAAGGTCGGGAGCAACGGTGAGCTCCGTCTCGCCCAGAACGGCCGGATCTGCCGACCAGGGGAACGCGGCGAGCCACGCCTCGCCCTCCTCGGCACTCCACGGCTTGTGATCGAGCATGGCCAGCAAGCGCTGCTCTCGCCCGTCGGTCACGACCGTCAGGGCGGGGCGCATGAAGCGCCGGCCGCGAACCCCGAACCACCGGCCGTGCACCTCAAGGCAGTCGTCGCCCGTCAACTCGAAGCGCTCCACCTCGAAGCTCGCGAGCGCTGGCACGGTCACGATCCAAGCCCGTCGGGTCCCATAACGGACTTCATTACCCCGCCTTCCGCCGGAAATGCACGTCGCACGCGGATGTCGTATCGCCGTTTACTTCGTCCAGACCACGGGCACTGTAGGCCAACCGCTGGGGACAACGTGCAGGACATGTAGGACTTCTGAAAGCCTGGGGGCGACTCATGATGCGACCTTGCCGAGTTTTGATGAGCGCTTGCGCTGTGCTCGCCACTGTGCTGACGCTCGTGCCGACCGCGGCGGCGGCGCCCGAAGGCATCCACAAGATCCAGCAGGTCGTCATGATCATGCAGGAGAACCACTCCTTCGACTCCTACTTCGGCACGTATCCGGGCGCCAACGGGATCCCAGCCGGCGTATGCTGCCCGACCCGCTGAGCGGCCGCTGTATCGCGCCCTTCCACGATCCGGCGACCGAGTCATCGGTGGCCCACATGGCGCGGCCGCAGCGGTCGCGGACATCGATGGCGGAAAGATGGATGGATTCGTCGCGCAGTCCCAGGCGAAGTTCAGCTGCACGGAGAGCGCGATCACGACGTGCACGGCTGTCGCTCCGGCGCGCGAAGCGGCGACGGTCAACGTAAGAGCTAGAGTCGGCATCCAGACCAGCCCGAGGGTCTCGGCCGACCAGTTCACCTACACCGACCAGTTCACCTACAAGTAACCGCGGACGGCGAGACGCCGGTCAGTAGCCGCGCGTGGACGCGGCCGCCACTTCGCCGCGTGCGCTTAGCGAGTGCGAGCGGCTGTCGCGCGAGGAGATCAGCACGATCGTCAGCACCGCGCCGACCAGGGCGAACCCCGCGCCGACCAGGAAGGCGCGCTCGAAGCCCTTCGTGAGAGCGATCGCAACATCGTGCTGGCCGGTGTGCATGACGCTGTTCGTGCGGCTGTTGGCGACCGTGGCGAGGATCGCCAGGCCCAACGCACCGCCCACCTGCTGGGCCGTGTTGACCAGCCCCGAGGCGAGTCCGGCCTCATATGGGCGGGTGCCGGTCACGGCCGCGATCGTCACCGGCACGAAGGACAGTCCCAGGCCGACCGCGGCGAGCAGCGACGGGCCGAGCACGTCGGCGGCGAACGAGCCTCCGCTGCCCGGTACGCGCGAGAACCAGAACAGACCGGCGGTGACGAACAGCAGGCCGATCAGCAGGATCGGCTTGAAGCCAAAGCGCGTGACGCCGACCGAGGCAGCGCC
>Ga0193729_1001015_pt1 | contig 14519 bp, 14 predicted proteins | sample U1c2metaG_FD_143036 | JGI IMG/M metagenome (GOLD analysis project Ga0193729, IMG submission 143036) | Soil microbial communities from a riparian zone of the East river system, Colorado, United States - U1c2 | ecosystem: Environmental > Terrestrial > Soil > Riparian zone | place: USA: East River... | reverse complement strand
ACTTCCTTTTACGGGACAGATTAAAGAACTTGGCCCTCAAGACGATAATCTTAAACCTTCTGACGTTAAAGCTAAGGAAATTCCTCTAGATCCATCTGACCTTTCTAGTGTTGGGTCTGATAATACAGGAGTTTTATCTAAAGAGACTAAGGAAAATACAGCCTTAATTGACGACGCTTTAAAACATGGAATCCTTAAGTATGAAGACACTTCAGAGTATCCTCAAAGTGGTGCTCTCAAATTAACGCCTGAAGGATATAAACTTTATAATCAAATCCACGAAAAACCTACGATTACTTCAAATGAAACCGATACCATCTCTCAAGTCTTCGAAGTTGGCTTATTAAATATACATAAGGATACTTTAGTAACTAAATCATCCCAAGAACATTTAGTGGTGGCTCATGATTACAAAACTAATAAAATGAGAGTCATTGGTGCTTTAACTAGTAATAAAAAAGAAACTGACGAATTATCAAAAGATCAACCTATTTCTAACAATGATAGTAAAGAACAACGCTTTGAAGCTTATTCCATTCCGTATGAAGTCAAGCCCGAGGACTTCAAAATACATGAAAAAGCCACCGAATATATCCAACAACCTGATATTACAAACACACTAAAGCGAATAGTAAAAGATAAAGTAATTATGAAACCTGTTAATTATAATTCAAAAGGTGCCACCAGTGATGATCTTAAACAAATATTGAAGCTTCATAAGCAATCACTTGAAACTTCTAAAGCAATTGAAGCAGCTAAAGCCTCTAAAATGAACTCTTTACAAGAGGATAAGCTAAAAAAACTCGCGGAAAAGAAACAAAATGCGATAGCATACTCATTGAAGCAAAAACAAGAAGCACAACAAGCTAAGATCGCTAAACAACTTAAAGATACTGAAAATAAAGAAGATCACATTACAACTAAATCTACTATCAATGACGTCTCAAATGAAAACACTATTAAGTAAAATTTTACTCCTTATTCTAGGGTTTGTACTTTTAAGTTCTTTTATCTGGTTACGTTTTATTCGTGAGCGATTACCTAGGGATATACCATTTGAGCTATCCTTATTAGGGTTTATTTTCTTGTTATACGCTTGTAGTATATACATATACATTATCATATCGCTCTTATTTGATTACAATGTTAAGTCTAAAATACTATCTATACTTATTCTCTATATTTTCAAGCCACTAATTACTTTAGATGAGGCTATTAAAACTAATGCTATTATTAAACCTTATTATGAAAGACTTCTTGTTTATATCGCGGGTATCAAAGATACAAACTACACACTTTACAGAATAATTTATCATCTATTTGATACTACACCTCGTGTTATCTTAGTTTCTGCTTTACTTCTCGATACCTTCTATTTCCATTGTCTGTTTCTATTGTATAAGGTTATTATTGTATCTTTGCTATTCCTTATAGGTAGATACATTAAATACTCCCTTACCTACGCAAAAGAACAGTATATCCTAGAATTAGAGTCTATGGTTGAATACATTGTAAGCAATTATGAAGATCCTGATGCAGAATATCCTGGACTTTATCTAAGTAATGTTCCACCAAGGGAGTTTATTGATATACAAACTGATGCCATAGTATATGATTCCAAAGAGTATAGCTATAATCCTTATTTGTTACGACAATATGTTCATAATATCTACATACTTCATAATCTACCTCATACTAAACAGCTTACATCCAAAGAGCTTGATTTATTAGACGTAGACTTTTATAGGATTATGAAGATTGTAATACCAATATCAGTACATCTTGAAGAATATAGGGTACAAGTTGAATATTCTACGTATAAAAAAAGAAAGATAATAATATTTACTTTATACCTTATATGTTGGTCTTATATACTCATTGTTAGCATTCATACCTTATCTATAGATACGTTTAGCTTCCTTTGGGATATCAAAGACAATACAGACCCATTTAGCGGACATGACCTTTAACATGATGTTAGGAAAAAGCGTTAAACAAAAAGGATATTTAATTATTAATAGTAATAAACGTACTTATAATACTATGTCTAACGCCTTATTAAGTACGATTCCGATTGCATTAAAAAAAAAAAGTACCTTTAAAAGAAACATAAAAAGACATTTAGCAATGGCTAAGGTTATCAAAATATTAACTAATACTCTTTATTATGAAGTTTATCACGTCAAAAAACCAAATGAAAACCACTTTCTATTTAAGTTTACTAACTTTGTTATTAATTTTTCTAGAATGCATATTTTTGACTTTAATAAAAGCCTTACAATTAACTTTAATAAAAGCCTTACGATTAACCCACTATATAAGTCCAAAACGTTGGAAGGTTATATATTTAGACATGCTGCATTAAGTTTACGTATTGTTAACTTAGACCGCCTTAGGGCTTCTAATAAGATTACAGCAATTGCTTATAGCAAATCAGTTTCGTGTAGACTGGACTTTAACTTACTAAATGCCGAAAGATATAAAACAATGTTAGAGTTACAAAATGACTTTAAAAGCTTAAGATTATTAGTTAAATAACATGATTAATTACAAGAAAACTAAAATATTAATAAGACTTATAAAGATCTTATTATTAATACTAATGTTTTTATATTTAGTAATAAGTTTAAGTAACTATCTTAATGACCAATTTATAAAAACATTAGATATAATTAATCAATCAATTATTTCCCTACTACCTAAGATTAACACTAGTTTAAAAATACATATACAAAATGAAGTCTTAAAAGTAACAACTCTTATAGCAATGGGAGAGATGCTATTAGCTTTTGAAACTATAAAAAACATTTATAGATATATTTATAAAATAAATAAAACTAAAGAATCAGAAAAGCTAGTAGAAATCAATATAAACTATCTATTTAAACGTTTACAAATTAGTTTACCTTATTTAGAACTTACAAGCAAGTTGTTTTATATTAACGTCTATCTTAGAGCTTATACTTTTATAACCTTTATAAAACCCGAAATTGTATTACTAATAATATTAACCTTACTTATTATCCTAGTTGTTTTAAAGATATACACAATATCAATAAACAAGATAAACAAAAGCATAATAGACAAATGAAAAATAAACTACTTATTATACTCGTCATCTTTTGCATGTTGTTTTTACCGTATATCCGTCGTATATATCTAATTAGTCTATATCCTGATGGTATTTCCAATTACGGCTCAATTACAGTATTCATTGTTATTTTCACACTCTTTATGCTGTTTCAGGTAAAGAACCGATATTATCCTCCTAAGATTACCGTCTTTCAGCGTTTAATGGGAAATGCTACACCTGAGACTAATAATGAATTAGACCTATTAATTAAGAATTACCAAGATGATTTTAATCATATAATTAAAGAGATTCTGCCATTAATAACTAAACAGAATCTGTATCCAAGTAAAGATAACTTCGACCCGCATAACTTTCATAAAGTTGTGATTAAAATAATTAGTTTACTACCGTCAACAATAAAAGATCAAATTGCATATAACTATACTCAAATGCGCCAGGCAACCCAGACTATTACAGATGTTTGATATATTAACATTCCTTTGCATTAATTTCATAAAAGTAATAAATCCTTTATTAGCTTTAAATATAGTCTTTTTCAGTATACTTTGTCTTTTGATATATGCATTAAGAGAAATTAATCGTAATTTAAAGCAAGAAAAAGGTTTCTCAACACAGATTAACAGTGTATATATACACAACATCTATTTAACTTGTTTTAAAATAAGCTTATATTTATGCGGAACTTTATTATTATTACTTGTACTTCGTTATCTAAATCTTGGATCAGATATTAACTTATCACCAATTACCATTCATAATAAGATATCAGTTTCCTCGCTAATCCTTATTACAGAGATCCTAATTATTATTGTATTATATCGTAAAGTATTAGATTTAGTGTTTTATAAGGATATCTATCGATTACATGTATACTTATTTAAATACGCTAAGTATGAAGATTATATGGAAATAGTCACGGATACTTATAATCAAACTGCAAGAATATTTCGTTGCCTTGATCTATACATAACATACATATCAGATCCTTCATGGGACTTAGAGAAATCTTATAAACAACGAAAACGTATACTCCCAGATACCATATACCCTGCAATGACATTTAAAATACGAGCTTATATATTACAAAGACGATATTTATTAGCTTTATTCAAAGATATACGATTTATTATAGACTTTGTTAATGTATATAAGGAGCTTACCCTTACACAAGCCTTTCTTGTCTATATAGTATTCTTATATGACCTAACATTATCACAAATTTATTATACATATTATGCTCTATTTATTTATCTTGTGATTCAAAACATTAACAAATTTAGAAAGTTTATTTATGAAAAAGACTTTATGTATGACAGAATATTATATGAACATTTGTATAAGACTTCAATTCAAACAAATTATAAAATTATTGGAATAGCAGATCAATTAATAAACTATTTAGATAAGGAATGTAAAATATATTATATATTAGAACTTGAACCAATAGCTAAGATAAGATACAACTCTGTAAAAAAAATATACATAATATTAGGTATAACTATTGCAATGTTCCTATTTACAGATATAAGTACAATCGTCTTAGTAATACCTTTAGCAATAACATGTGCAACAGTAACTAAAGACAATGTTCTAAGTAAAACAATGTTCTGGTTAAATATTCTATTACAAACTATGATTTGTTCCATCATATATATAAAAAGAAATATGATTCTGTATGTGAGTGAAACGATATGGGACTATGGTATAACAATAACGCAAACATTTTCTATAGACGAGAAATTAGACTTCATATATAAGTATATAGTATATACAATAAAACATACCCAAGGTTTCACAATAGATCAAAAAGTATACCTTATAGACCTATTAACTAATAATCAATTATAAGACTTAATAACAGACAGTACAACAATAGCACAATTAAGACAATATACAGATAGTCTATTACCAACATATCAACGTTTAGAAACAGCATATATAAATTGTCGTATTAATGTTTATTATGATGGATTAACAACTAATATAGAACTACCAACTATAAGTGATACTACATTAATGATTCTTTTAAGTACATTTGCTACTTGTATTTATATCTTACCTACTGTATTTATGTTTATTAATGCTTATATACAAATAACAAATCCTAGATTTCATATACTTTTCATATTAGGCAAAAACACATATAGAAGTTTTAAACGAATATTAAGAACGAATTATCCTGATTATTTTGACAATTAAAACTGATCTAACTACAGACAAAACAATGAGCATATATTTGGACATAAAGCAAACCGAGATAAGTGCTGTTGATTATCAAAGGCGCTATTTAAAATTACTTTATACTAACAACGAAAAAGTACTTGAAAAATATTTACAAGATATAAGCGTTTCAATTACAACTAATTTTGAACCAGAGTACCTTACTAATAAAGATATTGCTAGACCTATGAAGTCTTTAAACTATCGATCAGCAATCCGCTTTTATTAATACTTGTCTTAAAGTCTATGACAGTAGCAAACAAAGCATTACCATCTTATTTAATAGTGAAGTGTGTCCAAATGAGCATAATCGGTACTTTCCACAATATAAAGGCCCATCTTAAGAGTCAGAAAAGACCTAGTATACCGAAACCGATATACTACAGCAACTTTATGAGTAATCTTATGCTTATTTACTTATTAGTGTTCATATTTGGTATCTTATACGATTCAGCGTTTTTCTTTGTCTTGGTCCTTTTAGCGATATAGGTTATCTCTTTCGTTATCCTTATCTCATAATCCATGTTCTTTTGTCTTACTTTATGCATCTTTATGCATATTGTCGTTAGCATTAGCTACTAGCTGTTACACTATGAAAAACAGCCTTTTTAATCTTATTAGTATTGTTTCTTATGATAATCTTAAAGTATCACAAGAGTCGGTATCAGCTTTAGCCTTAAAATCAACGTGTCTAAGGCATCATTTGTATACTGCATTAACTCAGAGTCTCGTAGTATATTTGGCAGTCATATACTGAGTTTTTGCCCGGCCTTCGCGAGAAGGGGACGTTATATTAATAAGATCAAGGAAAAGAAGTGGGCTAATTTGAGAAATAAAATTACGATAAGCTAGATTAAGTGCTAGTGCTTTCATTATGTTATATGGGCTTATAAAGTATAAGCGAGATAAGTACGAAGTTGTTGACATACTAGACATAGATACAGACAGATTGATATAACAAGAGATAACATTAGGATTTAATAGACTATACGTATAAGATATAAAGGTCTTCCTCGGCAATATGAGGGGGCGAAATGCTGCCAAATATACTTATTCGTGTCTTAAGGTGTTTATGTCTACATATTGTGGTATTCTATATGCTAGATTATCCTATCCTATATCTCTGTCTGCTAAGGTTTGTCATCTTGTATTAGTAACTAAGTCTAATCGTATAGTTAATGAGTCTTTCACGTTTAAGAATCTAGTGTCTTTATCTAGTGTCAGGTCTATTACTTCTGTTCATTCTCCGCTTGTCTTAGTAACGTCCTTTTCTTATCTTAATCTCTTGACGCCAGTTCCTTTATCTTCTTACGTAACATGTTTACTATGAACTTTATCTATATTAAACCTCAAACTTCTTCTAATCCTGTATCCTTCCTTTCTAAAACGCCTGGCATTGGTGCCTATCCTAATCCTCTTCTTCCCGCTAAGAGTATCAAAAATACTATGCTTCCTCATCTCTTCTTAACTCTAAGGTCTACTACTGTTCTTGGTTGTATACAGTCTAATCGTATCCCTATACGTCGCTTTAGTTCTCTTACTTTTCCTCTCGTGTCTCATCCTATCGTTCTTAAGTCTCGTATGGTTTGGCAGCCATGCCTGATGAGCTGCAGCGAAAGACTATTAAAATCATGAGATTGAACTATAAGTACATTTATAATTTAATCTTAACCCATACCAGCTCCTTATTCCGTACGAATTATGACTTTATTTTTGGTGTATTCGCCTTTATCGCTCTTTGTATTTCGATTTATTTTTATATAGCCTTCTTCTTTTCTAGTGCTTATTTATTTATTGGTGGCGTACGTTAGGCATATCTATACTCTCTTACGTATGTTTTTCAATTAATTCCATTTTATTCTTCTTATTCTCTTTTGGTGTCTTTAGGGTTTATCAAGGCTTTCCGGATCCTATTTATGTTCAGGATCTCCCTATCCTTTCTTACTATCGGTACCTTCTCTTTCTTGTCTTTACGATCCTAGGAGTTTTTGTCTATATCCTCCTTTGTTTTATCCTTCTATGTCTAATTTTGTTGGATTACTTACCTTTCACATCTTAAGGAAGAAATAAGACTTATTCTCTATACCTGGGATAAAGGCTTTATCGGTGATCTTTCTATGAGACTATTGAATTTGTTATATATCGCTAAGTATCGCGTGTTATTTGTTTTTCTTCATTTTGTTATTTCTTCTTTACATAAATATTATATAAAGGCTCATACTAAGTCTAATTTACTCTTGGCAGGACTTACATTCCCATTTACATTTCCTTTAAATCTAGACTATCAATTTGATAGTTTTAAGAAGCTATTTTCTATTATGCTTTTAGCTGTTGTATGTATCTTTACTGGCTGGTTATTTGGGTCTAATATAACACCTACAAGCCCTATGTCAAGCGGATACGAAGATCCTTTAGTTAATAACATTAATTCAAATATCGTAATCCTATTACTATTATTAACTATAGCATATACCCTACATAGATGTTATTCAATACCAAATAAGGATTCCAGCTTGTTCTTATTGGTACATTAAAAGTCATTGTTTAATTATAAGGTATTTAGACGTTATAATGCCTTAGTTGTAAATAGTAATACTTTATAGTGATTGGCCTAATTGCTTTGCTTAGTATTTATATGATGTTTTTACCTATCTTAAAAGATGTGTTTTATTATCAATAAGAGAGTTCTATGTTAACAAAATAAAGCCTTTTCCCTTTCTAAGCAAACAGAGTCTATTTACTTGAACAGCTTCAAACTCAATATAAATACTTAATCTTAGTTTGTCTATTTCATTACTCTTTACTATTACTTTTACAGTCTTTCTCTTTTCTTTATAAGCTAACCCTATATTAAAGCCTCTTCTTCTAAGTATTCTTTTTCTCTAAGTAAACCTCTCTATTGATATGCCTTATTGTAAGCTTTAGAACCAAGTAGCCAAAGAAAAGGCCCAAAATGAGTAATATAGGTAGGGAATAAACCAAAAGTTAAGATTAATAATGCTATAGGATTAAGGTATAGAACTCTCTTCGATTAAGTCATAATAATGTGTAATATATATAGATCCTTGCCAAAGATTAATCTAGTAGCCAGGTTAAGGAATAGATACCAGATAAAGGATACCTAAAAGAGTTAACAAAGCACTGTAGGTAAGCTTTCAAAGAGTCCAATAAATATAAGGAGTTCTGCAGCAAAATTGACTGTCAAGGAAATCCAAGATTCCTAAAGAGAAGAAAAAGAATAGAAAGGATAGAAAGGCATTATGGATACCAGCCACGATAGTAATACAAATTTCGAGACTTGTATCATCATAAAGCATACCATTGCAGGAAATAAAGCAGATGAGGATAGCCGTGAGCATTTGAAGTAATAAAGAGCCTGTTAAACAAATAGATTCTTTACGAAGAGTGCATACCAAATAATTCATGTGTGCAATCGAAGAGTAGCTATTATTCTTTTAAGATCGATTTGTCGTAAACAGTAAAGGAAGCTATATAATGGAGATAACTGCTATTATAATATAAGTGGTAAGAATAAAAAGAAGCCTTAGGGAATAAGAATAATAAAAACGTAAGAATCCTAAGAGCCTAATTTTAATAGATACCAGCTAATAAACACTACCTGTTGTAGGAGCTTCAACATAGCCTTAGGTAACCATAGATGCAAGGGAGCCATAGGAATTTTTATGCGAAGGACATGAAGAATAGGCCAAACAAAATCTTCTCGATATTTGCACTTAAAGATAACCTTTTAATACCAATAGATTAGTAGATCCTGTAAGATTATTAATAAGATAATGCCGTTAACATAAAGAAAGAACCAAGAGCGTATATAAGAAGAACTATTTGCAGCGAAATCTTTTCTTTTTGAAACCCCAGATGCCTATTAGAGAGAAATAGGTATTAATAAGCTTCAAAAAATAAATAAAAAAATAAATCTCTGAAGTTGTAAAACAGTTATTAAGAGTGCTTCGATCAGGAATAAAATAAATACTTTTCTTTTAGTCATACTCTATACTCCTTGTTATTATACTACTATACAGCCTAAGAAGTTGATAATATCACAAAAAGTACAATAGATTATCTAGCATATAGGATAAGACAATACAAAGGAGGAAAAGATAAGATTGTAAATAACCTGTCTCTGTATAATAGATACAGACATTGATTAGACATAATACTAGTGAACAGTAAAGATAACTAAAGCACTACAAAGGAAACATTATGTAATAGATAGTTTTACTTGCTGTATAACTAACATTATTAATATGGTTATTAAACTAAAGTATTAAGTACTATATCATTTTACTTACCTTTAGAGAGTCTTTCGAGGTTTCTTGTCAAGTACAGCTACCATACTGTACGAGACTCTCTTTTTACGGATAAACATTTAATTTAATTTACTTACGCCATGATCCCCACCAGGCTTGGCTTGCTGTGATCTTAGCAGCACGTTCATCGGCATATTTCTGTTGATCGAATTGCTTAGTGGCTAAATCAAGTTTACCTTGCTCAATTTCGCGGGTTAAATTTCGAGTCATGTGCTCATTCGCGAGATAGCCAACACCTGAAATGACACCTGTTAAAATGGCAGCCCGTCCTGTACTTGACATCTTTGTAGTGTCAGCGACGAGCCCAAATAGAGCTTTAGTTGATACATAACGTCTAATAAAGCCCCCTTTTTTGTAATTTAAGGTAATTAATAATGAGGTACTGAAAATAGCATTCGGATAAGTTTCAACTTTTGTTGAAATTAGAGAGGCTACGAGATCATAGGTAATAAGTGAAAATCCTATATAAAGCCAGATAATGATGGTAGCCTGATAAGGTAGCGTAATAAGTCCGAAATATTTAAGTAAAAAAAGCGTTGTACTGATAACATAAACAAATGACTGGTAATCTGCCATAAAGAAAGCACGTAAGTTAAGTAAAATAATACTGTAGACAACAAAATCAAAGAGAAAACTGATGTTATTTACGATTGGTCGAAAAAACGATACCTTTTCGAAAAGGGCTTTAATAATTTTAATAATTTTGTCAAAGTTTAATCGCATGGTTTTAAGAGATCTTATTTATAATAAATTATTATTATAATAGTGACTTACAAGTGCCTCAACTCTTGCACGAGTTTCTGGTTCTAAATACATAGAGAAAGCGCGTTCTCCAATATAAGCAGGATCTAACGTGCCTAAGACATGATGAGCATTGCGGCCCATAAATGAGAAAATCTCTTCCCAGTGATTTAGTAAGATATAGCCTAAGACTGTAGCTCCTATAAAGATAATGATGGCTTTGAATCCGTTACTATGCTCCTGTAATGGAACCTCTTCTATGACATTAGCGATTGTCTGATTCAAAGCACCAACAACTGGATCACCTAAAGTTATTCTAGTTAAGTCTTGGTTGAATGCTTGGGCATGAGGTCCTGTGACAATCGCAGCTATTCTTAAAGCCATTTGTTCATCACTAATAAGAGAATTATTCAATTTGGGTTGATCCATGATAACCTTAGACCGATCGGTTGGATCGTCTTGCATGGCATAGACTGTACCATAAGCTTTTAGGTTTAGGTAAAAAATAACTAAAAACACAATAAGCTCGAGAGCCCATGTATGAAACACTAGGAATATATAGATACGGGGTCTTGAAGGAAAGATAAAACCGATATTATTTATGATTGGTTGAAAAACCCATACCTTTTCGAAAAGGACTTTGATAGAATTAACGAGGTAAGAATGATTAAAGGTCATGTCCGCTAAATGGTTCTATTGTATCGTATATATCAAAGATAAAGTTAAACGTATCTGTAGAAGGATCTAGGATAAACCATAGATAATAAGACCAGCCAATAACGTAACACGAAGATGTATATAATAGGAGATATGATTGATATTTATTATTAATACTTTTAAATAAATCATAAAGATAAACAAAAGTATTAAAAGACATCCAAAGTGTTTGATACTCTTGTAAAGCGTTAAAATCAGTACCAATACCAGCTCTAAATTGAAATGAATATGTTTGATCTTTATTATTATAAGAAACAAGTAATTCTTCTTCTAAGCTATTACGATTTCTTATACTAAAATTATCCAATATATATAATAATGCATTAAAGGTTAATGGGATTATTATTAACACTGCAAATATGTATAAATATGCAAAACGATTATAATAACAAACGTCAATCAGAAACGCTGAAGCAACTATAAGACGTGGTAAATAATTACAAATGATAATTATAAATAAGATTTGTGCTTTACTTTGTAGATATTGACAAAATACATTACTGATATCTTCCCAAAGATATCCAGAATATGGTAAATTTTTTATAATCTTGTCATGGAAATATTTAAGAGGGTTCCAATAAATTATATTCAGAAATAGCTTGAGGTTGATTATGAAAGATGTTTCTTTTTTTAATATATTAGTATTATAAAAGAATAAAGTATTTAACATATATAGATGGAAACAAAGTAAGAAAAAAGCAAATAATATTGATATCATTGAAACATCGGTAGAAATTTTGTAAGGAATACGTTCTAATATCAAACGTATAAAAAAGTGAAAACTTATCCAAAATATACTAATAATTAAATAATAAAAAGAAATAATAAATGGTTTAATCAACTTCATCTTTAGGTAGATTATCATTTGTCATATGTTTATTATTATCTAAATCTTTCATAAATTTATTAAGTCGATCATTTATTATATCTTGTTGAAGAAACGTTGATCGTGGAGCATTTATTTCTAATTTAATATTTTTTGGGATTTCTAAGGCTTTGGGATACCTAACAAAGGCTGTTAAACCCTTTTTTCCATCAGCATCATAATAACTAAATGGAAATGCTTCTTTTTCATTCTCAAAACGGAAGTTATTTTTTTCTTGAGGATTATGCGTTAAATGGCCGACTACATAAATTGTAAAATTATCATACCGATTTTCTTTTAATAAACTTGTATATTGCTCAAACGTTAATTTACTTGTCGTATACGTCGTAGTATTATTATTGACTAATTTAAAAACAAAAGGGTGTGACCTTACGTTCATATTTTGAATATGTTTCCAAATATCATCCTCCTTTTTTTCTAATATTATGGGTTTTTTTATATCTGCATTAAAATACGTCATCTGTCTTCTAAATATAAAAGAGTTATAAACTCCTTTAATTAGATCGTTTTTAGAACCACCTCTAGTCCACACAGAACGATTAAAGTACGTAAGTCGAACAGGATAACAAAGAAGAGAAGATAGTTTATTAATATTCGATTTCATTTCCATTGTCATCATATATTGGTGGAAGTCTTTCTTTTAGCGTTTTAGAATCATCTTTGATAACTTCGTTAGCCTTGTTAGAGAATCGAACCTTATCCTCTGGCTCTATTATTGATGTATAGTTACCCTTACCCTGTCTTACAGGTTTATTTTTGTCTTTAATATAACGTTGCGCCCAGTATTCATCATATAAAACAGCCGAACAGAAATATCCTCGATTACCTATAAAGAATATATTAAGTGGTTTTTTGTATAAAAGCATTAACGTAGAAAGAAATTCATCTATGGGCAAAATAGTGTCATTTTCTTTATAATAAAAGTCGAAGAATCTATAATAATAACCTTGAATAAATATTGATTTTTCACCTCTGAAGCAACCATAATAGCCTTCGTTTTCTATACACTTTTTAATTACGTTTATATATACAGCCTTATCTAAGAGCTCTCCTTTTCTATCGTTTATAATGATAAATTCGGGGTAAGTGTAGTTTATCTTATATATAAGATTTCTTCCAGGTTTATAAGAACGTTTAGGTCTATTAGAGCTTTTTATTTCTATTTTATCTAACTGATGTGCTTTGAAATCTCTAATATAGTTAAGTTTTTTTTTAAAGAAAGAGTATAGGGTTTTATTCACTAATTTATTCTGTAATATAGGAAAGGGTATCGTATAAACACCCTTGGTTTCCTTAGGCATTATCTGTTTTATCCATTGTTGTGTAAGGCTATTTCTTATATGTCTACAAACATCTTGTGAGTTTTCTGAGCCCCAAGTCCAATACACTCCTTTATAATCTTTAGGATTAATCGTTATAAGATGAGGGGCAAGTGTATTTACTAAGTAAGCATTACGAAGTGTTTTAAGTTCCTTTAATGTATAACTATTAAATTTATTATAGTCTTTAATAGACTTAATGGGGTAGTATGCTATTACATGCTCGAATAAGGGTTTATTTATTCTTAATTTAAAAGTTAAGTAAGTCACGTTATTATAAATATTATAGAATTTTAAAAGTTTAGTTCTAAACATTAGCTCAGAATTTGCTAAAAAACTAATACCTTCTTTGCTCGTATAAAGTGTGTAACTTTTGTATTTACTAACTTTTACTTTACCCGAAATAGCAAGTTTATCAGTAATCATATCTATATAGTCTGTTTTATTAGTCTGTTTTAATAAAGTTGTATTCGATTTCATGTCCACTAAATGGGTCTGTATTGTCTATTATTTCTAATAGGAAGTTACACGTATCTATGGATAGGGTATGAATGCTAACAATAAGGATATAGGACCAGCATATAAGATATAAAGTAAATATTATTATCTTCATTCTCTCTATCTCTGGAGTATATTCATGATATAATTCATAATACAATATAAGTACTGAGATCTTCAATATGTTCTTAATCTTTAGATCTATTTCTTTCGATATCTTATTTCGTATAGTGCGTTCAAGTAACTTGGTAAGATCCTCAGGTATAGGGATATGATGTTTTTTTAGATATAGTATATCATACTCGCTTTTAGTATAAACCGTATATCTAAGTTCTTTCTCATAGTAAAATATGCTCTCACTCGCATAGTAGATTAAATCTTTTAATTCTAAATACGTAACTTGGTCACCCTCGTATTCATCGTGTGCAAGTTCTTCATCTCCATTGTAATAAACTTTTGCGCAAATTCCATGATCATAGGGTATGTGAGGTTTATATATAAGAGGTTCAAGTTGGATGACAAACCGTTCTTTGGCATATCTAAGTGAGTATATTATATAACGATTAAGTAGTAAGAGAATTCCAATGAGTAGTACTTTATATATTAAGCTTAAATAATGAAAATAAAAAGTGTCTATGAACAAGGCAGTAACCAATACTAAACGTGGAAAGATCGCAAAGGTATAATAATATATCCGATTACTGTAAAGAATAGGA
>Ga0193729_1001014_pt1 | contig 14520 bp, 14 predicted proteins | sample U1c2metaG_FD_143036 | JGI IMG/M metagenome (GOLD analysis project Ga0193729, IMG submission 143036) | Soil microbial communities from a riparian zone of the East river system, Colorado, United States - U1c2 | ecosystem: Environmental > Terrestrial > Soil > Riparian zone | place: USA: East River... | reverse complement strand
ATAGCCAATCACTCCTGCTCAAATTCCGGGCAACCCTGATGCAAGCGCTCGCGTAGGGACGACTTCGTCAGTCTAGAAAACTTCCCAGCCACAGCCCGAAATTCCTTGGGTTTTGGGCGTGGCAGCACAGACGGACCCCTTCCGCTCCATTCAGTCACAGGAAGCGGCGTAAACTAATGGTTCGGCGGATGCACTCGCGGAAACAATGAACTGGAAATGTCGTAGCCGAGCACTCAAATGGCTCGGGCCGATCTCAGTGTTGGCGGCAGTTCTGTGGCTGCCGGGGCTGGTTCGTGCCCAATCCGGCTCCGCAGCACCGTCGGCACAACGCGAGACCAGCACCCCTTACACTGGCGATCTCTCCATTTTCGATGTCCCCGGGCGCGATGAGCGCCTGCAGATCAACCGCGTCATGGATCTGCTTGCCATTGAGCCCGGCAAAAACGTTGCCGACATCGGCGCCGGATCGGGCTGGTTCACGGTGCGCGCCGCGCGCCGCGTCACGGGCTCCGGCAGAGTTTATGCTGTGGACATCAACCCGGAGGCAATTCAATACATTGACCAGCGCGCGAAAAAAGAGCAACTCCAGAACATAACGACGATCCTCAGCAAGCCCGACGATGCGCAGCTTCCGGCCGACCGCATCGACGCCGTGCTGCTGCTCAAGACCTACCACGAGGTAGCCCATCCGGTTGCGCTACTCAGGAACCTTCGCTCATCGCTAAAAACAGGAGCCAAGATTGGCATCATTGATCGCAATGGCAACGGAGAAAATCATGGCGTGAGTAAAGACGTGGTCGTTCGCGAAGCCGCCCAAGCCGGATACGAACTCCGCGACTCACAGGATTTCGTGAGAGCCGACGGCGTGGATTATTTCCTGATCTTCACTCGGAAGCCGGACTAGGTTCGCTGTTGCCCGTGCGTTTTGCAGCATGCTTTCCATCGGTCGCGTTCGAGTCGCAAAACGTCCATGAGTGCAGACGCCTGACTTCATCAACTGACCTGACGGTCAAGGTCAATGGTATCCTCCACCCAAATCTTGGCTTATTTGACCGCTCTGCTTGGGTGTGCGCTGGCGTACCGACAGACGGGAGAACATCAGCTAGGTTAGCGATAGACGCTCCGCCTACAGGCGCCCGCCTGAAAGTCTTTTTCCAACAGGGACAGGAGTGTATGATATGGTTCAGGCCATTCCTTCTCGCTCTCGCTCTGCTATTCCTTCTCGCTCTGACGGTGCAGCATCGGGGGCGCAATGGAAGCAATTTTATGAGTCCGCACTTCTGGAACTCAATCCTCAACGTCTGCCTGTGGCCATCACGCTTGCTCGCTGCGCCATCTTTGATCGAGCTGAAGAGATCATGACCAACCCTGCGACCGACGAGCACGTCGCCCTGAATTCCGCGCTAAGTATTTTGCGTACCCTTGAGGAAATGGCTGCGAAAGAGGCCGCCGATTACCACGCAGCCTAGAGAAACGGGCCGTCTTTGGACTCCGCTCTGGGCGCTGCTTTCAGGCTATGCAGCTCGTCTTTCGTCGTACAAACCGTTGTTTCGGCTTGCAAGTGTTAAGGCAGCGCGCTCACCAGCCCGCGCGTGCGCGGCCTGCCATTCGGATTTCCACTTCGGCCGGGCAGAAAACCGCGACCCGTGATTCCGCCAAGTTGCTTGGGCACGACCCGTTGTTCAACGTTCTTTTCCACGTTGCTCACCTCCCGCAAAGACGGTCCTTTCGGTGGTTTCACTACGCTGTGCTGCCTTCAAGCGATTGCCGAAGGGCGGTAACCTGTTGTAGCCACGTAGCAATCTGGTTCCAGTTCGCGAAGGCTTGGACTACCAAGCTTTCCCTCCTCCGCTTCCAAGTTGAAGAAGTCACGCTGTCGTAAGGCAATCATTCGAGCGCGAGAGTTTGCAGCTGGGCGACCTTCACTCCCTCTGAAATGCTAAGATTTCCGGCATGCCACTGCGCAGCAAACTCAGGAAGGCCACGCACGCGGCGGGGAAACTCGCAGTGGGAAAAGCTCGCGGGCGCAAGGGCCAGCCACACGCCGCGGAACTGGTCATCATTACCGGCATGAGCGGATCGGGGAAGGCTTCGGCGCTGAAGGCCTTCGAAGATCTTGGCTACTACTGCGTGGACAATCTTCCGGTGGAGCTGATTCCGCGGTTTGCCGAACTGGCGTTGCGGTCAGGAGAGATTCCGCGGACGGCCCTGGTGGTGGATGTGCGCGAGGGTTCGCAACTCGAGAAACTGCCGGCGATTCTGAAGTCGGTGAAACGGACGATACCGACGCGGGTGATTTATCTGGAAGCGAGTGATGCCGCGCTGCTGCGGCGCTACAGCGAGACGCGGCGGCCGCATCCATTGGGAAAGGGTACGACGGTGCGGGCATCGCTTGGGGCAGAGCGGCGGCATCTGCGGGCGCTTCGCGCGCTCGCCGACCTGGTCATTGACACTTCCAAATTTAATGTTCATGAACTGCGGGCGCACTTGACCGACCGGTTCAAGCAGCACTCTGGAAGCCAGCAGACGATTTTGGTCTCGTGCGTCAGTTTCGGATACAAACACGGCTTGCCCGACGATGCCGACCTGGTCTTTGATGTGCGCTTTCTGCCCAACCCTCATTTCGTGCCGGAGTTTCGTGCGCTGACGGGACGCGATCCCCGGGTCGCGAAATATATTCGATCGTTTCCGCAGACGCAGGAGTTCATCAACCGCATCTCAGACCTGCTGGTCTACCTGCTCCCGCACTACATTCGCGAGGGCAAGAGCTACCTGACGATCAGCTTCGGATGCACCGGCGGACAGCATCGCTCGGTAATGATCGCCGAAGATGTCAGCAAGCGACTGCGAAAAGCGGGATACAAAGTGAAGGTTGCGCATCGAGACAGTCCGAAGTAGGGAATCACTGTAGAATTGAGCCTTACACGCATGGCAACCTCCACAGTGGCGGGCGCGAAGGGTGCAGAAACGCCGGCAAAGCCCCGTCCAATCGCCCGCCTGTTGCGCTACGTTCTTCCTTACTGGTGGCAGTTTCTCGTTTCGGTGGCGCTGATGGCGCTGGTGGGGCTGTTGGATGCGGGCCGGGTTCTCCTCATCGGCCCGATTTTTGATCGCGTATTGAATCCCGGTTCCCAGGGAAGAACCATCCAGCTTTTCAAGCTGCCGGGCACCGAGCGCTTTCTGAACCTCCAACAACTGGTTCCGTCGCACTTTCAAAATCCGTGGACGGTGGTCGCCTTTGCGCTGGTGGCCGCCACGGTATTGAAGGGGATCTTCGACTACGCCGGAACCTATCTGGTGAACTACGCGGGGTTTGGAATGATCACGGACCTGCGGGACGATTTGTATAACGCCATCCTGCGGAGTTCGGCGGCGTTTTTCACGAAACACACTACGGGCACGTTGCTGTCGACGATGGTCAACGATATCGAGAGAGTGCAATATGCGATGTCGGGAGTGCTGGCGGAATTCCTGCAGCAGTTTTTCACGCTAATCTTCACGGCGGCAGTGGTGGTTCTGCTGGGAGGAAGGCTGGCGTGGGTGCTGTTGCTGTTCGTTCCCGTGATTCTGTACTCGTCGAGAAAAATCGGCCGTCAAGTTCGCAGCACGACACGCGGCGGGCAGGACAAGCTGGCTGAGATCCAGAACATTGTGCACGAAACGATTACGGGAAACCGGATCGTCAAGGCGTTTGGCATGGAGAACTGGGAAGTGGAACGCTTCCGCGCCGCCGCGCGACGGCTGTTCCGCGCGAATCTTCGCCTGGTGGCGGCGTTCGCGATCAGCTCTCCGCTCATGGATATTCTGGGCGCGATCGCCATCGCGCTGTTGCTGCTCATGGGCCGGGACGCGATCAACAAGCACGTCTTTACGGCCGGAACATTTCTGGCCTTCATCATCGCGGTGTTCAAGCTCTACGATCCGGTGCGCAAGTTCGCGCTGTTCAACAACAATTTCCAGCAGGCGGTGGGAGCGTCGTCGGAAATTTTCCGTTTTATGGATATGGAAGACGAAGTGCGGGAGAAGCCGGGAGCCAGGCGGATGCCGAAGTTTACGCGGGCGATCCGGTTTGTGGATGTGTCGTTCTCCTATTCCAATTCCAATGAAAGCGTCGGGGATGCGCCGCTGGTGCTGCATGACATCAATCTGGAAGTGAAGGCGGGCGAGGTGCTGGCGGTGGTGGGATCAAGCGGCGCGGGCAAAAGCACGCTGGTGCACCTGATTCCGCGCTTCTTTGACGTCAGCCGTGGGCGGATTCTGATTGACGACAGCGATGTCCGGGATGTGACGCGGGAGTCGCTGCGATCGCAGATCGGAATTGTCACGCAGGAAACGGTATTGTTCAACGACACGGTGAGGAACAATATCGCCTACGGCCAGCCGCATGTGTCGCAGAAGCAGGTGGAAGAAGCGGCCCGGGCGGCGCGAGCCTATGAATTCATTCGCGGGCTTCCGGAAGGGTACAACACGATGATTGGGGAGCGCGGGGTGCGGCTTTCTGGAGGAGAGCGGCAGCGGATCGCAATTGCGCGGGCGATTCTGAAGAATGCGCCGATTCTGATTCTGGATGAAGCGACTTCGGCGCTGGACAGCGAGTCCGAATCGCTGGTGCAATCGGCGCTGCAAAATCTCATAAGCGGTCGCACCGTGTTTGTAATCGCGCACCGGCTCTCGACCGTGCGGCGAGCGGATCGTATCGTGGTGCTGGAAAACGGCACGATCGCCGACATTGGCGCTCATGAAGAGCTAATGCAAAAGTTGGGCACGTACCGGCGCCTTTACGAACTGCAGTTTGCGGAAATTTCCACGTAGGGACAGCCGCCTCGGCTGTCCGGCGGAGCGAAGCTCCGCAAGGTTTTAGGGGCGGGAATTACAGGCGCGCTGCGCGCGGCGCACAGCCGAGGGCGGCTGTCCCTGCGTGATTTGAGACGAACTATGGCACTTCGCTCCATGACGGGATTCGCGCAGGTCAAAGGGCAGGTCCATGCCCAGATGGCGTTCATGCTGTCACTGAAATCGGTGAATCATCGTTTTCTGGATCTTCACTTCCGCTTACCCTCCGATACCGACGTCTTGGAGATGAAGCTGCGCCGGATACTGAAAGAGAAACTGGCTCGCGGCCATGTGGAAGTCATACTGAACCTGGATCGCTCGGGCACAAACGGGGTCGCGCTCAACCGCCAACTGATTGCTGGCTACGTGGCAGCGTTCCGCGCCGCAGCCGAGGAATTTGAGGTTGAAGGTGAGCCCGATCTGAACGTGGTTCTGAGGATGCCGGGCGCGATGGATTCGGGAGCCGAGAAATCGGGCGACGAACTGGAGAGCGCAGTAATGGCGCGCGTGGAAGAGGCGCTTTCCAAGCTGAATGAGATGCGCGAAGAAGAAGGCCGGAGCATCAGTACGGAGTTGCGCGCTCGTATGGCGAATCTGGAAAAAGCGGCCGCAGGCGTGGAAACCCATCGCAGCACCATCCTGCGCAGCTACTCGGAACGCCTGCAGTCGCGCATGGCGGAGATGCTCGGCGCACAGGTCGACAAAGAACGGATCCTGCAGGAAGTGGCGGTGCTGGTCGATCGCAGCGACATCCAGGAAGAACTGGTCCGGCTGAATGCGCACGTGAAGCATTTCCTCGGCTTGCTCGACCAGGGTGCCGAGGTGGGCAAGAAAATGGACTTCCTGCTGCAGGAAATGAACCGCGAGGCGAACACCTTGCTTTCGAAGACCTCGGGCCTGGCCGGCGAAGCCTTGATGATTACGGAGATGGGCCTGCTGATGAAGTCGGAGATCGAGAAATCGCGGGAGCAGGTACAGAATCTGGAATGAGCCCGCTTAAATGAGCACGTCGAAATGAGCATCGTCTACATTGTTTCCGCGCCATCGGGTTCGGGTAAATCCACGCTCGTGAACGAACTGTTCAAGATGGTTCGTAACCTGGAGTTCTCGATCTCCTACACCACGCGTCCGCCCCGCGGAAACGAACAGAGTGGCAAGGAATATTTCTTCGTCTCCAGGCCAGAATTTGAAGCCATGATCGCGGCCGATGAGTTTCTGGAGTACGCGATCTGCGACGGTTTTTGCACGAAGCGGAAAACCGAAGTAACGACCTGTTACTGGACATCGATGTGCAGGGAGCGAGTAAAATCAAGGAGAAGATTCCGGAAGCGGTGAGCATCTTCATTCTGCCGCCCGACCGGGAGAAGTTGGAATGGCGGTTGCGAAGTCGGGGCCTCGATTCCGAGGAAGTGATCCGGCGCCGGTTGGACACCGCCCGGCGTGAGATTGAGAATTACGAGAAATACGACTATATATTAGTAAACAACTTGCTTGAGCAATCGGCCGAACAGTTAAGGGATATCGTTCTGGCGGAGCGGTTGCGGCGAAGCGGGACGGAACTTTCCAGAGAAGAAAAACAACTTGTGGAGGCGGCACAGGCTTGCCGGCTAGATCAGACGCGTGAGCAAGTGCAACCGATACTGGCTTCGTTTAATCCGCAGGCAGTCAAGGGCAACTGAAGTTCGGGGGGAGAGAGTATGAAACTGATTGAAGGGTTCGACAGCAACTACCGCTACATTCTGGTAGCGGCGCGACGGGCACGACAACTGCAAGGCGGCGCACCTCCGGTGATCGATACCGGATCGCGCAAACCCTGCCGCATCGCCCAGGATGAAATCAAGGCGGGCAAGGTGAAATGGCTGATTCCGGAGATTCCGAAATTGCCGGTAGTGGCCGCGAGCGAGACTCTGAATAAGGTTTTCGCGGAAGACGCGTAGGATCGCTCCGATTTCTTGTAGAGGATTTCGTGGCATCCGGAATCCTTGTTCGGTCAGCGGCATCAACTCTGTAGGCGGGGCTGGATCCTTGAAGCCGCAGCCGCCGCCTTCCTGCTATGAAAATTGCGCTGGGCGTGTCCGGTGGGGTGGCAGCTTATAAGGCGGCGGAAATCCTGCGCCTTTTGCAGGACCGCGGCATCCGTGTGCAAGTCGTCATGACACATGCGGCGCAGGAGTTCGTTCGTCCGCTGACGTTCGCAGCGCTCTCCGGAGAAAAAGTGATCACCGACATGTTCGGTTCTGCGTCCGGAGCCGGGCCGGCGAATGTCGACTCGGCGATCGAGCATATCGCGGTTGCCCAGTCCATTGACGCGCTGGTGGTGGTTCCGGCGACGGCCGATGTCCTGGCGCGCTTCGCGCAGGGGATTGCGAACGACTTTCTGAGCACTCTGTATCTCGCGACGACCGCTCCGGTCGTGGTGGCTCCGGCGATGAACGTTAACATGTGGAATCACGAGGCCACGCAGGGGAATCTGGAAATCCTGCGCAAGCGCGGCGTTCGCATTGTCGAGCCCGGCGAGGGTTATCTGGCCTGCGGGATGATCGGGTCGGGGCGACTGGCGGAGAGCGAGACGATTGTGGCGGCGGTCATGGAAGCGTTGGGCGCTTCGCAAGATCTCGCGGGCGAAACGATTCTGGTGACGGCGGGGCCGACGCGCGAGAAGATCGATCCGGTGCGGTATTTGACCAACCGGTCGAGCGGGCGCATGGGCTATGCCATCGCGGAAGCGGCGCTGCGCCGCGGAGCCCGCGTGTTGCTGGTGAGCGGGCCGACAGCGATTGCCGCTCCGGGCGCGGCGGAACTGACGCAGGTGGAAACAGCGGAAGAGATGCTGGCGGCAGTCTTGAAATTCCTACCCGAAGCCACGGTGGTGATCAAGACGGCTGCAGTAGCGGACTTCCGGCCGAAAGCCGCGGCCGGGCAGAAGATCAAGCGCAAGGGCGAGATGAAGCTGGAACTGGAAACGACGGCGGATATTCTGGCGGAGGTGGCGCGCCGGAAGAGCACACAGATCGTCGTCGGATTTGCGGCGGAGACGGAGAACGTGCTGGAAAACGCGCGCAAGAAGCTGGCGTCGAAATCGCTCGATGCAATCGTAGTCAATGACGTTTCGCGCGAGGGAATTGGTTTTGATTCTAACCGCAACGCGGTCACGATTATTTCTCACAGCGAAGTGGTCGAGGTTCCCGAGACCTCGAAGTGGGAAGTTGCGCACCGCGTGCTCGACCAGGTAGTGAAGCTGCGGAAACGCAGCGGCGTCCGCGTGCCCTGATCTTCGCGTGACGATTCGCAGGGACAGCCGCCCTCGGCTGTCCGTCGAGCGCAGCTCGACAGAAGTTGGGCGCGGAGTTCCGCACCCCGCACATCCCACCATTTGTTATCCTTATCCGCAATGCCCCGCACGCTTGATCCAGAGGTTCGCCGCGCATTAGCCGCCCGCATCCGCTACTACAACGAGATGGGGATCTATGATTTCTACCGGCGACCGGTGTCGGTCCACACACAAGAAGTCGCGGCGCCTTTTGCCGTGGACGAACAGGAAATTGCTGTTTCTATAAATCCAAAATCGGGAGAACAGATGAGTCCACGGAAGGCCACGGCGGTCGCGATGCCGGCTGTGGTTGAAGAGAATATTTTAGAGGCGATCGCGCTGAAGCCCGAGCAGACTGTGAGCGATCCGGTGCAGGCGCTGAAGATCATCCGCGAAGACCTGGGCGATTGTACGCGCTGTGTTCTGCATAAGCAGGGACGGAAGCAGATTGTGTTTGGCGTCGGTAATCCAAAGGCGGAGTTGATGTTCGTCGGCGAGGGGCCGGGTGCCGATGAAGACGAAAAGGGCGAGCCCTTCGTGGGGCGCGCCGGGCAACTGCTCAACAACATGATCAAAGCGATGGGGATCGAGCGCGAGCAGGTCTACATCGCGAACATCGTAAAGTGCCGCCCGCCGGGAAATCGCCAGCCGGAGCGCGACGAGTGCGCGACCTGCTCGCCGTTCTTGATGCGACAGATTGCGGTGGTGAAACCGAAGGTGATCGTGGCCCTCGGCGCTACCGCCGCCAAGACCCTGCTGGCGATGAACGCTTCGATGCTCCAACTGCGCGGGCGCTTCTACGACTTCAAGCCGGCGGGCGTCGGCAGCAATGATCCCAGCTGGGATGGATGCAAGCTCGCGGTCACGTACCATCCAGCGTTTCTGCTGCGCGATCCGCGGCAGAAGGGCGAGGCGTGGAAGGACCTGCAGATGGTAATGAAGGAGTTAGGGCTGAAGGCGCCAAAAGCGAACGCATAGTGAAACCCTGGCGCGCGCCGGCACCTTTGGCATCATACGCAACTTTGCGGGGCCGAATCCCTTTGCCGATTCCGCTACCCTCCGCGATTCTCAGATCGTAGTCGTTTTGAAGATTGAGCCGAAACTGCGCGGGCAGACCGAAGTGCTTCCCCCAAGCGAATGGCAGTGTCCGCACTGATGGCCCGGTCTCCTCGGACGACCTCATAGATGCCCGGAAAATTGAGGGCCTTCGCCAGTTCATAGGCACTCACGTCCATTGGCTCCATGAACTCGGTCTTGAGAATTTCTTCCGGATGAACCGCAAACACCTTCTTTGATTTGGCCATGGTTGGTGCCCTTCTTAAGTGTACTTCGGAAATACGATAGGATTTCATTAGTCCCCACACATGCCCCTTTTCTGCGACGTCGCCCTCGCCGTGCCTCTCGACCTGGTGTTCATCTACGCCATCCCTCCCGGCATGGAGCCGGTGGTTGGCGGGCGGGTGCTGGTGCCGTTCCGGCAGCAACGCATGTCGGGCATCGTTGTTGAGCTGCATGACCGTCCGCCGCAGGTTAAGGCTCAGCAGATCAAGAAAGTTATCGAAGCGCTCGACCTCACGCCGGTTCTCGATGAACAACTGCTGAAACTTGGGAAGTGGATTGCCGATTACTATCTCGCGCCGGCCGGCGAGGTGTTTCGCACCATGCTGCCGCTCTCCGCCGAGTTTAAACGCTCGGTCGAGTATCGCATCACCGATGAGGGGCGGATGGCGCTGCATCTGGCCGGGATGTCGGGGTCTCCGGCGCGGTCGAAGCGCACGCCGGAACAGCAGCTGGTCGAATTTCGCGTGCTCGATTACCTGGCGGAGCGGGAGAGCGTGCGAGAGGAGAGATTGCGAGGGGCGACGCGGGTGGCAAAGGCGCTGCTCAGCGGGATGGTACGGAAGAAGTGGATTGAGCGCGAGGATATGTCGGCGGCGAGGGATACGGCGCGACTGGTGAAGGTGGCGGTGCTGCTTGCGGCCGAGACGGGTGTCACGGGCATCAACGAATCTGACGATGGAGGGGCGGTCGTCCCCGCCCGGCAAGACGGGCCAGAGGCTTGTCACCACACGAACTCGGCAAAGAAGCTCAACCAGAACCAGCGCACTCTGATTGAGACGCTCGCTGCTGCTTCCGGTGGGCGCGTCCCCGTCGAGGCGTTGCGCAGTCTCGAAGTTCCGCGCACTACGTTGGGCACGCTAGTGCGGCGCGGGTTGATTGAGTTGGTGGATGAACCACTGGATTTCACCGCCTCAAAGCTCAAGCCTCGGCAGTCTCCATTTGAGTTCGAGTTCAGCGCGGCGCAGAAAGAAGCGCTCGGCAAAATTGGCCAGAGTGTTGCCTCCCGCAAATTCGCAGGTCTGCTGCTGCACGGCATCACCGGATCGGGCAAGACGGCGGTGTATCTGGCCTGCATGCGGCAAGTCCTCGATCAGGGGCGGTCGTCGATCCTACTGGTTCCCGAAATTGGGTTGACTCCGGCGGTGGCGGCGGATCTGCACCAGGTATTCGGCGACGAAGTTGCCATCCTGCATTCGGGACTCTCGAATGCGGAACGGGCGGAGCAGTGGCATCGAATCCGGCGCGGCGAGGCGCGGGTGGTGGCGGGAACGCGGTCGGCGGTGTTTGCGCCGGTGACGGATCTTGCGCTCATCATCGTCGATGAGGAGCAGGATTCGTCTTACAAGCAAGAAGAAACGCCGCGCTATCATGCGCGCGATGTGGCGGTAATGCGGGCCAAGATGGCGGGAGCGGTCGTCGTGCTGGGCTCGGCGACGCCTTCGCTCGAGTCGTACTACAACGCCAAGAAGAATAAGTACACGTTAGTGGAGTTGCCCGACCGCGTCGAGCGGCGTCCGCTGCCCGAAGTCGAGATTGTCGACATGCGGCAGGAGTTCCAGGAGACGGGACAGGAGCAAGTGATCTCGCGCAAACTGGCGGAGGAAATCCGAGAGCGACTGGAGAAGAAAGAACAGGTCATGGTGCTGCTCAATCGGCGCGGATATTCTCCAGTGGTGTTGTGCCGCGCGTGCGGCAAGACGCTGCAGTGCAAGAACTGTGCCGTCTCCATGACGCACCACAAGCGCGAACGCAAAATGGAATGCCATTATTGCGGGCATGTCGAACACATCCCCGACAAGTGCGCGCATTGCGGCAGCGAGTACGTGTATTTTGTCGGGACGGGATCGGAGAAGCTGGAAGAGGTGCTGCACGGAATGTTTCCGCAGGCGCGGATCGGGCGGCTCGATCGCGACACGGTGCGCGGACGCGAAGATTTCGAGCATGCGCTGAACGCGCTGAATGAAGGCGCGCTCGACATGCTGGTTGGAACGCAGATGATCGCGAAAGGCCACGACATCCACGGTGTAACGCTGGTCGGCGTAATCGGGGCGGACATGGCGCTGGGGCTGCCGGATTTCCGCGCGGCGGAGAGAACGTTTCAACTGTTGACGCAAGTGGCGGGTCGCGCGGGACGCGGGCAATCTCCGGGGAAGGTTGTGCTGCAAACGTATTTTCAGGAGCACTACGCGGTGCAATTTGCGGCGCGGCATGATTTTGCCGGGTTCTACGAGAAAGAGCTGCAATTTCGTGCCTGGATGCACTATCCGCCGTACAGCGCGATTGCGAATGTGCTCATCCGCTCCGAGAACTTAGACGACGCGCTAACGTGGTCGGGCGAACTCGGGCGCTGGTTCGAGAAGACGCGGCATGAAGGCATCCGCGTGCTTGGACCGGCAGCTGCGCCGATCACGCGCCTGAAGCGCGATTACCGCTATCACTTTATTCTGAAATCTCCCAGCCGCGAGAAGATGAATACGCTGTTGCGGGCAATGCTGGCAGAAGCCGCGGCGCGAAAGATCCCGCGAACCCAGGTGATTGTGGATGTGGATGCGGTGTGGTTGATGTAAAGGCAGCAATTAGCATTTAGCCGTTAGCACTTGGCTCAAGGCTCAGAAGCTATAAAAGATTCGTATTAGGGTGCGGCTTCAGCCGCGCCAAAAGCGTCTCCCAGAAATCCGCCTTCAGGCGCCGGGTTCACTTGCGATGCAGATGCTTGCGAATGCCGTCGCGGATATCGTGCAATGTGTCGCGCGCGCCGTCGCGGATTGTTGGCCAAACTTCCTGCCACACTTCTCGGCCGGAGCCGTGAGTGAGGGGTGCGGGAGTGAAGGTCAGGACCAGCATCACCACCCCGCACAATGCAATCGTGCGTCGCCAACCGGACACATCGGGATAGCGCGGTACGAGCGGATGGCGCGCCGTTATGGTCAGCAGTATGGCCCAGACAAGCCAGCCCATCCAAAGGTATTTCCCGAAAGGTACAAGCGCGACTATGGTGAGGAGCGAAATCCAGCGGTGCAAGCGAGGGGAGATAGAAAATGTGATATGGCCGCCGTCAAGCTGGCCACAGGGTAGAAGGTTGAGCGCGGTTGCGAACATCCCAACCCACGCAGCAGCGGCGATCGGATGGAGAGAGAGCGCTGAGAGCGGCATTGCGATGTGCAGCAACCGTGCAGCGAGGTGGAAGGCCAGCGGGAATCCCAGTTGTATTGACGCTGCGGAACTGGCGACGGGCTGCGAGATCGGACGCGAGAGTGAGAGCCCGTATACCAAAGCAACGCAGGCTGGGATGAATCCAGCAATCGGCCCGGCGATTCCGATGTCGAAGAGCGCGGCGCGCGAGGGGATTGGGCTCTTGATTCGGATGAAAGCCCCGAGCGTGCCAAACAGGCTGAGATAGGGACACGGCACGAACAAGGGTGGCGTCACGTAGACCCGGTAATGGCGGGCATAGAGGTAGTGCCCCATCTCGTGTGCGAAGAGGATGAACATCAGCGTGAGCGAAAAGGGCAGGCCCAGCAGCAGGTTTGCGGGATGCTGCGCGATCCAGCCGATGGGGAACAGAGAGAGCGAGTCGTCATTCAGCGAAAATACCGGTTGTTGGTGCAGGAAGTAGAACTCCAAGCGCGCGCCGACGACCGTTGTGCTGAACATCGTCAGCACGAAGAAAAGTCCGTAGAGCCACCAGCGCTGGCGCGGCGGTGGGATGACCCAGACACCTGGCTGGGGCTGCGGTTCCCATTCGAGGGCGGTCGGAAAAGGGGATGCGGGTTCGGACATAGTGAGGTCAGAGGTTAGAGGTCAGATTGCAGAGGTGGGGTTTCCTTCTGCAATCTGACCTCTAACCTCTGCAATCGCGAGCGGCTAATCGATCGATTGCAGTTCCTTGCCGGGCTTGAAGCGGACGGCCTTGCCCGGCGGAATCGAAACTTCGGCACCAGTGCGCGGATTCCGCCCAATGCCGGTCTTGCGCGGACGCACGTTGAACACACCAAAACCGCGCAGCTCAATGCGGTCGCCGGTGGAGAGCGCCTTCTTCATGCTCTCAAACACGGTTTCGACTGCAAGCTCCGCCTTGGTCTTGGTGATCCCGGTTCGGTTGACCACTTCATTGATGATGTCGAGCTTAATCACGGGTGTCTCCCGTCTCCCGAGAATTGGTCTGTTTCAAGTTATTGATGCTAAGGGAGATAGCGCGGATTGTCAACCGGGGGACCAATCTCGTAATATGGCAGCATCAGCACCAGCAAATTTGTGATTGGTGATTTGTAATTTGTGATTGAAACCCCTGCCATCCGGGTCTCGATCCCAGCGCAAAATTGCCAATCACAAATTACCCGATTACCAATTCCCACAGGAGTTTCATGATAAAGAGTGACCGCTGGATTCCGGCGCATGGCGCAAGAGCACGACATGATTAATCCGTACACTGAAAAGCAGGTGAGCGAGGGAGTGATTTCCTGCGGCGTGTCCAGTTACGGATACGACTTGCGCGTGGCCGATGAGTTCAAGATTTTTACCAACGTCAATCGCACGATCGTTGACCCGAACCATTTCGACGAGCGCTCGTTCGTCACGGTGAATGCGGGTCGCGATCGTCCCGTCGAATTCGTTTGCGCTGGAAAGGTCGGTCGAGTCCTTCAAGATTCCGCGCGATGTGCTGACCATCTGCGTGGGCAAGTCCACCTACGCCGCGCTGCGGGATCATCGTGAACGTCACGCCATTCGAGCCGGAGTGGGAAGGCTTCGTCACGCTCGAGATCTCGAACACCACGCCGCTTCCGGCGAAGATCTACCCCAAACGAATGCCTCTGCCAAATTCTCTTCTTCCAGTCGGAACGAGGTTTGCGAGACCAGTTACAAGGATCGCAAGGGTAAGTACCAGGCGGCAGAAAGGGATTGTGCTGCCGAAGCTGTAGGGCGGCATTCAGCACTCAGCCGTCAGCTCTCAGCTTTCAGTTCGATTGTGGGACACTCGTTGGTTCGGCCGTCGACGAGTGCCCCGCGAACCATTCCAAGACTCTCCGTTCGAATTC
>Ga0193729_1001013_pt1 | contig 14523 bp, 10 predicted proteins | sample U1c2metaG_FD_143036 | JGI IMG/M metagenome (GOLD analysis project Ga0193729, IMG submission 143036) | Soil microbial communities from a riparian zone of the East river system, Colorado, United States - U1c2 | ecosystem: Environmental > Terrestrial > Soil > Riparian zone | place: USA: East River... | reverse complement strand
AATCCTGCCTTGATTACTCCCGGGAAAACGGCGATCGCTTCCGCTTTATCCAGCAGGCTTTGCGGAATCGCGCGTTCAGGCACATTCATGATTTCAGTGAAGGCGTCCGCGGCCTTTTGCGCATCGCGTGACGCCTCAGCAGTCTTTTTTGGATCAGTTTTTTGCGCGTGCGCCGCGCCCGCAAAGACTGCGAGCGAAACGATCGCACCGGCAATAACGCGGTTGAATTTGAATGCTTTCTTCATAAAGCCCCTCTTTCTAAAAACCTTCTATCAAGCGGGGGTAGATCTGTCTTCTTGCTCGGTTGTTGTCAGCATAACTATAATCGCTCGCCCTGACAAACGTTGAGTCAGAATCATCTGCGGTAGCGGATGGTTGAACGTCAGAGCAATTGAATCACTTATACTTCACCCGCCCGCTACCGCAGGCGGTTCTGACAGCACCATGCCGATTGGAACTCCATTTCATGAACGAACGCTCGCGCTGTGCGAGAGCCTGAACTATCGCGAATGGTCCGGGTACTATACGGTCAGCGCCTACGAGACCCATCACGATCATGAATACAACGCGATTCGCAACGCTGCCGCGCTCATCGATATTTCGCCGCTCTTCAAGTATCGGGTGACGGGCAAGGACGCCACGCGTCTTGTCGATCGAATCATCACGCGGGACGTACGCAAGATTTCGGTGGGCCAGGTCGTCTACACGCCCTGGTGCGACGAACACGGAAAAGTCATAGACGATGGGACAGTTTCGCGACTGGAAGAAAACGTCTATCGCTGGACCGCGGCAGATCCAAGCCTGCGCTGGTTGACGCAAAATTCGATCGGGCTCGACGTACAGGTGGAAGATATTTCAGAGAGCGTGGCGGCGTTAGCCTTGCAGGGTCCGACTTCGGGGCGACTGTTAAGATCAGTCGCGGACGCCGAGATCGAGAATCTAAAATACTTTCGCGTCACGCACGGATCGATTGCCGGAGTGGCGGTTGACATTTCGCGCACCGGATACACGGGTGACCTGGGCTACGAAATCTGGGTCGACACAAATGACGCGCTGCGTGTTTGGGACGCTCTGGTGGAAAGCGGCGGCCCGTTTGATATCAAACCCGCCGGCATGTTGGCGCTCGATGTCGCGCGTATTGAAGCCGGGCTGCTTTTGATCGATATCGATTTCAACAGCAGCAAAAAAGCGTTGATTGATAAGCAAAAGTATTCGCCGTTTGAGATGGGACTCACTCGTTTGGTAAATCTGGACAAGAACAATTTCGTCGGACAGCAGGCCCTGGTTCGCGAAAGCAAACGAAGCTCCGAAAAACAGATCGTCGGACTCGAAGTCGATTGGATCGAAGTTGAGCGACACTACGAGGCCGTGGGTTTACCACCGGCTGTCTCTGCGATCGCTTCGCGGGTCGCGGTGCCCGTTTTCAAAAATGACAAGCAAATCGGCAAAGCGACCTCGACGACATGGTCACCGGTTTTGAAAAAGATGATCGGGCTCGCGACTTTGCAGAACGAGTTCGCAAAGCCTGGTTCGAACGTCGAGATCGAGATCACGGTCGAAGCCGTGCGGCATCGCGTGGGTGCGCGCGTTGCCAGGACGCCTTTCTATAATCCGAAACACAAGACGGCGACACCGGTTTTGTGAGATTGCGGCATAGCCGACTAAAACAATGGCTCGCGAATCGATTAACTCGATCATCGAAAGCTACGATCCGGACACCCCGCTCGCCGAAGCCTCGACAATACCTTCCGCCTGGTACACAGATGAACGCGTCTTTCGTCTCGAACAGGAAACGGTCTTCAGCCGTTCGTGGCAGGTTGCCGCGCGGGCTGATCAATTCGACCAGCGCGGCGACTATGTAACGAGTGAGATCGCCGGTGAACCGATTGTCATTGTTCGCGGGAGAGACGACGAAGTGCGCGGCTTCTTCAATGTCTGCCGCCATCATGCGGCAGCGGTGATGACCGACGCTGAAGGTCACGCCACCCAAATGCGTTGCCCTTATCACGGATGGACTTATTCACTTGAAGGAGAGTTGAAAGGAACGCCCGACTTTAACGACGTCTGTGGCTTTGATCGCTCGGAGAATGGATTGCTGCCACTCGAGATCGCATCGTGGGAGAAGTGGATCTTTGCGCGGCTCGCTAATGACTCAAAGCAATCGCTCGAAGATTTTCTTGGATCCGATCTGATCGATCAAATTCAGGAGATTGGCTCAAGTAATCTCCACTGGTTCGAACGCCGTCGATACACGCTCAATTGTAACTGGAAAGTTTTTGTCGATAACTATCTCGATGGCGGCTACCACGTGCCACACCTGCACAAGGGTCTGGACAGCGTGCTCGATTATGCCGAGTACACCATCGAAAATGGCGAGCGCCATTGTTTGCAATCAAGTCCCATAGTCTCGACTGCCGATTCGTTTAGAGGCGGACTACCGCCCGCACACGATGAGGTAAGTGCTGTCCGCGGCGGTCGTCGCGCGTTGTATTACTGGCTGTACCCGAACTTCATGATGAATTACTACGAAGGGATTCTGGATACGAATCTGGTGCAGCCGATCACGATCGATCGGACTGAAGTAATTTTCGATTTCTACTTTGCGGATGTTTCGGAAGAGGCACGCGAACGAAACGTGAAAAGCGTCAACGTCGGGGAACGCATTCAGCAGGAAGACGTCGATATCTGCGAGTCAGTCCAGCGCGGACTAAAATCGCGCGCATATCAAACTGGTCGTTTGTCCGCGCGTCGCGAAGCGGGTGAACACCTGTTTCATCGATTGCTGCACGCGGATTTGAAAACCGGAAACTCCGAATAGTAAGCGGCATTGGTTCAGTTTGTTGGTGGCACGCGCATCTTGCGCGTGGATTCACAGGCGGGACGCCCGTGCCACGATTCATCCGGGACCGTTTTAAGGGGCGGGAGGAAGCTTCTTGAGAGATTTCTCGATCGCCTTACGCAAGCGCGTATCATTGGGGTTTGTAGGATCGCCGACCGCCACGGGATCCGTGTAAAGCAGCACCTCGCCGCTATGTGCATCGACAATCCCGATCGACATTCTCAAATACGCCGGCATTCCACCTACCAGAAGAGTAAAGGCCGTTTTTCCTTTGGTCAGTCTTTGTCCGTGCCCACGAACGAAAACAATAGCATCCGCGGTCTTATCGACATTCAGGTTGAGCACCTCATCACCTAACGAGAAGCGGCCTTTCTTAACATCGCTTTTCTTTTTCGCGATCTTCGGCAACAGTGCGTCATAGCGAGACTGGATATCCGCGATTGTATATTTCTGCTGAGCATCGCCGCCTTCCGCTCCAGCGACGGGGCCACTCGCGCTCGCGACGCTCTTGGCGGCTAACACTTCGGTAACCAATTGATTCACGCGCGCGCCGAGCAAATCAGATTCCGCGGCCATTCCCTCAGGTCCTTTCATGCTGTCTTTCACAACCTCAATCTTCGCCGGCAACAGCACGATCTTGCGAATAGTGGTCTGTTTCGACACGACCTTCGGATGCAGGTATTGGGCATGGGCGACTTGCTGAGCTGTGACAACAATTATCAAAACAAAAATGGCAACGAATGCAGATCGGATTGTTGAGCAATCAAGGCGGGTATTGAATTTCACTTCTGTGGTCTCCTTAGCATTTCCATCCGTCGTTGAATTCGTTCGTGGTCGATAGCCGTCTGTGCCAATCCGAGATATTTCTCATATTCGGTGGCAGCTTCGCCCATCCGTCCAACCCTTTCGTAAAGCATCCCCAATCCGCGATGGGCCGCCGGCACGGGATTACTCAATTTCAAGGCGGCCAGATATAACTCTTCGGCTTTTTGCTGATTAGCTTTCCAGTTCTGTTGCCCGGCATCGGTGGCCAGCAGATCCTTCTCCTCCTCTTCGGGAGTTCGCCGGGTCCGTTTTTTCGTCGCATCCTTCTTCGCGCTGTTCGTCAGTTCTTTGTCCGTCAACTGCGGCGCGCGCGGGCCGAGAGTACGGTAACTTTCGGCCAACCAAAACACGTTTTCGGAAGAATCGCGATGAAAATCCACCAGTCTTTGAGCGAGATAAACGGCCGTGCGATAACGCGCCGCGTTGATCGCCAACTGAATATCATGCTGCATGATCAGCTCGGCCTTCGTGAAGTAAGCATTCTTCTCCCGGTTCAGCTCCATCGCGGCAGTAATTTTATCTGAACGACTTCCGAGGTAGGCACTCACATACTTGATTCGATCCTGCAGCGCCGGGTGATCGTTGTAGAACAATCTTATCTGTTCGCCTTCGATGTCGTTGGCCAGAAGCTTCAGCGCTTTCACCATTTCTTCCGGCGGATACTCAGCGTTCATCATCAATTCAACGCCTTTGAGGTCCGCTTCGCGTTCCAGGTCACGGCTGTAACCGAAAATCGTGGCCGTCACGATGAAAGGGGCGACCGCGGTGATTATGTCAATGGCCGCTCCGGCGAGTCCGCCGGCCGGGTTCCACACTCCGACGGCGTTGATGATGTTAACGGCCAGGATCTTTTTTCTATTACTGCGGTTCTGCAAATACGTGTGGCGTCGCATCACGTGAGTGAGCTCGTGGGCCAGCACCGCGGCCAGCTGCGATTCGTTGTCCATCAAAGCCAGCAAACCGGTGGTGACGTAAACTGAGCCGTTAGGCAGAGCGAAAGCATTCGGGACCGGATCCCGCAAAGCCCGGAACTTCCACGAAACATGTTCGAGATTCAATCCGCGCGGCAGTAGTGACTTGCCAACCCGAGCGAGATAACCGTTGGTTGCTTCATCCTCAAGAACCAGGCCATCTCGCTCGAATCGCTGATCGAGAAGATTCACCTGTTCAAGCAATTCCAGATCAACTGTTCCAAACTTGAATTCTTCGTTAGCGGAGGTGTCAGATTTGACCGGTGTCTGGGCCGGGTCCTGACTTACCGGCGCCGCATTTGTCGTGGCGACCGGTGCGCCAGAAGCCGGCGCTGCTAGACAAAAACAGACCAGCAAGACCAGGAGCATCCGAATGGTGTTGAGAGGTGCGAATCTGAACATCTCGCAAATACTTCGCTTGCGGTAGGCGTTCGATCAATGCGGCCCGTACTATAAATGATGAGATTCTTCGCGGTAAAGAGCGTCTGGTCGCTCAACTAGTTCTGGCCTTCCTTGAATTCACTTCCCAGGGTCCGACCTTCGCTGTAAACGATATCGCGAATCCGCCAGCCGCTCGGTCCCTTCACGACGATGAAGGTGATCGTTTTCTTCTGTCCGAGATTTTCAAAATTCGCGTCAACCATTGCCCGGCCAGGTTCGTAACGCGGCTTGGCGATCGCAAAGTGCTTGATCTCCATGTCCTGCGCGTCGTAAAGCGGATCGCCATCGATCACACCGACTTCACCTTTGGACTTGACGGCGTCTTTCCAAATCATGTCAGCCAAATTCTTTTCGAAGTATTTGTAAAGCAGCGCGCGGCTCCGCGTTTGAAAGAATGGGCTGTGCTTTTGATTGTGCACTCGATACAACTCCCGCACCAACGCGTCGGGTGATGATGTTTGCCCGTGGACTGATGCAAACTGGGCGCAAATGATCAGAGCCGCCACCAGAATCAGACTTCTCTTAATACTCATTTGATTTCTCCACTGACTTAATATGAAAAAGACGAGGCCGCGTTTATCCGCAGCCTCGTCTGTTTTCTTGCGCATTAACTCTTACCAATTAACTGTTGCCGCTGGCGCCGCCGCTGTACATTCCAAAGCTGCCCCAGATTTCGTCGATCGTCTTTTCGTTGGCGCCAAACTTATCCGCGTCTCCGCCGACGAACATGATGTAGTTGTCAGTAACGTCGGTGCCGACCAGGATTTTGCCCTTTCCGGGCTTGCCGTCTTTCCCGGTTGAAGTGAACGTGATCAGACTATAGTCGGCGCTTAATTCCTTCGTCGGATCCATTTTGATGTCCTTCTCGCCCAGTCCGATCAGAATGTTCTCGGCGCGTTTCAATAGATCATCCTTGGTCAGCGATTTGTCCTTGAACGCAACTACCATGACTCCGAGCTCGTAAGGCGCCGGAACACCGGCGACGTAAACATCGACGCCCTCGACTGTTTGCCAGTCGTGCTTAGTTCCGTCGGGAACCATGAACTCATAGCCCTTGGCGTCGTCATAAGTTCTAATCCAATCTGCCGGAACCGGATTGGTTGACGGCGCTTTTTTCTCATTCGCCTTGGGCGCCGTCGATGTCGACGCGGCGGGTTTGGGTGTTGAGCTCGCCGCAGTGTTGTCTGCCGGCTTTTGCGCACAGCCGCCGGTAAACAAGGCTAACGCACTTAATAGAAATAGAAACTTTTTCATTAATCCTCCGAACAAGTGTTTGTCTTGGAAATTAATCCTGGCGCGATCAAGCCGGCAAACTCTTGCCCGAACACTTGACGAATTGCAGGGGAATCTCCGTAAACGATTTTTTAGAACGGCGCAACTCTAAATGAGAAGCGCGCGACAAGTCAAAAGAGTTAGCCTCGGGAATATTCGGTGTTGCTGGACCCAAAGATTGATTGGCGCTGCCACTAAACCTCTCACTGCCTATTGTTTCTGGTTGTCTCTGCTTTCACAAGAATTCGTGCTGTTAGACAAACTTACTTATGTGACAGTCATTTCCATTGACACGTGTCGCTGTTAGGTTTGTCCGAACAAGGGTACAGGCGTTCTCCCCCCTCCAACCAATTTCCTTGCGCACCGGCGCAGTTTTGACCTCCAAAGGAGATTACCCTAATGCGCGCCAGACAAAAGAGATTCTTTCCCGCTCCATTGTTGATACTAGTTATTGTCATAGGAGCCGTGGGTCTTTCTGCAATTCCAAGTAGACATCTCTTGGCAGGTTCAGCCCACGGGGGTGGGCAGACGCCCAAGCCGTCGCCGCGAAGTCGACCGCAACCTACTCCGCATCACTGTAGTACTTGCCCGCCGCCAACGCCTCGGAGGATTTATGCCCCGGCCATCGAGTTACCGGAAGCGGGAGAGTGCGAGATAGTTTTGAATAGTCGTAGTCCGCATCCAATAGATGTGACGCCGATCCTCTACACGGTCGACGGCCAGCAACTGAATGGGGAACCAGTGACGTTACAGCCGGCGGAGATCCGCTTTGTTCCAATCGAGTCATTAATCCCCGACAGGCATAAAGGAAGGCACCGTTGGGGCGGGATAGCATTGTCATATACCGGCGGTATTTTGGAAGTCTGGGCGCAGATCACTTTTCAAGGCGTTGGCCGCGACGGCAGCATCGATGAAACCTTCAACATGTCTGAGGATCTGGGCTCTGATACTCGTGAAGCGGTTTGGTCGATGCCCAAAGGAGGCAGAGCTGTCGTCGCCCTCGGGAATAGTTCGGATACACCTATTCAAACGACGGCGCAGTTTTCGGACGGAGAAATAGAAGTTGTGAAGATTGCTCCGTTCGCCACAGAATTTATTCGGCGGCGCGCCCGTGAGGGCCAGGGCAACGATGCAAGCAGCGAGTCAGTAAAGCTCACTACTGTCGGGCCTGCTGCCAGTTTGAGAGTTGCCGGCTTCGTTCTTGGCGGCGACCAAAGCTTTAACAGCAGCATCCGCTTTACCGATACGAAAAAGGCGGTCCAACCCAACCTTTATGCCACGAATCTGAGGTTGGACAATACCGATCCGCGCATGCTGATTGAGAACACCGGTGATTCCGGAGTTTCTGCCCGACCACAATTTTTCCCCGCAACCGGAGCCCAGGGAAACCCGATTGAGCTACCAGAGATAATTCTGGGACCACGTCAGATAGTTGACGTTGACTTGCGGCCTCTCATGGAAGCTGCGACTACGCGTACTGACTTGAGCTTTGTAAGCGTCGAGGTATCGAATAGCGGCGGCCCGGGCAGTCTGATTGGAGCACTGTACAGCACGGACAACGTCAAACGATTACGTTACGATGTGCCTCTCCGGGATTCAGGACCGATGCGCAGTTCGACTGGCAGCTACCCGTGGAGGGTCGAGGACGACTATACGACCATCGTTAACATCACGAACGTCAGCGACCATCCTGCCAGCTTCATAGTCGATATCAGGTACCCGACTGGACACTACTTCTTTCCAACAAAGGAACTGGCGGCTAATGGCACCGCGACCTTCGATTTGCGAAAACTGATCAGCGAGCAGAAACCGGATAACCAAGGCAACGTCATACCACTCTCCACCATTGGCGGGCAATTTCATTGGAGCATATTCGGATCTCCACCGTCATCAAAATTCATCGGCCGTAGTGAGGTCGTCAGCGTTTCTGATCATGTGAGCAGCAGCTATAGCTGCGCGAATTGCTGCCCAGAGTCTGGCCCGTTCGGCTCTATCATTCCTCCGGACCCTGTGCTTGTGGGTGATTTTGCGCCGGTCCACACTACAGCAACATCAACTGACTGTAACGGCAACTCGACCAACATGGGATCACTCTCAATAAATGATTTCTGGGTAGACGATTCTTCCGTCGTATCGTATAGCCCAGACTCCGGCTTTTCTACTGTTGTCGAGGGCCTCACTACCGGTGAAACGACTATCAATGGCACCTGGTCCTGGGATGAATGGGATCTAATTGACGGATGGAGCCAGTGTGTTGAATCACGCGGTGACTCCACCGACTCAGAACCGGTTCAGGCCGTAACTAGTATTCTCCTAAATGACGTTACAGTTTTTGAGAGAGGTGCCCAATTTGGGGCTTTCAATATCGCCAACTTGAGTCTACAAGGCAGCACCCACTATAACGATACTTGCGGTTCAAGTACCCTCAGTCCATTCGAAATCCGCGTGCACTTTACCCTGCCTAGTGGTGCCTCATTGGACCACGATCGCTGCACAGCGGATGGCTTCGATGACGTCCCCCAATGGAATGTGGTCGGAGATACAACTTGCACTCTCGAAAACGGTCAGAAAGGCCGCTTGGTCTTTTCCGCGGCGTCCTCGGGGTCAACCACTGACTCAAACCCCAAGATAAACGTGACGGTTGGTGGAAGCGATCGGAATGGGCACCATATTGACGTGAATGGCTCGATCAACCTAACGTGTAGTCATTAGAAATGAGGTGAACATGAGATTTCGATTTCACCCTGAAGTTCTGTCATGTCTGCTATTGTTGGTTGGAACCGTAGTGGCGCAACAATCTCCATCGGAGGCGAAGTTCGTAACGGTTCCGCGAGAGGTTGGATTAGTAACTGTAGCTTATCAGCCAGACTGTCCACTTCGCTTCGAAAGGGTAAGTCTACTTGCCGGGACCCAGGGAGGTGGGATCACGAGTTATGACCTGCGAAATAGCGGAACAAAGTCCATACGGGCTTTCGCGGTTGGCGATAGCATAGGTCACAGGTTGAGTTGGGATGGGGCGCGTGACCGTGGCCCTGTACCACCAGGTGAGTTAGTGCCGTTAGACGGGGATCAAACCGAGCCTGTCGCTTTAACGGGCGAGCTGCGCCAAAAGTTGAAACTACAAGAACCCATGAAAGGCTTAGTCGTTCTAATGGTTATTCGAGTCGGCACCGTCTACGACGACGAAAAGGTATTCAAATCTATGCTGGCTTATATGGATGACTTACAGGGCAAGCTCAACCTGTTAGAATCCCTTAAGAATAAACCCAAATGACATGGTCACTTCCATTCAGGCCACTTCGACGTTAACACTATGCGACCCTCGGCGTGTCTTGCTGTAAGAGACTTCTACTGACGATCCAATCCATCAAAGACTTACCACTCCGCAAAGTCGATTCACGGCTCATTTGCTCCCGGTAAAAGAAATTCTTCACTCGGCGCCCGCAACCATCGCTTGAGCTTGGGCAACATTCGGTAAGTAAGCCCTTGCTGAGGCGCGGGCTTCTGACACTCTTCCGCTTCGCAAAATCACGGGGCGCGGCTATGATAGGCGCGCTCCTAACCTGATTAAGATGAATGCACTGCCGATAATTGTAGGGACGCTCTGCGTGTTGGCGATCGCTTATCGCTATTACTCCGCTTTCATCGCGGCGAAGGTTCTGGCCCTCGATGATTCGCGTCCCGTTCCCTCACAGACGATGTACGACGGCCACAACTATTACCCAACCAACAAATGGGTTTTGTTCGGGCATCACTTCGCGGCGATCTCCGGCGCGGGACCTTTGATTGGACCAGTGCTGGCCGCGCAGTTTGGATTTCTGCCGGGCCTGCTCTGGCTAGTGATTGGAGTATGTCTGGGCGGTGCGGTGCACGATTTCATGATCCTCGTCGCCAGCATCAGGCGCAAAGGAAAATCACTGGCTGAAATCGCCCGCACAGAAATCAGCGGAGTATCCGGTTTTGTCGCGGCCATCGCGATCCTCTTCATCGTGGTGATTGCGCTGGCGGGTCTTGGTCTCGTGGTGGTAAACGCGCTCGCCGAGTCACCATGGGGGACGTTCACAGTCGGCTTCACAATTCCGCTCGCCCTGTTTATGGGTCTGTACATGTATCGCTTCCGCAAAGGAAGAATTGCCGAGGCGACGGTGATCGGCGTAATTGGTTTGCTGCTGGCTGTTTATCTCGGCGGCCGCGTCGCCGATTCATCATGGGCCACAGCATTCACGTTTTCTCCGCATAAAGTAACTCTCTTGATGGCCGGTTATGGCTTTATCGCGTCGGTCTTGCCGGTGTGGATGCTTCTGTGTCCGCGCGATTACCTCTCGTCTTATTTAAAGATTGGCACCGTCGCCATCTTGATCATCGGCGTGATTCTGGTTCATCCGAATTTGCAGATGCCGGCGGTCACTCCGTTTATTTCCGGCGGTGGTCCAGTCGTGCCCGGCAAGGTTTATCCCTTCGTCTTCATCACGATCGCCTGTGGCGCGATCAGCGGCTTTCATGCGCTGATTTCTTCGGGCACTACGCCAAAGATGATCGCGAAAGAGACGGACGCTCGGATGATCGGTTACGGCAGCATGCTGATGGAAGGCATCGTCGGCGTGGTCGCCTTGATCGCTGCCACTTCGCTTTTTCCCGGTGATTACTTTGCCATCAATACCGCGCAGAGAAATGAAGTTGAACGCGCTAAGTATGTGCGCATGGTCGATGCCGAAAGCGCGCAGGGTTTCGATCTGCAAACGAAAGAACTGGATCATTTGGAAGCTGAGTCAGGTGAGAAAGTTCGCGGCCGCACTGGCGGCGCGGTGACGCTGGCGCTCGGCATCGCGAAGATCTTCGACGGCATTCCCGGTCTGCGCGGCCTGATGAAGTACTGGTATCACTTCGCCATCATGTTCGAAGCGCTATTCATACTCACCACCATCGATACGGGGACACGTGTCGCTCGATTTTTGTTGGGAGAGTTCGGCGGACGCTTCTATCGAAAGCTGGAACAACCGAATTGGTTACCCGGATCGATTGTCACCAGCGCTGTAGTCGTCACCGCCTGGGCCGCTTTTATCTGGAGCGGATCGATTTCAACGATCTGGCCCATGTTCGGCATCGCGAATCAATTGCTCGCGGCGGTTGCGTTATGCGTCGCAACGACCGTGATCATCAACCTCGGCAAAGCGCGTTATTGCTGGGTGACTCTCGTGCCGCTTTCATTCGTCGCAACTACGACGCTGGTCGCCGGCTATCAATCAATCCGCGACATCTTCTGGCCCCAGACCTTGAATCCCGCTACGGTAACGCAAGGCTACATCAACACTTCGCTGACGGTACTCATCATGACTGCAGCCGTGATTGTCTTGATCGATTCGATTCGAAAATGGATTGGCGGGAGAAGGCGAACTGACTTGACGGTCGACGCCGCGCTCGCGGAGGCTTAGTTTCGTGAACGGTGCGTGGTAATAAAATGCCTGGACCAATCAGCTCGAACCTTCGTGTCTTTTCGTGATTCCTGGTTCGTGTGATTTCGTGGATTAGTTCGTTGATTCATCTGTAAAATCGAACCACGAAATCACACCAACAAAAATCAATTAACACGAAGGCCACCAGACGGACTATTAAGGTCACAACTTAACCAGCAGACTTGAAAGCGCTCCACTCCGTCTCCACGCTTTCATAAACCCGCCTGGCGTAGATCATATAAAAGAGCAGTCGTTCGCTGGTGAACAGTTCGGTCACGTAGATATACATTATGCTTTTCAGCATGAACGCCAGCTGCATGATCCAGATATCGAAGTGCTGCGGCAGCGCCTGACTGTTGGGAAAGGTCCGATTGATCAGGGGATAGAAAGGCTGGATTACGACATACAAGTACAGCACGATGGGCACGACAGGCAGCAAACCGCTCGTGCCCAAAAGTCTGCTGTCGAAGCGGCTAATGCATAAAGCCATCGCGATGCCCCCGACCACGCCGCTTAGCAAGTCTGCTCCAAACAGTACGTCTCTCGCGTAATCAGGAAAACCAAAACGCCCGGAGAGCGCCACTAATGTCGCTTCTAATATTCCGATTAAGCCCACCAATAACAGGCCTGACTTTAACGGGACATCCTCGACGTCACGGTCTGCAACTTTGGTGATGGTCGGCCTGTTCAGTACGAGGTAACAAAGCACCAGCATTAAGGCGCTGCAGTTGTTGAGAACGGTGGCAGACACCTGGAGTGCTTGCCACTGCCAGGAAGGAGGTTGCCCTGCCGACGGCGCAAACCATTCTGAAAACGGCAGAGTAATATATAAGGCACACCACGAAGCCAGCAGTAATCTCCACGATCGTCGCAACTGTTGGACTGCGAACAGGGCCCGCCGGGTTTCTGTGTCGGAATCGCTGGACTCGCGCTTATCAGAAAAGTAAAAGTCATAACCGATGGCCACCAGAATCATCAGAGCCTGGATGAATCCAAGTTGTTTCGGGAGACTCTCCCAATTTCCACCGAAGAAGACCAGGCCAAACGGAAGCAGAACTACCGGGGCGCTGACTAACAGCGCGACCACCACAAACGGATTCCGCGCCGCGTTTAAGGGTACGTCCCGGTTAACCGATTGATTGTCGGCAAAAACGGTGAGTGCGATTGGCGAGACGCCGTTACGATCTGCGGACGCCGTTGCTTCAGCCGGCGCACCCGGATTTGGTCCGCTCAAAACTTCATCTGAACCGTCATCCGATCTTCTCTGCACCACACCGGTGAAACAGTAGCCTTTCGATCTTTCGGTCTTGATCAAATCGGCATCATTGAGGGTGCGTCTCAGGCCACGCACTGCCCCGTGAATTATGTTCTCAGAGGCCGTTGAAGATGGAGAGACGCACTTCAAAAGATCCTCAGTTTTGACGAATTGGCCACGCTTCTCCAGGAGCTCGCGCAGGATTGTCGATTCAACCACGCTGAGAGCTATCGCGTGCCCATCCGAAAATAATGTCATGCGGCTGTCTTCTGCGACCTGAAGGTGGAAACGCCCAAACAGATACGAGTAGCCGGCGGGGCTCCCACTCTCGTCGATTTCAATCCGGTTTGAAGACATTAGGTTTTCGAGCTGAAGACTTCTTTCGCCACAAACGGTAACGTTCGCATTCACTCCAAACGTTTCTGAAAAGGTTCAGTCAGAACCTTTGCAGAAACCTCAGAACCTTTCAATTGACGCCAGGATTAGGTCTGTCTAGGGTCTGACCCGCAGAGCTTAGCGTTTCGGATTGCGGGCCCCAATTGTATCCGAGATTGCGTGGAGAAGGATATGGCAAACCTATTCGCAAATGAATCTGTGGCCAGCCAATTAGTAACTGACAAAGAGGAACCAGCGGTCGGATTGAAAAGGTCAGTCGGCTTCTACGGACTGATGTTTGTCTCGCTGGGGTCGATCATTGGATCGGGATGGCTGCTGGGCGCGCTCAACGCGGCGCAAGTGGCTGGGCCGGCATCGATCCTGTCATGGGTTCTTGCAGCCTGCATGCTGGCGCTGCTCGCACTGACATACGCCGAACTCGGCGCAACGTATCCCGTCGCTGGAGGCTCGGCGAGATTTCCCTACTATTCGCATGGTCCAATCGTCGGATTCACGGCTGGATGGGCGTCCTGGCTACAGGCGGTCTTCATCCCGCCCATCGAGGTGCTGGCGGCGATCACCTATGTCAACAGTGTGGGTTGGGTCAATCAGCACTTCAACATGATCAATAAGGTCGGTGACAGCGCCGGCCTCCTTAATAAAGAGGGACTGATCGTAGCCATAATCTTGATGGTGCTATTCACGGCCATCAATCTCGCCGGCGCTAAATTCTTGTCTGACAGCAACGTCATCGTGGTCATCTGGAAAACGGCCGTACCTGTTCTCGCTATCGCAGTCGTCGCTGGTTTGCAATTCAACCCAGCCAACTTTCATGCCGGCGGTGGTTTCATGCCGTTCGGCTTTCATGGCGTGTTCGCGGCGCTGACCGGTGGGGTTGTGTTCGCGCTGCAAGGGTTCGAACAAGCGGTCCAACTTGCGGGCGAGGCGCGCAATCCGAAACGCGACGTGTCCCGAGCGATTCTCACGGCCATGGCGATCGGCGCGGTGCTGTACTCACTTCTGCAAATCGTCATGATCGGCGGGCTCGATCCTGCGAACATTGTCAGGGGCTGGTCCAAACCGCTCGGCACC
>Ga0193729_1001012_pt1 | contig 14556 bp, 9 predicted proteins | sample U1c2metaG_FD_143036 | JGI IMG/M metagenome (GOLD analysis project Ga0193729, IMG submission 143036) | Soil microbial communities from a riparian zone of the East river system, Colorado, United States - U1c2 | ecosystem: Environmental > Terrestrial > Soil > Riparian zone | place: USA: East River... | reverse complement strand
ACGGGGATCACCACGGACTCTGGATCGATCCGCAAAATCCGAATCGGATCGGCAATGCGAATGACGGCGGCGCCAGCATCTCGATCGACGGCGGAAAAACATGGACGACGCAAAATAATCAGCCGACCGCGCAGTTCTATCACGTCGCAGTCGACAACGCATTTCCGTATCACATTTACGGCGCGCAACAGGACAACTCGAATGTTTGCATTGCGAGCCGAACCGATTCGGGGGTAATCGGCCGCGAAGATTGGTATCAGGCCGGCGGCGGCGAATGCGGGTTCGTGATTCCCGATCCGCGCGACTGGCACACCATTTATTCAAACAGCGAAGGCTACATTGCGCGTTACAACAAAACCAAAGAAGACGATCAGGACATCAGTCCGGTGCCGCTGGACAATTCCGGGCGCGGCGCGGTCGATCTCGCGCATCGCTTCCAGTGGGTCTCGCCACTTCTGCTTTCGCCGCACAATCCCGACGTGATCTACACTGCGGCCGAATGCGTCTTTAAATCGGCCGATCACGGCCAGAGTTGGACAAAAATCAGCGAAGATCTGACTCGCAACGACAAAACGAAGCAGCAACCTAGCGGCGGCCCGCTCACCAACGACATCACCTCAGTCGAATATTACGATACGATTTTCGCCCTGACCGAGTCACCGGTGGACAAGGGCACGCTTTGGGCAGGAACAGACGACGGACTCATTCATGTCAGCACGGATGACGGCGCGCATTGGAGCAACGTCAGCCCGAAAATGCCGGACTGGAGCACGGTGGATTTGATCGAAGCGTCACCGCATGACGGCAAGACTGCTTACGCCGCGATCGATCGACATAAACTCGACGATTTTAAGCCTTACATTGTTAAAACGACCGATCTCGGCAAAACCTGGAACTCCATCGTTAATGGAATTCCGGATGGCGCATTCGTGCATGCAGTGCGCGAGGACCCGAAAAAGAACGGCGGACTGCTTTATGCCGGCACTGAGCTTGGCGTTTATGTTTCGTTTGACGCCGGCGCGCACTGGCAACCGTTGCAGTTGAATCTGCCGCGATCGCCGATTCACGACCTTGTTGTCAAAGACGATGACCTGGTGGTGGCGACGCATGGCCGCTCGTTTTGGGTTTTGGACAATCTCACGCCGCTGCGGCAATTGAGCGCGCAATCCGCGAACACGGATTTCATTCTCTATCAACCGCAGACGGCATTGCGCTTGCATTACCCGGAGGAATTCGACAAACGCCAACCGGTCGGTGACAACCCGCCGGCGGGCGCGATGATTGATTACTATTTCAAGACTGCGCCGAAAGATGAGGTCACGCTCGATATTCTCGACGGACAGGGAAAAGTCGTCCGGCATTTGTCGAGCAAAGAGAAAAAGGAAGGCGAACAACCGCCGGAATGGCCGGACCGGGTGGAGCGCGTCAAAACAATTCCCGCGAATGAAGGAATGAACCGGTTCGCATGGGATATTCGTTACAACGATCCGATCCAAACGCCGGGCGCGTTCTATGGCGGAACGGGTCCGAAAGGTCCGCTCGCTTTGCCCGGCGACTACCAGGTGAAGCTGACGGTCGCGGGCAAATCACAGACAGTGCCATTGAAATTGGTAATCGATCCCCGCAACAAAGGCTCTGAGCCGGCGCTGCAAAAGCAATTCGCGCTCTCGACGCAGGTGACCGATCGTATTTCGCAGCTGCACCAGGCCATCAATGAGATTCGCGATCTCAAAGCCCAGATCAAAACGCTCCATTTTCGTTTTGGCGACGATGAAAAGCTCAAACCGGCGCTCGCGGCCGCGGACGATCTCGATCACAAAATGTCCGACGTCGAAAAGGAACTGATTCAGGTAAACATGAAAGGCTCAGAGGGAAATCTGGCATTCCCGAGCGTGTTGAACGAGCGCTTCGATTCGTTCAGCCATTTCATTGACGCAGGCGACAGCGCCGATCCGACCAAGCCCCAGCTCGAGGTGTTTCAAACACTGGGCAAACAGCTCGATGAGCAGTTGGCGAAATGGTCGCAACTCAAATCCCAGGACGTGGTGAAAGTCAGCGATATGATCAAACAGGCGAATTTGCCGGCGCTCATTATCACGCCGCCGAAAACCGAGACTCCGAAAGAAACGAAGTCGTCCTAATTTTTATCGACGCTGTACTTGCCGGGGCCGATGAAGAGAAGACTGATCAGCAAGATCGACATCTCGAATGACGGTAGGCGGACAAAGAAATCGCCGCGACTGTGAATGACCGCGACCATGTGAACGATTGTCACAGCGAGGACAAACAACACGCCCACGCGAAAAAACAAGCCCAGGATCATCAGGATTCCGCCTGCGCATCCAAGAATCGCGCCGACGAATCCCCAGAATTTGTAGTGCGAATGAAAATCGAGATTGCGCATGGCTGAGCCGAAATGCTCCCAGCTATCGGCGCCACTCCACAAAATCGGCGCGATGAGGATGATGAAGACCAATCCCACACTGGCGCGGAACAACAACAAGCCAGTCTCGCGATACCTGCTTAGAAATTGCAATACAGCCATTGGCGCGAACTGTGGTTGAGTCGCATCGGAATTTCAATTCATAGTTCGTTATGACAAAGATCGACAAGGCGGTCTTGCTCGCGGCGGGCCGGGGGACGCGCATGCGCGAGATGACGGCCGAGCTCCCGAAACCGATGCTCGAAGTACGCGGCAAACCGGTTTTGCAACACATCGTGGAAGGTTTGCGCGATGCCGGCGTTCGAAACTTTCTTGTCATCGTCGGTTATCGCGCAGACGCGGTGCAAAATTTCTTCGGGGACGGCTCCCGCTACCGGATCGACATCCAATATGCGACGCAAGTTGCGCAAGATGGGACCGGCCGCGTGGTCGATCTGGCGCGCAGTTTCGTCGCCGATTCGCCGTTTGTTCTCGCCTATGGTGACATTTTGGTCGACCCGGCAAATTACGAACGCGTTGTCGAGCTTGGGGATGATGTCGAAGCTCTCATCAGTGTGATTCGGGGCGAGGATGTGAGCAAAGGCGGCGCGGTTTTTCTGAACAACAAATTCGAACTGGTCGATCTTCGTGAAAAATCGAAACCGGGCGAAGCAACGAGCCCGTGGTACAACGCCGGTCTTTACGCGTTTCGACCGAGCATTTTCAATTTCACCGCAAAATTGAAACCCTCACCGCGCGGGGAATACGAACTCACCGACGCGATCCGCGAGCTCGCGCAATCGGGCGAGAAAGTGCAGGCGCTCGAGCTGACCGGCGAGTGGGCGGATGTGCGCGATCCTGAAACCCTCGCGAAGCTGAACGCGTTGTAGCTGCCGATGTCCTCATCGGCAGTCTAGGAGAATTCTACCGCCGAGACGGCGCCAGCTACAACATCGCGGACCTTACGAGGGCTGCTCAGTCGGCTCATCCGATCCTTCTTCACCGATCTCTTCCTCGATCTCGCGGCGCCATTCGCGCGAGAGCCACGGCCTTAGAAAACCGTAGAGCAGATAGGCCAGAAACAAGATCGCCGGCATCCATTCGTAATTGATCGCGGTAAAAACGAGGACAACGAAAATAACGAGGAAGCGCGGGATCGATTTCTTCGTTTTCCAGTTGATCGCTTTGAAACTGGGATATTCGAAGCGACTAAACATCATGAAGGAAAGGAAAAGCAGCAGCGGTGGCAAAACGAATTTCCACCGGCCGAGATGGTGTTCGCCTTCGGCGAGCCAAAGCAAAAACAATGTGATCGATGCGATCAACCCGGCGGCGGCGGGAATCGGAAAACCAGTGAAGTTTTTCCCGCCGTCAGTGACGGCTTCTCTTTCGTGATTGGCCGATGCCGTGTTGAAACGGGCCAGCCGGAGCGCGCCACAAGACAGGTAAACGAAAGCAATGATCCAACACGCGTTCGGAAATTCGTTGAGGACGACCCGATAAACCATCAGCGCCGGTGCGAGCCCGAAGGAAACAATGTCGGCCAGCGAATCGAATTCGCGGCCGAACGCGCTTTCGTGCCCGCCCAGACGGGCCAATCGTCCATCCAAAAAATCAAAAACGAAAGCGCCGAGAATGAACCAGATGGCGGCATGAAAAAGATCGGCGGCAGCATCCGCGTTCGTGCTTTGCAAAAGCGCGCCCTCCAAAATCTTGAGCGTGGCCGTGAAACCGCAGAACAAGTTCCCCGCGGTCATTAAATTCGGGATAAGATAAATCTTGGACGGTTGCTCGTTCATGAATCGGAGAGCCGTGCGATGATTGTCGATCCACCAGCCACGTGTTCGCCCGCTTTCACCAGCACGCTGGCGGTGAGCGGTAAGTATACTTCCGTTCGGGAGCCAAAGCGAATCATTCCAAAGCGCTCGCCCCTGGCCAATTGGTCCCCAACCTGCGCCCAGGCAACAATTCTTCTCGCGATAGCGCCTGTGAGTTGCCTAACCACGACAGTCACGCGCGGATTTTCAATTCCCCAAGTCATCGCTTCGTTTTTCTCCGAGCAATCCGGACTCCGCGCATCGAGACAGAGTCCTTCATGGTGTCGACGGTAAGTGATTCGCCCCTCAATTGGCGCACGATTGGTGTGCACGTCGAAAATCGACAAGAAAATCCCCACCCGACGCATCCTGGTTTTCAAAACTTCGGTCTCTTCGACTTCGGAAATATCCGTCACGGTCCCGTCCGCAGCAGCGAGGACCGCGTTCCGATCCGCCGGAATATTTCGATCCGGATCGCGAAAAAAGAAAAGCGTGTAGAGAATCAGGAGGAAAAAAAACAGAGACAACCAAGCGCTAAAAAACCAGCTCACGAGCGCGAGAAAAAATAAAATCGCAAGAATCCAGCGAGCTTCGGCAAGGGTTTGAAGGCGCATGGAGAGCGCACATTTTCGGGGCACAAAAGAGGCTGGTCAAGAGGGCAAAAAAGGCTGTGAATAAGTCGGGGCGGCCGACCACAATATCGTGGGCTTTGGCCGCCCCCAGCCTCCAACCGGTAGCGGAAATAAGTCTCTTGGCAGCACGAGATTATTAGTTGTTTTTTGAGCCGTTTTCGCTAGCTTCTTACGATGCCAGCTCGAGCCGCCGTCTCCGTCGACCCAGACGACGAAAAATCGATCGAAAGAAATCGTCAGCGCGAGTTCTCCAACGTCAACAAACTGCAAAAATACGACGCCGCGCAGATCGACAAGCTCGAGGGCCTGGAGGCGGTCCGGAAACGGCCCGGAATGTACATCGGCGATCCGGACGAGCGCGGCCTGCACCACATGGTGTTCGAAGTTCTCGACAATTCGATCGACGAACATCTCGCCGGATTTTGCGACAAGATTGATGTTGAGGTTCACGTCGATGGCAGCGTCTCGGTGCGCGACAACGGCCGTGGTATTCCGGTCGATATTCACCCGAAATGGAAAATGCCGGCGGTCGAGCTGGTCCTAACGAACCTGCACGCGGGCGGAAAATTCGGGCAAGGCGCTTACAAATATTCCGGCGGTCTGCACGGTGTCGGTGCAAAGTGCACCAACGCGCTTTCAGAATGGTTCAAGGTGGAGGTTTCGCGCGACGGCAAGGTTTATCACATGGCCTTCGCCAAGGGAAAAACGACCCAAAAACTGGAAGTCATCGGCGAGGTCAAGGGCAAAAAGACCACCGGTACACTCATCACCTTCCTGCCTGATCCGACGATCTTCACGATCACGACCGAATTTAAATTTGAGCGTCTGGCGACCCGGTTGCGGGAGCTGGCGTTTCTAAATCCAGGTCTGGAAATCAATCTGACCGACGAACGTGGCGATGCGCCAAAAAAGGAGACATTTCTCTACAAGCACGGGATCGGGGAATTCGTAAAGCAGCTCGGTGAAAACAAACAGGTATTACACCCCAAGCCGATCGTGATTTCGCGGCAGCGCGACGAAGTGTTTGTCGATGTTGTCTTGCAATACAACGACAGTTACAACGACCAGATTTTGCCGTTCGCCAATTCGATTCCGAATCCAGACGGCGGCACGCATCTCACCGGGTTCCGGACGGCGCTGACTAAAGCCGTCAATCAATACGCGAAGTCGAATAGTTTGATGAAGGAAAAGGACCCGTCGATTTCCGGCGACGACGTTCGCGAAGGTTTGATCTGCGTGCTCAGCATCAAGTTGCCGAATCCGCGGTTCGAATCGCAGACCAAGGTCAAGTTGGTCAACACTGAGATCGACGGCATCGTCAACTCGGCGGTTTACGAGGGTTTGATGACCTTCTTCGACAAGAATCCGCCGGTCGCGCGGCGTATCTTCGAAAAAATTCTCACCGCGGCGCGAGCCCGCGAAGCTGCCCGCAAAGCGCGCGAGACGATCCGTAAAGGCGCGCTCACCGGCGGCGGATTGCCGGGAAAACTGGCCGACTGCTCGGAACGCGATCCGGAATTGACCGAGCTTTATATTGTTGAGGGTGATTCCGCCGGCGGATCCGCCAAACAAGGGCGCGACCGGATGACACAGGCAATCCTTCCGATCCGGGGAAAACTGATCAACGTCGAGAAGGCGCGCGAAGATCAATTCCTCAAGAACACCGAAATTCAGGCGATGATTACAGCTATTGGCACCGGGATCGGCAAAGCGAGAGAAGATGGAAATGGCAAAGATGAAGGTCGCTTCGATATGTCAAAACTGCGCTATGGAAAGATCATCATCATGACGGACGCTGACGTCGATGGATCGCACATTCGTACGCTGTTGTTGACGTTTTTCTTCCGGCAGATGAACGAGCTCGTTCGCGCCGGCAAGATTTACATCGCGCAGCCGCCGCTCTACCAAATCAAGCGCAAGAAACGCGAAGAGTACGTCGATGACGATGTGCAGTTGAACAAAATCCTGATTTCACTCGGCGCCGAGGACGTGAAGCTGAAAAATCTCGCCGACAACAAAGAAATTACCGCAGCGCAACTCAAGGACATCCTCGAATCGCTCGAGAAATTGGCCAAGCTAAGCGAAGTCGTACGCCGGCATGGCGGCGATTTCGAGGCTTATCTGGAAGAGCGGAATGCCAAGTCCGGCAAGCTCCCGACCTATCTGGTGAAAGTGCGCGAGGGTAACGACGAGACCGTTCATTATTTTCACGACGAGAAAGCAGTCCGGAAATTTCACGAGTCGAACCTCGATCTCAATTTGTTTGACACCCAGATGGAGCAGGAATTGTTGCCGCTGGGCGACACTCAGGCTACGGCGGCGAAAACCAACGGCGTCCGTCGCCGCGCCAAGCTGGTCGAGCTCCACGAATCGGCCGCGATTCAAAAAATTATCGCCGAGCTGGCCCGTAAAGGTTTGAAGGTCGATCACTACGCGGCGAGCGATCGACCGATCTTCGAATTGATTGAAGGCGAAGGCGAAAAGGCGATCACCCATCCGCTCTTTTCGATCCCGGAAATTCTCGAGAAGATTCTAGAGATCGGGCGGCGCGGTGTGCAGATCAAACGCTTCAAGGGTCTCGGCGAAATGAACGCCAAGGAATTGTTCGAGACCACGATGAACCCCGAGAAACGCAAGCTGCTCAAGGTGGATCTCAATGATGACAACGCGGTCGACGCCGACAAAATGTTTACGATTCTGATGGGCGACGTCGTCGAACCGCGACGCCAATTCATCGAGGACAACGCATTAAACGTCCGAAACCTGGACGTTTAAAATGACGGAGCACGAATGTCGAATGCCGAAGAGGGAATTCTTAGGTCAAGCGCTTTGTCATTATTTCGTCATTTGGCATTCGTCATTCGTCATTAAATCCCGTGTATAACGCGAACGAAAAAGTAGAGCCGATCAACGTCGCTGAAGGAGTGTCGAGGTCGTTCCTCGATTACTCGATGTCGGTCATCATTTCGCGCGCATTGCCGGACGCGCGCGACGGATTGAAACCTTCGCAGCGCAGAATTCTCTACGCGATGCACGATTTGTCGCTCTTTCCCGGGCGGCAGCATCGGAAATGCGCAAAGATTTGCGGCGACACCAGCGGTAACTATCACCCCCACGGCGAAGCGGTGATCTACCCCACCCTCGTCCACATGGCGCAGGCGTGGGCGATGCGCGAGCGGTTGGTGGACGGTCAGGGCAATTTCGGATCGGTCGAAGGCGACCCGCCCGCGGCCATGCGTTACACCGAGGCGCGCATGACCCATCTCGGCGCCGCGCTCATGGTCGACATGGATAAGGACACGGTCGATTTCGTTCCGAACTACGACGAGACGCGGACCGAGCCGACTGTTTTCCCGGCGGCGTTTCCAAATCTTCTCGTCAACGGCGGCACCGGTATCGCGGTTGGAATGGCGACGAACATTCCGCCGCACAATTTGGTCGAAGTGATCGACGGCATTTGCGCGCAAATCGACGATCCCGACATCACTCTCGACGAATTGAGGAAGCACGTGAAGGGGCCGGATTTCCCGACCGGCTGCGCGATCTGCGGCGTCAGCGGCGTTAAGCAGTATCTCGAGACCGGCCGCGGCAGCATGAAAGTGCGCGGCAAAGCCGGCGTCGAAGAAATCAAGGGCGGCAAAGAACAGATCGTCATCACCGAAATTCCGTTCAACGTCAACCGAGCGACGCTGGTCGAGCGCATCGCCGATCTCGTGAACGAGAAAGTTCTGAGCGAGATCACGGCGGTCCGCGACGAGTCGGACGAAAACACGCGCGTGGTGATCGAGCTAAAGCGCGACGCGAATCCGAAGATCGTCATTAACAATCTTTATAAGCACACCGCGATGGAAAGTTCGTTCGCGGTCATCATGCTGGCGATCGATCACGGTCGGCCAAAGCTGCTCTCGCTTAAGGAAGCAAACGCTGCTTACATCGAACATCGGCGCGAAGTTGTTTTGCGGCGGACACGCTTCGAACTGCGCAAGGCGGAGGAACGGGCCGAGACCCTCGAAGGGTATCTCATCGCGCTCGCGAACCTGGACGAATTTATTCGGATCATTCGCGGGTCAGCCAATCGCGAAGAGGCGCGTATCAAATTGCTCGCGTTCGAGTTCACCAAAAAACAGGTGGAGCAGATCGGGATTCTCATTCGCAATCCCGCGCGCCTGACGGATGGCCGTTACGCCTTCAGTGAGCATCAGGCCAATCAGATTCTCGACCTTCGTTTGTATCAATTGACCGGCCTCGAGCGGGACAAGATCGACAACGAGTACAAGGACTTGATCAAGACCATCCAGGACCTACGCGACATTCTGGCCAAGGAGCAGCGCGTTTTCACCATTATCAAGAAAGAGCTGCGCGAATTGCGGGATAAACATGGGTCGCCGCGTTTGACTCAGTTCGCGGTCGATGAAGGCGAGATCAACATGGAAGATCTCATCGCCAACGAAGGGTGCATTATCAGCATCACCCACGGCGGCTTCATCAAACGGACGGCGGTGAGCGCGTTCCGGGCGCAGCGGCGCGGCGGCAAAGGCGTGATCGGGATGACGACGCGCGAAGGCGCGACGGAAGAAGAAGAGGGCGATTTCATCGAGCATCTCTTCACCGCGACCACGCACGACTACCTGATGTTTTTCACGGAGTCGGGACGCGCCTACGTCGAAAAAGTTTACGAAATCCCGGAAATGGGTCGCGCCGCGAAAGGACGTTCGATCGCGAACATTCTCGAGTTGCGACCGGATGAGAAAATCGCCGCGACGATTCGAATCCAATCAAAGAAATCGGGCGTTGGCCCGAATGCGGTCGATCAGACCTGGGACGAAAATCTCCATATCGTCTTCGCCAGCCAGTCGGGCATCGTCAAAAAATCGAATCTTTCCGATTATCGAAACGTTCGCAAAGGCGGCATCATCGCCATCCAAATTGAGAAAGGCGATCGCCTGATCGACGCCAAGCTCACGAACGGGAACAACGAGCTGGTTTTGATCACGAAAGAAGGAATGAGTCTGCGCTTTCATGAAGAACAACTGCGCGACCAGGGACGCAACACAGTTGGTGTCTGGGGCATTCGTCCAGACAAAAAAGATCGGGTGATCGCGATCGCGATTGTCGATCCAAACGCGATGCTTCTCGTCGCTGGTGAGAACGGGATCGGCAAACGCACGCCATTCGATGATTACCGCAAACAAAAGCGCGGCGGCAAAGGCATCATCACGATGAAAACCGGCGCCAAGACCGGTGACGTAGTCGGCGCTCTGACCGTGCGCGACACCGACGAGATGATGCTCATCACAACAAAGGGCCAAATGGTGCGCACGCGGGTTAAAGAGATTCGCGAGACCGGGCGCAATACGATGGGCGTAAAATTAATGGATTTGCGGAAAGGCGAAAAATTACAGGCGATTGCGCCAGTTGTCAGTCAGGCGGAAGAAGAAGCCCAGACTGCAGAAGTGCCGACCCCGGGAGAAAGCTTAAAGAAGTAAGGGCACGCGGTCGCGTGCCCTTTTCTCGTCTCGGGAAGAAAACCTCGAATTAGTAGCGCGTCGTTGTCGTCTGCTGCGTCGTCGTCGGCTGCTGTACCGTCGTCTCGCGAGTGGTAGTCGAGGTCGTAGTCGACGTCGGCTCGTGAGCACAGGAGCTCAGGACCACCGCAATCAGAAGCGAAAACAAAGGAATAAGAAGTTTTTTCATAGTGTAAAACGTCGTTTCATAATTAGTTCGCCCCAAGCCGCTTCGACAGATGTAATTAATTGGCCGCGCGCGCGACCTGTCGCGGGGAGTTAGATGTCGATCTTGGCGCGCTGCTTCTTCAGGTCACCGCGTTTTCGCTTCGACTCAAGAATTTTTCGCTTCAGTGCGGCCGGACGGGGCGATTTGCGCCGCCTGACTCTTTCCCGCTCCGCGATTTCGGCAGCCTGCTTTTTTCGTTGAGCTTGTTCGATTGTGTCGAGTAAACGCTGTCGCGCGAGTTTGCGATTCATCGCCTGAGAACGGGAATCTTGAACCGTTACGCCGATGCCGCTGGGTCGATGCCGCAGCGTCACCGCGGTGGCAACTTTGTTTACGTTCTGGCCGCCCGGTCCACTTGATCGCGCAAAGGTCTCCTCAAGATCGACATCGCGAATGCCGAGGCGCGCCATCCGCTCCGCGTCCGAGTTTGTTGCCATTTGCTCGACGAAATAGACGAGCGTGGCGAGTAAACGGCAACTGTCTTTATTGAGCAGTGGCCACTCGGGCCGGTGCTTTGCCGGCAAAGATGGCATCAAGATCGGCGAGGACCTTCTGCGGCCCGAAATTTTGTTCGCCAGACTGACTGCTCGATATCACTTTGCCGGTAGAGTCAACCAAAACGAGCGAGGGAATTCCCGAACCTGCATTCTTAGCCAGGACTTCCTTCTCTTTAAGTTTCGAATAATCGATCGCCGGCCAAGGCATGTTCTGCTCGCGCATGTATTTTTCCATCGCGAACAACGATCGGTCCCTACTGTAAAAGACGACCTCGAATTCGGGATGCTCGGGCGCGACGCGCTTGTAGTAATCCACTAATTGAGGAGTGAATTTTCGGCACGGCCCGCACCATTCGGCTGAAAAATAAAAGGCGATCAATTTCTTATTCGCCAACGCTGCTTCATCCACGCGCGCGGGCGCGCCGTTATGCATCTGAACCAGATCCCCTTTCAAAAACTCGGAAACCGCGCCGACATTTCCATCGGGCGCGTTTGGGGCTGCTTTAGCGCTACGCTCGCGCACAACTCGCGCCTGATAAGCCGCCTCGGATTTGCGGGTCGCTTCGGCTTGTTCGATCCGGCGTTGCTCGGCGACGGCTATTTGTTCTTGCACCGCGGCCGCTTTTTCCGGCGAAAGTGAATAGATTCCGCTCTTCAAAGCGGCGATCAGTTCCGCGGAGGCGCCGGCTTTGACGAGCGTTTTCTCTTTAGCTTCGTCAACGGTGTCGGCGAAATGCCGGGTCGATAATTCCTGCATGAGCGAGTTGCTCGAGTAGCCCGAGCGCAGCATCAAACCGATCTCGCTGACGGTGAGCGGCAGTTGCCCGGCCCGGACTGCAAAGACAAGGAGCGCACAGCCTAAATAAGCCCAGCGACGCATGCATCTTAGCCAGCAAGGTCTGGGCCGGACTGCACTTAAAAAGCCGCGCGATGTGGTCTCAATCAGCGACCAAAAAGCAGGTCAATCTGTTCCCCGTATTCCGGCTTCGATTGGGCAGCTGCTTCGGCCAATTGTCGGGCCGCGTCCGCCTGCCCGGTCGCGTTGGCGTAAACGGCGCAAAGCCATTGTCGGTCCGCCGCATCGAGCGCGTTCGGCTGAATAAATGAACTGGAAATGCCGAGCAGTGTTTTTGGCGCGAGCTTGCTCCAGGGAACTCGAGCAATTCCGTAGGGAAGCTTTAAAGCGATCGTCTGATTATCCGCGCTGGTGACCCCGGTGTATTCCGCTCCACTCGTGTCCGTAATCGCACCGGAGAATTGTTTGTGGTTCAGATCGTCAATCAGCTTTTTTTTCCAAGCAGCCAGCCACTGCGTCTTTCTCTGAGCTGCCGTCTCCAATTCTTTCTGGGTCAGCTGCCGCGGCGGTTGCGACTGCTCTGATCGAATCGTGGGTGCAACCTGTTTTTCTTTTCCGAGGATCGCATCTGAAATCGCGCTGCGCGTTTTCAGCCGTTTTTTTAAGGTTGCCGGATCGGCGTTTCGATTCGGCTGATTTTTCCAGCTCAAGTAAAACCGGCAATCGTCAAGATACTTTTGCGCGATTGGTTTTAGCTCCGCAATCCACGCGAATTTTCCGGTGGGCTGCGCTTTCACAAATTGCTCGAGAAACTGAGCCGCATCTTGCACGTCGAGCTGGCTGATGTCTTTCAAAGCAAACGGAAAAAGCCCAAACAGCTCAGGCGAGCTGGGGCCTTTCACAGAAAGCTGACCGGACTGAACCCGGCCCGGCGACAAAAGCGTCTTAGATGTCGCGACCATAAAGTTCGCAAGATCGACATCTTCCCGCGCGAAACCTCTTACGCCTGCTTTTTCCACTGCTTGAAAAGCTTCGCGGGCCTGCCCGTCGTCGCGACCGATCATGGCCGCAAGGCCTTGTTGCAGACGGGCCCAATCATAAAGCGGTTGCCGGTTTCGCGCTTCGGTGGCGATCCGTCCAAAGGCCGTGCCCGCGACATTGTAGTGATTAAGGACGAGCTGATGCCGCGCTTCCGCTGCTTGTTTCTCGAGTTCGGCGATCGGAATTGCGGTCGAAGAGATCGCGATCTGCTTCTGGGTGTTGCGAACGAAAACGCCAACGCCAAGCGCGACGATCAACAAGACCGCCGCGCCCACGGTTACGATCCGTCGCGTCCGGCGTTTAGCGGTCGCAACATCAATCAATTCGCGACCGGTCAGTTTCTTGTAGGCGCGTTCAAGTTCGGCAACGAGATCGTCATAAGAGGAAAAACGTTGTGCCGGTTCGGGTGCGATCATTCGCTGCAAAACCCGCGCTGTATCAGGCGAGACTTCGGGGGCGACCACCGAAAGCAAAAGCGGCTGTTGTTTTAGAGCGCGCAATTCGGTTGCCGAGTTTGTTTCGCCCTCAATCGGTGCCTTGCCCGCTAGCGCGTGAAAAAGAGTGGCCCCGAGACTGTAGATGTCGCTCCGAAAATCTTCCGGCTGTTGGTTTAACCGCTCCGGCGCGACGTAGTACGGCGTGCCCCAAATTTCTCCGCGCGCTTCGGCCGCGATGCCGGCCAATCCAAAATCGCCGATCTTGGCCATGTGTTCGTCGGCAAAAAGGATATTGGCCGGTTTCACATCGCGATGAATCAAGCCCTTGGCATAAGCCGCGCGCAGACCTTTGGCCGTTTGAATCCCGGCCTCCAACACTTGTTCCTCGGGCAAACGCGTATGCTGTTCGATGAAATCGTCGAGACTCCCGCGCTCGACCAGTTCCATTACCAAATAAAACTGGCCATGGTCGGTCCCGGATGAAAAAACCTGGACGATGTTAGGATGATTGACGGACGCGGCCATGCGCGCCTCCTGCTGCAATTGCGCAGTCTCGTCGAGTCCGCCTTCGAGGTCTTTGCGCAAAAGTTTCAACGCCACGAACCGGTCGAGCAGAGTGTCGCGCGCCTTGTAAACGGTTCCCATTCCGCCGAAGCCGACTGTTTCGACGATCAGGAAATTATGGAACATGCGCTCAGCCCGCACTTTCTCGCCGCAGTTGGGACATTCTACGCGTGCGAGCGGCTCGGCATCGCTTGTGTCGAAAGAAACTCCGCATGCCGGACATGTTTGCAGGGTCGACGCGCTCGATTCAGCCGCCATCGGACCGATTGTAACATCGGCAATTTTCAGAGCAATGAAGCTCATCCGTCACCTTTCTCCTCTCCCCTTGCGAAGGGAAAGGCTAGGGTGAGGGGTTGTTCGCCGGCCATGACCGAAGCATCCAGCTCTATTCACCTAGTTGTGCCGAAAGGAGCGATGCGCTTACGTCTCGACCAATTTCTCGCCCGAGAGTTGCCGACGTTTTCACGATCGCGCCTTCAGCAGCTCATTCGCCAACAATTGGTTACGCTAAATGGCTCCCCTGCCCGTCCGCGCGACCCCGTTCGGAGCGGCGATCGCATTGAATTAAACGAACCGCCGCCAGAAAAGATCAACCATCAGCCGGAACCGATTCCGCT
>Ga0193729_1001011_pt1 | contig 14559 bp, 13 predicted proteins | sample U1c2metaG_FD_143036 | JGI IMG/M metagenome (GOLD analysis project Ga0193729, IMG submission 143036) | Soil microbial communities from a riparian zone of the East river system, Colorado, United States - U1c2 | ecosystem: Environmental > Terrestrial > Soil > Riparian zone | place: USA: East River... | reverse complement strand
TCATAAGGTGTATACAGTATATCTTCAAAGCTTTCTCGCTCAATGGCTGCTTCGACGGCACTCAGTACGATTTCATTGAAATCTTGCTTGCCTCCCCACTTGCACAATGCAACTAGGTAGCGACCCGATGAACGTTTCGCTTTTAGTACTTCTGCCTCTTGGGCATCGGCTTGAGAATAGTTTTTGAAAAAATCGGGCATCGGTGCTTCGTTTGCTGGTATCTGCATATAATTGGCGAACATCAAGCAGAGGTGAGATTTGCCTGTACCATAGGCTCCTCTGAGGAGGTAACAGCGTTTATTTTTAATATCTAGTGAGCTAGCGAGCTTTTCAAATGCAACACGATGTGATGTGATTGGACGGTATTGTGACATCCTTCCTCTATTTTTGAGTTCATCAAGGAGGTCCCATTGCAAGTCGACATATGAGGTATATCCTGACTGTATATTCTATCATCTCTGAATAGTTGGTTGTGGCATGTGCTAGTTCCTCTTTCTAGTATTTCATACATGTCAGACGTGTGATAATCAGGCTATAAAGCTTTAATCTCTTCAATAAGTAGAAAGTGGTTTGGCAGATTCCATTGCGAAAATACTGGTTGTGTTTGTAATATGAAGCCAATAACTGTCGAAGTCTGAGTTACTGCTAGCGATTGCACACCATGTTTGAAAGCCACAAGATTGTCTCCCCAGATATGCACGAGAAAATCTATATGATCGACTAGCAAGATACGAGCCTGTGTAATAGTGGCATAGGATACTACCAATGCTAGCAATCTGGTAGCGTCTATGCGATCAACCTGTTGTGCTAACTCTGGCCGCTCCGTTACATAACGGAGCATATCTAAATAGGTAGTACCGGGGATAATCCTGATCAGCTTTTGTGCAAACGTGGTTTTACCACTACAGGGAGGGCCGTGAATAACGAATGCGCGATAGCGTGCTCTGCTTTGTCGTTGTAGAAACTGCCGAATATCGATACGTGCGTTATTGTCTATTGGCATAATAGCCCTCCATCCAGAGATAATCCCGTGTGGCCTCGTTGATCCGTATCTGATCGAGATCAGCTCGGCTCTCAATTGAAATATCCGGGTGCATTTTGATCTGCTCTAACAGTGTGCGCAGACGATTCTCCGGGAGTTGTAAAATAGTACCTGGACCATTCTTCGCAGTAAGCAGGTCGTCAATGGTAATAGCTGTATCACCAGTACGATGGTGTTGACGGAAACAGACAATGCATGCTCCTAAAATGTGTGGAGAAATATTTTCTCCCATGTTAAGTATATAAATGTTATCTTGCATTTGTAAATATGCGATGTGAGCAAACTGTTGATTTGTATATGCATCAAGGACAGTATTCAATTCTTGTAAAACGTGTGCCTGACTGCTATGTCCAGTCAATGTCTGTCGTAGGTCATCAAAAGCAATGCGAGCCTGTTCACGGGTAATATTTTTGTAGGTAGGCAGAATAGCGGTGACTAGGCGGTTCCACACTAGGTTATAGGGATTGGAGCTAATCTTATAGTGCAGGAACCACAGGGTTCCCGGATCATCGAAAAATGGATCCTGTACTTGTACCAACTGTCCTAGTGGAGTTGGTTTGTAGGTAACACGTTCTATCAGGCCTAATGCGTGTGCGATGCCACACAGATGCTTGACATGCCGTTCAGCGATACCGATTGTAGCAGCGAGATCAGACTGGGGGATACGTTCTCGCTGATCCTGGGAGACGGCATTGAGTATGCATGCCAGATAGGTGAAGTTGACGGCATAGCCGTTACTTAATTGAAGTTTAGGTTTGATACACTCATTATTGAACTGCATTATCATTCATCCATCCTTCTGATTTTAATGTCTCAGAAATGTCAAGTGACCGCAAGAAAGAGTTTGATTTATATTGCGCAAATAGGTCTTCTGGTATATGCATATCTGGGGCCACCTGTTTTATTATCCATTTGTCAATGTCAATCAATATATCTATTCTTTTGTTGAAGTTGTAACTTGGTATCTTTTGTCCCCGAAACTTGTTAAAAGTGGCACACTGTTCCTGGATAGCATCAAGTTGCCTTGCTAATTCAGTATATTCGCTGTCAACACAGTCAGGTATTGGAAAAGATCCTACTAGGTCTGTCCCTAAGCAAAAACCATCCCCAAAGGCTCTCCAATACCAGTAGAAAATGTTACTATTGAGTAATACGCGTGCAAGATTCATATCATCTGTGTCTTTAAAGGAGAAAGACAGAACTTTATTTCTTGCCATGGAACCTGGTGTGGCGGAAATAAAGTAACATGTTGCACGAGGAACGGTTAAAAAGATTGAACTAGGAACAGGGCGGCGTGATTCCGAAAACATTTCTATACAAAGGTCAGAAAATGTGCGGTGCATGCTTCTTAGACGAGACCAAAACAATGCTATAGAATCGTTACCGATAAGAGGGAAATTAAGACGGGAACAGAAGGATGTTGTATCGGTGTAACGTAAATGAGTCAAGAGGTAAGGCCGATCTGCACTTGGCCATCTCAATAAGTCCGTTGTTTTTATGCTCGATGATGTGTTTTTTGCCTGTAAAATAGATATTGCTGTTCTTTGACGATTTCTACCACCGACGCTTTCGTTGAATAAAACATCGGGCGTGTTATCGAATGCAGCAATGTGAAGAGCTATATGGCTTTTAAGAAGTAAATCTCGTAAAGTAGTAAGTTGTTTGCTAAACGTAAGTGACAATGGTGTAACTAGACCTGCTGCACCAGTAGTACTTCTAATTTGCAATGCTCGCTCAAATAACCATGCATACAGATCTCCAGATGATGCTGTTTCATAGAGCATCGTAATTGCTTGATTAGGTGATTTTCCTACATAAGGAGGATTGGCAATAATCACATCAAACTGGCACCGACCATCGCCATCGATCGCCGCATCGGGAAATTCTATCTCCCAGTGGAAAAAGCGTTCCTTATTTGCCTCTGCAAGGTTGCGTGCCTCACGCAGGATATGGCTGCTTGCAACATATATCTCCCAGGCGTTGGGATCGTCATTAGTTATCATGTCCTCAAGCAGGCGGTCGTATGCATTCTCATCGATCGGTTTGCTATCGCTATTGCGCAAGCCGAATAGTGTGCCCAACCAGACATGGGCAATATCACGTAACCGTTGTGACAGGTTAAGTGCATTTTTGTTGCTTTCCTCCTTCCGCTTGACATCAGTAATGTCGTCAGAATCATTTCTGGTGATCTGCCCTAGTTCTCTGAGCATAGCTTGGATGGTCTTTTCCCGCACAAATTGCAAAAGGTTCTTCTGTTGCTCTTTCCTTTTCTCTTTCTTCGCTGTTGGTAGGCCTTCTAGTCGATGCAGTGGAGCGCCATAGAGGGAGTTCCCAATTTTGAGGTGGTGATCCAGAAAAGTTAAAGGTTTGTCCTTGCTGGCACTGTTCAGCCAGAGGGAGAGTTTGGCCAACTCTTGCGCTAGTGGATTGACGTCTACGCCATACAAACAGCGTTCCACAACACGGCGCTTCCACTTCAATGGGTCTGTATTGATCGCATCGTTCGGCCAATTCGTCAGATTGAGCGTCTCGACAAGGAAATTAGTCATCATCTGCCCAGCTGCGACAAGGAAGTGGGCACTGCCCATCGCTGGGTCGAGGATGCATAGGCTTAATATATCCTCGTTGACCATGTCCATCATGGTATTATCAGTATAGTTCTCGATTTGTCGCTGCGCTTGTATATTTGGTGCGATAATGCGTTCAGATTGCATCTCCATCAGGAATGCCTCTAGCTTAGTGCGACGTTCTTGTAGTTTGGGATGTACCGTATTGCTCACAATATACTGAACCACGTCCTCTGGAGTATAGTAGGAGCCACTGGACTTGCGTTCACCTTTATCGTCAGCGAAATAGACTTCTCCTACTTCCAGCACTGTTTCAGTACGTTTCACTGGCTGGGCTTTGCTCAAGGGTAGGTAGATGCGTTTCCTATCACTCTCACGTACCACTACTGGCTCTAGTGTGACGAGATTGAGGCGATGTTCCAGTAAACCTTCATAAAGTGTGCCTAGGTGGCGCACCAAGAGGTCACTATAATCAATCAGTTCGAGATCCCTCTCTCCCGGCATATAGCCCAGTGCGACCAATGCAGGAGCAAGATGCGAGTCTGCTATTTTATGTATTTTGAGATAGGGCTTCTCTTTATTGCTAAAGAGACCTCCATTGTATGCGTTGACTCTCAATGTATTATCGCCTATATCTACAACTTCACATAAGTCTGCAAGTTGTCTCCACAGAGAGAAGGGATCCGCGTTATATCTGCCTCGCCGATAGCTAAGGGCAGCCACCAAGATTGTGCTCAGGCTGATTTTTTGATACCCCGGATCATCCACTGGCAAGAGTGAGCGTGCTTCGGCATAGAAAAGGAAGAGTAGACGGTAGAGCAAATAAAGGGTGTTTCGGTAGATCTCAGCTAGTTTCTCGTCTGTATAGGTGCCAGCCGCGTTGTCTTGTACGAAGCCTAGGCAGAGCGATTTCACGATGGACTCAACGTTGTTCCGCAAGTACCGTTGGATTGCTTCTCTACGTTTTTCCGATTCCCTAATATGTTGGTCGAGACCCAGTAGTTCTGCTGTCATATCCGTTGACTGGTTAGTTATAAAAGCTTGTTGACCGAAAAACAGCATGAAGAGCCGGAAGTCTTCCACATCCGTATACTTCAACAAGCCATCCAGATCAACTTCTAGAAATACCTCATAGAGGGCGGTCGCGTCAGTATAACAGAGCCGCCAATGCTTTCCGTTGGTAATCATGCCCCAGCGGAGTGAAGCACTCCGTAGTTGTTTGATTAGATTGGCTTGATAATGCTCTCCCTTAGTCATCCGTCCAATGTCTCTGTCATTTACAGGCAGACAAATACCAACAGGTTTTACACGCGTTTGATCTGAATAGATCATGAAACTTGTGTCCTGTATCTGATATGGAATTTCTAAAGTACTAAGGCATTGTTTAATATACTGTTGTAGAATACTATCATTATCAAGATCTGGATACTCTTCACGCCATTCAGTTATAGTTTGACAACATGCATGGATATCGTCAACTGGCACCTTTTCTCTACGAAGCTCTTTTAAATATGTTTCAGAGAAAAGTTGCTGATTGGTAACATGTTGTATAACGGCCTGGAGCTTCTCCGTCTTGATCATGTCCAGAAGTCCTTTTCAGTTGTTATTACTTCCCTTCCCATGGGGGAAGCGAAAGTATCGTTCAGCCTGAGCGTTTAATCTTCTTGACTATGGTAAATGCGTTATATGGAATGTATCAATTTTACCATATTCGAAGGTGAAATGCAAGAAGATAAGTATTGTGCAAAATATCTTGTGCAAAATATCTTGTGTAACGTGTTTTCATTGCATTATGTTGTTTCCAGGTTTAATGTGTATTATCAATGGTTTTGGAAAATGGTTATTCCCAGACGTTGCCTTCTTCAGTGCAACTGTTCTGGTACCAGTTAACAAAAGCTTGCTATGAAATTACAAATGCGCTATAATGCCTAACATGTGTGTTTGCATTGGAACATTTGAGCGTATCTGAATAGAGTTTGCCTGATTAAGATAGTGAAGGTATTTGGATGATATGAGTAGCATACCAACAGCGATTGACCAGAGTGAATCACCTCGTTCATTTCTGGATGAGGTATATAAAAGCTTAGGGTATGAAGAAGGTACACTACTCAGTGCTACGAGCTATCCAAATTCTGAAACATATGAAGAGTGGCTGGACAAAGGTGATTGGCTTGCTCTTGCTCACAAAGTGGGGGCTGAGAAAGTCTTCTTTGTAAAGAATGACCCTGTTATTGTCTTTTGTACTCTGCAGAATAATCCACAAGATGAACAGTCTCTCCTGGAAACATTTCGTCGTGTCTGGTGTATGTCGCGTCCTCAATTCTCTTCATTGCCTTACCCGGTGAACTGCGACTTTATCGTCTAGATCGGCCTTCTACAAGAGATATAGAAAGTTTGCGTAAAAATCAGCAAATAGAGCTGATCAGGGTGTCAAGGAAACTGGGAATCTTTGCTCATCTAAACTGAGATCTTGAGCGCGAATCTCATTTCAGATGGAAGGGTTAACGGACACCCTGCTGATAAAGAAAATAGCGGAAGTAGCTGAGAAATTACAAGATTATCGGCGTGAGCAGGTAGAGTCAGGGCGCCTGTTTGGCGATAGTCGCTTTGGTGGGATTGATCAACGGGCAGATAAACGCCTCATTCAAGACTTAAAGACTGTACGAAAATCATTATTGGCTACAGATCTTGAACCAAAATATGCCCATGCATTAATTGGACGTTCTATCTTCATTCGTTATTTGGAAGATCGCGGTGTCATCGATCTAGACTACTTTGAGAAAGTGGCTAAAAAACATCCTCACTGGCAAGAAAGACTGTCACAGGAACCGAGTAGACCTGATCTAGCTCCGAGAAGTGGGGAGCATAAATACTATCGTGTGCTTTTGGACAAAGATTTGTAACTATACACCCTGGTGAAGCAGAACAATAAAGAGGCGTGAGCAATCAAGAGAGAGAGAGAGCAGTGACGGGGGAAAAGGGAACACCAGCAAAGATTTGGCGTGCAACAGAACAGAGGTGGTAGCCTTGTTTAGCCATCGTAGAGAAATAGCCGCGGATACGACAAAAGGCAACAGGACCCGTATCGGAGCGGAACGTCCCCGAGATTTTCTGCTGAACTTTCATCATTCTGAGATCTTGTTCAGAACCATTGTTGGTAAATGGCACGCGAAAATCGGACAGGAAGCGGAGGAAGGAGGCCGCATCGCGTTGAAGGCGATCGAGCAGGTTCTTGGCCTTGCTTTGTTTGACTCTGCCGCGTCGTTTGGGTGGGGGGTCAGCAGGAGGAGGCTGAGCAGCTAGGCCCGTTTCGATAAGCTGATGGTAGGTGAGAGTCAGGGACGCGATCACATCTGCCGACAAGTGGGTTTCCCCTCTGGCACGAGCTTCTTCTCCCTCAGCTAAGCAAGCCAGCAGATGCTTTTGGAGCGGCTCGGCCCACGCCTGCTTCTCATGCTCTTGGAAAAAACGCAACTCTCGAAGAGGATGAGCATTGCAGAGGGCATGCTCACACTGAGGATACTGAGGATAGCTGTTGTAACCGTCATGCTCCATCGTCCCGTGAAACTGAGGGAGGATACCGATGGCATCGGGGGCAGCCTTGCCGCGTTTACGATGAACGGCGTAATGAGTGAGGTTGTCGGTCCGAACCACATGCAACCAGTGCACCAGTCCTTGGACCCGAAGACTCGTCTCATCCGTTCCCGTGACCTCTGCCGCTTGTAAGGCCTGCTTGATCTGTTCTTCCGCTTCAACAAGTCGGTCTGCTGCTTGCGCAACGAACGTCTCTAACGTTCCGGGTGAGAGGGGACAGCCGCAGAGGTCGGTAAGCAGTTCTGCTGTTCGTGCATAGGGGAGCAATTGCCCAGAGAGCAAATACAGGGCGATCCCTTTGACCATTGGCCCCGAGGCGCGTACTTCGTCGGGAAAGGTGCCTCGAGTCACCTGCTGGCAGCAGGGACAGCGCACATCTTGAGCCTGATACTCGGTTACTCTCGCTTTGATCTCCGGCAGGTCCACTTTTTGACGGCATTCGTAGCCCGAGGCTTCTACCCCTTGGAGACTGGCCTGACAATGGGGACATTTCTCTGGACGCACTATGACGACTTCGTCAGGGGTCTGCACGAAGCTCCTTGTGGAACCGGGATGGCCTGCTTGCCCTCCTGGTTTCTTCCCACTTGGTTGCCGCAAACTCCTCTTCTTTTTTGCATACCCGTCTGTTGAAGGTGGCTTGCTGCTATTGCTGCTGTTTTTGGCCACCCGGCCTTCTAATTCATGGACCTGTTCACTCAAGGCTTCGATCTGCTCCTGCTGGCGCTGCTTTTCTACTTCTGCCTGCTCCGCCGCTTCTTGTATCTTCTCATGCAGACGCTTCCTCAGTTCTTCTACCAATTCTCGCAACTGGCGATTCTCGGCTAAAATCTGAGCCTTCTCCGCAGACTCGCGGGCCTTTTCCTTTTTCAATTGTGCGTTTTCAGCTCGGAGCTGTTCGATCATTTCCTCTTGACTCATAGCTTTCACTTTAGTGGTTCAGGTCAAGGGGGGGGCTCTGTATAGTTACAAAGATTTTACCTATGCCCTTTTTCAACAGCTTGCCAACGATTTTAACGGAGACATGTTTCCGAAGGATGAGCAGGAAGAAAAGCAGGTTACTGGTGATCACCTTAAACTGCTTCATGATTTTCTTCTCGGTGATACAGATCAGGAACGACCTCATCTTTTTCTGTGGGCCTATGATTTTGAAATCATTCCTATAGAACTCATTAGTAGTATTTATGAAGAATTTTATCATATAAACAATGATATTGACGACAAAGGAACGCATTATACCCCATTCGTGTTAGTGGAATATGTTCTTTCCCAAGTGCTGAAACCAGAGTGTTTAGCAAAAAATCCACGTATTCTTGATCCTGCTTGCGGATCTGGTATTTTTCTTGTTGAAGCATTTCGTCGTATTGTGCGCTATAAAGTAAAGGAGCAAGCTGGACAACCACTCTCCTCAGAAGAGCTAAGAACAATTCTATGTGATCAGATTGTTGGTATTGAAATCAATGAAGAAGCCATTCGCATTGCTGCATTCGGTCTGTACTTAGCAATCCTCCACTATCAAAGTCCACGAAACATTTTGGAGAGCAGGCCACTACCTAATTTGATCTATCAAAAAGATCAGGAACGCAATAAGCAGTACTATCAGGTACTTTTTTGCTCAAATGCATTCGCTTTAACCTTTGACGATGTTGAGGTGTTACATAAAATACGACCCTGTGAACACAAAGATCGGGACAGGGTTGTGGAACTCCTTCTGAATACAGAGCAACGATTAGAACTCTCTCTTGGAAGCTTTGATGTTGTTATTGGCAATCCACCTTGGTCTAGTGGCTCATATACCGTATCTTGTGGAAGTCTTCCACCATTAGAGCATATACTATATCCTTTTATATATAAAAGAGAGAACCATACCCTCTCTACTTCTACAAATATTCTGCCAAGTCATGTCGAAAGAGCCAAACAGAGCTTTCCATCATCTTATCACAAGCTGGTTGATGAACTTAAAGTTCTGTCAGATGAGAATGCTCAGGCAATTCGCTGGGCACTAGCATACAATAAACCTATAGGAGATAAGAGCTATTCACAATTATTTATTTATAGAGCATTGTCTTTTGTGAAGAAAGGTGGCTCTGTTGGCTTGCTTGTTCATGCTAACATCCTCTTTAATCAGAGCACAACAAGTCGAGCATTTCGGCAGGACTGGGTTGCTTCTGCAAAGATAATACAAATTGCGAATTTTGTGCGTGTACGGAGATTATTTTTTGGAAAAGCTATTGCACCATTCATTTTTGTCTGTTTTGGCCACAAAGAGACTGAAGCCGATAATCCCTATATTGTCTATATTAGTGCTCAACTTACAAAATTAGCAGAGAGAACGCAATCTATTTATCTATCAAAGGCAGACCGTCGAATGGTTCGGCAATCTGACTTACTGGCGAAGGATTATCTCTGGAAAACATACTGGTGGGGTAATCATCATGACGCAGCACTACTATCATATTTGAGTTGGGAACTCTCTCTTAAGGATATATTGCCAGCAAAACCTGAGCCTCATTATGGATTTCAAAGAGGAGGTGAAGCTCCGAGCATAACGCTTCAAACATTGAGACCACTTAATAGTAAGAAGGTGAAGTGGTATGGACCGCTTAAAGAAGAATGGTTTGAAGAGCCTCCCAAGGGTGTTAAACGTGAGCCAGATGAAAGTATCTATCGTGGTCAGCGCCTGATTATAGGAAGAGGGGCAAAAGCTGAAGGCGTCAATGTGCGCTTGGAGTATCAAGATTTCTCATTCAGACATACTATCTATGGTGTTCCTTTGCCATTTTTGTCAGAGTGGCAAGCGAAAGTCATACTAGGGACACTTTGGTCGTCATTAGGGAAGTATAGACTATTTATGACTTCCGGACGCTGGGGAACATGGCACGATGAAACTGTTTCAACAGATGTTTTATCGATGCCTATACGTCTTCCCAAAGAAAATACTGCTCTAACTGAGACAATCGTTAACATCGTTGATAGGATTCGTGAGTGGAATCCATCTGGATCGATTTTTGGTAAAAGTGTAGATGAGCTACCTCCAACTGAACTTCTGGAACGTTTGGACGAGGCTATATTTGATCTCTTTGAACTCGCAGAGTCGGAAAGAGATCTAGTAAGAGATTTTATTAACTATAAATTCAGTATGTTCAGTGAAGGTGTAAATTCGAAGGCCTTAGATGAACTTAGATTTCCATCTCATAATTGGCAGGGCACTAGAAATAGTCTCATCCTCCATCAAGGTACCCAAACACAGATGGATCTCTATCTTGACGCATTTCTTAAGATATGGAATCGGGAATTAGAGCCAGAGGGTGAATTTCACTGGCGTATCATTCTTCCTCCTAACGCTTCTATCATAGCTGTAGTATTTACCACTCAAGAAAAAGGTGACCCATTGTCGCAATATTCACTTGATATGAAAGAAGATTGGGGTGAAATACTTAGTAAGTGCAGTACTTATCTTAAAGAGGAACTCAGCAGAAGCATCTATATCGATACTATGGTGCGTGTTGTTTCTGATACCGATATTTTCATCATAAAGCGTAATGAGCGAAGACTCTGGACTGCAAGTAGAGCACGTGAAGATGCAGAAGCGGTGCTTGTGCAAGCAATGTATTTACAAGAGAAAGCGCAAAAATAGATATATGTTGCAACCTAGTATAGGAAGGCGTGGTTCGTGGCTTCATTTCAAAGAGAATATTCCTTCATTGATTGTAGAGGCACTATTGATACTCCGTTATATTCCCTCGCCTTTCTCTTTGCAGCATTTTTGGATAGACATGAAAGATTGTATCTATCCCCCTTCTGTATCTAAGGCGAGTGAGGTTCCCATTGAAGAAGAAAGTGTCTTATCTGATAGTAAGAATGAAGTGCAACACATAAGAAAAGATGGCAAGAAGCCAGCTTCAAAAATGCGGAAACCTAAAATCATTTCCAAAGAGTCTTTTCAGGAAGAATAGCTATGCCCCTGGAAATAGTGCTTATGGAAAGAACTTGCGGTCAGAAAGTCGATCTTCATCCAATGCCTGTTTTAGATACTCCCATGTGGCTATCTGCTCCTCTTCATCGTATTCATCATCTTCACGCCAGGATCTCAGAAGTTCGATTGCTGCTTGATTCTTCGAGGATGGTGCAGTACTTTGATCTAATTCGTTTTCATTGAGATCGTTTTGTGGTGGTATGTGCGGAATTTCATTTGTCCTATCCCGAGAGATCTTGAAGCCGAGCTGCTGATCCCAACTCAGCGTCTCTTGAATACTCCACAGTTCCACTATTTTGCCGTCAGCGATACGAACGAAGTCCGCGCCAGTCAACACATCCTCCTTGCCCGTTGGAGGAAAACCAGCAAACGTTCCCAGATGTGTTCCCCGCAGGACAAAACGAAATACGACCGTATCACCTTCACCAATCATCTGTTCAATGGTAATGCGAGCATCAGGGAAGCCATCTCGAAAAGCCTTGACCTCCTGTTTCACACTCTCAGGGCCAGGAATTCGATTTGGATGTGTATGATCGACAAAATTGGCTGCGAGAACTTCATCGGCAAGAGCCAGATTTCCTGTACTCCACAGTTCGATGTCCTTTCTGACAATGGCTTTGTTTGCTTCGATGTTCATAAGAAGTTCCTGAGAGGAAAGAGTAGAGGAACAAGGTCAAAGGGATTACGGATACTTTTTCATGCCTTTGAGGTAATCATCAGCTGCATGAAAAGCAGCATAATACGCCCTACTTACAGCAGATCTGAGTGCCGCTTCTTTCTGCCGACTGTTGTCAGCTTACGAAAGCAAATCCTTTGCTAGCAAGTGATACTCTCCCCAATCAAACATTTTTTACCATATCTACCATAAGAAGGGTTTTAGCCTTTTTTGATATATTACTCCACCATTCTTCATCAAAAAGGGAGAATATATCTTCTGCCTTTTCTCTTGGAATATTTATCTTTATATATGCTACAAGGTTAGCGCTTTCTAATGACCCTGTTTCGCTTATATAGTAGAGATCCATTGGCGACTCGTCAAAGTGCCTAGACTTAATTTTGTAAATCCTATGCAAATCAGCTATCAAAAGAGGATAGTGTCTAAGAAAAGTAGATATTTCATCCACTTGGACAAACTTATACTGTGTCTTTAGTTTCTCAATAGCTTGGTCAAAGGGTAAGATCCCTGGTATGCTCTCAGTTATAGCTTCTCCTGCATCCCATGGGAAAGAGTATGATTTTGGCCAGACTGACTCTACATCGAAAGCTTTATTCAATCTTTCTGACTTCTGAGGTCTAATCGGCATTCCTGAGTCAGACGTATTGTTCCCGCTTGGTAAGTTTATGCCCATATCTCACTCCTTCTCATCATCAATAGCTTCAGCTTGGTTATCATATTGATACTGCAAAGCATCAATAAATCGCTTCATACACACCCTTGATGTAGCGAAACGGAACAGAGGTTTTGCTGTCAGTTCTGCAAGCTTTTCAAGGTCCCCTTCTGACTTTATTTCAGGTGGCACAAGAGAGCCTATAGTGACAAAGAAGTCATCTACACCAGTCTGAACAAAAAGTGCGTTCACATAGGGGAGCGGTAACTCATTTGCCTCTTCTGTAAATTTGAGCTGAGCTTCACCACTTTAGATTTCTATACTCTGTCTTCCATAACATCTCCTACCCAAACTTTCAATGGCAGCCTGCATCTTAAAACCTCACTATAAGTATACACCAAATTATGCAAAAACAGTGCATACTTTTGTTAACCTCTGCTAATCTTGCCATTCTACTCATATTCCGCACTTTGGCATGAGGCTTTTTAGAATATTATGGACCGCCAGGGAGGTTGTGATATTATGCACGAAGGAAAACCAGCAGATGTTCCCAGATGTGTTTCCCGCAGAACAAAGCGAAATGCGACGGTATCACCTTCACCAATCATCTGTTCAATGCTAATGTGAGCATCAGGAAAGCCTTCTCGAAAAGCCTTAACCTCCTGTTTCACACTCTCTGGGCCAGGAATTCGATTTGGATGCGTATGATCGACAAAATTGGCTGCGAGAACTTCATCTGCAAGAGCGTAGTTCCCTGTACTCCAAAGTTCGACATATCTTCTGACAATGGCTTTATTGGCTTCGATGTTCATAAGAAGTTCCTTTCGCCTTGCTGGCTCATGCGTGGTCTTGCTGTGCTCTTCAAGAAAAGACTACCATTTTGGGGAAGACGGTTCAAGTGAAAGAGGAGAATGGTGGAGGAGTGGTAACTAGTAGAAGCGTGAAAGGTCCTCTTCTCCAAATAATAATTTTTTTGCCCTATTGTGGAGCTATAGCATTTGATGGGAGCCAGTAGGCGAGTCTTTGCTTGTAGCCAAGAGAGTGCGGAAAGAAAGATAGGCATGATGAACTGTTACTATAGACCTAAACGTGCGTCCTAAGTGATAGGATGCAAGTGGCCATCCTGTTACCTTGCAAATAATCAGATGGGGGATACTATGAAATGCCCACATTGCGGAACTACTTTTCATGACAAACCTCGCTACAATAATCTAGGCAAAGATGCTGATGGTAATTGGGTAATATCAATACAAACATGTCCTGAATGTGATAGATTTATTATATATTTAATGAAGGCTAAACCTGAATATTCCGTAACTGGTAGTATAATTGTTCGTGGAGTTTCAGATGTTGATGAGACTACTACTATGATGGTGAGGCCCAAAGTTAGCTTTCGCTCTTATCCTTCTGAAGTGCCTCAAGATATTGCAAAAGACTTCAAAGCGGCATGCTTAGTCCTCGCTGATAGCCCTGAAGCTTCTGCTGCCATGAGTAGGAGATGTTTGCAACATCTTCTTAGAGACCCAAATGCGGCCAATGTGAAAGACGTTGACCTTGCAAGGGAGATACAAAAGGTGATAGCTTCTAAGACTCTTCCTCCTTACATTGTTGAAGGTCTTCACGCTGTTCGACATCACGGCAACTTTGGCGCTCATCCTATGGAAAGTACAATAACTGGCGAGATTTTGCCTGTTGAGGCAGGTGAGGCGGAATGGAATCTTGATGTTCTTGAGTCCCTCTTCGATTTTTATTATGTGCAGCCTGCGGCTTTGCAGAGAAAGAAAGATGCTTTGAACCACAAACTGACAGAAGTAGGGAAAAGCCCTATGAAATGATAAGGTCTCTTTCGCTGTAATTGGTAACGAGAAATGAACTGTCATTAATGAGGTACTATATAATGATTGATGAATTTAAAATGCGTAGATTATCCTATATTCGATATATGTACAATATGGCTATTTCACGTTTGGACTAACAGCCAGTACCAGAACATCTCGGGAAGTTCCGTGAAAAGTGAAAAATGGCGAAGAAATGAAGAAGAAGTTGTTGGATGGC
>Ga0193729_1001009_pt1 | contig 14569 bp, 11 predicted proteins | sample U1c2metaG_FD_143036 | JGI IMG/M metagenome (GOLD analysis project Ga0193729, IMG submission 143036) | Soil microbial communities from a riparian zone of the East river system, Colorado, United States - U1c2 | ecosystem: Environmental > Terrestrial > Soil > Riparian zone | place: USA: East River... | reverse complement strand
AGTTGAATAGGTAGAAGAACATTTACAAGATAATTGAGTACACATAATATGAGCATGTGGGAGAGCAGTTATCACCCCTCGTACTATATCTTCTTTTGGATTCTCGTAAAGACTCCTATGAAGAGAAAAGAGGACGAGCTTAGGCTTTACCAACTCACAGAGTTTCCGAGCGAATTCCTGATCATCTGCACTTCCTGAATTTCCTCCATGATGAGGAAAAACTAAAATCTGCGCTTCTATATTATTGTATTTTTTGAGAAGGTTATTTAAGCCAAATTCATTCATATCTCCTGGCAAAAGAATTACTCTACAAGATTTGTGTATCAACCCGATTACTACAGACATCGTATTCGAGTCTAAAGACTGTCTCTCCGGCTAAAGATGCAGAAGGTGCTAAGATCTCTATGGTTACCTCACCTGAAATGATCTTTTGTGAGTTGCTAGAAGTCAATCCCATATGCACTTGCGTTCCAGAATGCTCTGCTGCTTCCAAAGCTCGCAGATTTCTTTCCCACATCTTTCCCATCTTACTCGCATCAGGATTCATATAAATGTTATGGACAGGAAGTGCTTGGATGAGGTGCGCTAACCCACCAAGATGATCTATATCTGCATGAGAAATGAGCACATGATCAACTGCCTTGATTTTTAGCTGCCTCAGCGTAAGAAGCAAGGTTGAGCCATCGTAACCACAATCAATCACACTTACACCTAGAGTGTCCCTGAGTATAGCACAGTTGCCGTGACCCACATCTAGGATCAAAAGTTCAGGCAAATTTATCACGTAATTCCTGCCTCGGCTCTGGTGCTAACTCTATGTTTTCAAAAATAAGATCTTTCTCTTCTCTCGCTTCTATATTTATCCCAGCCCATAACCATACATCCTGAGATATTTTTTCTCTTAATTCTTGCGGAAAAAGAGCAACGGGAAGATGGATAATTTGATCATAATGATAAGCAAAGATCTCTACGTCCACTATTTTATCATCACCTTCGCCCTTAACATCTTCAACCCTAATAAGAGATGTATAAAGCCTGTTCTGTGGCGAGGGCTCTATCTGTGTCAATGGAATGGGGCCTAGCCCTTTATAGCCTTCAAAATATGTGATGAGTTCCCTCTCTGTTTCCATTGAAAGATTGTAAAACCCAAGGATCTCTTCTTGAATCCGTCCTAAAATGCCTTCGCAAGAATCTCCTAAATATTGAGCATACTTGGGTTGGCTAAGCCATTGCTCTCTCGTTGCAATGTACTCACGCACAAGCGAGACAATCAGATGAATCTGCGATTTTGTGAAGTGAGGGATGGGAATTTGCCGCAGCACGCGTATCTGATTGTCCCTTGAGGTACGATTGATACTAAGAAATGCATTGGCAATCGGACCATTGAGTAACGCGGCAATTACTTCTATGGGAAGAGAACCAGTCGGCCAGATCCCGTGAAAACGTTGAGTGCAGACCAATCCTTGTTCATCAATAGCAGCAGCGATCAGCCAACGATCACCAGTACCCTTGTGCGCTGCATTTGCTATCACCTTGGGTCTATCCCATGGTAGTTTGTAGGCTTCCCGCCGCTGTAGTTCTAGGTCCATATTCAGATAGGTCGAGGATCTAGCGATATACGGCTCAAAGTCACCTGTGACACGCCTTAAGCCTTTAACAAACCCCTCACGAGGTACTTCTGAAAACAGTTTGTCTTCATTATCCTTAAGGGATATATTATACTCCATTCCTCGATGAATTTCCGCAATATCACCTAATCTTGGTAAAGTTGCTAACTCATTCCATATACGGTGTAAACGACCATACCCAAAAGCGGTGCTACCCTCACTTTGTATGGAAGCAGATCTTTCTATGCGCAAGGTCGGTCGTCCCGTAGAGACAAATTGCTGATAATCTTTCTTCTCAACAAGAACAGAATGCCATACAGACTTGGCAGTCCGACTTCCATGCGCAATGAGAAGCACACTTTCGGCGTCAGAAAAATTGAAAATACGAGGAAGTTCTACTAAAGTTATGTCATCATATAAAGAGTTTATTTGCTTTTTGATTTGACGATAACTTTGCCCATTAATGAATACACGCGGCAATACGATGCCAAGCATCTTTGGGGGATGTTGAAGGATTCGATGGAACGCTTCAACTGCTTTGTTGGCAGAGTGGATCGAACAATTTGATTGTCTGTCTTTCAGGCTGAAATCCTCATAGGGAGGATTGCAAAGAATAACCTGTGCTTGTGTCAGGTACTTATCTGTTTCATCTGAGGCGAAGAAATCTGTCTTAGTAATAGCCCATCCGTTAGGATTGGGATAATCGGCTAAGATCAAGCTATTACGTGCTATTTCACAAGCAAAAGAATCAACCTCCATACCCGATAACATTCGTATGAGATAGTCATGTCTTTGCTCTGCAGACATATCCAATGGAAGCAAAGCGCGTAACCGAGCCAGGGCAGCAGTTAAAAATGGAGCATGACCACAAAAAGGCTCAAAAATACGTCGATCTTCCTCATCTAGTTCTTCAAGAGGTATATTTTGCACGATGTACTCAGCAATTTCTGGAGGAGTTGCATGCGTCCCTAACTCTTGCCGAGCTTGCGGAGTAATAAGAGTATTCTCATAAACATAGGCGAGAGCTTCAACAGAGAGATTGCAAAAAGAGAAAGCCTTGCGAATTTGCCTCCATGCTGTATCTTGTACAAGCATATCGTCTAAGACAGCTTCAGGCGATGTATGCTGAAAGTAAAAGTCCTCGACTAACTTAATGACCTCTTGCGCATTCGTACTCAGCCACCTGCCTGGATATTGCCTATCTCCAAGCAGCTTGGCCGCTATTAATCGGAAAATAAGGCGAAATAATGCTTCATAGTCAAGCTCTTCCTTACGATGCTCCTTATAAACTGCTTCGCAAGAGGCAATAACATCATTGAGCAAACGATTTAGCTTTGGATATACTACACTTTCAAGTGCTGGAAGTAATCCTATATCAAAAAAATCTAGCTGAATAGGCTGATTTGTAAAACGAATTGATTTCGCACGGAGGATGCTTTGTGGATTCCACTCATCTCGACGTGATTGAATAGCATTACGAAGATGAGGCGCTTCTATCTTCTCTAAGAATATCGGGCTCCTATCTGCAAGCATTTTCCAGCAAATGACCTGCTCTCTTTCAGGATGCAAAGCAAAGATCTGTGGTGCCCCAAGCGCTCGATAATTCGCGATAACCTCAGAACCATCATAAGGCGGTACTACAACTCCAAAGCATGCATTGCGGTAAGAAGGAGGATCTTGCGCAAAGACACCAAGCTCAACAGAACGCAACGGCTGGTCCTCACTAAACATATCTGTGAAGCCATAATTATTCTGGAGCAAATCTTCACGGTAGCCAATCTCAAGCAAGCCATCTCGCATCATCTTGACCAATGTTTCAGTTGTATACATTTCGGCGTATCCTCTTTCGTTCTTGTCGAACAGATGTTTGTAGTATAGCAGAGTCATTTACTGCTGTCAATCCTTTTTTAAGAGCCTTTCTTTGCTTATACTGTACTTGCGCGTTTGCTTTGAGAGCCTGTTGCATACGCTTGTATCCCAAGTCCCATTGAGCGTACAATAGAGACGGTCAAATAGCAGTAAAGATAAGAATAGAGGAGCATCATGGCAGAATATCAGTATATCCTCGTTGAGCGCGATGAGCGTGTTGGCATTGTGACGCTGAACCGGCCAGAGCAGTTGAACGCTCTCAATTTCCAGCTTGTACATGAGTTGGGCCATGCACTGCAGGAGTTTGATCGCGACGAGACTATTGGCTGTATCATTATCACAGGCTCGGGCGAGAAAGCCTTTGCCGCCGGAGCTGACATCAAAGAGATGGCTGATAAATCGCTCGTTGAAATGATCATCGGCGGTTTTGAAGCCTGGGAAGGTATCCGGCACATCCGTACGCCACTGATTGCCGCAGTCAACGGCTATGCACTCGGCGGCGGCTGCGAACTGGCTCTGCACTGCGATATGATTGTGGCTTCAGAAAATGCTCGCTTTGGGCAGCCGGAAATCTCCATCGGGATTATTCCAGGTGCGGGCGGTACACAGCGTCTAGCCCGTACACTCGGGAAGTATCGCACTATGGAGATGGTGCTCACAGGCGCCCAGGTCACCGCTCAGGAACTGGCTAATCACGGAGTAGTCAACCGTGTGGTACCGAAAGGTGAGCATCTAACTGAGACCATCAAGCTGGCCAAAACAGTTGCCTCACAGGCTCCCATCGCAGTACGTCTGGCAAAAGAAGCCGTTCAGGCCGCCTTTGAAACGTCGCTAGAAGAAGGTCTGGACATTGAGCGCAAGAATTTCTTCTTGCTATTCAGCACAGAGGATATGCGTGAAGGCATGCGTGCCTTTATCGAAAAGCGCAAGCCTCAGTTCAAAGGTAAATAGTCAGACAGCGGATGCCTCCGCGTGGACGCGCCCTACATCTCGGTCAATGAATTGACCAATGCGCAATTTATTGCGTGTATTGTAGGGACCCGATTTATCGCGTCCGTGGTGCCTCTCCCACCACCTCTCCGTGCAGTGCTGACTCATAGACCTCTTGCAACTTTGGCACGGTTTCAAAAGGAGGCAGCTCTAAAGGGTGGAAAAGGAGTGGGGAGAGACTCAGTCGAGATTGAACAATCCAGCGCAATTCGGTTGCCTCCCAGTCGATCTGTATGCAGTCTGGGGTGAGAACTTCGAAAAGGAAGGGATGGATATAGAAGTGTCGCCCCAGTTCGGCGTCAATGTGCTCTACCACAGCACCACGCCTGAGCATACGTACTTGCTCGCGCTGCAAACCAGTCTCTTCCCGAATCTCAGTATAGGCCTGCTCGTCTGGTGTAACATTTGGTTCGATGAAACCGCTCACTCCCGCCCAGCGTCCATGATAGCTTCCCACCTTCTGACTACGCCGTACTAGCAATATGCGCGTCTCTTCCTGATCGGTGCGCAAAAGGATACACGTTACCACGTGCGTTGGTCGCAGATTCTGCGGAACGTTTTGGGAGTTCATCTGCAAGACCTCCTCAGCCAAATCCAGATTTAGAACATATCAGATGCCATCATCAGATAGTCATAATTACCTGGACCAGCAGTCTTGTCTAATTGTTTGAGAATAAATTTAGCGTCATCATAAGGTCCTGCAACAAAAAAGGGCTTCCCATCTCTTCCAAATGTCAAATCGTAAGGCTCTTCCAGTTCACCGCGCGGTTCCAACAAATATTGCGTTAGCGCATAGTCCTTCTCTGGGGTGAAACCAAACTGCGCAGCATACTCAATAGATGCATAGATCATCTGATGTGCTAATTCGGGCGGGCAAGCTGCTCGGGTTGTGTTCTGGAAAAAGACATTTTGGACTTCGTCCTCATAACGCATACGGGAATAATTGACCCTGCCAAACGTATTTTTGAGCCCCAGGCAGAACTTATCTACAAGGTACATACCAAAACAGATATCACCATCAGGCTGCTGCCGGGCTAGAAGGATCTCTACAAGTCCTGGATGGTCTTTTTGCCACTCAGCACTGATCCAACATTCCAAAATAGGAAAGGCCCGAGCACGGCGAATAATAGCCGACGAGGAGAATGACATGGACTGCTGGCGAAGTGATTTCTGCAGTGAAGCATTTTTCTGCTTACTGCGCTTTTTCATAACTGCTTTCTGACGTTTTCGTGGATCTTGTGGCATGTTTCTCTACCTTTCTGTTCTGTCACCTCTATTCTGTTGCCATTAGTTCAAGTTTAGCACCGTTTGGCTAGCCTGACAAGCGATTGTGAGAGACTTTTTTCTGCTTGACGTATTATTAACACTCTTATATAGTATGCTTGGCACATATTACACACTTTTGCACATTGCTAATAACAGCCATATAGACAGAGTATTCATAAATTGTCATCATCAAGCCTTGATAGGCCTGTTTGCCTTATTACCTGGAGGTTAGGCCAACGTGTTAAACAGCCCAATCGTCGTTGCCCTGATTATCGCAATACCAATGGGAGCTATTGTGGCACTCCTTGCAGGGTATTACATAGGGTCGACGCGTAATAAAGTACGCTTTGAAGAAAGCCTCCGTGCACAGAAGGAAACTAGTGAACAACGCCTTCTGGAAGCACAGGACCAGCAACACCAAGCTTTGCGCGAGGCACGCGACGAAACAGCGCATTTCCGCGCAACGATGGAACACGACAATGCAGAGCGGCGCTCAGAACTGCAACGTCAAGAGCGCCGTCTCCAGCAAAAAGAAGAGAATTTTGATCGCAAAATTGAGGCTCTAGAGCAGCGCGAACGCAAATTGAGTGCGAAGGAGCGCAATCTGGAGCAAGCACGTGAAGAGTTAGAGGGAGTCAAACGACAGCAAATTGGCGAACTTGAGCGCATTGGCCAGTTGACCGCAGAGCAGGCGAAAACCATTCTGCTCGAACGTTTCGAAAGCCAAACATGCATTGATGCTGCTCAGCGTATTCGTATGATCGAAGAGCAGGCACGTGAAACTGCTGAGGCACGTGCACGTGAGATTATTACACTGGCCATCCAGCGCTGCGCCTCTGACCAAGTGGCCGAGGCGGTTGTCTCGGTGGTTCCGCTCCCTAATGACGAAATGAAGGGCCGTATCATCGGACGCGAAGGACGCAATATCCGTGCCCTAGAAGCGACAACGGGTATTGATCTGATTATCGATGATACACCAGAAGCAGTCATTCTCTCCGGCTTCGACCCTGTACGCCGTGAAGTGGCTCAAAATTAATCCTGGATGGGCGCATTCATCCCGCACGCATCGAGGATGTGGTCGCCAAAGCACGGCAAGAAGTCGATGGCATCGTTCGCGAAGCAGGTGAAAATGCTGCCATGGAGGCCAATGTCCATGGCTTACAGCCGGAATTGCTCAAGATCCTCGGGCGCTTGCATTTCCGCACCAGTTATGGGCAGAATGTATTAGCACACTCCGTCGAGGTGTCTATCCTGGCTGCGACCATGGCACATGAGCTTGGGGCAGATGTCAATGTCTGCAAGACCGCGGGATTGTTACACGATATGGGAAAAGCTATCGATCAGGAGGTTGAAGGCCCCCATGCGATCATTGGCGGTGAGATTGCACGACGCTTTGGGAAAGCACCGAAAATAATCCATGCGATGGTTGCACACCATGCATCGGAGACGGAGCCGCAGACACTTGAGGCTGCTGTTGTTCAAGCTGCCGATGCCATCTCAGCTGCTCGTCCCGGTGCTAGGCGTGAGACTATTGATCTCTATATTAAGCGGCTGGAAGCACTAGAACATATCGCTAATTCATTCACTGGCGTGGAGAAATCCTTCGCCATTCAGGCAGGCCGCGAAGTACGCATTATTGTGAAACCGGAGGAGGTGGACGAATATGCAGCATCTCGTCTGGCCAGTGATATCGCTCATAAGATTGAGGAGAACTTGGATTACCCTGGTCAGATCAAGGTCTGCGTTGTCCGCGAAACGCGGTCAGTCGACTATGCGAGATAAGGAGTTTGTCCAATGACAAATTATATTGATCTTCATACGCACTCTACAGCTTCGGACGGTATTTACTCACCCACCGAGCTGCTGCAGCGTGCCCACGAGGTCGGTTTACGTGTTCTAGCACTGACTGATCATGATAGCACAGGAGGCTTGGACGAAGCCTCTGAGGCCGCATTACATCTGGCTATTGATCTTATCCCCGGTATCGAGATCAATACCGATGTGGGCAAGGATGAGATCCACGTTCTAGGCTATTACCTTGAGTACGAGCGACCAGAGTTCCAGGCCATCTTGCAGGTATTAAGAGATGCTCGTGTTCACAGGGGACAGCGCATGGTCGAACTTCTCAATAAAGAGGGAATTCACATCACGTGGGAACGTGTTCGCCAGATCGCTCAGGGATCTGTCGGTCGTCCACACGTTGCCCAAGCATTGCTGGAGGCCGGATATATCCAGTCGATTGGAGAAGCCTTCGATAAGTACATTGGCAAAGGTTGTCCAGCTTATGTTCCGCGCTACAAACTTCGGCCAGTAGACGCCATTCGCCTGATCAGAAGCGCCAATGGTCTACCGGTGATGGCTCATCCGATCACCATGCCGGGGCTGGATGAATTGCGCAAATGGCTACCAGAACTGGTTACAGAGGGCTTGGTTGGACTAGAAACCTACTATGGTCCCTATACGCTCGAGCAAGTGCAAGAACTACACGAACTTGCCGATCAATATCACCTGATCCCCACTGGCGGTACCGACTTCCATGGCCCCGGTATCCATCCCACCCCACTGGGAGGCCGTTTTGTACCCTTTGAAGCCGTTGAACGCCTGAAGGCCGAAGCAGAAAAGCTTGCAGGCAGCACACCGCCACCGTTTGAATTACCGCCTCCAGTTGAGGAAAATAGGTAGCCATAAGAACATAAAGGGGGGGAAAAAGGCAAAATTGTCCCTTTTTCCCCCTTGCAAAAGTATGCAGCCCTGGGTTATCTTGTATCCAGCAGGATGTGACAATCGAGCCCGATTGGCAAGGATACTTCTAGCAATCCCTCCCTGTAAAGCCATTTGCCATGCCTCGAAATCCATTTCCAACCAGCTGAGCTTAGTTCCTAGACGGGAAAGGCTTCGAGAAGGAGATTACGATGAAGACTATTTTCTCCGACAAGTTCAGAGGACCAATAGCAGTGAAAGTTGTTGGTCCGCTCATTCTTATGGCTGCAGCTGCAGCTTTCCTGACTAATCCTTTAGCTTTCGCTAACAGTGACAGGAGTTCTAATCTTACTATCAGCAATGTGGCCAATCCAAGCAAGGCCCTCAAGCCAAACCAAGCGATTGTCAAAATCGCCAAGGTTCAAGTCACAGCCCCAAAGCTCACGACGGTGTCCGCTCTTACCAACCTTAAAGGTTTTGTGCTCTACTACTATGACCTTGATAAGGACCCAAAAAAACCAAATTGTAGTAAGATCACAAAGGCACCTTGTGCTGTAGAATGGCCTCCTCTACTACTACCCCAAGGTGGTTCACTTACAGTTCCCGGGCTCACCGTAAAATTAACGGTCATTAAAAATGATAATGGTCAACAGGTTGCTTATAATAACCGTCTGCTCTATGGCTACGAATTTGACACCAAGGCTCTTGTGGCCACCGGTAACCTCAGGGGAAGCAAAAACTGGCATGTCGCGATAGCTATAGCGGCTCACCAACCGATTAAACTTTCTCCGTCTGGAGGACAACAAACTGTCCGTGGCGTACCAACAAAGTAGCCTAAAAAGAAACGGAAAGAGAATATCATTTTTGCTAGCGATCGAGATGTCCTCTCCGGCTAGCATCACGCCAGCGACTCGTCTCCCCTTCTCCATTCGACACAGTTTGACGGCCTAATCGCTCTCGTTCTATCCGTTCATCTAATAGCAGGCAGCCCACGATAGCTGCAACCTGTTCAGTAGCTAGTATTTCTTCCTGCCCGACTTGCTCCTGTAGATTATCTTCTTGTTCAGTTGATACTACTGTACTCTGCCTTCGCCCATCCCACTCTTCGGCGATAAAGTCAGTCGAGAAGTCGGCAGCTATGAAACGGGGATGTTCCATTAGCCAGCGGGCAAAGGGCAAGGTTGTACGCACTCCAACAACCTGGTACTCTGCCAGGGCACGTCTCATGCGACTTCTGGCCTGTGTGCGATCCCGGCCCCAAACAACCAGCTTCGAGAGGAGGGGATCGTAAAATAGCGGCACTTGCAAGCCAGGATAGAGGCTGCTCTCAACGCGTATTCCCGGACCGGAGGGTTCCTGCAATGCCTGAACAGTACCGGCCGCAGGTAAGAAGCGATTCTCTGGATCTTCCGCCGAGATGCGGCACTCGATCGCTGCTCCATGCAACACAATCTCATCCTGCCTAAACGAGAGTGGCAGGCCAGCTGCAACGCGAAACTGTTCCTGCACCAGATCCACGCCAGTACACAACTCGGTTACGGGATGCTCTACCTGGATACGCGCATTCACCTCTAAGAAATAAAAATTACCATCAGGTCCCAGCAGGAACTCAGCCGTGCCAGCATTGACGTAATCAATAGAGCGTACCAGATTGATCGTCGCCTCAGTCATGCGAGCACGTAATTCCTCATCAACCACAGGCGATGGTGACTCCTCGATCAGTTTTTGATGACGGCGCTGGATACTACATTCACGCTCGCCCAGGTGCACAACATGACCATGCATATCAGCGATAAACTGGACCTCGATATGACGAGCCGGAACAACAGCCTTCTCCAGGTAGACTCGGCTATCGCCAAAGGCACTCTTGGCCTCGCTGCGTGCCGTACGGAGTGACGAAAGCAGATCACGTGGGTCACGCACAAAGCGAATGCCCTTGCCACCACCGCCAGCTGTGGCTTTGAGCAGGATGGGATACCCCAGACGCTCAGCTATCTCACTTACCAGAGCATCATCCTCCACATCCGTCATTGCACCTGGTACAATCGGTACTCCAGCGGCCTGAGCCGTACGTCTGGCTGCCGTCTTTTCTCCCATCGCACGCTGCGCCTCTGCAGGAGGACCTACAAAAATCAGGCCAGCATCCTCACACGCCTCTACAAAAGATGCATTCTCGGCCAGAAACCCATAACCGGGATGCACTGCCTGTGCACCTGAACGTTTAGCAACGTCAACTATTGTAGGAATATGCAAATAGCTCTGTGCAGCAAGAGCAGGACCGATATGATATGCTTCATCCGCCATACGGACGTGCAGTGCGTCGCGATCGGCATCACTATAGACCGCAACACTCTGCAATCCTAGTTCGCCACAGGCTCGGATGATACGAACGGCGATTTCACCGCGATTGGCAATCAGAACCTTGTGAAAAGGCCAATCGGCTATAGGAAATTTTTGCACAGGGACTCCTTTCGATGTTTTACCACACCAGTACAACCCCATCATAATGGTCGTCTCCCCAGATTACGAATGTATAGTACGCCATAAAGTATCACAATTAGGAATTTCAGGTCATCTCAACAGGCAGATTTTTATTTACGCCGGAAACGAGTACACTTAACAGTGTGGTTGTACATTGCAGTACACCCCTATGTAGCAATCGTACCTTCGCGTGGATACGTTGTTGTGGAGTTTTAGATAGGCGTCTGAGGAGGAGCCGAAGTACAATGCTCAAATTTATCACCAACATGCAAATTTCCCGCCGTCTCTTATTTGCGTTTCTTCTAGCTGCAGTTATCCCTGGCATTATTATCTCGATACTTGGATTCGGCTTCATCAATGCTCAAAAGAGCCGTAGTCAGGCAATTCAAATGAATATCCAAGCATTCAAGATGGTTACTACAACCGGGGACGATCTTCCCAGAATGATTGCATTGCTCAAATCAGTTTACCAAGCCCACTATGAAACCGTCCCAGACCAACAGGCTCAGGCCACTGATACACTCAACCAGTTGCAAACTGTCACCACCCACTTCGATCAGGCGATACGACAATACAAGCAAAACTACCAAATTAGCAATTCACCAATAATGAGAGGTATTGACGACATTCTTGTGAGTGATGACCCCAACGTTCCCCTGGCTAAACGGCAACATGCAGCCATTGACTTGATTATTAACAAGTTATGGCCTGACTATCAGCAGGCACAGAACCACGTACTCAGTGCAATCGCTATGAATGCACCCAAAGAACTGGTTACCCCTCTTCTACAACAAGCCACTGACAAGTATACATTACTAGAGCCAGGATGGGACAATATCACCAATATTACAGAGGATATCAGCAGCACAGTTGCACAGGTTGGTGCATCACAAACCGGTCCCTTTTTCCTGGCCACTCTCTTGGCATTCTTGAGTACGATCATTATCATTACCGCGATTGGTTACATCATTCACCTCACTCTCGTTCGCCCATTGCATCAACTTGCAATGCTCACAAGACATATTGCAAAAGGTGACACATACGCCCGCGCAACAATTACCGGAGAAAACGAGATTTCTTTGGTCGCCAGATCGATCAACCATATGCTGGATTATATCGTCCAGCTCATTCAAGAAGCCCAATCACAACGCGATAACTTGCAAGCCCAAGTCGAAAAGCTGGTTAGCGAAGTTAGTGGTGTTGGTGAGGGAGACCTGCGTATCCAGGCACAAGTCACCGCCGATGCGATGGGCGTCCTAGCCGATTCTTTCAATTACATGATAGACGAACTCGGCAGTCTGGTAGTACGAGTTAAGATGGTAGCCAGCGAGGTAGATACCACCACGATCTCAATTCTCAGACGGATGACCCAGCTCGTAGAAACAGACAAGGCACAGCTCATACAGATCGCATCAGCCAATACTCAAGTAGAATTGATGACCTCATCGAGTTACAAAGCTGCCGAACGATCCCAGGCACTACATAGTATTGCACGTGTAGCAGGCCAGGATGCGCAGACAGGGCGAGAGGCAGTTAGGCAAACCATCGAGGGCATGGGACGGATCAACGAAAACGTTCACACAACCGCCAGCAAGGTCCATACTCTAGACGAACGTTCCCGTGAGATTAACGAGATCGTCGATGTCATCTCTGGTATCGCCCATCAAACAAATCGCCTCGCACTTGATGCCGCCATCCAGGCTGCTATGGCAGGAGAAAATGGCAAAGGCTTTAGCGCCGTCGCCGCAGACATTCGCCGTCTGGCCGAACGCACCAAAGAGGAAGCCAGTATGATTACACGTACGGTACGCAGCGTACGCGAAGAGATCGGAGACGTTGCCCAGTCCATGCAGGATACAGAACAAGAAACCGCTAAAGGCACACATCTAACTGAAGAAACTGGTATTGCTCTGGAATCAATCTTTGCTGCTGTTGAGCATCAAGCACATGAGATTGAAAATATCAGCCAGATGGCACTGCAACAACTACAAGCGGCTCATGCAGTCACGCAAATCATGCAAAAAGTATCGGCATCAACCCGACAAAATAGTACCAACACCCATCAAGCTTCGCAAAGCGTACAGCATCTGGCACATCTGGTCGAACAGTTACGTACATCTGTTGCCGCCTTCAAATTGCGTGACAATCAGAACTACTATGCCCCTAGCACCAACATTTCAGTGGAGGACGATCTTGACAACTCGACCACAGTGAGCCAAGTCCTCCGTGCGGTAAGCCCCGTATCCCCACCACTACGCTTGACCCCTACAGAAGAAAATCTGGAGATAAACACCAATAGAGAAACTCCTGTGCCCCAACCCACGAGCGCCTTCTCGCTCTACCCTCTATCGGATGGCCAATCAGGCAATGGCAACAATGGCTAATGCAGGGACGCAGGTAAATACTGGTACAGCCACACCAGTTTGGTAGAGATCTTAGGCACGGTTCACAAAAGGTAGGTAAAGAGCTTGATAGCCTGAATAGTAGAGATGAGGGGTAAATGGTGCTTTGTCGCTGAGATATCATCAAGATATCATGGACAAAGTACCCTTCTTTGCTCATGTGCCCTTGGTTCCCCAAAGTTGTTCCCTTTGTCCTCAAAGTTGTTCCCTAATTGTCCTGGAAAAAATCTCTCCCATTACGGTACACTTAGCAGGAATAGACTTAGCTAAGAGGACAGCTTTTGGGAAGTTAAGAAATGCTCTCGTCCTCTCTGTTAATATTCTATGCAGAGATCAATCCTGTAGGAATGCTCCTCGATGGGAAGAGACATGCTGCCTGCTCTTGGCTTCTCGATTTCTCGAGAAAGAGCCAGTATAATCAGCAGGAGAACTGAAAGGTAACCTACTTGCAGCAACAATATATCAATGGAGTAAAAACTGATGGAGTTTAAAAAGATTTGGAAATCATCTTTGCCGGAAAAAAGATTTAGAAAATCATCATTTGGAATAGATATTAAAAAACCTATACCAGCATCAGATGAGGAATGTAAGAAGGCAATAAATACAGAAATAAATAATATTGGCAATGACGACTCTTGGCTAAGAGATCTAAAAGATCAAACTAAAGCGGTATTAAATTGGATTGAAAAACATAAGAATAAATTTCCTACAGAAATACAAAAAGGTCTAGAAGAACGTTATCAGAGAGTTCATAATACATATCGGGATTATAGGCAATCAAAATGGACTCGATGGACAAGTCAAAAAAGTCGATCTCAAAAATTTAAGGAAGCCAGCGAAGCTATCCGTGACTATTTGCAATACGCTAAACCTCATATAGAAGCAGTTTTATTGGCAGAAAGTGTTTCAAGGAAGGCAGAGCGTGTAACTCTTCGCTTAGGAGAAGTCACTAACTATATTCTCCAGCATCAAGAAGCTTTTCAGGAACTTGGTTATAACATTATGCGATTTCAAAAAATACACTCGGAGTTACAAGGGATTATTGGTGGAGATCGCGATGAACCAGACGGTATTAATCCAGGTCATGCAAAGTTGTTTGTAGATAATTCTAATGCAATATTCAAAATGAATCGCGATTTATCTGATTATTTGAGTATAGATGATCGTAGTAAATTAGACGAAAAATTAGATGGAAAAAGAAAAAGAAGAATTGATGATCTTCTGGAAAGATTACCTAGAAATAAAGAGGATCGC
>Ga0193729_1001008_pt1 | contig 14569 bp, 10 predicted proteins | sample U1c2metaG_FD_143036 | JGI IMG/M metagenome (GOLD analysis project Ga0193729, IMG submission 143036) | Soil microbial communities from a riparian zone of the East river system, Colorado, United States - U1c2 | ecosystem: Environmental > Terrestrial > Soil > Riparian zone | place: USA: East River... | reverse complement strand
CGATTTCGGGCGAGCCAAACGTCACGATCATGGAAGCGAAGGCGCTCACCTGCAACATTGTGCCTGGCCGATTGCCGCGAGGTCCCGCCTTTGAAGATTGGCTCGACAAATATGTGCCGAAGGGTGGCCCGCCTAATTTGCACCCCGAACAACCAGCGGCAGGTGCGCCTTGCGCCAGAGCCGGTGGCGGTCATGGCTTGGAAGGAAAGATCGATAATCGATGATTGGCGAAGGCATTCAGAGTACGAATCAGCGGAAGCATTCCTACGTGCGCGATCACGTCGAAGTGGGATTCTTCACGGATCCCTCTGTTTGCATCGGCTGTAAGGCTTGCGAAGTCGCTTGCAAGGAATGGAACCAGGTGCCGGACGATGGATTCACGTGGTCGGGAAATTCTTACGACAACACCGGCCACCTCGGCGCGTCGACCTGGCGTCACGTCATGTTTCTCGAGCAAGATCGACAAAAAGGAAACCAGATCACGGGGCCAATGGGCCTGCCCAATCCGCAATCGGACTTGTCCGCCGTAGCCGCGGCGAAGGCGGAAGATCCGTTCCGCTGGGTGTTCTTGTCCGACGTTTGCAAGCATTGCGAGGAAGCGGGTTGTCTTGAAGCCTGTCCAACCGGATCAATCGTGCGGACGGAAGTCGGCTCCGTCCTCGTGCAAAACGATGTTTGCAACGGGTGCGGCTATTGCGTGGTCTCGTGCCCGTTTGGTGTAATCGATCGCCGACCGCAACCGCTGCCAGACGCAGGTGGCGCATTTAAGTGCACATTTTGTTACGATCGACAAAAGAGCGGACTCGTACCCGCGTGTGCAAAAGTTTGTCCAACCGAATCGATCGTGTTTGGCCGACTCGACGATTTACGCGCACGCGGAGTGGAGCGCGTGCAGCAATTGCAACAAAGCGGTTACAACGACGCGCAACTTTACGATCCTACGGAAACATCCGTGCGCGGGATTCACGCGTTCTTTTTGATTCTCGGGGAACCGGAAGCCTATGGCCTTCCACCGAAACCACAGGTGCCGACGATTTATTTGAAATCCGCATGGACCGCTGCATTTGCGACGGCAATCGCATCAATTATCGCCACGCTGGTGGCGTTTGCATTTTCATCCTGATGGACGCACCGGCATCAGAAAAGCGGCTTGACGAACTACGCGAGCAAGCGTGGAAAGACGGCGTTGTCGCTGGCAAAGGTGTCGATGTTGCAGGCGGTCCAATTCCAAGAAAACCCGGTTACTACGGGGAGCCTGTGGTCAAACCGCCGGTCTGGACTTGGGAAATTCCTCTCTACTTTTTCTTTGGCGGAATCGCCGGGATGTCGGCGGTGATCGCGCTCGCAGCGGTCCTGTCTCATCATGTCGATGTTGCGCGCGCAGCCATGTGGCTTGCCGCCATCGCCGGGGCCATTCTCTCGCCAATTCTCCTGATCATGGATCTGGGCCGTCCGCATCTCTTCCTTAACATGCTGCGCGTATTCAAACATCGCTCCGCCATGTCGATGGGCGCGTGGATTCTGACAGCATTTGGCACGTGCGCGGTTCCGGGGTTGATCGCGCTCGAATTGCACGCGCATCAGATTTTCCCCGGCACATTTAATCAACTCCTGAGCTTCGCCGCCGGGATTTTCATTTTTGGTGCCGCAATCTTTGGAACTCTGCTCGCGACTTACACCGGCGTGCTCATCGGAGCAACGGCGATTCCCGCGTGGTTTTTGCATCGCACATTGCTGCCGATTCATTTCGGAACTGCCGGATTGGGATCTGCCGCCGCATTACTTGAATTACTCGGTTATCGCACCCCCCCGCTCAACTTCCTCGGATTTTACGCCGCCGGCGTTGAGACGGTGCTTCTCATCTGGCTTAGTTTCGATAAGCACGGCGCCGCTGATCGCGCGATTCATGAGCACAGCTCTGGCTGGCTCATTCGCATTGGCGAAATCTTGAACGGTCCCCTTGCGCTCATCGTACGGTTTCTCGGCCTGGTTCCGTTTGCAGCGATTTCATTTTTGGTTGGCGCGCTAGTTAGTCGCTTCGGCTGGATCGTGGTCGGGAAAGTCTCCGGCTCCGATCCCGAAGCGGTGTTCGCCTCGCAGCGCTAGTCTTGTAGCCGCGGGCGCCGACCGCGGCCGTTCGCGTAGCTGAATCTCAAATTGCCGAGGTCACCGCCCTCGGCTACAACGACGCAGTGCACAAGCATTTGCGACGGCTCGGGCGCATTTGGATTGATGCGCCGATTTATTTTGTGACAACGTGCACGAAAAACCGAAGGCAATTTCTAGCTTCCGACGAGGTGGCTAAAGTTCTCATTCGTGAATGGCGCGCGGCCCATGAACGACATGGCTGGGCTGTTGGGCGATACGTCATCATGCCCGATCACGTACATTTTTTCTGCCGACCTGAGTTGGATGCGAAAACGTTGTCTGAATTTGTTGGGAATTGGAAAAGCTGGACCAGTCGGAAAATCCATGCGCTTAACCTGCCGCGGTCAACGCCCGCGGCTACAACGCTGTGGCAACGCGAATTTTTCGATCACGTTCTTCGTTCAAGCGAAAGCTATTCCGAAAAGTGGAATTATGTCAGAGACAATCCTGTCCGAGCCGGTTTGGTTTCTGCGGCAAATGAATGGAAGTATGCTGGTGAGATCGAGACGCTAATGCTGTAGCCGCGGGCGCTGACCGCGGCCGTGCGTGGTCACGCCTTGGATTGCCAGGTCGGCGCCCTCGGCTACAGCCCTTCCAAGATTACGCGCTCGATGTGCGAGTAAATGTTGAACGAGGGCGGACGCAAAAATCCGATCAGCGTTTGATTGCTTTCTCTCGCAAATTCGGCAGCGAGCGTCGAAGGCGCTGAGACGGCAGCAACGATCGGGATACCAGCGGCAAGTGCTTTCTGCACGATTTCAAACGAAGCGCGACCGCTCACCAGAAGAACATCTCGATTCAACGGCAATAATCCATCCAGGAACGCGCGCCCGATCACCTTGTCTACGGCATTGTGGCGTCCGATATCTTCGCGAACAGTTTTCAATTCGCCACTGACATCAAAAATTCCCGCGGCATGAATTCCGCCGGTCCGCGCGAAATCGCCCTGCGCTTTTTGCAATTTTTCCGGGAGCGAGAGCACCGTTTCAATATCGATTCGGACGTTGGTTGATTCGATCGCAGGAAAATGTTGCCGGATCGCTTCGATGCTCGTTTTCCCACAAAGTCCGCAGCTGCTGGAAATCGTCCCAAAGCGTTGTGCGGAGTTTAGTTTTAACTTCACGCCGGCGGCGAGATCGACAATCACTCTGTTGTCAGCATCTGCCGAGATCTTCGCGATGTCTTTACGATCATGCACGATCGCTTCGGAAACGAGGAAACCTGCAGCGAGCTCTTCGTCGTGTCCCGGTGTGCGCATCGTCGTTGCCAGAGTTTTGCGGCCAATTCGAATTTCGAGCGGCTCTTCGATGGTGAGATCATCGCGCAAATATTCGAGCGAACCGTCTTTTTTTCGCCGGATGATTCTTCCCGGGCCGATGCTATGCGGTTCTTTCATCAACAATGATTTCAGATATTGTTGCAGCCGGTGGAAATCTGTCACTTGTACATTTCGCCGGGGCACAATTTCGTTGGCCACCACGGTCGGGAGCCGGACACGCACCCCATAATCGAAGTGGCCGTGCTCGAATGTGTCGCGGGCCGTGGGGTCCGTGGCGATCGTTACTTCGATTTTAAGGACGACTACAAAGGCCAGATCACATTTTTTTCGCTCGATGTTTTCGATGAGCTTTGCGCTGCACTCGACTTGCACGATTGCTCGCCAGCTACAGCGCGGCGTAACGTGATCACCCGTGGCGTCGAACTCAACGAGTTCATCGATAACGAATTTGAGATTCAAGGCGTTCGCTTTTATGGAACGCAGGAATGCGCGCCGTGTTACTGGATGGACCGCGCATTCGCACCGGGCGCGGAAGAGTTTTTGAGGGGCCACGGCGGTCTTCGCGCCAAAATTCTCAGCGACGGCGTGCTGCGCTCGACCGCGGTCGTTCCTAGCGCAGCGCCATGAACATCAGCGCCGTATTGCTCGCCGGCGGGGAATCGCGCCGGATGGGCAGGGACAAAACAACGCTTTTATCTCGAGGAAAACCGCTTTGGCAGATTCAGCTCGAACTGTTGCAGAAATTGGAGCCCACCGAAATCTTCGTTTCTGCGCGCACCGATCCGGTCTGGCGTCCTGCCGACGTGCAGTTTATCGCGGACGATCTTCCATCACGCGGGCCGCTGAGCGGTCTGGCTGCATCACTGACGCGGATGCGCGCTCAACATCTGCTCGCGCTCGCGATCGACATGCCGTTCATGACGGAAGAGTACCTGAAGTTCCTTTGCAATCAGATTGAGCCGGGCTGTGGCGTTGTTGCAAACATCGAAGATCGCTTCGAACCGTTGGCGGCGATTTATCCGCACGAAGCGCTCGCGAATTTTCAGAGCGCACTTTCCGGAAAGGATTTTTCAATGCAAACCGTGGCGGGCCGCCTCGTCGCAGCCGGAAAACTTCAGATGATGCCTGTCACATCACAGGAAAGAAAATTGTTCCTGAATGTGAACGAAGTAGGCGATCTGCATCACTTGTAGCCGAGGGCGTCGACCTCGATCGCCCGGAGTTTGCCATCACGAGCCTGCTACAACCAATGTAGCATAATCGAAGAAGCCGCGTCAGCGCCGCTGAAATTTTTGCTCGAATGCAAAGATGCTCTTGCAAGTTTGCGACAGCGGCTCGATATGTCTGCTGCATTTGGGATCGTGATGCGATTGTCTATCTTGCGGACCGCAGCCTTGTTTTTTTCGCTTCCGGCGTGCGCCTTCTCCGCCAGCAACGTGGTGAATCTTTCACATTACGACATGATGCGGCCGGATTTTGCCGCGATGAAACGTGAAGGCATTATTGGTGTGATTCATGAAGCCACGTATCCGCATTTCGTGCGCGATGCGAAATATTTCGAACGCCAGCAGGCTGCCACACGCGCAGGTTTGCTTTGGGGAGCCTATCACTATGCCAACGCAACCGATCCGGTCCGTCAGGCTGATCATTTTCTAAGCGCTGTAGCCAGCGCGTGGGCGCAAGTCGATTCGGCGGCGCGAGGCCCGGGCGTCCTGCTGGTCCTTGATTTCGAAAAGAATGGTCATTATCCCGGTGGCACGATGCGGGTTGATCAGGCGGTTGCTTTTGTCGAGCGAATTCGCCAACGCACTGGCATATATCCGGGCATTTATTCCGGCGAATATCATCTACGGCAGGCCCTGAATAGCCGCCAGGTGACTAACGGGCAGAGAAGCGTCTTGGCGAATTGTTGGCTATGGATGGCAAATTATCACAGCGAGCCACGCCCAACGGCCCCGTGGAGCTACTGGTCTCTCTGGCAATATTGTGGCGACGGCAAAGGCGCTCGGCCACGCTCCGCTTACCCGATAAGTGTTGCCAACATCAAGAAGGCGGAGCGCAACATTTTTCGCGGGAATCAATCAAACCTGAAGGAGTTCTGGCAAAGACGCGCCTGGGAGCCTTCGGGAGGAAAATCTCGCCGCGAATCTGAGCGGACTGTCGCGGCGGATTAAGGCCCGGCCTTTTCCGACACGCTCTTTGCCTGCTGCGACGCAGTCGCTCCTTCTTTTTGGATCCCGCGCTGCGTTGTGAGATAAACTGCAAAACTGCCGAGCCAATGTCCACCTTCGTAATGCGCGCCGGTAACCGCGGCGAGACCTGCGCGCCGATGCGCGTCCGCTGCAGCCTGCAGCGCCGCTCTCCGCTGATCATCGCGGGGCAGCGCCGACAGAATTCCTTCCAGCATCCAGGCGCGACTCAGATTTAGCCCGTCCAGATGCGCGAGCTTGGGATCGCTCGGATCCGGCGAGACAACCGGTTTCAGCCAGTCGCCGTTTCCTGTCATCGGGACTTGCGGCATGAAATCATTAAGCCATTTCGCGAATTCCGTTTGTAGCAAAACGCGACGCATCACGTCTGCTTCGCCCAGACACGGCGACAGAAAGTCTTCCCCTGAAGGTTCGTAATTGAGCGGACAATCCCTGTCAGCGAGGAAGAATTTTCTCGCCGAATCCTCAACGAGCCTGGCAAAAGAATCATTTTTGGTCGAGCGCGCGTAATCCAGCATGAGGCCAAGCCCGAACGCTGTTTGATCATGCTCGCCGATGCGCACCGGGTGCGAAAGCTTCGGCAGCCATGTTTTCAATCGCTCGATTGCCGCGTCTTCGAGTGGACCCAGGTTCGCTGACATCTCTCGCGCCTGGTCATCATCCCACTCGCGCAACTCGGCGCATAATTGCAGTAGCCACGCCAATCCATACGGGCGCTCAAAACTGGCGCGGCCTTCTCCACGAAGATACGCAGCTTCCTGTTTCAAATACTCCGCCGCAAGGCTTTTGCGCAGCGCGTCGCGCGCCTGCGGGGCAAACGATGCATTTGGAAACGTGCGCAGCAGTCTCACGAGCAGCCAGTGTCCGTGCACTGACGAATGCCAGTCGTAACATCCGTAAAATGCGGGCGTGAGCTTGCGCGGCGGCGCCACATCGGCGTCGCTGTTCAGCACATGACTTATCTTGTTCGGGTACTGCTTCCCGACGCACGCCAGCGCCAATTTTGCGAACCGTTCTGCTGCCTTTTCGTCGAAGGCCGGGCCTGTGTTCGTTGTTGCCGCTGCGACCGATGGCATCAGCAGCAGGATTGCGAGAAAACGTTTCATGCCGGTGCGCGATCGTAATCGCAGTTGCCTGACCGCGCGAGCGCGCGGAAAATCCGAACCATGCAAGTTCGTTTCCGTTCGCTGGTAAAATCAACATGTGCTGAGGCGGCACTCGGCGTAATTGTGGCAATGACGCACATCGCAGCTATCTCTGTCATCGCCCAAACGTCACCGGGGCAAAATCCTAATATGGCAGATAACCCATTGCTCACCGAAAGCTCGCTGCCGTATCACATCCCGCCGTTCGATAAGATCAAGGACGAACACTTCGAGCCGGCCATCGAGGCAGGCATGCGCGAGGAACTCAAGGAAGTTGAATCGGTGGCGAACAATTCTGAAAAGCCAACATTCGACAACACCATTGTCGCGCTGGAACGCACCGGCCGTTTGCTCGATCGCGCCGAGCGCACCTTTTCGAACCTTAACGCCTGCAACACCAATCCGACGTTGCAGAAGATCGAGACCGACATCGCGCCGCAGCTTTCCGCTCATCGCGACGCAATTCATCTCAACGGCAAATTGTTCGCGCGTATCCAGGAGCTTTACGACCATCGCGACAAGTTCGCCGCAGCGAATCCGTCCGGTGGCGGGCTGGGACTCGATCCGGAATCGGCTTATCTGCTCGAGCGCTATTACAAGGATTTCGTGCGTGCCGGCGCGAAGCTCTCCGATACCGACAAGGAAAAGCTCAAGAAAATCAACACCGAGCTCGCGACTTTGCAGACTCAATTCGAACAAAATGTTTTAAAGGAAAAGAACGCATCCTCGGTGGTCGTCGATCGCAAGGAAGATCTGCGCGGTCTTTCCGATAACCAGATGGCAAGTGTTATCGCCGCGGCGAAAGCGGAGCACAAGGAAGGCAAGTTCGTCATTCAATTGCAGAACACCACCGGACAGCCCTTGCCTGGCTCGTTAGAAAACCGGCAACTGCGTGAGCGAATCATGCAAACCTCTCTCGCGCGCAACAGCCACGGTGGCGAGTTCGACACGCGCAACATCGTCACGCGAACAGCGCAATTGCGAGTGGAAAAAGCGATGTTGCTCGGCTACGCGAATTGGGCCGCGTATCAGCTCGAAGACCAAACTGCCCACGATGTTCCTACCGTGAACAAACTCCTGAGCGATCTCGCGCCGCCCGCGGTGGCAAACGCAAAACGCGAAGCGGCCGACATGCAGAAGATTGTCGACCAGGAAAAAGGCGGCTTCCAGATCGCGTCATGGGATTGGCCCTTTTATTCGGAGAAAGTTCGCAAGGCGCGTTACGCTTTCGACGAATCGGAGCTGCGCCCTTACTACGAGCTGAATCATGTCATTCTCGACGGTGTATTCTTCGCCGCCGGAAAGCTTTACGGTCTCACCTTCAAGGAGCGTCATGACATTCCCGTTTATCAGCCGGACGTGCGCGTATTCGAAGTTTACGATCGCGACGGCCAACCGCTGGCGTTGTTCCTCGGCGACTATTACGCGCGCCCATCGAAACGCGGCGGCGCATGGATGAACGCGTACGTGCAGCAAAGCGATCTATTCGGGACCAAGCCGGTCGTTGCCAATCATCTCAATATTCCGAAGCCGGCGCCCGGCGAACCAACGTTGCTGACGCACGATGAGGTGCGCACTGCTTTCCATGAGTTCGGCCACGCGCTGCACGGAATGTTTTCGAAGGTAAAATATCCGCGCTTCAGTGGAACAAGCGTGCCGCGTGACTTTGTCGAGTACCCTTCGCAGGTGAACGAAATGTGGGCGACCTGGCCGGAAGTGCTCAAGAATTATGCGAAACATTACAAGACGGGCGAACCCATTCCGCAGGCGTTGCTCGACAAGGTGATCGCTGCGGAAAAATTCAATCAGGGCTACAAAACAACCGAATACCTGTCGGCGTCACTTCTCGATCAAGCGTGGCATCAACTGAATCCATCTGATGTTCCGCAAGACGCAGTCGCCTTTGAAGCGGAAGCGTTGCACAAGGCCGGTGTCGATTTTCCGCCGGTGCCTCCGCGTTACCGCAGCTTTTATTTTTCACACGCGTTCGCTGGCGGTTACTCGGCCGGTTATTACTCCTATATCTGGAGCGAAGTACTCGACGCAGACACGGTCGAGTGGTTCAAAGAACACGGCGGATTGAAACGCGAGAACGGCGACCGCTTTCGCGCCATGTTACTGTCACGCGGCGGATCGGCTGACGCCCTCGGGTTGTTTAAGAATTTTGTGGGACGCGATCCTTATGTCGAGCCGTTGCTAAAGCGGCGCGGGCTAAATCGCGCGCAGAGCGAGAATGGAGCAAGCCGTCGGACAGAATTGGGAGGCTACAGCAGAGCGGGATCCGGTAGCACACCAAAATGAAAACCATTCTCGTCTTCGTAGCCCTCGGGGGCTCGAAGCAGCAGCATGACTAAGCCGAAGAAACTGACGTTGAACACAATCCCAAAATTCGCCACCACATTGTATTCAATAGACGCAACGCTTACGCAAGAACTTTCCGCGTGACAGACGCAAATTCGAGTCGTGCACTTGGGGAGGCGCCGCTTTTTGGGATCAACAGGCGACGATCCTGACGTGCAAAATCAGGAGAAACCGCAGCAGCGACAACCAACCTTACGGTTTTGCCTCGTACAAATTGTTGAAAGGATTTTCCAACGGAACGCGCCGGACATTGCTGAATCCGGCCTTCTCGCAGAGCTCGCGAACTTTCGCTTCATGAAAACCGAGCGTGCCGAGTCCTGCGCCATGGTTCGCGAGCGACGTGGTCATGCAGTAGAACACGCTTACGCCGTGAAACATCGCGCCGAGCGGATTCGCGTTCTCCTCGAGTTTCTCTGAGCAGTTGATGTCGAGACAAACATAAACGCCCCCCGGCCGAAGTGCGCGACGAATCGATTGCAACAACTGAAGTGGATCGACGGCATCATGCACCACGTCGAACGTCGTGATCACATCAAACTGCGCCGACAACCCTTTCGAGACATCGCGTTCCTCGAAACGCACTTGGTCTGATACGCCCGCTTCGCGCGCATTCGCAGTCGCGCGCGCAACAGTCGGACCAAAGTTATCGTAGCCGACGTACCGCGACCGCGGAAAGGCTTGCGCCAGCTTGATAAGCGCATGCCCGCGTCCGCATCCCACGTCAGCCACGTCGCAACCACGTTCGAGATGCGCTTTCACGTCGGGCATGGCGGGAATCCATTGTTGCAACAGCAAATTCTCAAACCATGTGCAGGTAAACCGTTCCAGGCCGTCCCACATCATCTCGTTGTACTGTGATTGCGAAACCCCACCGCCACTGCGAAACGCAGTCAAAACTTGGTCGAATACTCCAGTGAACGCAGGAAGCATTTGATACATGCCGCCGACGAAAAACGGGCCGTTCTCCTGCGCGAGCACCGCCGCGTGTTCGGCAGGAAGAGTAAAACGCTTTGTTGTTCCGTTGTAGTCCAGATAACCAGCCGTCGCCATTCCGCCCAGCCACTCGCGCAGATAGCGCTCGTCCAGGTTTGTTCGCGAAGCGAGCTCAGCCGATGTCGCCGGCCCCTGCTCCGCCAAATTCTTGAATAAGCCCAATCGATCGCCAACCGCGCCGAGCAGCGTCGTCATTGTGCCGCTAATCTGCCCAACCACTTTTCCAACGAACTCCTCCTGACGAGCCGCATCGATCATTTCTGCGTTGGCCATATTCGTGAAAAATTTGAGTGGTGGGCAGCTTACGACTGACGCTGCCAGCCGCAATGAGGAAAATGCGCCGCTACGGCGTTCGGCAAATCTCGAAAAGCCGTTGTCGGTAGGACCCAGTATGACTTGAGCTAGAGACAGTCCCCCTAGGAAGCAAAAAACAGCCGTGTTAGCGGTCCGGCGACGCTAAGACTTCCAAATACTGCCGCGGCCGAAAAAATTGCGGAGAAGATCGGTTGATTATACCACGCGCAGAATACGCCATCATTAATAGCTTGTAACTTCTCTTTTTCATCCGACTCAACGCTGGGTTGCGCGAGCACGATTTTTTTCAGCCTGGCGCCTTCGAGCCACAAGATCAGCGAGGCGCCTACAAGCACGAGCGCGCCACTCGCGAATGTCAACGTCAGGCTCGGGGTCATTACCCAGTTATCGAAGATATTGAGCCGAGAAAGAATAATCAGAATAAGTACCGTGAGCGGATAGAGCAGCGTTTTGCCGATCACCATTGTCAGCGTGCCGAGAGACGTCAGCATCTGCTTTGTGTTGATTGCATCTCCACCCTCTCCTTGTGCTCCGATTGAAAATGCGAGTGAATGGCGTGCAAAAGCTTGAGCGCGCAGTAATGAAGATCGAGACAAAAGATGAGGTGAATGATGTAGAGCGCGACACCCAAAGCGAGGACAATCTTTTCGATTAATAAAGCTAATCCGCCTCGGGCCGGCACGATTGGTGGCCAGATCATGAAAAGAACGAAAGAGACGGCTAGATAACCCAGCGAGAACTTCACGATCCGCCATCTTCTCGCCTTCGCATCAAACAATGGGTCAATGAAGTCATCGAAGCGTTGCTTCATTTTGGCGGGCAGCGCATTCTTCAAATTTTCCTCCTGGGGATTGCCGTAAACAACCAACGAATAGGAGGCGAGAGAAAGAAGGACAATCGCCACGAGGAATGCGAGCAGACGAATCATTACGCTCGGCCAGATGCTGACGCCGAGAGCCAACGGTTCGCCAAAAAGCCACGGCGCATGGCTGAGCCAAAGCATGTAAAGGAGAAAGAGAAGCCCGAGTCCAGCCAGAGCAATTTCTACGCCGACGAGATTACGCGCTTCTGCCACCATTCGTCCACCTCGTTCAGGCTCGCGCGTGGAGATCGCCCACAGGATAAGGAAGCCATTGCCAAGCGCGAGCAGAAAAATATCAATGCTTAACCATGGCTTCGCCAGCTGCTGAAGAAGAAACCGTGCGGCGTTCGAAGCAGGCGGGGGGAGCTCAATACTTTTTCCGGGTGCGATCTCAAAAATGTGGACTGCCCCCGAGTTTTCACTGTCTTTTCCTCTAAGGATGTTTCGAACCTCATTTACGAGTACCGTCTGATAGCTGTCTCGCATCGGAGGAAGCTTCCAAGAGGTAGTTGGTTTATCGCCGCTTTCGTTGGCCTCGAGACCATCGGCACTGGCTACGACGAGGTTGCGCGTGAAGGGTTGCATCTCGCGCTCCAGATAAAGTGCGTCGAGATCCGTAGTGAAGAAGATTGCGGAAGATAACCTGGGACGGACCGCCTGAAGAACTAACATCTTGTCGTAGATGTCGCTGCCCAAAATTCCAACCGCGACCACGTTACCTTCCAAACCAATCGCCCTACGTCGCAAGTAGTCGAACTGAGATGTTCCAAAACTCGTCTCGGAGATTGCTCTCCCTTGGAGAAGAGAAGTGGCAACGTCCTGGGGTTTGGAACCTTCCGACACCGTTGGCGCTCTCGTTTCTTCCGACCTGCCATCGAGTGCTCGTAGGTACGAAAACACATCGAGCTTCACGTTCATGTTCTTCTCCGTTAACCGCATGTCGAGCTCGTGCTCGATCGCTCTGCTGTAGTTCGTGTCCGACTCCGTGAATACCACCACTCGTGGCATCTTCGATGTGTCGTTCAACGCCGGAATTCGTAAGGAGAGTTCGTCGACGAGATCTTTTACGAGGATGTCATCAGTAGTAATCTTTTGGAGCGACGGCGAGGTAGGCGGAGTCGTGGCCATTCCTAAATATTCCAGATCTTTCCCGAGAATGGTCGCCCGCATAAACGAGATGCTTTGCGTTGAAGGAGCTTCCCCCGGCGCTGCAACATAATTGTAAAGGTCTTCACTACTTCCGTGATGCAAAATCCGAACCTCTCCCTGGGCCGAAACCTGGTCTCGTTTGCCAATGTCGGCCTTGATCTCATTAAGCTTGTCCTCGGCGATCGGTAAATAGGTCGATTGTTTCGGTGTCCAGATGACACACACGTATTCGTATTTTCCATTACCTTGCTTGCCTGCTTTACGGAACGTTTCGAAATATCCGACGAGTTTTTGTTTATCGTCGAGCAACGAGCTTAGGACCGATTCGTGCAGGGGCAGATATCCTTCGGTCAGGATCGCAGACACGATGGCGTAGCGGATGCGGAGTCGGCGTTCTTTTGATTCGGGCAGTGGCCGCGCGTCGAGGATATTCCACAGAAAGATGTAATTTACTACCGGACCGGGTGTTGGCGTTTCCGAAGCAGGTGATTCGGCTGGCGAGGGTTCTCGCAATGGCTTCGCGGTGACTGTCTCTTCAGCAGAGTAGGATTGCTTCTTCGGGACGATCGGAAACGCCGGCATATCTTCCAACGGATCATCCCAGAGGCGCGCGAATCTTTCTTTGGTTTGCCATTTGCCTGCAACCTGATTTTTCGTTCCGGTCGGTCGCCAGCTATGCAGCTCTCCCTGTTGCTTGAGCAAACCGACGATGACGATCAGAACGCCGATCAGCTGGGAACCGAAGACGACCAGTCTATTTCCATCTGGGACTATCGGGGGACCACTCATGCCTTCGGAGCGATTACAAACGTATTTTATGGGACCCGACTAATTGCTCCGAAGACCCTTGTAGCGCGAGCGTGTACCGATGGGCAAGCTCAATCCGGCGACGTTCTGCGGAGCCCAACCGGACAACGATTGAACCTCGGCCGGCTCGTTTTGAATTCGACGTAAATATTCAGCGCTGGGCGTTCCCTTTTTTTCTATCCTCCGCTCGCTGTTTGCTGTTGTTTCCCGTCTGTCCTTTGGCCTCTGAGTCAATTGCCGGTGGAATGCTGCTCCAATTCTGTTATTTTTATAATTCCGTGAATGAACCTGCTGTTGTGACCAAAGGCGCTGGCGCTACTGCCACTCCGGCTGCTAGTGCCAGCCCGGCCTCGGACCGTGCCGATTTGCGTCCTGAAAATATTCAGGACGCCGTAATCCGTCTCGCCGGCAATTCGCAGGACGGAATCCAAACTGCCGGCGCCTTTCTGGCGCGACTGGCTGGGCGCAGCGACCACGATGTCATGACGTACATGACTATCCCGGCCACGATCTCGGGCGGGCCGTCGATCTTCCAGGTGCGCATCGGTTCCGGCGAAGTGCTATCAGCCGGCGATGAAGCCGATTTCCTCGTCGCGTTTTACCAGCACAGTTACCAGGACCACCTCGATTTCCTGCGTGAAGGCGGCGTGTTGCTTTACGATTCCGATAACGTCGAACCGAACCTCGACGACAAGCGTTTCGTTTATGTCGGAGTTCCCATCACAGGCCTTACTGTCGAAGCGCTCGGCGGCACGGCCAAGGACAAGGGCAAGAACATTTTCGTGCTCGGTCTGATCGCGAAAATTTTTAATCTCGACGCCGATAAGTTGAAAAGACTGATCAGCGAAAAATTCGCAGGCAAGGACCAGAGCATCGTAAACACCGCGTTAATGGCCTTCCAGGCTGGTTACGGTTACCCGGTCGGAAACGTCCTGACGAAGCATTATCGATTTGAGCACTTCCCGAAAACGAGCGGTCGCGCGCAGATCACGATGGACGGCAATCAGGCCCTCGCCTACGGATTGATCGCCGCCGGTGTGCGCTACGGCGCCGGTTATCCGATCACGCCGTGGTCGTCCATCATGGAAACGCTCCGGCGCGAGTTGCCAAAATACGGCGGAATCTTTGTGCAGGCCGAGGACGAGCTTGGCGCGGTGTCGCTTGCTCTCGGATTTTCGTATTCAGGGTATCTCGCGGTCACCGGCAGCGCCGGACCGGGCATCTCGCTTAAGGCCGAAGCGATCGGTTGGGCGTCAATGGCGGAGATCCCGCTCATCGTTTGTAACATTCAACGTGGCGG
>Ga0193729_1001006_pt1 | contig 14573 bp, 13 predicted proteins | sample U1c2metaG_FD_143036 | JGI IMG/M metagenome (GOLD analysis project Ga0193729, IMG submission 143036) | Soil microbial communities from a riparian zone of the East river system, Colorado, United States - U1c2 | ecosystem: Environmental > Terrestrial > Soil > Riparian zone | place: USA: East River... | reverse complement strand
AACGAACGCGCCTTCCCCTCAACCGACCGCGGTTTCACCTCCACCAGGGGCCGGAACCGATAAGCAAAGGCAGGAATATGGGAAAATAGGCGAGCGCCCGCTTGTGGTCTTTGATCAGGCGAAATCGACAACGCCTTTCGAGCGCTGGATCGAAGGGCGAGCCAAGGAAAAGATGGGTGAGCATGGAACGAAGATGGGCCTGTTTATTGCCACGCTATTCAGCAACCTGCCTTACATGATGCTTTGCTGCATTCCGCTGTTCGCCTTCGTCCTGAAAATTCTCTATGTCCGGCGGCACATTTTTTACATCGACCACCTGATCTATGCGCTTCACATCCACACATTCGCTTACACCGGCATCATGCTGATCGTGCTCGCGACGATCGGGCTCAATCGCGCGGTCCCAGGTCCGATTGCGGGCTGGACAATCGCGCTTCTTTGGATCGCGTTCGTGATGCAAATTTTCTTGTCAATTCGGCGTGTTTACCGGCAAGGTTGGTTCATCAGTACGCTGAAATTTTTCACGGGGGGCGTTGTTTATCTGGTGGTGTTATTAGTCGCATTGGCAGCAACCTTTTTCATCACTCTCGTGGTTCCATCGTGGTTCCATGAATAAAAAAATCCTATGCTCCATATTGGTTTTCCTGTCCGGAGCGGCCTCAAGTTTTGCTTCCCCGCAGATGATTGCGTTTGAACGCTACCAGGCTGCGTGGATCGCAAATCTCGACGGCACCGGCGAGAAAAAGATCGCCGATGGAATTTTCCCAGCGATCTCGCCTGATGGAACTCGCGTCGCGTTTAACACTGTCGAAAAAACGAGCGACACGAGTTACGTGCGTCACATCGCCGTTGTCGACGTTGCCACAGGAAAGTTGAACGTCTTCAAAGACGTGCCTAGCGACAATTCCTATTACCCGACCTGGACGGCTGACGGAAAACAAATCCTTTTCACCACACGACCGCACGAGGTCTGGGATCTCGTCGCTATCAATTCCGATGGCACGAATTTCCACGTGCTCAAACCCGGCGTGCAAAATGAAGTGACACGTTACTCCCCGATTTGGGCACGCGACGGCCAATCGGTTTTTTGCGAGGACATGGCGAACGTTTATCAGTTCGGGCTGGACGGCGCGGTGCGCGCGCAATGGAAGATCGGCAAGATCGTGCCGAAAGGCGACATGAGCGGCGACGGACGTATCGATGTCTCGCCGGACGGTAAGCGATTGCTCTTGAGCATCGACATGGGTGAAGAATCTGGCCGCAAAGATTGGGACGGCCCTTTGCCGGCGTTGTGGTCGTTCGATCTCCAATCGCAAAAGGCGACGCGGCTCACGCCGAAGAAACTTTTCGGTTGGGATGGCGTTTGGATCGACAACAACAACATTCTTTTTCTCAGCAAAGCGGCCGGCGAAAAGGATGACTCGATTTATCGAATGTCCGTTGACGGGAAAAATTTGAAACGCCTGATCAAGAATGGGCGCTTCCCATCCGTCAGCGCTCCGCAGGCATGAAACAACTCACCATTGCGACCCTTCTCTGCGTCGCTTTTTCCGGACTGAGCAATGCGGTGGAACGGAAAATTGCGTATCAGCACGACGAGAACATCTTCGTTGCCGATATCGATGGTAAGCACCCGAAGAAAATTGCAGCTGGCGCGCTGCCGGAAATTTCTCCAGATGGAACGCGCATAGCGTTTAACATCGAGGGAGACGCGAAGACGCGTCCCGGTCCGGAGCGCCACATCGCGATCGCCGACGTCGCCAGCGGCAAAGTCACAATTCTAAAGGAGATCCCTAGCGACAATTGTTTCGGACCCGTCTGGTCGCCAGATGGGACAAACCTCGCATTCTCGATCATGGCAGAGAAAGAATGGCATCTCGGTCTGGTAAATGCCGACGGTTCCAGTTTCCGGTTTGTTAGGAATGCAGAGCTAAAGAGCGAAGCGTTCGGCGCGCCAGAATGGGCGCGCGACGGCAAATCGATTTTTTGTCACGATCTCGACAACCTTTATCACATCGATTTGGAGGGAAACGTTCTGAAGAAGTGGGAGCTGTCGAAAATTTTGACCGATGCCAGCATGAACAGCAACGATCGGTTGAGCGTTTTGCCGGATGGCGAGGCGCTGCTGATGGACGTCGATTGCGGCGCCGAGCACGAGCGCAAGAATTGGGACGGTCCACAACCGGCGGTCTACAAATTCGATCTCGCGGGCGAAAAAGCAGTCCGTGTTACCGGCGAGAATGATTTCGTTTGGGAGCCGTTTTGGCTGAGCAAAGATCAATTCCTTTGCATCATGCAAAAGGAAAACGAAAACGAGCCATCGATTTATCGAATGTCGCTGGACGGAAAGAACTTGAAGTTGCTCGTGAAACACGCGCGAACCCCGAGCGCCAGCGCGCCGTAGAATTCCTGTAGCCACCGGCCTGTGGCCGGTCCGGACCGATAGTCGCAGATTACGGAGATGGCCGGCAGGGCCGTGGCTACAATAGTTTAGCTCAGAAGCTCACGCGCTTTCGCAAGCGCTTCCGCGACCTTGCTCGGGTCCTTGCCGGCGCCTTGCGCGCTTTCCGGACGCCCGCCGCCTTTTCCGCCCACGATTGGCGCGATCTGCTGGATGAGTTTGTTCGCCTGAAATTTCGCGGTGAGTTCTTTCGGAACAGCAGCGATCAGTGCAACGCTTCCGTCTCTTGCACTCACGAGAAAAATTGGGCCATTGAATTTTGGCTTAAGTGCGTCCGCGACAGCCTGTAGCAACTTCGCATCGGCATTTGCCACTTCGGCGACGCAGAAATTTTTTCCTGAATACGACGCTATCAGCTGATTCGCGATCTGAGCAGCCTGGCTTCTCAGTTCCGCCTCGCTTGTTTTAGCCGTTTTCTTCTCCCAGTCGCGAACATCGGCAGCTATTTTTTCCAAATACACCGCGCGCGCGTCGATCTGCTTCAAGATTTCAGCGGTCTCACGGTTGGTTTCAAAAGCAGGGAAACCGGGAATGTCAGGTTTCTTGCGCGCGAGTGCTTCAAACTTCTCTTGTTGGCGCGCAGCTTCTTCCCTCGCCCAGATGCCTGCTGCGTCACCGGCAACGGCCTCAATCCGCCTCGTTCCGGCCGCGATCGCTTCTTCTCTCACGATCCGAAATGGACCAATCTCGCCTGTCGCTCTCACGTGCGTTCCACCGCAAAGTTCCATCGAATAACCGTTAAGTGCGTGCGGTGCGCCGCCGATCTGCAAGACACGCACCGTGTCACCGTATTTCTCTCCGAAGAACTGGATGATGTCTTTTCGTTGTTGCGCGTCTTGAAACGGAATTTCCGTCCACGAAACCGACGCATCTTCGGCGATTTTTTCGTTCACCAATTTTTCGACATCGCGCTTTTGTTCCGCCGTGAGCGGCGCGCTTGAAAAATCGAACGTCAATTTGTCCGGCCCGACGTAGCTGCCTTTTTGCGAAGCATCACGCGAGACCACTTCATGCAGAGCCCAGTGTAACAGATGCGTCACGGTGTGATGTCCTTGAATCAATTTGCGCCGATCAGCATCGACCGAGATGCGCACCGCCTCGCCCGGTTCGGGCGCACGACCTTTCACAAGAGCGGCACGATGAACAAAAACATCGCCGCGCTTTTGGGTATCGATCACGCGCAGCTGACCAACTTCGGTCCAATCATGCCCCGGAACGTGTAACAATCCGCGATCGCCGACCTGACCGCCCATCTCGGCGTACAAAGGCGTGCGATCGACAATGATATTTAGTTCGTCCGATTGTTTGCCAGGGAGAACGGTTTCAACGACTGCTTCCGCCTCGAGAAAGTCGTAGCCCAGAAATTTTGTCGGTGCTGCTGTCAGCTCTCCTTGTTCGACGCTGATTTCCTCCTTTTTCTGTGCTTTCCTCGCGCGCTCGCGCTGTTGTTCCATCAGTTTTTCAAAACCCGCTACGTCGACAGTAAGCCCGCGCTCACGCGCCATGAGTTCGGTGAGATCAAGCGGAAAGCCGTACGTATCGTAAAGTTTGAAAGCGAACTCGCCCGAGATTACGCGTGTAATGGGGAGCGCGGGCGCCTCGCCCGCAGTGTCACGCGCCTCGCGGGACACCGGCGCAGGCTGCGGCGTCCATAGCCATTGATAATCTTCATCCGAGGCCGCAACTGCCGCGTCCCAAGGATTTCGACAGATATAATGAAACTTCTCTTCCAAATCGTGCTCCGAACGAATGAGGCGATCGAAGGATTCATTTTCCCAAACACGTTGGCCTTTCACGCCTGCCGCTTTGTTGATTCGATGCGATGAAACGCTTTTCAGTGTCTGCAGAATGTCGCTTAGTGCGTAGAATACAGGCTTGCCTTCAGCGTCATCAGTCTGAATTCGTGGCTCGAGCAATAGGTGAACATGGTCCGGCATGACGCAGGCGGCATACAGCTCGTATTTTCTGCTTGCGTTATGCAAAATGGTTTCAAGCGTGATGTCGCGCTCTGCGTGAGAAAGTTTCCGGTGTTCTCGCGTCGTGAAGGTGACCATGTACTTGGCCCACGGACGCTCAAAATGCGGAAGCCGACGCTTGTAGTACGCTGCCCCGTGAGCTTTCGTTACTGCAGATGTGTCCCGCGAGGCGCGTGAGACAGCGGGCGAGGCGCCCGCGCGCCCCAAAATGCGCGCGACTTCGCGCTCGAAGAGTTCGATGCCTCTGTCGAGCGTTTTGTTAAAGGCTTCTTCTTCGCGGCGAATTGTTTCTTTGATCTTCGACTGTTGCGCGCGGACTTCGGGGAACACGTCGCCCATCGTCCTTGCCACTACATCGACAAGCTTGAAGAAGAATGGTTCGTGAAAACCCAAGGCGCGGCCGTAACGCACCGCGCGACGCAAAATGCGGCGCAGAACGTAACCGCGGCCTTCATTGGACGGGATTATTCCGTCAGCGATAGCAAATGAGAGCGCCCGAATGTGATCAGCAATCACGCGGAACGCGATGTCGATTTTTTCCTGCTCGTTCTGATTTTGTAGGGCGGCTGTGTCAGCCGCCGGCGTCTCGCAGAGACGCCCTACAATTGGAAGAGTCGAGCTATATTTTTTTTTGCTCAGTTTTTCGAGTTCGTCGAAGATCGGGCGAAAAATGTCCGTCTCGTAGTTTGAAATGGTTCCCGAAAAGTCCGTGAAATTCTTTGTGCCTTGAATGATGGCGGTCACGCGCTCGAAGCCCATTCCGGTATCGACGTGACGTTGTGGCAGCGGCGTGAACATTCCGTCTGGGTTTGCGTTGAATTGGATGAAAACGAGGTTCCAAATCTCGATGCAACGCGGGTCTTCCTTGTTGACGAGCGCACCGCGGGTGTCGCCGTCCTGGGTCAGATCGACATGCACTTCTGAGCACGGTCCGCACGGACCGGTATCGCCCATCATCCAGAAATTGTCGGCCTTGCCACTGTTGAGAACGTGAATCTTTGGATCGAGATCGGCTTCGCGAAACAAATGCGTCCAGTGCTCGTAGGCTTCCTGGTCGAATTCGCTTGGTTCGCCCGGACCGGGTTTGTAAACGGTAGCGTAAAGTCGTCGCGCTGGAAATTTCCACCGCTCGACCAGTAATTCCCATGCCCACTCAATCGCTTCTTTCTTGAAGTAATCACCGAAACTCCAGTTGCCCAGCATCTCGAAAAACGTGTGGTGATAGGTGTCGAGCCCGACGTCCTCGAGATCGTTATGTTTGCCGCCGGCGCGAATGCACTTCTGAGTGTCGGCGACACGCGGGGGGTTCCACGGCGGCTTTTGTTGTCCGAGAAAAATCGGCACGAACTGGTTCATGCCGGCATTAGTGAAAAGCAGATTCGGCGCGTCGGGCAGCAATGACGACGAAGGCACAATGGTGTGCTGTTTCTCGCGAAAGAAATCGAGAAATGATTGCCGGATCTGAGCCGAGGTCATCATTTTTTAACCACGAATGAACACGAATAAACACCAATTAGGCAAAGCGGAAAACCCCAGCACGTCTGAAGTTGAATTCATTCCGTGCCGCGTTGGCTGGTTAATTCCGAACAAATGCGTTCGCGCAACTGCGGCCTGGACTGCGCGAGAATTAGGACTTGGCCGGGACTGGCCCCTAGTTTTTCTCTTCGTCCAGCTTCGCTTTGACCGCGGTCTCAATTTCTTCGTAAAGTGTCTTGTCGTTCTTCAGAACTTCTTTAGCGGCGTCGCGGCCCTGGGCAAGTTGCGTGCCTTTGTAGTTCAACCACGAGCCCCGCTTTTCGATGATCTGTTTTTCCAAGGCAACATCGAGAAGGGCGCCCGTCGAGGAGATTCCCTCGTTGTACATGATGTCGAATTCGGCCTCAGTAAACGGCGGCGCGACCTTGTTCTTCACGATCTTAACACGGGTGCGATTCCCTGTGACAACGCCATCCGTCTGCTTGATCGCACCGATGCGCCGAATATCGACGCGCACACTGGCATAAAATTTCAAGGCCTTTCCGCCGGGAGTCGTCTCCGGATTTCCAAACATCACGCCAATCTTTTCGCGGATTTGATTTGTGAAAATGCAGCAGGTCCGCGCCTTTGAGATTAGCGACGTGAGTTTGCGCAATGCCGCGCTCATGAGTCGCGCTTGCGCGCCGACCGTGGCATCGCCGATCTCGCCTTCAAGCTCCGCTCTGGTGACCAGCGCCGCTACTGAATCGATAACGATCACGTCAAGAGCGTTGGAGCGCACCAGCGTCTCGCAAATCCGCAGCGCTTCCTCGCCGGAGCTTGGCTGAGAAACGAGCAGATCGTCGAGGTTAACACCAAGTCTTTTCGCATACGCGGGATCGAGCGCATGCTCGACGTCAATGAAGGCCGCGAGGCCGCCGCGCTTTTGCGCCTGCGCGATCACCGTGAGGGTAAGCGTCGTTTTTCCAGACGATTCAGGGCCGAAGACTTCTACCACCCGGCCCCTCGGAAATCCGCCAACGCCGAGCGCGCGATCGATCAAAATGTTGCCGGTGGGAATGACATCGATATCGACAATTTTCTCGTCGCCAAGGCGCATGATCGCGCCTTCACCGTAATCTTTGGCAATCTGTTGAATCGCCAGATCGAGGTTCTTATTTCGTGCCGCCGTTAATTTATCAGCGGCTGTTTTGTCTTCGGTCTTTGTCGCCATATCCGGAAGCACTCTAAGTACGACGCAGGCGACGATTCGCCAAGCAGAAAAGCAGGCAGATTCGACTGAAGAAAAGAAAAGGCCGCGAACTCTCACGTTCGCGGCCCAAACCTGGCGAAGCTGACCGTTAAGAAACAGTGATCTTGCGCGGCTTGACGTACTCGGCTTTGGGCAGAGTCAACGTCACAAGGCCCAGCTCGATTTTGGCGCTGATTTTGTCGGCGCCTATCGATGGGTCCAGCTCGAATGTGCGCCGGAAATTTTCAGGGCGCGATTCGTGATGAATCAGCGTTCCCTCTATTTTTGGAAGCGAACGCCGCCCGATAATCGTGAGCTCGTTGTTTTCGATTGAAATGTCGAGCCCGTCCTTGTTCACACCGGGCATCTCAACTTCCAGTGTGTAGCCGTCGGAGCCTTCGATTACGCTCGAGGGCGGCACAATAAACTGTTCGGTCTGCGCGCGATCAGCATCGCGATTTTCACGTGTCAATGTATTCATGGTGAAATTCCTTTCAGTTTGATTTGATTAGCTGACCTGAATTTGCTTCGGCTTCACTTCTTCAGCCTTCGGCAACGTCACAATCAGAATTCCATCGCGGTAAGTGGCGCTGACTTTGCTGGCGTCCACGCGGGTGGGCAACGCGATGCTGCGGCGGAATACTCCGACGTAGCGCTCGGTCCGCTCGACCTTCTCACCGTCAGTGCTTTCGCGTTTTCGCTCGCCGCTAATCGTCAATGTCCCGTCGTGCAAAGAGATTTCGATGTCTTCCCTGCGCATACCGGGCAATTCAACCATAGCGACAATGTTGTCAGTGCTCTGGTGAAGGTCGAGGGCAGGCGACCAGCCAGTGAAGAGCTGCCCCGCGCGTAGGAAACTCGACCACAATGGCAACTCGAAAAACGAGTTGAGCTCATCCCGCAGTGTGTTCCAGCGGTCCGACGCCGACCACGACGTAAGTTCTGGAGCTTGATAGCGAATTAAACTCATAATTTTTAAAGTTTCCTTTCTTGGATGAATGATTTTTTGTTCAGCGATTGTGGTAGCTCGGACTGTGCCAAGGTTAAATTCGGACAATGCATCACCGTAAGATCAATGACAGGAAGGCCTTAACAAAGGTCACCAGCCATGTCCTTAACACATGTGGTGGTCTAATCTGACACACACCTGAAGGCAATAGCTGGAACCTCGCGACAAAATTGCACTGCCGCATCGGATTTTCGTACGCGTGCTGTGCCTGCTAGCGCCTTGACAGTTCAACGATCAAGCGGTTACCAGTCGCGTCGTGAATCCTCGAAGTGAAGGCCGCCGGGAACTCGACTCGGTTGTGATTAACATCGAGCTTACTCTTGTCAGCATAATCCAGGGCGTTGCACTTTTTTTCCTCACGGACAATGCCCGTGTGCTCATATCCCTCTGGCACTGGGAAGCCTTTCTGTATGTCGTCGCGGCCTTATGCGTGATCTTCATTTTTTGGTCGCGTTCCGTCATTCACACCCTCACTCTAATTGGATGGCCACTGGAGTTCGGCCACAACTTTTTCTACATCGGTTGCGCCCTGGGCGAAGCGATTCTTTTTAGCCGCCTTGATAATCCTCTCGCGTGGTTTCAATTAAGCGCCGCTTACGCATGCATTGTTTGGCTGCTCTTTGTTTACGACATGCGGCTGATTCACGCGCGCCTCGCCGAATCACGTGCCGATTCCCAGCGCGCCCTTTACTCCCGCGCGATGTCCGATCAGTTGCTTAATATTCGTTTGCTTGTTCCTCTACTGATTGCGCTCAATGTCGTCTCCGCGTTCGCCATTTGGCGCTGGCCTGATTTGTTCATTGCACGTGCCGGTCACACCTGGCTGATTAGCACGCAACTTTTCTCCTTCATCGGTTACCTCTTTTATACCAGCCGCTACTTCAGCGCGATTGCGCCGCTTGTTTTGCGAAGTCGGCAGACAAATTAGCCGGCGCGGATTTTCATGGAGCGATGCGCAGTTCTTCGCCGCGACTTTTCGTGGGTTGTCGCTGTTTCTATCTTTGCTGCTGTCCGCGTGCTCGTCTTTTCCGCAGGGTTTCCGTTTTTCAACAACGTAGATGAACGGCGCCATTTCGATCTGGTGATGAAGTATGCCTATGGGCACGTGCCGCGCGGTGCTGAACTCATCTCGCTGGCGACGCTTCCGTACCTCTCACGGTATGCATCGCCGGAATTTCTGTCGGCACCTGAAGACTTTGAAGGCGGCTACTTTGGGCCAATGTGGAAGCATCCGGCCGAAGAAGCCGCGCCGACGATCGCCAGGATCGAAGAAATATGGAGTCGCACGCCCAATCAGGAATCCTCGCAACCGCCGCTTTATTACGTCGCCGCGGCCGCCTGGTTTCACATCGGCCAATGGATCGGCATCAAAGGCGGTTATGCGCTCTATTGGGTTCGCTTTCTTAACGTCGCATTCGTGGCCGCGCTGGTGTGGCTGGCCTACGCGGCAGCGCGAATTATTTTTCCGGATCAAGTTGCGTTGCGACTCGGCATTCCACTCCTCGTCGCCTCGATACCTCAAGACGCGTTTTACGGAATCGACAACGACGTCCTCTCGCCAATTTGCTTCGGGGTTACCTTCATTTGTCTGGTCGACTGGGTTCGCAAGGATCAACCCAGTATCGCCCTCGGGATTGCAACCGGCTTGTCAATCACCGCGACCTATCTGACGAAATTGAGTAACGTGCCGCTGCTTTTTGTCGCGGTCGCCGTAATTGCATGGTCGTGCCTCGCACACGCTCGATCCAGAAGCCTGCCCGGCGCATTACCTGCGCTCGGCGCGCTCGGCGCGTGTGCTGCAATTCCCATAATCGCATGGATGCTCTGGCTAAAATTTCACTTCGGCGATTTCACCGGTGCAGCATCAAAAGCGCAATTGCTCGGGTGGACAGCGAAACCATTCTCGGACTGGTGGTCGCATCCAATTTTTACGCTCTCGGGAAGCTGGACGTTTCTGTCGGAATTAATTGCCAGTTTTTGGCGCGGCGAATTCATGTGGCACGCGCAGCCTATCGGCTCAAAAGGAATGGATTTATTTTACGTGTTCTCCTCGTTTGGGCTGATTTCGCTCGCGGCGATTTCACTATTGCGCGAGCGGCCCAAGAATGTCGGCCAAGTCCAGCGTCGCGCCCTTTGGATGTCTGCAGCGTGTTTCATTGTTGCAATCGTTTTTCTCGCTTTTCTCTCGCTTCAATTTGATTTCGGCCGTTGTATCAATCCCTCGCGGGAGCGGCCCTACTTTTTCCAAGGCCGCCTGCTTAGCGGTGCCATGATTCCATTCGCGACCCTGTATGTTTACGGCTTGCATCGCCTGCTGCGTCGCGTGCCTGCTCTTGTGCTCGCAGGCGTAACTGCAATCGCAATTACAATCACCGTCTCGGAAGTTGTGGCGAACCGCCTCGCCTTCGCCAGCGCATACAACTGGTTCCACATGTGAGAGCCTGCGTGCACAGGAACGGCCGCCAGTAGTCGATCCGCTCGGCTTTAGCAGCTATCCCTCGCGATGAATTTTGCAGTTGAGATAGAGCACAACGAACGCGATTCCGAGCAATGGTTGGAGAATTCTCTGCAGAAGATTGAGCGCAAAAGCAGAAATATCGAAGCCCCGAGCCTGCTGGGCTTCAGTCAGTTGTTGTAGGAGCTTTTGGGGATCCTGTGTGGTCACGAACTGACTGAAATAGTGGTGCAGGGTCGTCCATTCGGAAGCGAGCGTGGCTACCAGCACAAAGGCGAACCACAGCGAGGCAATGAAGGCGCCGCGCCACAACGGGCGTTCAAACCACGGAAGATCGCGGCCACTACGCGCGAGATTTCTACTATAACGCAGTGAATCGATGAATTCGGCGTTTTCGAGAACGGCAAACTGCTGCCAAAAGAGAACGTTCACGAAGAAACGGCTGAACATCCAAACCTGCAGAATGAGCAATGCCAGCGCGAAAAAGACCAACAACAACGAAGACGCGCCGGCAAGAGAGATGGCTGCAATCGCAAGCCCAAATACGATCAGCAGGAAGAACACGCCATAGACGAAGATGCAGAGCGCTGCAACGCGCGGCCAAAATCTGACAGCTTCATTTAACACAGCGACCAATCCCAGGCGGCGTCCGCTAGCAATTTCAACAGTGAGAATTTGGATGCCCGCCACATACACGGGCCACATCGCCATTGAGAGGACGAACATTAAAAAGGCAAAGCTACCACCGGCGAGAACGCGCAAATCGCCGCCCGAAGTCTGTGCGGTTTGTATTAATGCCGTCGTTAACTGACTGCATACTGACGGCAACAACACTACGAGCGTAAGCCCAAGAAATTGAAAAAAGCCTTTGCGGTAAATCTGAAATGTCTCGGCCAAAATCTGACCAAAGCTGTATTGCTGGAGTTGTAGGGGCGCTTGTGTCAAGCGCCCGGCGATTGGCACAACCGCCGCTACATCAAACAATCCTGGAATCGCTGCTGCTGTGCTCCAAAGATCGGCACTCGTGGTTCGGGCTTCGTTTTCAGGAAGGAGCCGCCCCTCTTTCTTCCATTCAAGCAATGTATCGATATCCGCCGGGCCATACTCCTTTCCCTCTACGCGCACGATCCATTCTTCCGCCATCTCTTGATCATCAAGCATCATGCATCCAGAATCCAGCATTAGCCTCTCCAATGAAGCTGCTGCTCATCGATGGCCATTACTACGTTTACCGGTCGTTTTTCGCCATACCGAATCTCTCCAATTCTCGCGGCGAACCGACCAACGCGATTTTCGGCTTTACGAAAACGCTGCGGCTAATGCTGAAACACTTGCAACCTGACTTAGGCGCAGTGGTATGGGACGAAGGCGTGCCGCAGAAGCGGGTGGAACTGCAACCCGCGTACAAGGAGACGCGCAAAGAAATGCCCAAGCCCATGATCCCGCAGCTCGAGTTCATTCAGAAACTCACACCTTTGTTGGGCTTTAGAAACATTTCCCTTCCCGATACCGAGGCCGATGACCTGATGGGCTGTTATGCCATCGCCGCATGCGAGCGGCCTGGGATGGAAGTCGTCCTCGCAACCAACGACAAGGATCTGTATCAACTCGTAGGCCCGTGCGTGAAAGTCTATACCACAGCGAAAGCGGACCTTGCGTCACCCAAGGATGCATTCGCATTGCTCAGCGAAGATCAAGTCACTGCAAAATGGGAGGTTCCGCCCAAGCTCATTGGCGATGTTCTCGCGTTGACCGGCGATTCAGTCGACAACATTCCCGGGGCCGGCCTTGGCCGCAAGACCGCCGCGGCGTTGATTCGCGAGTTCGGCGGGTTAGAGCCATTGTTGAACAATATTGACAAGGTGAAAAGCGAGCGAACGCGGGAGAAACTCGGCAGCGGTCGCGAGCAGATATTGCAAAACAGAAAAATGGTCGATCTCGATTGTCGCCTTCAATTGCCTGTGCCGATCGACCAGCTTCGAATCGAAGCCGATTATCCTGCCCTGATCGCCGCTCTGGAAACCTGCGAGTTCAAATCGCTCCTTCAAGAGGTGCGCGACGAAGCTAATCATGCTGGTGCTCACATCCAGAACCAACTTCTTTAATCAATCCGGCGAAACATACCGGGTGTGCTTCTAAAAGGCTCCGGGTCGTTGTCGCGTAACTAGCTAATTGGCAGCAACTAACGTCAGACACGAATTTTTAGTAAAAAATTCGAACAAACTGTGCGACCCGTTGTCAAAGTTAACAGGTTAAGGCGATTCGGGTGGTAGCACGATTTCTTAGATTCGTTGTTTCTCCTTAACGTGCGCTGCCCGAATCTTTTTTTGTACTGAATGGCGCCAAAGACGACGTGGCGCGACTTGCCGAGAACGGCCCGGGGGCCAGTTTTGAGATAGGGGACCTGATAGACCCAATCGCATTTCGCGCGTATCATTCGCCATCTTCCTGCGCAGATGACGTCTGACCGTTACGATCCGATCGCCGCCGCTCTTAAAGAAGACATTGGCGACGGCGACGTCACTACTGATTTGTTCGTGTCAGAAACGCTGCACGCAACTGGACGCATCATTGTGCGTGAAAAAGCAGTCGTTGCCGGCACCGGAGCAGCTGCTGAAGTTTTTCGGCAGGTCGATCCTTCGATTGATATCGAGATTAGTCACAGTGATGCCGACGAGATTGCGGCCGGCGACGTTATCATGGAAGTGTGCGGCCTGGCGCGCTCGATCCTCAAGGCGGAACGCGTAGCGCTGAATTTTCTGCAACGTCTCTGTGGCATAGCAACCCTCACGCGCGAATTTATTAATGCTATCGAGAACCATTCGGCAAAAATACTGGATACGCGCAAAACCACTCCTGGGTTACGCGCTTTGGAAAAAGCTGCCGTAGTTGCTGGTGGTGGTGTCAATCACCGTTTCGGCCTGTACGACATGGTGCTTATAAAGGATAATCACCTTGCTACTCTCGGAGGGCTCTCCACTTTTGCGGATCGAATTCGTCGCCTCCGGCAGGAACGACCGAATATCCGCATTGAAGTAGAAGCGGACGACCTTGAACAGGTCCGCGCTTTTGTCGACGTAGAGGGCATAGATGTTATCCTTCTCGACAACATGACGCCGGCGCAAATTCGGGAAGCTCTGGCGTTGAGAAGGAACAATATCAAGTTTGAAGCAAGCGGCGGCATCACATTGAAAAACGTGAAGCGTGTGGCAGCGACGGGAGTCGATTTCATTTCCATTGGCGCGCTAACGAACGCCGCCCGCGCAATCGATATCGGACTGGAAATGACGTATGTTCCAGGCTGAGATGTCGGATCGGCTGATCGCCGATGAACTGCAAGCCCACTCCGCCTGCGCCACGATCGGCAGGCAGATCATTGTGCTCCAGCAAACCAGCTCAACAAACGACGCGATCTTGCAGGTCGCGACTACAAATTCAAACCAAGGCTTGGTTCTGTTTGCCGAACATCAAACTGCCGGGCGTGGTCAGCGTGGCAACCGGTGGGAATCGGCTGCGGGCAAAGGCCTTTGGTTTTCCATTCTTTTGCGGCCAGGAATTCAAATCGACGAGTCTGGCAGGCTGACAATTTGGGCGATCGAAGCTGTTTCGGATGTTATACGAACCGAGTTTTCTCTCGAACCCGCGATCAAGTTGCCCAATGACGTTCGGCTTTCCGGGCGCAAAGTAGCAGGCGTGCTGGTGGAGATGCGCGCGCAAGCGAACGCGCCGCACCTGGCTGTCGTGGGAATCGGAATTAACGTGAATCAGTCACTGGAAGATTTCCCACCGGAATTGCAAAGCCGCGCGATCTCGCTTGCCATGGCGCTGCATCGGCCAGTTGATCGCCGACAGCTTGCAGTCGCACTGCTTCGATACTTGGATAGGACGTATCGCGAACGCTTCACGGCCGAGGCACTACAAAGTTAGAACTGCTGCGCCAGCCATTCGCGATAAACCTGCGGCGA
>Ga0193729_1001005_pt1 | contig 14578 bp, 7 predicted proteins | sample U1c2metaG_FD_143036 | JGI IMG/M metagenome (GOLD analysis project Ga0193729, IMG submission 143036) | Soil microbial communities from a riparian zone of the East river system, Colorado, United States - U1c2 | ecosystem: Environmental > Terrestrial > Soil > Riparian zone | place: USA: East River... | reverse complement strand
ATCGCGTTTACCGCTTCGTAGCGCACGGTGTAGATCTCGCCTTTGCCGTCGCGATCGACCAGAGCGGGGTTCACTTTTGCCACTTGCTCGGCCACGAGACCGAACTGCGGACTGCCTTTGGGATCTAGCTCTTTCTTGTAGCGGAAGGTGACGGGTTTTAGCGCGAGGATCGCTTCGCTGGCTTTGTCCATGGGCTTGATCTCCGCCTTGAAACGCTCCGAGGAGGCTGCCACGCCAAGTTGACCGTTGGCGTTCACCTTAACCGCTGCGCCTGCAACTACTGCGCCACTAATGCCAGCGATAAAGGTACTGGTGTGAGTTCCCACCGAGCCGATACGGATGTGGTTGGACTCGCCGGCAACACCATCGTTGACGATAACGATATTGTTGTCGCCCGTGGTTAGGAAGCCGCCGGCGCTATTGCCCAAGGCGACGTTGTTGCTGCCGGTTGTGTTGCTATAGAGCGCATCAACCCCGTTGGCTGTGTTTCCGGAGCCGGTTGTGTTGTTAATGAGCGCATTAATACCGTTGGCCGTATTGCTGTCGCCGGTCGTACTGCTATAGAGCGCATCAGCCCCGTTGGCCGTGTTTCCGCTGCCGGTCGTGTTGCTATAGAGCGCGAGATGACCGTTGGCCGCGTTGCCCTCGCCCGTTGTGTTGCTCCAGAGCGCAAAAGCAGCGGTAGCAGTGTTGGCGTCGCCGGTGTTGTTAAAGAGCGCTTGCCAACCGGTGGCAGTGTTTTCGGAGCCGGTTGTGCTGTTACCCATCGCTGCACGACCGGTGGCGGTATTGCCTTCGCCGTCGGCGTTGAATACGAGCGCTGCACGACCGGTGGCCGTGTTGTGGTCGCCAGTTATATGGAATCGGAGCGCGTTAGTACCGGTGGCGGTGTTGTTATTGCCAGTGGTGTTGGCGTTGAGCGCGTTAGAACCAAGGGCCGTGTTGCCTGAGCCGGTTGTAAGGCTGAAGAGCGCACCATCACCCTCGGCGGTGGTTTCGTTAGGATAGCCTCCGTCCGGTGGCGGCCTAAGCGCGCGAGCCGCCGGCGCAAGCGCAAGCCCTGCCAGAGCGAAGACGAGCGGGATAAGAAATAAACCGCGCCGTAAATTTTTGCGGCGTGGCGTTATTGCTTTGAACTGAATATTTGAATTTTTCATAACTAATTTCCTTTTGTTGTGTTGACCTTCTTTGACTTCTCGTCATGAGAAGTCCTTTCTGGCCGTTCACTCATGTACTAGAGAAAATCCGGCGCGAGGTTACGCGGAAAATGCGGCAAGATCGAAGAGTAGCTTTACAAGGCGTGTTAGGGCATGGCAGATCACGCGCAAATGCTGCGCGAGCAATGCTTGTCCGTGCCAACGCCCAATCCCAACCCGACAATCATGATTCAGAAGGAGCCGAAATTGCAACCCGCACGATCTGCCATTTTCTCTGATGGTTGCGCCGACTGCCGCCCCGGATTTCCGCATCCGGCGCGGGACGGCAGTGGCGCACCTTGCAAGGAACTCGTTTAGCAATTCGCGTTCACCGCGGCAGAAGGCAGTTCGTTACCGCCTGGTCCGCGATGGATTCACCCACCGCGCGTCCGACTTCGCAAGCCGTGCGGAAATGAATGCCGCCCCAGATGCGGGAAAGCCCCACTTCGGCGGCGGCGTCGGAGAAGCTTTGATACGTCACCGTTACGCCGGGCAAGGCGGGAGAACTCAGCGTGAAGGGCGTCTGGTTACCCAAAAGCAGCGCCAGCACGCGCATGGTCGCGCCAGTGACGGTGGAATGTGTCGAGATGTATTCAGGATGATTCGGCGCGGGGATCAGCGAGGTCCACAAAGGATCAGGTTCAGTGGCCGGATTGCCATCGGTATCGGCCAGCCGAATCGCGTGGAACGGACGCCAGAAGCCGTAATGGTACTTGGCGTCGAAACCGGCAATCATTCCGTCGCACGCCGCGAAGTTGATCAATGCGAAGAACCTGGCGGTGTCGGCCAACGCGTAGCGGCGCGGCACGACCGAGCGGGCCACGGCATTCTCTTCGAGCGGACTGGAGGCAGCCCAGAGGAGTGAGAGCTGAGTTTGGGTTTCAGTGCGGATCGCACTATCGACGCGGCCTATTGCTTTCACCTCATTCACGTCGGCCGCGTACTGCGGACTGTCCAATGCAGGCGGCGGGCCTGGCCGGAATTGGGATGAATTGCTCATCGTGAAAGGCACGAGCATCGCATACTGTGGCAACGCGCCCGGGACTGTGCCATCGGGGATCGAACGCCACTGACCGGGAGCAAAGCCACCGAAGTAAGGCGGCACAACTGTGGACAAACCATCCGTTGCGCGCCAGGCGAGCACGGCTTGAGCGACCTGCTCGCCCCAAGCTCGTCCGCGCGCGATAGAGTGGCTCCCGCGCCGATCGCCTGGAATCCTCGCGAGCGATTCAGCCAGCTTTTCTTCAAGCAGGCCAGCCTGCCCCGGGAAAAGACCCAAGAGTGCCGTGAACGCGGCCTGCGCGGCGGCGGCCTCCTTTCGGGCGCCTGGCGGCGCGGCGTCAATGACGAAGTACGGTTGATAGGTGCGGGTAATGCCGTTGACCGCGTCGTAGATGGCGGCGTTCACAATCGCCAATGCGCGTATCTGAATCGGCGGGGACGGTGTGCTGGCACGAATGACGGCCTCGGCAGTTTCGTTCCAATCCGTGACCATATCGGCACGGCTGCTGGAAATGGGGACGAGCGCCGCACAGGCAATGCTGGCGACGGCGATGATGTGTTTGGTTTTCATAAACTAATTTCCTTTTATTGTTTTGGCCTTCTTTGACATCGCGTCATGAGAAGTCATTTCTGGCCGTTCACTCGTGTACTAGAGAAAATCCGGCGTCAGGTTACGCGGAAAGTTTCGAAAATCGTTGAATCGGAACCGATGTAACGATGTAACCTTTTTAACGAGTAACGTTCGTCTCTTTCGTCGGCTCGACTGAGCTTTTAGAATCTCTTCTTCAACTGAACGTACCAAAACCGACCCTTGATGGTGGCAAGAGATTCGTCATAATTGTTCTCAAAGGCCCCAGCCACAAAGGGCGGATCTTGATCGAACACATTCTGCATCCCAACTGTGATCGTGGTGCCATTGAGCCAGGCGCGCCATCCACAGGGGTTGTACTCGGCGGTAGAGGCAGGCAAAACGTTTTTCTCTTTGCTATCTATCTTCACATTCTTACCGCCATCCTTGGCAAAACCAGGCACCTCAGCCGGTCCCGGCGGCGGCAGGTTGAATGCGTAAGATGCAATCAGGTCTAGCGTAATCCACTCTCGGACTAAGCGACCGTGCCGGTGCACCAAACCGAGGTCGACTGTATCATGGTACTGGCCTGTGTAGTGCACCGTTGCCCCAGTATCGAAACCACCAAGCCATGTGTCAGCTGGACCATCCCAGAATAGGCTGAAATAGGCTCGATCCCGTGGCAGCGAACCGGCTATCGTCGACGAGGTCGACAATTGGCCCGCCAGATTAATCGACGGGCTGCCGGGAGTGACCACCAGGCCAAAGGTATTCAAGTAGGTCCCGTTGACCGTCAAGGTCAGCCTCCCCCAATCTGGGCCGCCAAAGATCGTTGAGTCGAAAATATAGATGGCTTCGTAATCGATTCCGTCGAGGCTCACGCCGGCAACATTGAATCTGGGATCGATAACGAGTGTGATTGGGCCAAGTTCGCCGGGAATTGAGGTAGGCGCACGCTGCACTAACCCGGGGAGCGCGTTCTCATTATCGATAATAAATTGCGCGCCGAGACGCGCCGGGATCGATCGAAGGGAGATATTCCAATAATCGACGCTGAGAGTAAGCCCTTTGAGCCATTTCGGGCTGTAAACTACGCCGGCGGACCATTCATAGGCGGTCTCCGGTCGCAGCAAGGGATTTCCGATTCCGAGCTCCGTGATTCCTCCCGGGGTCTGAGATGAAAATGGATCGTGAACCAGCGTTGGATCCGGAAAACGCACGCCCGCAGGGGCCAACTCGGGCAGCGTCGGCGCATGAAACGCTTCAGTGTAGCTCGCACGCAAGATCACCGCGCCCATATACTTGGGGTCAGGCGGTTGCCACCGGACGGAGACCTTCGGTTTCTGCGAGTTATATTGGGTATGAGCAGCAGGGAAAGCTTGAGTGGTAGATGTATTCTGGCTGAACCATTCCTCGCGCTCGGCAAAGTCCACCTCCAAGCTGTAGAAGCCGGGAAAGTTCCACGTCGGGCTGGTGAAGGGAATCCGCACTTCCTGGTAGGTTCCCCAAACATCACGGTTCACCTGTGTGGCTTCGAAATCTTCGCTGCCGATCGAGTTAAACGTGGTGTTAAGGGCGTCTGGATCAATCCTCCACCGCTCCCCATAATATATGCCACCGACCGCAAACGAGACCGGCCCGGCGGGAAGATTAAACAGGGCGCCGTTAATGGTGAGATAGCCTAAAGGCAACTCAAATTGACCAGACTTATGCAGGGTAACATAAACCCTGCTAATCGCGGCCTGGCTGTTACGCCCCAAGATTCCCAGAAAAGGATTAAACGCCGTAGCCGGGTTCGTATCCAGGAGAGCCTCACGCAACCCCGGTTGGCTAACAGCGTTTCGCGCTTGAACTTCTTCCTCGTCCCGGGAATATCGGAAACCCGCTTCCCAGTTCCATGTCTTAAAGTAATCGCCAAATTCGGACGGCTCACCGCGCAGTCCGACATCGAAGAGGATATCATTAAACGTGGTCGGAGAAAGATTGTTACCCGCTTCCAAGGCGCGATAGCGGACCCCGGTATATACGGGGGTTCCGGGAGAGGTCTTGCTATCGGCCGGAATAGTCGCGTTCGCTACCGTAAACGGATTAAACGGATTTTGGATTGGCACACTGATGCCAACCGGACTTAAGCGTGTGCCTGTCGCGTTGTGGAATGGATCGGGTAAAAACGGAGTCGGCGCCTGAGCCGCACGGAAATAGGAGCGGGTATATTTAAAGTCCGCAAACAGCTCCAGGTACTTGTCGCAAATGTCGCGCGTAAAGGAGCCGTACAAGCTTTGACGGTCAGCCGCCGCAATCGACGGCGTCAAAGCCGCGAAGTTGTAAAGGACGAAGTTCCCATCCAAGCCGTCCAAGGTCCCATTTAAAAAACCCTTTCCGTCGTTGAAAGCGGGATTGAAGGGACTGATATAGTATGGAGAAGTTGCGACATTCGGAGCTGAGTGCGGGGGCGGAGACTTTGCGCTGAAAAATAATCTCGGCCTCAATCGGAATCCATAATAACCTTCAATGTGCCCGGGCTCATTCGAACTGCGGTTATCAAATCCGCCCCAGGCAATGGCGTTCGCCTTACTGCTAATGTCGCGGTCGCGGCTGAAGATGTCGGCACGGTCGTAGAAATCGGCAATGATCACGATATCGGTCTTGTCATCTCCCACGCCGGCTTTGATCCAGCCCTCGTACTCGCCCGCATCATTGGACGCACCCAGGTTCGTGTTCCCGTAACTGCCCCCAATCTCAACGCCACGGAATTTGTGTACCAAAAAGATGTTGAACACACCTGCTACCGCGTCGCTGCCGTAAACAGCCGATGCGCCATCCTTCAGGATGTCGATGTGATCGATCATTGGAAAGGGAATCAGGTTGATGTCCACGTTTTCGAATAGCCCGGTCCCTGCGACGCGCTTTCCATCGACGAGGACCAAAGTCTCTTTGGACAGCAAACCGCGCAGGTTAACTACGACGCTGCCGTCACCGCCATTGGCGATGTTCTGGTTGATGGTCGCGCCCAACTCCTGCGGCAATTTGGTGAGCAGGTCTGTAGCGTTGCGAATTCCCAATTTCTCGATGTCTTGCGGACGATAGCTATCAACCGGATTCGGCCCGACTTCTTCCGCGGTCGGAATATTCGAGCCGGTCACGATAACTTCCTCAGTTATGACGCCAGCGTGGCCAGCTGTCTGTGGCGCGGACGATGGATTCTGCGCGACCGTTACGAGGACCGGACAAAGCACGCTCGCCGTGATTGCGACCCACAGACCGGTCTCAGGGGTATTCTTCATGCGAATTCCCACCGGCGGTGGTAACAGATTTTTATAGCCTCTGACAAGCTTCGTTTCGCAAAGTCCTCGGCGAGTTTTTCGAAGCGCGTGAAATTACAACTGGTTTCAAAAGTCCTGTAGCGGCGGTCTGTGACCGCTGACCGCGATCTTTCCGAGCCAAAGCACGGCGCTCATACAGCGCCGATGCGTAACCGCTGCTAGTGTGGCGGGCTCGGCGCTGCATTCGGCGGAGAGATAGGCTGGTCCTCGATGGGAAAGAGCGTTAATAATTCCGGCGGAGTCGCTCGCGAATCCTGTAACTGGCCGTCGAAATACGCTCGAACAATGAATCCGCCATATCGCCGTCCATCGGATGAAGCTGTTTGAGTCTTCGGACGCACGTAGGTCGCTGCGAGAAACTTCGGAGTTGCCACCGTCCAGTCACGTGCAGGCGTAAGCCAATCATAACCAACCTGCGCATCGGTTGGCTTCATTTTGTTATCTTTCGTCAGGTCGTAAAAGGAGACGCTGATCTTTACCGCGTGGTCATTTTCGATATGTGGCCGTGGCCTCACTCCAACCTTGAGGGTGAAGTGATCCTGGGCGTTTCGATCAGGTACCTCTGTTAAAGTTGTCTCCGTGATCGCCAAAATTGAGTCGCGGGCGACACCTATTCGCCGTAGGAGTTGAGGGAAACGCGGATCGGGGCGGAGCGGACGAAATTCGGGAAGAAACGCGATCCATTGCAGTATTCCCGAATGTTCTTGAAAGGCGCGCTCGAGCCAGTGGAAAGCTTCGTCTTTGTCGCCGAACGCGACGTAAACTGCCGCGATCGACGGAGCCGAGACGTAGCGCTTCTGACTTTCTTGCACGAGCTGATCGAGAATCTTCCGCGCCTCGCTTTGCCGGCCCATCCGCGCGTAGGTGATGGCAAGGCCGCTACTCGGAACATGCGTCGCCTCCTGGGCTTTGGTGTAGAGCGCGATCGCTTCGGCAAAGTTTCCCTTCTCTCGATACGCGGCGGCAAGATTCGAATCCAAGTAAAAGTAATTTGGATCGAGCTGCAGCGTCCGTTGGCCCTCGACAATTGCGTCGTCGATCTGGTCGTTAGCCAGATAAGCCGCAGTGGCAACGTAGCTGGTGATCGGCGATACCGGATCTAATTTCTCAGCTTCCAGCACAAGCCGGAGCCCTTCTTTTAGCTCGCCGCGGAAGAGGGGCAGCAGCGCCGAGAAAAAGTGAGCTGGCGCCGAGTTGGGATCGAGCTGCAGCGCTCGGTTCAACTCGGCCTCCTCCCCCGCCAGGTCCCAGTCGTGGACCCGTTTCGCTTCGCTCAGGTAGCAATGCGCCTCAGCATCTTTTTCGTCGAGCGCTAACGCCTTCAACGCGGCTTCTTTTGATAGCGGGTACGCTTCGAGAGGCTTTACGTAAACGTCCGCCAAAAAATACCAAACTTTCGAGATGCCAGTCCAGGCACGCGAAAATGTCGGATCTTTCTCGAGAGCGCGCAGAAAGAAATTGAGCGCCCTCCGCAAATCCTCCTCGCTGCTCTTGTTTGAGAAATAGAGGCCTTGCAAATAAAGATCGTATACCTCCGTGTTGCGTTGTTCGTGGGCGGGAAGCGAAATGGCGAGCTTTATCTTGAGGGCGTCCACAATTGCGCGCGTGATTTCATCCTGCAGCGCAAACACGCCCCGCAGTTCGCGCTCGTAAGTTTCCGACCAGAGGCGAAAACCGTTGCGCGCATTAATTAACTGCACGCTAATACGAATCCGGTTACCCTCGCGCCGCAAACTTCCCTCAAGCACATTCTCGACGTTTAGCTTTTTTCTAACCTCGCTCACGTTTACGTTCTTTCCCTTGAATGAAAACGACGAGGTGCGGGCAACGACGCGCAGCCCGTCGACTTTCGCCAATGTGTCGAGAATCTCCTCGCTCATGCCGTCGCAGAAATATTCCTGATCTTTGGCCTGGCTAAGATCGAGGAATGGCAGCACGGCGATACTGGCCGGGATCGGACGCCGAACTAATTCGCTCTTCCAAACGATCACACCTGCGCCTACTGCCAACACGACTAACGATGCTATTAGCCCCGCAGTAGTTGGATTCCGCCACAACCATTTGCGGCCATGCGTGAAAACTCCGCTCCGTTTCGCCCGAATTGGTTCGTGCTTTAGCCACCGTTCAAGATCTTCGGCCAGCACGAGAGCGGAAGAGTAACGGCGCTGCGGATCTTTCTCGAGGCATTTCAAGCAGATCGTTGCAAGGTCGCGATCTATTTTCGGATTCCAGAGGCGCGGTTGTCGCGGCTCGCTGTCCAAAACCAGCCGGATTGTTTCAAAGGTCGTCCCTCCAGCAAAAGGCGGATGGCCAGTGAGCAATTGGTAAAACACTGCGCCAAGGCCGTAAACATCTGTGGCTCTGCTGACGCGGGCGTTATTACCGACAGCTTGTTCCGGCGCCATGTAACTCGGTGTGCCCAAAACTTCCATCGTGCGCGTGACGGTGCTCTCCGTTTCCACTAGTCGGGCAAGACCAAAATCGGTAAGGTGTGGTTCACCGTTTCTATCAAGCAAAACATTTCCCGGCTTGATGTCTCGATGCAGGATCCCGTGCTCGTGCGCATAATGTACGGTGCGCGCCAGCTTTGCGATGACTTCCGCCGCTCGACGGATTGGCATCGGTTCGCGCCTAACAACTTCATCAAGTTGTCCGCCCTCCACAAGTTTCATACTAAAGTAACAGGAACTCTCGCGCTCCCCGATCTCGTAAATCGGGACGATGCACGGATGATCCAGGCTCGCCGCAGCTTCGGCTTCCAGGCGGAAGCGCTTGAGATGCGCCTGCGTGGCCCATTGCCCAAGCCCAATGACTTTTAACGCGACTGTTCGGTTGAGACTTTTCTGGCGGGCGCGATAAACAACGCCCTGAGCACCCCGACCGATTTCCTCGAGCAATTCATAGTCACCGAAGTCCATCCGCATGTCGGCTGGATGACCGGGATCATCGATCCCGGCTACAATTTCGTTGGCGAGCGAGCCGAGGCCGGTCTCTAAAACGCAGGCCGGGCACAATCCTTTCGGCGCGTCACTGAAGATTTTCTCCCCGCAGTTTTCGCAGACCCTCATCGCGCTTGTCATTTTGTTGGCGGCCTAGCCCCGCAACACCGAAACCAAATGCCGTAGCTCATCTTCGACGTCGCCGGGCTGCGCCACAGTGTGAGCGATCTCCTCGCGCAACAATAGCCGGTAGCGACGGCGAAACCGATGAAACGCCTGCTTCACCGCGTTCTCGGTCATGTCCAATTGGCCTGCGATCTCCGCCTGGAGTAGCCCGTGCCCTTCGCCGACAAGGAATTCTTTCAGCCGCTCAAACAACGCGCCGTTGCCCGCAGCCTGGTACTCACCCTCTAGCCGGGTGAGCACTTGGTCCAACACCGCCAATACCCAGCGACGCTCGTAGAGCCGGTCAGCGCTCAGGGTCTCCGCCAGTTCGAACTCGGTTGCCTCGTACGCGAGCAGTTCGTCCAAGGGAACGTGCGGCCCGCTCTCGTAGCGTCTAACCCCGCTGGCACGGCGCCGCTCACTGGCCATAAAACGTTTGATCGACACAAGCAGATAAGAACGCAAACGCCCTTTCTCGCGGCGGACGGTCTTCAGGTTTTGTCGCTCAAGCAGACGCGCGAAAAACTCCTGGATCAGATCTTGTGCGTCCTCTGATCCAAGACCTTGCCGTCTCACAAACCCGTAGAGTGGTCGCCAGTAAATGCGGCAAAGCTTCTCAAGCGCTTCTTGTGCGGCCGGCGATTCACCTTGCGCTGCCAACACAACGCTCCAGTGCGTGGTGGCAAATGCCACCGCTCCGTTTTGCGCCTTTTCGCCGATCGCATTCAGTGAACCGCCGTCCCGTCATCCTCAGCAGGCACGCTGCGATTCAAGTAAAAAGTCGTGCCAAAAGCAAGCCTGCATCTGTGCTTGAATCTTGCTGGTGCAGCACGGGACTGTGTCAGTCGCAAATTCTTTGTGTGCTTCGCGCCCTTCGTGGTTAATTGCTCCCAGTTATGCAGGAAGAACGCAAAACTTTAGAGCAGCGCGAGCAGATGACGGATATCGAACGTCTTCGTCATTCGGCGTCGCACGTACTTGCGACGGCGATCTTGAAAATCTGGCCGGAAGCGCAGTTCGCCGCCGGGCCGCCGGTCGAGAACGGTTTTTATTATGATGTCGATCTTCCGCACCGTATTTCGCCGGAGGATTTCGAAAAGATCGAGGCTGAAATGAAGAAGGAAATCAAAGAGAATCATCCATTCGAACGAATGGAAGTTTCGCGTGATGAAGCGCTCGAGCTTGGAAAGAAAGGGCGTCTTGCCGCGTTAAGCGAACGCGATCAGCCGAGCAAGTTCAAAATCGACATCATCGAAAACATTCCACCGAATGAAAAGATTTCGCTCTATCGCAATGGCGATTTCATCGATCTTTGCGCCGGCCCGCATGTCATGCGCACAGGCAACATCGGCGCGTTCAGGCTAACGAACGTGGCGAGCGCTTACTACAAAGGCGACGAAAAGAATCCGCAACTCCAGCGCGTTTACGGCACCGCGTTCAAAACGAAAAAGGAACTCGATGATTACTTCGCGATGATCGAGGAAGCGAAGAAGCGTGATCATCGCAAGCTTGGCAAAGAGCTCGAGCTCTTCGTTTTCGACGACGATGTCGGTCCCGGTCTTCCGATGTTTCTCCCGCGCGGCGCGGTCATCGCCGAAGAACTGGAGAAACTCGCCAAGGAAACCGAGTTCGCCGCCGGCTATCAACGCGTTCGCACGCCGCACATCGCGCGTGAGAGCCTGTACAAAAAGAGCGGTCACCTCCCCTACTATGCCGAATCGATGTTCCCTCCTATGCAGGTATTGGAAGAAGAGGCCACGAGAAAACGAATTGAGTTACAAGCGAGAATTGATGACCTGCAACGCCGGATAAATACAGAAATCCTCTTGCCATACGAAGAGCTCCAACAAAAAACGGACAAAGAGAACCAGTCGACGCTTCTTCAGGCAGCCGCGGCGCTAACTGATACCATCAATCTGGAGGCCAAGCTCCAGCAACTGGGCGACCGCTATTATCTCAAGGCAATGAACTGCCCGCATCACCACAAGTTGTTTGCAGCGCTGCCTCGCAGCTATCGCGATCTCCCGCTGCGGCTGGCGGAGTATGGAACGGACTATCGGTACGAGAAAAGCGGCGAGTTATTCGGGCTCATGCGGGTGCGCTCACTTCAAATGAATGATGCCCACCTTTACATGACGCCGGAACAGTTCGAAGCGGAATTCAATGCCGTGAACGAAATGTATCTGAACTATTTCAAATTATTCGGGATCGAGAAATATCTGATGCGCTTTTCGACGCACGATCCCGCAATGCTTGGCGAGAAATTTGTCGATGAACCGGAGCTTTGGAAGCAAACCGAAGAGATGACGCGGAACGTCCTAAAGAATTCTGGAATTAATTATATCGAAGTGCCGAATGAGGCGGCGTTTTATGGACCAAAGATCGACGTCCAAGCGTGGAGCGTGATCGGACGTGAGTTTTCCATCGCGACCAACCAGGTCGATTTCGCGCAACCGCGAAGATTCGATCTTCGCTACAAAGATCGCGATAACGTCGATAAAATTCCGTTGTGCATTCATCGCGCCCCGCTCGGCACGCACGAGCGTTTCATCGGATTCCTGATCGAGCATTACGCAGGCAATTTCCCGCTCTGGCTGTCGCCCGAACAGGTGCGCATTCTCACCATTGGCGATGATCCGAAATTAATCGACTACGCGCGATCGATTCTGAAGGAATTGCGCGCTCATCAAGTCCGCGCCGAGATCGACGAAAGCTCCGACAAGATCAACGGCAAAATCCAGCGCGCCGAACAGATGAAAGTCCACACAATGTTCGTGATCGGCAAACGCGACCTGGAAGCCGACGCCGTCAGTGTCCGGGTCCACGGCAAAGGTAATCTCGGCGCAAAACCGCGTGGTGAAGTTATCGCGGAGATTTTGTCTGCGATCCGCGAACGCCGCGCGTAACACGTGTTTAAAATTGCTGGCCTGCTCGGGCGTATCTTGCTCGGCACGCTCTTAGCAGCGTTCTTGCTCGTGCTGAGTTATGTTGTGCTTGTTGCACACGCGTGGTTCGCGGATCGTAAATCTCCGCTGCCTGATCCACGAGCGGGACAAAGCGACTTTAGTCGGTTAATTCGCGTCGAACCTGCTGCGATAATCACTGCAGACCGCGATCCAGCGAAGGCGGTCGAACAACTGCGCGATCTTGTCCGCCAGACCGCATCGCAACATGGGAAGATTACGATCGCAGGCTCACGTCACTCGATGGGCGGGCACACGTTACTTAACGGAAGTCTCTGCATTGACATGCGCTGCGATGCATTTCGTCGTATTGGCGCGGTCACAATCCGCGATTCCGTTCCGATAGTGCACGTGGGTGCAGGCGCAACATGGCACGAACTATTAACAGCCCTTGATCGCGAAGGCTGGTCAGTCGCAGTCATGCAGTCCAATGATGATTTCACTGTCGGTGGGTCAATGTCGGTGAACTGCCACGGCTGGCAGCCCAACTCGCCGCCAATCGCGAGCACGGTACAAGCGTTCAGAATTCTTCTCGCGGACGGCTCCGTGCGCGAATGTCGGCGCGAGATTGCAGAGGATCGCGAATTATTGGACGTCGTGTGCGGCGGATACGGGCTATTTGGTGTCATTCTCGATGTCGATTTGCGAGTCGTGCCGAACGCCTTGTATCGAGCGGAGGAATTTCCTGCGACCTCTGCGAATTTTATCGAGCGTTTCGATGTTCTGGTGGCGCAATCGAACGAGCCGATCGGCCTAGCTTACGGGCGTGTCAGCATCGCGCCTGGGCCATGGTTTCTTCGAGACGCGCGGATTATTCGGTTTGTTGCGACGGAGACAAACCAATCGCCCAGCGACGTTGCAAACACATTGGATAATCCCGCGCGTCCATTTGCTCCACTCCCATGGGAGATCAATCTTGCACGTGCAGCCTTCCGTGCCTCGGTTGGCAGCGACTTCGGAAAACTCGGACGATGGACAATTGAGCGATTCCATGGACAAACTCACAGCCTCGTCTCCCGGAACGGAATATTGAGAACCCCTTCGGATTGGTTCGCTAATCGAGATCCAAAGTTTACCGAGATTTTACACGAGTACTTTGTTCCGCCGAACAAGCTAGCTGAATTTCTTGATAGAATCCGGCCGATTCTGCGCGAGACCGGCGCCATAGACCTGCTAAATGTCACACTGCGATCCGTGCAACGGGACGATGATACAATTCTTGCTTACGCTCGGCAGGATGAGATTGGATTGGTAATGCTATTTCGCTATCCCACAACGTTTAAATCCGATGCACGGATGCGCGCTATCACAGAACGACTTATTGATGCAGCTCTCGCATGCGATGGTAGTTACTATCTGCCTTATCGTCCACACGCCACACTGGAGCAATTTCGGCACGCGTATCCGCGCTACGAAGAATTCTATAAAATTAAACGCAAATACGACGCGACAGAACTTTTCGAAAACTTGTTCTATCGCGATTATGTCAAAGCAGCAGCAGGGGAAAGTCTAGAGCAAAACCAAGCCCCGAAGTGACCGTCAGCATCTTACAATCGATTCGCGAGCGTCGCGCTTAACGCTTTTTCGTGTCGGTTTTAGGCTCGAGGTACACGAATGTCTTCAGCACCTCCTGGAGGGCCCCCGAATCTTTCCGATAACTTGGCTCATCCTGCGATGAAAGAACGATGTAAGCGACCGCCCGCGGCAATTGGACATAGGCGACGCGTTCCCACTGCGAGTAAGATTTCGTCGCCGGATATTCATTAATAAAGTAGTCGTGGCCGTCTCGCGTTTTGCCGGAGGCAATCTTCTTTTTCGGTGCGCCATGCGTCTTCTGCATCTCCTTAATCGCCATTGCTACGAATGTGTTTACGTCTTCAAATTGAGTGCTGGCAATTTTCGCGTACATCACGGTCTTCGCGTCTGACCACGATGAACCTTTGCGGTAAAGAACGCACGGCATTCCCTGATTTGCGCCGGATTCGTTGTCCAGGACCCAGCCTTCTGGCGCACTGATGTTAAACGCGGCTTTGGGCCCGTAAACAATTCCGCCGCGATAGTTATCTTGTCCGAAACTTCTCGCGCAAATGAACAAGAAAAGAATATAAACGATAAAAGGCTGTTTCATCACATGGGCGCGGGTTTGTGGCTTATTATTCCTTTTCCACATCAGGTGAAAGTTTCTTTTTTGAAAGATGGGTTCCGCCTCAAGTGGAAAAATAAGAGCGTCGCGCGTCTCTTCGACACTCGTTAAGATGACTTTGAACCTCGGCCGCACGCTCAAACAGCGCTTCGGGTATTCGGATTTTCGTCCGTTGCAGGAAGCGATTATTCAGGATGCGCTCGCCGGACGCGATGTGTTCGCGCTGATGCCAACCGGCGGCGGGAAGTCGCTTTGTTTTCAATTGCCAGCTTTGATGCG
>Ga0193729_1001004_pt1 | contig 14589 bp, 15 predicted proteins | sample U1c2metaG_FD_143036 | JGI IMG/M metagenome (GOLD analysis project Ga0193729, IMG submission 143036) | Soil microbial communities from a riparian zone of the East river system, Colorado, United States - U1c2 | ecosystem: Environmental > Terrestrial > Soil > Riparian zone | place: USA: East River... | reverse complement strand
CACTGTTTTCGATGCATCGGGCAAGCTGCTGCGGACGGGAACGGGCTTTTTCGTCGCGGAAGACGGCAGGCTTGTTACCAACTGGCGCACGGCAGAGGGTTGCGCGTATGGCGTCGCCAAAATGGGTGATGGGACAATCTGCAATGTGACCGGTGTTCTCGCCTCCTCGACAACGCTCGATCTCGCAGTGCTCAAGGCTGATGTGAAGAGGGTTCCTTTTCTCGCGCTGAACAAGACTGGCAAAACCGATGTCGGCACACGAGTCGCCGTGATCGGAAGCGCGCTGGCGGGCAGTGAGGGGACGCCTGTCGAAGGAACAATCTATCTGAAGCAAGCCGACCGTCGCGGAGACCGGCTTGGAATCGTGGCGCCGATCCCGGCCAGTGGCATCGGCTCACCAGTCGTCGATGGAAGTGGCGGGGTGATTGGCATTGTCATTGCGCGGAACGAAAAAGGCGAGGGGTTAGACTTGGTTCAGCCATCGAGTGTCGTGCAAACCTTTCTCGCCCAAATCACGCCCGAGACTGCTGCTCGCTGGCCGACGATAGCGGAAACCCGTCCTTCCCCGCGACCGACGCCCAAACCGCCGAGCGCCGCAGCCCGCCAGCAACCGGCCCGCCAACCTCGATTGGTATATAAGCCGCGACCAAACTATCCTTTTGAGGCGCGTTTTCACGATAACGCAGCGCACACGGGCCGCTTCCGTCTGAGCTTCGACGCGGACGGGAATGTAAAAGACGTGCTGACCGTGCAGTCAACTGGCAACGACCTCCTTGACCGCGCCTCCACCAGGGCTCTTCGGCAATGGAAGTCAGAGCCTGGTCAGGAGTGGTCAACCATGATTCCGGTTACGTTCGAGACCCCACGCTAACTCTGCGTCTTATTTGACTCACAGTTCGCTCGTGAAGAATGAATTCCAGCGTTGAGCAGATTCGTAGCCTGATTGAGCGGGGCGGAAAGCGCAGCCGCGAAACTGGGCCGGACCAGTTTGTGTTTGGGCGAGAGAACGGAAAATGGCTGGCTCTCTGGTGCTACGTCCATTCTGGGCTGGCTTAGGCGTTTATTACCGGGGTGGTCAAGATTCGCCCAGTGATAGAATCGGATCGCGACGCAATCTGGACTATTTTTCACGATGTAATTGCTTCCGCCGATACCTACGCGTTCGATCCGCAGATGCCGCGCCAGGATGCGTTGGCGTATTGGTTCCGGTCCGACACGCACGCTTATGTCGCGGAAAGTGACGGGCGCATTGTTGGCACCTACATTTTGAGACCGAATCAACTGGGACCTGGTTCGCACGTGGCGAACGCGGCATTCATGGTTGCGCCGAATGCGCAAGGACAAGGGATTGGCCGCGCAATGGGCGAACATTGCCTGAAAGAAGCGCGCCGGCTCGGCTTTCGCGCGATGCAATTCAACTTTGTTGTGTCCACAAACGAATCGGCGATTCGATTGTGGCAGCGGCTTGGTTTCGAGATCGTCGGCACTTTGCCAGGCGCGTTTCGACATCCCGAGAGGGGATATGTCGATGTTTACGTCATGTTCCGCTCGCTACTGTAGCCGCGTCTCTGTGAGGCACGCACACACGTCGCACAGCGACGTGGCTATAGCAATTGTCGTTTGTAATTTGGTCTCGTTAGGCGGAACTGTGAATGGACGATGCAAACGGTGATTCAAGTCATCACGAGCGGGCACGGGTCCTTGCGGGAAAAAATCATGAGCGATCCGAGGCTGGAAAAGTTCGGATTGATTCCCACCGAGCACATGCGTCCGGGGCGCCCACATGGCTGGGCAAAGATTCACAGTTCACGCGAAGCGCACGGTGCGATCAATCTGGAATGGCACAGTCGCAGTGGAACGCTCATCTGCCGCGTCGTCACGAAGTCTGGCAATAAGCCGAACTCAATCATCGGCGACTTCATCGACTACCTGCTTGCCCGTCATCAAAGCCGCATTCTCGCCATCCACATCATGCGCCGGTGATTCGTGGTAGCGGCGCTCTATGAGAGTCGCATTATTCTTGCGACGGTCGCGGACCGCCGCTACAGGCAAAGGCATCTGCGTTATCCGTGAAATCCGCGGTCAAGACATCGAGCACGAGCGCGACTACGAATCGCGGTCTATAATTGTCCCGAATTCGCCTTGTTGCTGAATGAGTTTTGCGATCAGGCCGGTCCAGCCGGTTTGGTGCGATGCGCCGAGACCGGCGCCGGTGTCGCCGTGAAAATATTCGTGAAACCAAAAGCGATGCTCGCCACGCCGTAGCTCCGCGAAGGCGGGTTGATCTTGAGCGTCGTTCATTACGTTAACCGAGGCGCGTGCGAACGGCCGCTCACCATTTTTGTCGCGCAGCCAAAGTTTAATCAGTCGATTGGAAAGCTCGTTGGCGATTTCTTTGAGCGTCAGAAAATTTCCCGAGCGGGTCGGGCATTCCACTTTGAAATCGTCGCCATAGTAATGATGAAATTGCTGGAGTGACTCGATGAGCAGATAATTGATCGGAAACCAAACCGGGCCGCGCCAATTTGAATTGCCGCCGAAGATACCGGTCTGCGACTCGGCCGGTTCGTAGCTCACGATTTTTTCTTCGCCGCTCACAGTCAGGACGTAGGGATGGTCTTTGTGAAATTTGCTCAGGGAGCGCACGCCGTAATCGCTGAGAAATTCGTCGGGATCGAGCATGCGTCGTAGTAAACATTTCATGCGATGACCGCGCGTGAGGGCGACGAGCCGGCGTTCACGCATTCCCGGCTCCTGCCAGCGAGAGACCAGGCTGGCCAGATCCGGACGATGAACCAGATACCATTCGAGCCGCGCTTTGAAACCAGGCAACGCTTCGATCAATTGCCACTGAACAGTTTCCACCGCGAGGAGCGGCATGAGGCCGACAAGCGATCGCACCTTCAACGGCAAATATCGCCCGCCCGGCGTGTGCAGGACATCATAGTAAAACTCGTCCTCCTCGTTCCAAAGACCGATCCCGCTGCCGCCGACATTGTTCATGGCCGCGGCGATGCCAAGAAAATGTTCGAAAAACTTCGTCGCAATATTTTCGTAAACATGGTTTTCGCGCGCGAGCTCGATCGCGATCCGCATCAGGTTGAGCGAAAACATTCCCATCCAACTCGTGCCGTCGCTCTGTTCGAGATGACTGCCATCCGGGAAAGAGGCGTTGCGATCGAACACGCCGATGTTGTCGAGCCCGAGAAAGCCACCCTGGAAAATGTTGTTATCTTCGGAGTCCTTGCGATTGACCCACCAGGTAAAGGCGATGAGCATTTTGTGAAAAATCGTTTCGAGAAATGCGCGGTCGCCCTGGCCGGTTTGTTTCCGCTCGATTTGAAAAATGCGCCACGCCGCCCAGGCCAGCACCGGCGGATTGACGTCTCCAAAATTCCATTCGTAAGCCGGCACTTGCCCGTTCGGATGCTGGTACCATTCGCGCACGATGACATCGAGTTGCCTCTTGGCGAAATGCGGATCGACCAGGGCGAGCGGAATGCAATGAAAAGCGAGGTCCCACGAGGCGTACCAGGGAAATTCCCACTTGTCCGGCATCGACATGACACGCTCGTTGTAAAGGTGACGCCACTCCGAGTTGCGGCCGAATTGCCGCTCGTTCGGCGGGGGCGGCTGACCCGGATCGCCCTCCAGCCATTGCTCGACGATGTAATGATAGAATTGTTTGCTCCACATCATGCCGGCGAGCGCTTGCCGCTGAACGGCGCGGTGCTCTTCGTTTAAAGACGACGGCGCGAGCTCGGAATAAAATTCATCGGCTTCCTCGCGTCGCTTGCGGAAAATCTTATCGAATTTCGCGAACGGATCGCTCGGCCTCTGATTGTCGATCTTTGTGAGATGCAATCGAATCGTGCGCGATTCGTTAGGCGATATTGTGAATTTGTAATGCGCCGCCGCTTTCGTCCCCACCTGGTTCGAATTCACAATCTCGGGTCTGTTCTGCACGACAGCGTCGTTAATTGAGTCTTTCACGAACGGCGTCGGATTCGCCACGCCCCAAAGCCGCGCGAGATTGCTTTCGTTTTCGGTGAAGAGGAGTTTCTCGGGGCGTTCACAACAGAGTCGATATGTACCGAGGTCCTCGTGAGTCGCCTCGATAATCTCGATGTTCGAATCGCTTGGCGTGCGCTCTTGTAAATTCGGTTTTCGTTCGTCGCGTCCCCAGCTCCAGGTGTTGCGAAACCAAATCGTCGGCAGGAGATGCAACGTCGCGGGTTGGGGCCCGCAATTCGTCGCGGTAGCTCGAATCAAAATATCGTTTGGCTCCGCTTTCGCGTACTCGATCTCGATGTCGAAAAAACGATTGTCCGCGAGCGCATTTGTGCCCCAAAGTTCAAACTCGGGATCGAATTTTCCGCGGGTCGCATTCTGGCTAACGAGTTCCTCATACGGGAACGCAATCTGCGGATAGCGATACAACATCGACATGTAACTGTGGGTCGGCGTCGCATCGCTGTAGAAATAAACTTCCTTCACATCCTCGCCGTGATTGCCTTGTGGCCCGGTCACGCCAAAGAGCCGCTCCTTGAGAAACGGATCGCGCTCATTCCAAAACGCGAAGGCGAAACAAAGCCGGCCTTTGAAGTCTGAGATTCCCGCGATGCCATCCTCATTCCAGCGATAGGCGCGCGAGCGTGCGTGATCGTGCGGAAAATAATTCCAAGCGTCGCCATTCGCGCTGTAATCCTCCCGCACCGTTCCCCAGGCGCGCTCGGCCAGATACGGCCCCCAAAAATGCCATTGCCCTTCGGACGAATTGTTTTCCTCAAGACGAGCTTGCTCGGCGTTCATCCCAACCGAAGGCATAACGAAGCGGTATCAGCGTGTCGAACAGGAAACGTTGTCGCGCCGGCGATTTGTAGGGCGTTTCTGTGAAACGCCGTTGCAGAATCGGTGTCTGACACAGACGCCCTACAATAGATGCTTCTGCTGGCGGACGGTGCACGCTTGTTTGAGCCAGCGCGCGACGCCGCGATCGAGTTCATCTTCACAATGGACAGGCAAGTAATAGCCGTAGCATCGTGGATTGCTCGCCGGACTTCGCGCATTTCCAGAATGGTCGTGGCTTGGTTGGTTCATCCGCAGATTTCACAGATTGCCCGGATTATTTCTCTCGAGCGGCGCAATCCGCGATCCGAAATCCGCAATTCTCTGACCTCTGTTCGCTGAACTATTCCCACTCGATCGTGCTCGGCGGTTTGCTCGAGATATCGTAACAGACGCGGTTGACGCCTTTGACTTCATTGCTGATCCGGCTCGAGATGCGCGCCAGCAACTCGTAGGGCAGCCGAACCCAATCGGCCGTCATGCCGTCCTGACTTTCGACGATGCGCAGCACGATAGTGTTTTCGTATGTGCGCTGATCGCCCATCACGCCGACGGAGCGAACAGGCAAGAGCACGGCGAACGACTGCCAGACGCGGTAATACCAATCGGAGGATTCCATTTCGCTCACGACGATGGTGTCCGCTTCGCGCAAGATCGACAATCGCTCAGGCGTGACTTCGCCGAGGATACGCACGGCCAGCCCAGGTCCGGGGAAAGGCTGGCGATAAACAATTTCTTTTGGCAACCCGAGCTGCAATCCGAGCTGTCGCACCTCGTCTTTGAATAACTGACGAACCGGTTCGACGAGCGCGAAGTGCATTTTATCCGGCAAGCCACCCACGTTGTGATGGGTCTTGATCACTTGCGCGGGATTGCCTTCGATCGACACACTCTCGATCACGTCCGGATAAAGGGTGCCTTGCGCGAGAAACTTGTATCCTCCATGCTTGCGCGCCCCGTTTCTGCGATCTTCTTCAAGCAGTTCCTCAGTCGCGCGCTGAAATACTTCAATGAATTCGTTGCCGATGATTTTTCGTTTCTGCTCGGGATCGGTCACGGCTTTGAGCAAGCTTAGGAATCGCTGGCTGGCATCGACATATTTCAGCCGCACATGAAAGTTTTCGCCGAAGACACGTTGCACCATTTCTTCCTCACGCGAACGGAGTAGTCCATTGTTCACAAAAATGCAGGTGAGTTGGTCGCCGATCGCTTTGTGCAGAAGCGCGGCCGTGACGGACGAATCGACACCGCCGCTCAAGCCGAGCACGACCTTTTGATCGCCGACCTGCTTGCGAATGCGCGCGCAAGCCTCCTCGATGAACGAGCCCATCGTCCAATCCATCGCGCAGTGACAGATGTGATAGACAAAGTTTTGCAGAATCTCTTTGCCGCGCGGCGTGTGCGAAACCTCGGGATGAAATTGCAGCGCGTACAGCTCCCGCTTCGGATCTTCGATTGCGGCGAACTTGGAACTCTCCGTCCGCGCGGCGGCGCGGAAACCGGTGGGCAAGGCAGTCACTTTATCCCCGTGACTGTTCCAGATATCAAGTTGGTCGCCAATTCCGTCGAACAGTGGCGAACCGTTGGTCACGTGCAGGATGCCGGGGCCGTACTCGCGGCGGGCACTGAATTCCACCTGGCCGCCCAGATGATGGGCCATCAATTGCATTCCGTAGCAAATGCCCAGCACCGGAATGCCTAACGAAAAGATTTGCGGATCGACATGCGGCGCGCCTTTGTCGTAAACGCTGGCCGGTCCGCCGGAGAGAATGATTCCGTCTGCTTTCAACTTCGCAATTTCAGAGGCCGAAATGTCGAAGCGAGCAATCTCGGAATAAACTTGCAGCTCGCGGACGCGCCGCGCGATCACTTGCGTGTACTGTGAACCGAAATCGAGAATGAAAATTTTTGAATGGGCTGGCGACGTGACCATTTTCAAGGGCGCGTCGGATATTCGGGCGGCGTTTCCAACGCGGATGGACGACCGGGCTGGTTGTTCTCTGAATCGTTCGGCACCAAATGTCCCTGGCCGGAGACGCCGCGCTGGAAATGCTCCTGCACATCCTGAACAGTTGTTTGCTCGAGCGGATCGGCGCAGCCGCCCAAAATCAGGGCGCACACCGTCGCGAACAGGATCGAGATGGGCTTCATCCGCTTATATTAAAAAGCAGAGTGCCCATTGCAAGAATGACAATTGGCCGCGACAACGCGAACTTTTCTCGATGATTGAGCCGGAACTTTTGCTGCAAGGCTATCGGCTCGGTGTTTTCCCGATGGCGATGGAAGAAGACGCAATCGAATGGTTCTCTCCCGACCCGCGCGCGATTTTGCCGCTGGAAGAATTTCACGTGCCGCATGCGCTGCGCCGCGTCCTGCGAAAAGGAGTTTTTGAGATCAAAATCGACAATTGCTTTTTGGAAGTGATCCGCGCCTGCGCCAAGCGCGAAGACACCTGGATCAATCGCGAAATTATCGAGAGTTACATGCGGTTGCACGAGCTTGGTCATGCGCACTCGGTCGAAGCATGGGCCGGCGGCAAACTCGCCGGCGGCCTTTACGGCGTCGCCATCGGTGGCGCGTTTTTTGGTGAATCGATGTTTCATCGGGTGACCGATGCGTCGAAGATTGCGCTCGTCGCGTTGGTCGAGCGGCTGTGCGTTAGAAAGTTTGTGCTGCTCGATACGCAATGGCTTACACCGCATCTGCAACAATTTGGCGGCATCGAGATTTCGCGAAATCATTATTTGCGTCTCTTGCGCGGGGCGGTCGAATTACCGCGAAAATTCTCAGATGTTTGATTGCTCTGAATTTGACGTTGGATGCCCGCTCGCGAAACCATTCGGAGTTGGACGTTGAGCGTTGGACGTTTTCTGCTTTAATGACCATCCGCGTCTTCAGGCGGCATTTGGCTAGGTAGCTCAGTTGGCAGAGCAGTGGACTGAAAATCCACGTGTCGGCGGTTCGATTCCGCCCCTAGCCACACCTCACCGCCGCAATCGTGAAGCTCGGCGCCTTAAAGAACTGCCGGACAGGAAACTCGAAATCTTGCATCATCAAAACCTCGGTTTGTTTCATTGAGATGCGGAGAGGACGAGATTCAAGATCTGTTCGTAGAGATGGCGCCGGGGCAGTCCGGCGAAGTTTTCTACCTATCAGGAAAAACTTTGCTTTTCTCAATTGATACAGTAGTATGTCTCATCTGAAACCAAGATGGCAACCGTAGCATTAAAACGGTCGCAAGCGATTACGACCATTCATCAACAAATCGGGCAAATCCACGCGGGCTTGAGTTTTCGGGCGGTGCAGAATCTGCAGAAGGCGCTGGATGTGCCGATGGAGAAATTGGCGAGCGTACTCGGGATGTCGCGCGCGACGCTCCATCGGCGGAAAATTCAGGGGAAGATCGATAAGGAGGAATCGGAGAAGTTAGTGCGTTATCAGCGCTTGCTGAAAAAGGCGGAGGACGTTTTCGGCGATGCGAAAGCTGCGCGTGAATGGTTGACGAACAAGCAAGCGGGCCTCGGCAATGCTGTGCCGCTTGAGTTTGCAAAGACGGAGATCGGCGCACGCGAAGTCGAAAACCTGCTCGGCCGCATTGAGTACGGCGTTTATTCCTGATGGCCGAAGTTGTCGGCTGGCGGATCGTTAAGGAAAAGCACGCTTCGACCGCGTTCTCCGGCGAAGGCGCGCGCATTTTCGAAGGCAGATGGAACTCAGTCGGCGTGCGGATGGTTTATTGCAGCGAGAACCTCGCGCTCGCGGCGTTGGAAATTCTCGCACACACGCGACCGGTCACGATGCGAGACAAATTTCGTGCGTTCCGCGTTAGTTGGGACGAGGCGATAATGGTGATTGTCGATCTTAAGAAATTGCCGAAAGGCTGGAACTCTCAACCGCCGACCGCCGCTTCGAAGAACATCGGAGACGAATGGATCAAATCGGGGCGCTCCGCCATTCTCGCGCTCCCGAGCGTGCTCGTGCCGCTCGAGAAAACTTTCCTTCTCAACCCGAAGCATTCCGATTTCCGCAGGATCAAGGTTAAGGACGTCGGCAATTTCGTTCTCGATCCGCGCTTGAAACGTTGATCGATCTGATCATCCGCAGATTTCGATAGTCGGCGGACAAGAAAGAACTTTCGAAAAATCTACCGAAATCTGCCTAATCTGTGAATAGAAATCCAACAGGATGTTCAATCTCGCAGCTTGACCGATCAACAAGTGTCCCCGCCGTTGCCCAAATCCAGCCGTTGTTCGGCCGGCGGCATGGCACGATCATCAAATTGCTCGGGAGTCGGCGCGCTGGTGCTGGTGTTGTTGATCCCGCTGGCGATGATCATCGATCCCTTAGTCACGGTTGCGAGTCGAAGAGCGATAGCCATGCCTGATTGTTCGAGATAGACTTTCAATCTGATGAAATACGATTGGAAGGATGCCGGAGAGGAATGGTCGGAGCCCTGGGGCAATTCTGCCGCGCAATGGTTCGGCGCAATTCTTCCCCGCGTGGGGGAATGTCTTCCTGTCCGTATTATTCTTGAAATCGGTGCGGGCTTCGGGCGATGGACACACTACTTGAGGGATCACTGCGAGAATCTACTCGCCCTCGATCGCAAGGAGGAATGCATCGATGCGTGTCGGCAGCGGTTCGCCGGGGATTCCCGTCTGAGCTACTACGTCAACGATGGGCGGTCACTCTCCATGCTCAGCGATGACTCGATCGATTTTGTGTTCAGCTTTGATTCCTTGGTCCACCCCGCTCGTGACGTGCTCGAAGACTACCTAAGCGAGTTAGGAAGAAAGTTGAAGATCGGCGCCAAGGGTTTCGTTCATCATTCAAATCTTGGCCAGTACGCAAACTCCATGCGCGAACGCTTGCCCCGGCCGATGAGAAAACTGCTGAGAAAGGCCAGGATCTTAGACTGGGAGCACAATCGTAATCCGACCATGAGTGCCAGTCTGTTTCGTGAGTTCTGCGGGTGGTCCGGTCTGCATTGTCTCCGGCAAGAGCTGGTTAATTGGCGCGGCCGGCGATTGATCGATTGTTTCTCTTTGTTCGAGCGGAATCCTTCAAACGAGCAAGCCGCTACCGAAATCGTGCGAAATCCAAATTTCATGCGCGAAGCGGCGCAAATTCGCCGGCAATCGCAAAGGGGGATTGACGGGCGAAGTTGGCGATGAACATCCGAGCTTGACGAGATGGGACGTGATTATCATTCCGGCCGGGGTAAGAGATCGCTTCACGAATCGGGCTGCGAAGCCGGCCGTGACTTTTAACGTCTATTCGCCTCCCGAATATCCGGCAGGAACGAAGAGCTAGCCGATACTTTTATGAATCCGGCTCTGGAAAACTGTTTCGCACTGATGCAGACCTTGGTGGAATACCGCGGTCATCCTATTAACAGTGAGTTGCAGAAAATGCGGCGCAAACACTCGATGCTGCATCTGGATGTGCTGACCGCGATCTATCATTTTGCGAAGATAGGCTCGGGACATATTCTGGAGATCGGTCCCTATCTGGGCGGTTCCGCAATCGCGGCGGCCTACGGTATCCGCGATTCTGGTCAGCCGAAGGCAATCATCACCATCGAGCCGGGCGGCCGATGTGATCATCCGACGCTGCCCACGAAAAATATTCTCAAAGACTTGAAGAGAAATCTGGTCAAATTCGGTGTCGCTCATCTGATCACGTTAATCGAGGGATACTCGTGGAAGGAGGAGACAATTGCGGCAGTCCGGCGGCGGTTGCGGCCAGGCAGTGTGGGATTGCTGGTGATCGACGCCGACGGCAACGTGAAACGTGACCTCGATCTATTCCATGATCTGCTAGCGGACGGCTGTTGGATTGTAATCGACGATTACTACATGCTCGGCGCCAAGAGTAAGGCGGTCCTCACCAAGCCGCAGGTAAACGTGCTGGTCAGCGCTGGGCAATTGGAACCGCTTGGTCTCTACGGTTGGGGCACATGGATCGGACGTTGGCCAGGAGGAAGACCCGCGACCGTCCCTTAGCGCGCGATAAATTAGAGCGCCTGGACGCTCTTCGTCATCTCGTTAAAAGAATGATAGAGTTCCTGATGCTGTGCGACCCCGCGTCGCAGGACCGGTTGGAAATTGGCGAGGTCGGCGATGTTAATGATGTGATCGACACTGTGGGCGAATGCGCTCATGGCATCATTGGTGGCAAAGGCATGGCTGAGCAGCACCACGAAATGTTGGCGCCGCTGCGCGCCCGGTTCCTGGATCATTTCGCGCAAAATCGGATTCGTCTGCAAGGTGGAGCCTTTGAAGTTTTCGTAGATGACGATCAGATCGTAGTTGTAGGTCCTGAGCTTGAGGATCACGTCTTCTTCGAACAAACCGAGATGCACTTTGTAAGTCATGTCGATGAGCTGCGGGACGACGACCTTCTGGTATTGCTGCTGATCGACACAAACCAGCGCTGTGTTGTCGCCGACGTCAATAAAACTGGTGTCTCCTTGCTGGTCCATGGCGGGCTTTAGCGGAAGGCGTTTTCAGGGAGATCGAGGCGCAAACCGGAATCCAGATCCATATCCAAGCCGCGCGCCTTTTGGATCAAATCGATCCCCTGGGTGACACGCGCTTTGCGCGAGGCGAAGAGTTTGGCCGTCTCTTCTGTAATGAGGTCGTTTTCGTAAGCGGTGAGGATCGATTGGTCGAAAGTCATCCAGCCAAAGGGCGAGCTAGCCTCGATGATCTCGTAAAAATTGCGCTGTTCGTCTTCACCCAGCACGATGGTTTCTTCCGTGCGCAAATTGTGGCCGAGGATTTCCATGAGCAATTGCCGGCCACCGCCCACTTTAGGCGCGAGGCGCTGGCTGATGACGTAACGCAACGTATCGGCGAGGCGAATGCGGAGTTGCTTCTCTTCGCCGAGAGAGAACAGGCCGAGGATACGGTTGATGGATTGGCCGGCATCGACTGTGTGCAGGGTTGCAAGGACGAGGTGACCGGTCTCCGAGGCCGTGAGCGCGACTTCGACCGTGGCGCGATCACGCATTTCACCCACCAGGATGACCTTGGGCGCTTGACGCAGGGCAGCCCGGAGGCCGTTTGGATAGTTGTTAAAGTCGTGTCCCAGCTCGCGCTGGTTAAAGGTGGCTTTAAGTTTCGAGTGAACGAACTCGATCGGGTCCTCAAGGGTGACAACATGAACCGATTGCGTCTCGTTAATCTCGTTGAGAATGGCGGCGAGGGTCGTTGTCTTTCCGCTGCCTGTGGCGCCGGTCACGAGGACCAATCCGTTTTTTCCGTGGGCGATTTCCTTGAAAATCGGCGTTAACATGAGCGTATCAATGGTGGGCACTTCTGCTTGCAACTTTCGCAGGACGATCGAAAAATGTCCTTGCTGGCGAAAAATATTAACGCGGAAGCGCCACTCCTGATTGAGCGAGTAACTGCAATCGCAGGAGCCTCCGCTCAGATAATCGTAAATCAAACGGCGATTTCCGCGCAGGAGCGCGAGCGCGATTTGCTCCGTCTGATAAGGAGTGAGGGCCTCGATGGGCGGATCGACATAGACCGGTTTCAGCTCGCCGAAATCCTCGACCTGAAGGGGGGAGCCAACCGAAAAATTGAGGTCGGAGATGCCGTCATAGGTTTTCAGCATCGCCGATAAAATTTTGTCGAGGTCTGGTGTTCTCATCTTTCGTTCTCATTCCTCCGAGGCATCGATCGGCGGTTCTTTCAAAAATTGGCGGAATTTTTTCTTGTCGATCGCCTTGTCGTAGGCCTCTTCGGGACTGATCCGCCCATTGTGCAAATGATCCATGATCGCGTCGTCGAGCGGTTGGTTTCCTTTCTTTTTGCCGACCTGAATCATGCCGAGGATTTGATGCGTCTTTCCTTCGCGCACTAGGTTCGCGATCGCCGTATCGACGACGAGAATTTCCAAAGCAGCGACGCGGCCCGGTTTATCAATGCGTTTGAAAAGATTTTGCGCGATGACAGCTTTAAGCGATTCGGCGAGGGTGGCACGGATTTGATTTTGCTGATTGGTCGGGAAGACATCGATCACGCGGTCCACTGCTTTCGCTGCGCTCGAGGTGTGCAGGGTGCCGAAAACCAGGTGGCCGGTGGCCGCGGCGGTCAGTGCCAGCTCGATCGTCTCCAGATCGCGCATTTCGCCTACGAGCATGATGTCCGGGTCTTCGCGGAACGCGCCGCGCAAAGCAGCCGCAAAGGATTTGGTGTGCAAGCCCACTTCGCGGTGCTGGACAAGGCAGTTCTGGCTGCGATGCACGAATTCGATCGGGTCTTCGATCGTGATGATATGGTCCGGCCGGTGAATGTTTGCATAATCGACCATTGCCGCCAGCGTGGTGGACTTTCCCGATCCAGTCGGACCGGTTACGAGAACCAACCCCTTTTTGAGCATGGGAAATTTTTTCAACACCGGCGGCAAACCGAGCTCTTCCACCGTCAGGACAGTCGCAGGAATCAAGCGGAAGGCCGCTGACATGCCATATTTTTGCTGAAAGAAGTTCGCGCGGTAACGAGCGATACCGGGCACTTCGTATCCGAAGTCAACGTCGGAAGTTTCTTCGAAGATTTTGATTTTTCCTTCGGGCGCAATCTCGTAAACCATGGCCTTGAGGTCATCGTTCTGGAGCGGAGGGAAATCCACCCGCACCAGATCGCCATTGATGCGAAGCATTGGCGGATTGTTTGTGGCAAGATGCAGGTCGGAAGCCTTCTGCTCGGCCATCAATTTAAAAAAGGCGTCAATGCGAGCCATGAGCGTCGTGCTACGAGAAGCTAAATTGATGCCACCGGCCGCGTATTAGAGCGGCGAATGCTCTCCGCACCGGCGCAAACCCGGCGCCTAGCTGCGTTAGCGCACCGCCTCCCGGGCGGCGTCCAGCGTGGAGCGCACCTGTGCAAGGAGCTTTTCCCTCGTGTAAGGCTTTGGGATAAAACCGCGCAGACCTTGCCCCAGCATGGCGCTGATCTTGGACTGCTCGGCGAAGCCACTGCTCAAAACCACGTTCACCTTCGGATTGAGCGCCTGGAGTTCATCGAACACGGCATCCCCGTCCATGACCGGTAGGAAAAAATCCAGGATGACCAGGCCAATCTGCTTGCCGATTTTCCGGTAGATTTCCAGCGCCTCAAAACCGTCCTTCGCCATAATTACTTTATACCCTTCATCAATCAGCATCTCGGTAGCCAGTGCAGCCACCTGCGTCTCGTCCTCGATGAAGAGGAGATACTCGCGGTTGCCTTTTGGGTTCTTAACCTTGATTTCCGAGGGAATGCTCGCCCCTGCAGACCACGGCTCGTGCGCGGGGCCCGGCTGCGAAGGGCGTAAATTTTTTTCCGCGGGCAGCTCCCGCTCTTCGTTATTGGGAAAAGGGACCTTCGCTCCGGCTGCTGGCGCCGGGAACACGCGGTCTGGGGGCGGGACGATAGCGAAAGTCGCCTGCGAGGGCGCAGTCGGTGCTGCCGTTTTGGCGGTCGTTTTCGCCAGGATTGTCGATGTAACCCGGTCAAAAAGCGACTGCGCGGTCTTGGAAGCTAGTTGTACCCGCTGGAGGAGCAAATCGACGTAATGGTGTTCGCCTTTGTGTCGTCGCACCAGGTCGGCGTAGCGAGCGATTTGCTGCAAAACCGAATTCAGTTCGGTCGAAGTCCCCGCGATCCACTTTAAATCTTCATGATCCAGCATAAGCCGCGCTTCGGTTACGGCTGATCGGTCTCGTTCAAGCAGGCCCACCAAACGCAACCC
>Ga0193729_1001002_pt1 | contig 14597 bp, 10 predicted proteins | sample U1c2metaG_FD_143036 | JGI IMG/M metagenome (GOLD analysis project Ga0193729, IMG submission 143036) | Soil microbial communities from a riparian zone of the East river system, Colorado, United States - U1c2 | ecosystem: Environmental > Terrestrial > Soil > Riparian zone | place: USA: East River... | reverse complement strand
GCTGGCCATTCAAGGGTTGGTGAATAGCGATCCTGAACGAGCCATGCCGTTGCTTGAAAAAGTTTTGCAAGGTGCAGCGTCGCCCAAGGAAAAATCGAGGGCCATGTTCGTGTTGGCGCAGAGCGGCTCTCCACAAGGACGAGAAATCATCGGACGAATTGCTCGCGGCCAGGGTAATCCGGAGTTACAAAAAAAAGCGGTGGAATATCTCGCAATATTTGGCGGCCCGGAGGCGCGGAAGACCATGGCGGAAATTTATGCTTCCTCTACGGATACTTCCCTGAAGCGCTCGATTTTGCGTAGCTACATGATTGGCGGCGACAAAGAGCGATTATTCGCGGCGGCCAAGAGCGAAAAAGATCCGGCGCTGCGACGCGAAGCGATTCGCCAACTGGGGCTGGTCCATGGCGAACAGGAATTGGAACAGCTGTATCAAACAGAAACTTCTCCGGAGATCAGGCGAGAGATTTTGCAGGCATTTTTCCTGGCCGGCGACGTGACCAAGATGTTGGAAGCCGCGAAGAGCGAAAAGGACCCGGAGCTGCGGCGCGCCGCGGTGCGCAACCTCGGGTTGGTTCGTTCGGACGAATCCGGCAAGGCGCTGGCCACAATTTATGCCAATGAAACAGATCGTGGCATTCGTGAAGAAGTGTTGAACGCGTACTTCCTGCAAGGAAATGCTAGCGCGATTGTAGCCATTGCGAGGGCCGAGAAGGATCCGGGACTTAAGAAAAAAGCGGTGGAAAAGCTGGCGCTGATGCACTCCAAGGAAGCGTCGGATTACATGATGGAGATTTTGCAGAAATAGGTGAGCGAGATGACCACATTGATGCGATTACGCAAATCTTCGCTAACGACGCTGTTGATTTTGTTTGTCGCGGGCGGCGGCGCGAGCCTCGCGAAACAAGGCAAGGCGCCTCGCGGCGTAACACTTCAGGGCGATTTGCCCCACGTCGAAAATGCCAAAGTCCAGAAACGCGATGTGGCAGTAACGCTGGATGCTACGATGGCTGACCTTGAGAAAAATGCGACAAGTCCTGTGTGGGTTGGCTATGCGGTAAATGCGGTAGCCGGACAGCGCTCGATTTGTTGCGGGAATTACAATGATTCAACTAACGGGTGGTGCGGCAAATGCGCACTCGAAGCGGATGGTGAGCGGTGGAGCGGAACGAAATCCGGGCATGGCGGTACCTCCGACCATAAGGATAGCGACCCTGGTGCGAATCAAGGCACCGTTAAATTGGAAGGCGGGCAAAGGCTCGTCCTACTTTTCCGGCTGCAAGACAAACACCTCACGCGCATAAAGGTGGCTTCCGAAGATTGCGTTCTGGATGCTGGCGGTTTGCCGCTCCTTTGGCTGACGGAGGTGAAACCGAGCGAGAGCGTGGCATTTCTCAGTTCCCACGTTCGCGAGGGAAGCGCGGACAGGGGTGACAAACATTCCATTGGTAATGAAGCGTTGACGGCCATCGCTTTGCACGACGGTCCGGAAGCGCAAGGAGCACTTGAATCTTTCACCGTGCCGGCGCAACCGGAGGAGTTAAGAAAACAGGCGGCGTTCTGGCTCGGAGTGGCGCGCGGCAAAGAGGGATTAACGGCGTTGCAGCGCATGGCGAAAAATGATCCTTCAAGCGAGGTGCGCGGGCACGTGGCGTTCGCGCTTTCGGTAAGCAAGGAACCGGGCGCGCTGGAAGAAATGATTCGCATGGCGCACGACGACGAGAGCGGGCATGTACGCGGGCAGGCGATTTTCTGGTTGGCACAGAAGGCCGGTAAACGCGCGGTCAGCGCGATCGATGGCGCGATTGCGAACGATCCAGATACGGATGTAAAGAAAAAGGCGGTGTTTGCGTTGAGCCAATTGCCGAAAGATGAAGGAGTGCCGAAATTAATTCAAGTCGCGGAGAATAACCGCAATCCCGAAGTGCGCAAGCAAGCGATGTTCTGGTTGGGACAATCGCAGGATCCGCGAGCGCTGAGTTTTTTTGAAAAAATTCTCCTCAAGTAATTCTTTGACAGGGCCGCTAAGCGGAAAAGAATCGGACAAAAACGCCCACCCGGGCCCTCTAGTAACTTAAGATTGCGAGATCAAGTAGCTCTTCAATCGTTCACCGCACAGCAAATCTTCACGCCCCAGAGCTTGCAACCGCGTTCGAATGATGTACGCACGTGGCTGGTGCGCCGGGGCGTTCGAATGATCAATGTCGCCGTTTCGACAATTGCACGAAATGTCGGAGCGTCGACAACCCAACAAAATGTCGGCGTGTCGACAACTGCACTTGCTAGCTTCATCCTTCTCCTAATTTATGGGCTTTCGTATTTTTTTGATGGCCGGGGGTAGTTGGTAGTTTTACCAATGGTAGATATAGGCGGGAACGCTGAATCTTCAAGCAAGAAACCGAATGATGTTAGTCGCCGGTGGGGTTGGAGCGCATGTAGCGCCAGGGGTTGACGGGGGCGTTGTTCATGCGCACTTCGTAATGGACGTGCGGGCCGGTGGAGCGGCCGCTAATGCCGGTGTAGCCGACCACCTCGCCGCGCTTGACGCGTGCGCCAGGAATGGCGGAGAAGGCGGAGAGATGCGCGTACCAGGTGGTGATTCCGAATCCGTGGTCAATCACTACCAGACGGCCATATCCGGTGTGTGTCTCGGCATTGATCACCACGCCGTCGGCGGTGGCGTGCACGGGCGCGCCATAGTCCGATGCCACGTCAACGCCGCGGTGAAACGCGCCTTCCCCGCTAAAGGGGTCCATGCGTTCGCCGAAGCTGTCAGTGATGTGCCCCATGACTGGCCAGATGGACGGCGTATAGGTGGAATCCGCAAAGCTCATGGCGGGCATCAGGCGCAAACTGGCGGAGGAGACGGCGATCACGGCGGCGTTGCGTTTCAGAAAGGTGTATTGCTCGATGGAGCGGTCGAAGCTGTCCTGGGCATTGGCGGGGCCATCCGGCTCATCAAAGGCCGCGGGATGGTAGCGAAGTACGCCGTAGGTCATGGCCACTTCGGTGGCCAGAGACTGCAGAGAGTCAAGGCGCTGGTTGGTATCTACCACCGTGCCTTGCAACTGCTTATATTGCTTTTTGAGAGTTTCCTGGTCATGACGGAGGGCGTTGTAGTTACCGACCTTCCAGAGCATGCGCGAGTAGGAACCTACCGCGGCAACAACTGTGAGAGTGCCAATAAGTGCGAGAACCGCCAGGACATGCAATTGGTAAGCAGGAACGACCACCTTGCGCATCTTGCCGGGCGTGGAGGCGATATAAAAAGTGTAGTTCTTACCGGACATACTAATCCTCAGTTTTGCTACACCGCGAGGCGCTGCTAACTCCCGCCGCAAGCAACTCTAATCTTAGCAAATCCGAGCGACGGCTGGGTTTACTCGCTGGGGCATACTAGATTCGGGGGGTGTTAGAGTCAATCCTGTATTTGCCTGTTCGTGGGCCAGGGTGTGGAACGCTGTTCCCCGTCCTTTGGGACGGGTTTTCGGCGAGTAAAGGGCTACTGTACCGAATTGAACAAACGAGAGGGTTACTTGCGAAAACGCGGGAGCGGACGTGAGGGGAATGAGGAGCACGTTCTCGAGCGCATCCGGCGGGCGTTTGCGGGGAAGAGCTTGCGCACGGAAAACGATGGTTGGCGGAGTACGCCAGGCTCAAGATTTTTGACGTTGGGAATAGGAGACGATGCGGCGCTATTTTCTGGCAGTCGGGGCTATGAAATCGTTTTGACGTGCGACTGGTTTCTGGAGGGCACGCACTTTTTGCGGGACAAGCACACGGCCGACTCCGTGGGTTGGAAATGTCTGGTCCGCGCGGTCAGCGATATCGCGGCTATGGGGGCGGTTCCCCGCTGCTTCCTGTTGAGCCTGGCGTTGCCTCGAGAATTGGCGGGCTCGTGGCTAGATGATTTTCTTGGAGGACTTCGGTGGGCGGCGAAGCAGTTTGGGTGTTCACTGGCGGGAGGAGATACGACGGAGCGGCGGGAAGTGTTAATTAACGTCACCGTCGCAGGCGAAGTCCGACGCGGGCGGGAGGTGCGGCGTTCCGGGGCGCGGCCGGGCGACAGTATTTATGTTAGCGGACGACTGGGAGAAGCGGAGTTGGGATTGCAATTGCTTCGAGAGCGGAGGCGCGGATTGAGCATGCGAGAAGGGCGGCTGCGAAAGCATTTCTATCCTGAGCCACGGCTGGAGTTGGGGCAGTGGTTGGGCGAAAAACGTGTGGCGAACGCGATGATGGATCTGTCGGACGGCCTGTCGAGCGATTTGCGGAGGTTGTGCGAGGCTAGCACCGTTGGGGCGGTAATTAGATCTGACCGCCTTCCCACGGTTGGCATGACAAAAGTGGACCGTAAGCGTGGAGTTGATCCGTTGAAGTTGGCGCTTCACGGCGGCGATGATTACGAATTGTTATTTACGGTGCCGAAGGGTAAGACCAGGCTATTGCCGCGTACGTTCGGCGGAGTAACAATCACGCCGATCGGGGAAGTCACTCTTGCGCGCGAAATTACGGTAACCGACGGCAAAGGTCGCTCACGAGTTTTGAAACCTCGCGGCTGGGACCCTTTCGGGAGGTCGAAGTGAGGTTGTCCGATTCCCTTCCCGCTCAGGCCGGCTGCGGGCTTCCAATGGTGGTATTGGGTGGAAGCGACGATGGAGGCATAGCCGGTGACACGGGCACAGTGGCAGTATGTGGCGGAGTGAAATGGCGGTAAATCGCCAGGGAGATGGCGCCCATGCCCCAGAGCACCACGGCGAACCTGACCCACCCACCCAGGAACGGAATCATTCCCAGGACGCGCACGACGATGACGCCCACGACCATGCGCCCGATCAACTGCCAAGTCTCTCTGGTGTGGCCCATCAACCATTGGCCCACAATTGTGCCAACCACGATTTGCGCGCAGAACAACGTAGTCATCCACAGGATAAAAGTTGAAATTCCAATCATCAGCCCCACCACGGTAATACAGGCGATGAAGGCGGCAATGGGCACGCCGAAGAAAACCAGAACACCGAGGCCAAAGGAAGCCCCGTAACGCTCTGCGGAGTCCACCGTAGCGCGAGCGAAGGTAGGCAAAAGATTGAAAAGCACCAGGCCAAATAGAATGACTGCAGCAGTCCAAATCACGCGCCAAACGTAAAAACCGCTATCTTCATATCGTTTGTTGGGTGAACGCCACAGGTAACGCAAGTTTTGCGCCGGAAGAAACGTCGGGCGGCCTATTTCCTTTGAACTTGACCGGACCATTGACCTGGGCTCCGGAGTTAAATCTTAAAGTATTGCCTTGGGCTTGTATCCCGCCACCAATGTTTCCGGCAATGTTAGTTTCATTAACAAAGGCCAACACGTCACGGCCAACACCTCCGTCGACGGTGAGAGTATTCACGAAAGTGGTAATGCTGCCCCCGACCTTACCGGCAGGGTCGATGGTGACGGTCTCAGCGAAGGTAAGCAAATTCTTGGTGACGTTCCCGCTCACCAGAGTTGTATTCGTAAAGGAGCGTATATTACCGTCAACCTTCCCGTTGACGCGCAGCATTTGGGCGAAGGCGATAACGTCTCCGGTGACGTGGCCTTCAATATCCGCACCTTGGCAGAACACATAAAGATCGCCGTCGACAGTGCCTTCGATTTTCACGTGATGGCCATGCGCAAAAAGATCACCCTTAATGGTTTCGTCCTTGGCGACTTCCACGGTGTCACCCAGGTTACGAAACTCCGTGGCCATGGCCGGCGAAGGCATAGAAGCGGCCGCGCAGATGCCGGCGACCATCATGGCGAAGACCGATCCGCGGCCGCGCAGGCGCCTACGCAGGAAGACCACGGCCGATCCGGCGATCGTCAACAAAGCCAAAACCTCAAGTAGAGTGAGCATCGATTGCCATCCTTTCCAGAAGGCGCCTTGAAAAATCATTAGATTGAGAACGCTGCTGCCACCAAAACCGGCTTCCTCAAAACGATGCTGCATGGGCTCGACGTATTCGGTGTACAACGCGTACGCCCCGGTGGCGGCAAGTCCAAAGACCGCGCCCCAAATCCATTGCATGGATTTGCGCGCGCTCTGTTGAAAGGCGGCTAAGCGCGAGGGAAGCGGTTCGTCTTCTTCCAGCATGGAGCGAGTGAGGAGCCGCGATTCGCGCTCAAGCGCGCGCAACAAAGTGCGGCAAGACGGGCAGTCCTGGGCATGCGCGGAGACTTGCTGGGCACGCTGGCGATCCAGTTGACCTTCCACATAGAGCATGCCGGTCATTTCATCAAGATGGTCATCAAGGTGGTCATCGAGATGTTCGTCCAGATGCTCGTCCAGACGATCGTCTGGATTGTTCGACGATTCGTTCATGCCTTCCCTCCCGCCGCCAGAGCCGCGTTGCCTTCCAGCGCGTTTCGCAATTCGTGACGCGCGCGCAGCAGAACGACGCCTACAAAAGCGCGCCGCACGCCCAGCTCATCGGCAATTTCGTCGTAACTCATATCCGAGTAGTAGCGCATCACCAGCGCCATGCGCGCACGCTTGCCCAGGCAGGCCAGCGCCTTGCGTACTTCCGCGCTGCTGCGCTGCTCGATCAAGCGATCGAGCTGGCTGGGATCGGGATGTTCCAGTGGAAGCTCATCGCTATCCTCGGTTTCCTTGTCCTGGCGGATCCTGCGGCGGCGCAGCGTATCCCAGCAGTGATTCGCCGCTACCTTATAAAGCCAGCCCGAGAACGGCCGGGAGGAGTCGTATTGGTTGATCTTCCCTTTCAGCTTCATAAAAACTTCCATAGTGGCGTCTTCGGCGTCTTCCCGGGTCGGCAGCGCACGGCGGCAAAAACGGAAAATCGCCGGGGCGTAGTCGTGGTAAAGCTGGCCCCAAGCCTGGGCGTCCCCTGCCTTGGCACGGGCGATGGCCTCCGTCGGTTCCGCTATTCCCGGCGAACTCATCCGTCCTGGTCTCAGAGCGTCCATAAGGTAGTACGCAGCCGAAGCGAAAAACTTACACGGCGTAGCGGTTAAAGGTTTGCGAGGTGTCTTGGCGACCCGCGCGATGGAACGGTCCTTAAACTTCCAGCAATCTATCAGAAAACAGAACGGCCCGGCGGTTTGCCAGGCCATTCGAGAGTAAGTCAGAGGATGGGAAGGCCGCAGCTGCACCTGCTTCGGGGCGCGAAGAGCTAAAAGCTGATTTTCGCGGCGATTTGCAGACCGCGAGGCCCGCCGCTCCCCAGGAAGGGATAGCCGATGCCCACGTCTCCGGTAGCCGTGAGGCGCAAGGCTCCAATGGACCTGCCATCGGTCCCAACGCCATTCGCCGCAGCATCCGCAATAAATGCCGGAAGATAAGGATTCGCGAAATTCGGGTGGTTGAATAAATTGTAGGCCTCGAAGCGCAGCTCTAGTTTTATACGCTCGGTAATGGCGGTGTCTTTGAAAATGGAAAAATCAAACTGACGGAAATGTGGACCGATGAGGGAGTTGCGTCCTTCATTGCCGAAATGGCGTGTGCCCGGAATGCAGCTATTCGCGAAACCGGTTCCCCCTGCGGCTGGATAAGTGCACGGAACCGCGAACGAAGTGAGGCCCAGGAATTGCGCGGGATCGCTGGAATAATGGATTGGTCCCACGACGTCGGGGCGGCCGAAGCCTTCTCCGCTGCCGTCGAAATCGTCTTCGAAGTTGTAGTTCAACTGGAAAGGCTGCCCGGACTGCGCGGTGACGATGCCATTGACGCCCCACCCGTCCGTGACGCGTTGCCAGCTGCCTCTGCGGTTGGGAAATTGATAAACGAAATTCCAAGTGAGACGGTTGCGAACATCAAAGTTGGAATTTCCGCGATTGGAACCGATGGGCGCGGTGCTGTCGTTCGGTTGCGACGCGTTGGGAACGTAGTCTTCGCCGTCGCTGGCGTCGTCGATGGAATGTGACCAGGTGTAGTTCAGCGTGGTTGTAAATCCGTGCCAATCGGTTACGCGCAAGCTGGTTTGCAACGCGTTGTAATTGGAATTGGCGGAACCCTCCTGATAGTTGATGTAGAAGAAGGGCGAGGCCGTGTAGTGGCGCGGAACACTATAAATGTTTATGCAATTGCACGCCGTGTCGGCGGCGTCAATTTGTGTCTGGGTAGGCTGGTTGATATCGCGGAAGCGAAGCAATTTGTGTCCGTTAGATCCTACATAGCCGATCTGGAAAACGGTTTTGCGCGTTAACTCCTGCTGAAAATTCAGGTTGAAATTCTGCATGTACGGCGTGCGGATGTTGGGATCGACTCCGAAGGCGTCCCCCATGGGACTGGCGAAACCGTATACCGGAGAACCCGAGGCAAATGGACCAGAGTTTACGTTAGCCGAGGAGATGGGGTTAGGTCCGAATCCTGAATAGGCCGGGCCGGGATCAAAGCCGCTGTTGAACGGCAGATGCCCCATGAAGAGGTCCTGAGAAAAGGCATCATAAAAAACGCCGTATCCCGCGCGCACCACGGTTTTGCCCTGGCCGGTTAGATCCCAAGCCACGCTCACACGTGGTCCCCAGTTGTTGTAATCGGGTTGGTACAGGCGGCCCTGGCCGACAAGCACGCCTAATCCGGTGGCGGTGTCGACGTTCGTAAAGTTGCCGTGCTTTTCCTGAATGAGGCCGTAATAGTCGTAACGCACGCCGAAGTTAAGGGTGACGTTTTTCTTCCAGCGGTAACTGTCCTGGATATATCCGGCATGAGAATTTTCAAACGTGTTGCGATTGGTGTCGCCCTGCCGTTGCGAGCCGCCCGTGGGCGTACCGGCGAGAAATTCCTGGAGACCCGTTTCCGTCACGAGGCCAGTTGTCGCATCGGTCTGGGTGCTGAAAGCAAGGGTTCCCCGGAAGCCGCGATTGAACATTTGGGATATGGAAGTGCGTCTGAATTCGTAGCCGAATTTAACGTCGTGCTTACCGAGCTTCCAGGAAATATTGTCAATGTAGTGCCAGTTGGTATCGACGCGCTGGCGCGGATCGCCGTTGTCGGCCCCCAGAGGAGCAAGTCCCGAGATGCTTATTTTGGGGAGTCCAAAATTGTAGGGCGCGGCATTGGCGGTGCCCGGACCTATGGTGTCCAGCCCGATGCTGGTGGGATCGAAGTTGCGGTCCTGGGGGAAGAATCCCTCGGCGAAGCGGTTCCAGCCCAGGCGCGCCTCGTTGACGATGGTCGGTGTAATGGTGGAAACGTAGGAAATAGAAATGAGCTGCACGCGCGTTGGCGTGGAAGTGTTGTAGCCCGGAACGAGTCCGCCGCCGACCAACGCCAGCGGGAAGCTTTGTGTGCTGTCGCCGATGTAATAGCGGCCGGTCAAAAGATTATTGGTGTTGATGTTGTGATCGATTTTTACGATGGCGCTGTCGACGCGATTTGAAAATGGCGTGGCCAGAGAAACGTTGGCGGTCACCGGGGTCTGTCCATCAGATCCATTACTGAGGCAGGAACCGCCGAGGTTTGGCGCGGGCCAGGGATTTCTCGCCAGCAGCGCTGCGACCACCGGATTGACGGTTCCGCCGTTTGCGGTGGTAGCGGTGGCGATATCCTGGGCGGTGGGGACGCAGGCGGTGCTGGATTCGGCGCCCTTTTCACGCATGGCTTCGTAATCGACGAAGAAGAAAGTTTTATCGCGACGAATGGGGCCGCCGAGGGCTCCGCCAAACTGATTATTGTGAAAAGGATTCTGCGGCGAACCAACCTGGTTGAAAAAATTGCGGGCGTCGAGAGCGTTGTTGCGGAAAAACTCGAAACCCGTTCCGTGAATGTCATCCGTGCCGCTCTTGGTTACGATGTTGACCACGCCGCCGGCGCTGCGGCCATATTCGGATTCGAAATTGGAGAGCACGCGCAACTCGGCGATGGCTTCGATGGGCAGAATGGTCGCGGGCGTGCCGAAGACTCCGGCTTCGTTGATGGCCGGGTCGTTGCGGTAGCCGTCATTCATGTCCGTGCCGTCGAGCAGGAAATTGTTGGCGCGGCCGCGGGCTCCGTTGACGGAGAAGATGCCGAAGGAACCGGGCGAATCGGTGATTTGGTCTGGCGAACCGGCAACACCGGGGACGAGGAAGATTAGTTTCTGATAATCGCGGCCGTTCACGGGAAGGTTGGTTACCACCGTGGATTCGATGATGCCGCCCAACGTGTTGGAAGTGGATTCCACCTGGGTCAAAGTGTCTCCCGACACTTCCACGGTCTCGGAAACTTCGCCGGGTTGCAGTATCACGTCGGCGCGGCGCTCGGTGGAGACTTCCACGCTGATGCCACTTACTAAGCCGGACTTGAAGCCAGATTTTTCTACGGTGACGCTGTAGGTGCCGATGGGTAACTCGGGCGCGCTGTAGTTTCCGTCATCATCGGTGGTGACCGTGCGCAGGAGTCCAGTGCCGGTATTCTTCACGCTAACTGTGGCGCCGGGGATGGCGGCACCGGAGGTATCGGTGACGGTACCGAGAATTGTTCCGCGAAATGTTTGAGCATTCGCGGACATGCTGAAGGCGAATGCTGTCAGGAGCGCGACGATCGCAAAAAAACGCACCACGGCAAGGCTGCGGATAAATCCCATTATTGAACTCTCCTCAGTGTGTTTACAATCCACGTGTACCACGAGTATGCAACCCCAGAAAATTTCCGGACTTCCCTCGAAGAAGTACCGTCATAAGGCGTTACAAGTAGGATTACACTACCCGCGGGCCAGCGAGCGCGTCAAGCAAGTTCAAGATAAGTTTTCTAAATATTGGCAGGAATTCACGCTAGCGCCAGCAATTCGGGCGAAATCCGCCGGCTAAGAACGGGTCCACTCGGTATTTATTTTTGGCGGATGCAACAAAGTTTGCATAACGACGCAATATTGTTCCGTTTTTTCCTGCAGCGCTTTCCTTTGTTCGGCAGTTGCTTGCGGGGCATCGATGTCGAATCGGACGCGAATTTCCTCAAAGCCCACGGGAACTTCCTTGGAAAGGCCCAGCGTGCCGCGCAGGTCCATGTCGCCGCTTACGCTAACCTTCACGTGTTCGGTGGCGATTCCCATCGCCGTCGCGACGAGCTGACAAGTGATCTGTGCGCACGCCGCTAGCGCGCCGAGCAGTAGATCGCCAGAACATGCCGAGGTGCCCGCCCCGCCGACGCCTTTGTGGGCTTCCGCCCGGTAGATGGCGCGGCCAATATCCACGGAACAACTCATGGGCGTACCGGTCTGCGAGCCGGTAGCGGTCATGGTAATCCGCGAGGAATTAGGGTCGCTACGATACTGTTCCTTCAGTGGCTTTTGCAGAGATCTAATATCCAATGGCGGCCTCCAAAAATTTGTTATGCTGCACCGATATTAGATGCGTGGGCCCACAATTCACAAATGGAATCCAGTAATTCGATGGACGAGGCGACAAAGCGGGTGGTGACATCTCAGAACGAATCCCCGACACTTCCAGCCGGTTCACGTTTCGGCCGCTATGAAATCCTTGGCGCGCTAGGCGCCGGCGGCATGGGCGAAGTTTACCGCGCGCGCGACCCCCGGCTGGGACGCGAACTGGCCATAAAAATCCTTTCCCGCAAACTCTCGGACAGCAAATTGGACGTTAAACGTTTTGAGCGAGAAGCGGGATCGGCCTCCGCACTCAATCACCCCAATATCGTCACGATCTTCGAGTTAGGACAAGTTGAGAATACGTATTACATCGCTATGGAATTGGTCGAGGGCGAGTTGCTGCGCGACATGCTGCGAGCCGGGCCCATTCCCTTGCAAACGGTAATGCGCATCGCGGCGCAAATCGTCGATGGACTTGCAAAAGCACATGCGGCGGGCGTGATGCATCGAGACCTGAAACCAGAGAACGTTATGGTTTCCCGCGACGGTCTGGTAAAAATCCTGGATTTTGGTCTCGCCAAGCTAGTCAGCACGGAGACGGACACTAACCTGCCGCTGGATCTTGAGACCGTTAGCACCTCGGAAACCAACCCGGGCGCGCTTCTGGGCACACTGCCGTACATGTCGCCCGAGCAAGCCAACGGTCTGCCGTTGGATTTCCGTTCCGACCAGTTTTCGCTTGGTTCGTTGCTCTATGAAATGGTTACGGGAAAACGCGCGTTCCCCCATCAGGGCGCCGCCGAGATTCTCGCAGCGATCCTGCGCGATCAACCGGAGGCAACAGCGTCGTTAAATCCACAGGCACCCGCGCCACTTTGCTGGGTTATAGAGCGATGCCTGGCAAAAAATCCCAAAGAGCGCTACGACTCCACCCATGACCTGGCCAGAGATCTGGCGGCGATTCGCGACCGGCTTCCCGAAGCGCCGTCGCGGCATTTGGCGCCTCGCATCAACACACTGCCGAATCAGGCTACGGCGTTTATCGGCCGCGAGCGAGAAGTCGCCGCAGTTAAAGAATTACTGCTGCGCGAGGATGTCCGGATGGTCACGCTGACTGGACCCGGCGGAATAGGAAAAACCCGGTTGGCGCTGCAGGTCGCCAGTGAAGTACGCGAACGTTTCGACGGCGGAATATGTTTTATTCCACTGGCCGCGGTCAGCGATGCATCGCTCATTCCCTCGATCATCGCGCAAGGATGTGGAATACGGGAAACGGGCCGCCCGGTGAGTATTCAAAGCCTGAAGGAATATTTGCAGGACTCACGCTCGAACCTATTACTGGTCTTTGACAATTTCGAGCACCTGCTGACGGCAGCGCCGGTGGTGTCGGAATTAATTACCGCCGCTCAAAAGTTACGCGTCCTGGTGACCAGCCGAGCTCCGTTGCATATCTACGGCGAACACGAATTCCCGGTGCCTACGCTGGCGTTGCCGGATCTGCAACACGGCACATCGCGTAGTATTCTTTCGAAGAATCCCACCGTGGCATTATTCATGGCGCGCGCAGTTGCCATTAAGCCAAATTTTGAACTCACCGATGAAAATGCGCGAGCCGTGGCGACTATTTGCACCCGGCTGGATGGCTTGCCTCTGGCGATCGAGCTGGCCGCCGCACGTATCAAGTTGCTCTCGCCATCGGCGATGCAGTCGCGGCTGGAGAGTTCGCTGCAGCTTCTTACCGGTGGGGCGAAAGATCTGCCGATGCGACAGCAGACCCTGCGAGCAACAATGGACTGGAGCTATGACCTGCTCAGTCCGGCCGAGCAGACCCTCTTCCGGAGACTTTCCGTTTTTGTCGGCGGATGCACTCTGGAGGGCGTTGAGGCCGTCTGCAATACCAAGCAGGATCTTCAAATAGATGTGTTAGACGGCATGGGATCGCTGGTCAACAACAGCCTCGTTCGGCAGATTGAGCAATCCGCTGGCGAACCGCGTTTCGCGTTACTGGACACCGTTCGTGAGTACGGGCTGGAGCGGCTGGCTGCCAGTGGCGAGGAATCTTCGATAAGACGGGCGCACGCGGCGTATTGCCTGGTGCTGGCCGAAGAATGCGCGGCGCAAGCCACCGATCCCGCAAACACGGAATGGGTGAGTCTGCTGGAAGTGGAGCACAATAATTGTCGCGCGGCGCTCGATTGGTTGACGCGCACGGGAAATGCCGAGTGGGGACTGCGCCTGGGAGCCGCACTCTTCCAGTTCTGGGAGACGCGTGAGCATTTGACGGAAGGCCTCGACCGCCTGGAAAAACTTCTCAAACTGGAAGGAGCTGCAGCGCGTTCTAATTCCCGCGCGCGCGTGCTCTTCGCCGCCGGCGTACTGGCTACTCCGCAGGGCGATCACCGGCCAGCCTACGCGCTGTTCGAAGAGAGCCTTCAAATTGCTCGCGAATTGAACGATACGCGTGGTGTAGGTATCGCCTTGAACGCGCTGGCCATAAACGCTCGCGACGACGGTGACATATCCACGGCAAGGTCCCTGTTCGAAGAGAGTCTGGCGGTCTGGCGGGGTTTAAATGACCGTGCGATGGTGGCCCGCGCACTTAGCAACGTCGCCAGCGTGGTGAAGTCTCAGAGAAACTATGCGCTGGCACGCTCCCTTCATGAAGAATCCCGCGTGATTTTTGAGCAACTAGGCGATAGCACCTGCATAGCATGGTCTCTCAATTACCAGGGCGACGTGGCCCTGGAGCAGGGGGAAATTCCGGTTGCGCGCGAATTGTATGAGCAGAGTCTGAACATATTCAGGAAGCTGGGCGACAAATGGGGTGTCGCGGGATGCCTGATGGATCTGGGAAACATGGCGCGTGACGAAGGCGATGAAAAAAAGTCGCGTTTGCACTACGCGGAGAGCATGAAGCTTTTTCAGGAGCTGGGGCAGAAACGCGGCATGGCCCGCCTTCTCGACTGCCTGGCTTGTTCCGCGGCGCTGCAGTCTCAACCCGAGCGCGCTCTGCGATTGGCCGGATCGGCTGCGGCTATGCGCCGTGTTTTAGGCGCGCCGCTGCCCGTAGCTGAGCAAACGCGACTGGAAAAAGCTTTGGACCTGGCCCGGCAATCCCTCTCTCCAGCTAAAGCGGCCGCCGCATGGATGGATGGCTGGACGATGGCGACCGACAAAGCGATACAAGAAGCCTTATCGTTTAGTTGATTGCTTCGGGAAATTGCAGTTTCTTTGCTAACTGCTCGGGCGTCGCGACGGACGGACCGGAAAATTCGCGGCCCGGTTAATTACTCCGCGGTGGTCGGATCA
>Ga0193729_1001001_pt1 | contig 14606 bp, 13 predicted proteins | sample U1c2metaG_FD_143036 | JGI IMG/M metagenome (GOLD analysis project Ga0193729, IMG submission 143036) | Soil microbial communities from a riparian zone of the East river system, Colorado, United States - U1c2 | ecosystem: Environmental > Terrestrial > Soil > Riparian zone | place: USA: East River... | reverse complement strand
CAATCCCGCAATGGTGTTGACCGCCCGGTCAGCTTCGGCGCGATCCGCCACCGCCGTATCATCATTGAATCCGTAGTAGTCGCTGTCGCCGACCGCTTGAAACACCAAGCCGTCGCGCCGCGGCACGAACGACACGCCCTTGTAGAAAAGGCCATAATTGATGTCCGGCTGCGGAATCACTCGCGCCAATTGTCCGCGGACCGGCGTGACGGTTTGATCGCCGAACAATGCGCGCGCTCCATAACCGGTCGCATTGATCAGGGTTTTTTCGCGCAGCCTGGCGAAATCATCCGGTGCGTGAAATTCTGCTATTTCGAGTTTCCCGCCATTTGCGCCAAAGTCGCCCATCAACACCCGTGTGTACGCGGTCAGGTTGAACATCATGAGCGAAGTACGCCGCAGGTAACGCGCTCCAAGCGAATGGCTGCCGGGAGCGAAGTCCGCTCGCTGCGTGATGAGATCGCCGATCAGTTCCCGTTGCAGATCGGCGAATGGCGGGCGGTCGTCCGGCGCACTGCGCCGGCGGCTGGATTCGGCCTCATCCGACACGAAGTAATTGTCGATGAACTCAACCGGCGTGCCCGGCAGGCCGAGGAAGTTTTGATAGGTTTGAAAAGAGGTGCGGGCCATTTCCTCCCACTGCTGCTTGAACGCGGGAGTTGCGTTCTCCTGCAGACAAATTCGGGAATCCGGGGTCCACAATCCCGTGGCCAGTGAGGAGCGGACATTGGGCGGCAGCTCTTTTGCATAGATCGTGACTCGGGCGCCGGCTCGCTGCAGCAGCAGCGCGGAAGTCAGTCCCAAAGCACCGCAGCCGATGACGGCGATCTCTCTTTCCCCCGCCGCCATCGCTTTGCGAACCGCGATGCTGCTCGATCCCCAAGACAGCGACCAGCCGCTGCCGCCGTGACCGTAATTGTGAACGACGAGCTTCGAGCCGATCTTTTCGGTATCGAGGCGCGGACCCTGCGCCCGAAATGGACGCGTGCAAACGGTGATCCGGGTAATCCGGTCGGTGCTCGCTCGAACGGGAGTGAGCTGTAACGTCGCGGCATTTGGCGGACGTTTGGCGCCCAAGGCGCTGACGCAGCCCTCGAGTCCTCCCAGCAATACGGCAGCCCCTGCTCCGGCCAACAACTGTCGGCGTCCGATCGACCCAGGCATTCACACTTCTCCCCTGTGCATAAAGTCCGATTGTAAACAGGAATACACCGCGCGCAGCCAAAAATTGCGGGCCAGTCGCCTCGCCGCATGTTAACGTCCGCCAAAGCGTTGCCTGAGGAGTGAAAAATGCTGGGGAGAATCCGTGCGAGGAGCGGTGCGGCGATTCTTGCGGCGCGCGCAGCGCCGGCGATCTTGTGTCTCGCGCTGATCGGCGGCGCACAGGCCGCATCCCGCAATGAAAAGGTCTTTCAAGCAGCGGAAGCGAACAACAGCGTGGCTCTGGACCTGCTCAAAGAGATTGTCAATATCGATTCGGGAACCGGGGACGTCGAAGGCGGCGCCCACGTTGAATCCGTACTCGCCGCCCGATTGACGCAGTTGGGCGCCGCGGTCAGGACCGAACCGGCCGAGGCCCCGGGGCTCCCCGACAATCTGGTCGCCGTGTTCCACGGCACAGGCAAGGGCAGGATCCTGATCATTGCGCATGTCGATACGGTTTTTGGCCCGGGCACCGCGGCGGCCAGGCCCTTCAGCATCGACAAAGATCGCGCGCATGGTCCAGGCGTGGGCGATGAAAAAGCAGGCGTGGTCAATGCGTTTACCGCACTCAAGATTCTGCATGACCTGGGCTTCAAAAACTTCGCGACCATTACTTTCTTGCTGGACGATAGTGAAGAGCGCGGCTCGCCGGGTTCGACAAAACTCATCAAGCGCCTGGCCCGCGAGCATGATGTGGAATTCAACATGGAGCCCGGCGATCCGCCGGATGCGCTCACGGTTTGGCGCAAGGGCTCCGCGAGCATTCGTATTCAAGTCAAAGGCCGCGCAGCTCATGCCGGAATGGCGCCGCAGGATGGACGAAATGCCGCAGTAGAGTTGATGCACCAACTCAACGCGCTGCAAGGCGCGTTTCCGGTTTTGGGTACTGGGGTGACCGTCAACCTGACGGTGCTGCGCTCGGGCGAGCGGGCAAACATCATCCCGGACCTTGCCGAGGCCACCTTGAATGTTCGCTACCGCAAGCCGGAGGAGTTCGACACGGTGCTCGCGAAGGTTGAGGCCGGTACGCACACCACCCAAGTTCCGGACACCACCGTGAGCGTTTCGCACGATCCCGCCTTTCCGCCGTTGACGGAAAACGCGCAGATCGATGCGCTCGCGGCGCGTGCGCGGGCAATCTACGCGGAAATCGGCAAGACCATCGAGCTGTCGGGCAACGGCGGAGCGTCCGAATCAGCGCTCGCCATGTCGGAAGGAACTCCGGCACTCGACGGCTTGGGATTCGTTGGCGGCGATTTCCACACCGATCATGAATGGATCGACCTGGACAGCATTACGCCGAGGCTGTATTTGTTCACTCGTCTGCTCATGGAAAGCGGCGCCAAACCGCGCCCGTAGGAGCCGCTCTTCGGTATTATCTGACGCCGGATCACGGCGTGTAGGAGACAGCCTCGGACGAACGCCTTAGGTACCTTTTATAGGTGCTCAAGCGAATCACCGCGGCGATAGGCCTGATCCTGCTCCTCATTGTTCTCGGTGTGGCGCTGGCGCCGTCGAGTTTTTGGCGCTGGCTGATCATCCACGAGGTATCGCGTGCCACCGGCCGGCCCGCGAGCATCGACGGCGAGGTCAAACTGCACTTGTTTTCGCCCAACCCGGAACTGCAGGTGCAGGGCTTTGCCTTGAGCAACGCACCCTGGGCGCGGCCGAAAAACATGGTCGCTATCAAGCGGTTCGAAGCCACGGTGAGTCTCAAATCATTGTTGCGCTTTCATCCGATATTTCCCCGCGTGGCGATCGATTCTCCCGCCATTGACTTGGAACGCGACGCATCCGGGCGCGCGAACTGGGATTTCTCGCGCCCCGGCACACGCAAGAGCCGGCAAAACCATTCGGCGCCGCTGCACATTCCCGTCATCCAAGACTTGAGCCTTACCCATGGGACACTCACCGCCCGCGACCGTATTCGCAAGCTGACCTTTGAAGGTCGAGTCTCGGTGGAGGAAAACCGCAACACTTCCGACAATCACGCACTGAAGCTGCGCGGTTCCGGAACCTTGAACGGCAAGCCCTTTGAGGTGAATCTGAACGGCGAACCTCTTATCGGTGTTCAGCCTTCCCAGCCGTACGCATTCGAGGCAGCGGTCGCGGCGGCTGACATCAAGCTCAATACCCACGTCACGATATCGCGCCCCTTCGACCTGGCGGCGCTGCAAGCCAAGTTTCACCTCTCAGGCAGCGATTTGGCCGATGTCTACTATTTGACTGGGCTGGCTCTGCCGAATACGCCTCCCTATGACGTATCGGGCACATTGGTGCGCGACCACCTGACATTCCGCGTCGACGACTTTCAGGGCAAGTTGGGCAGCAGCGACGTGGCAGGCAAACTCGGCATCGATACGGGACATGAGCGGCCAAAACTGAGCGCCATCCTCGCCTCCAAGCAGCTGAATCTCGCAGATTTAGCCGCCCCTCTCGGAACTGAGGCGACGCCCGACCGTAAATCCAACACGCTGGCCCGCCCGACGACCCCGGTCGCCGCGGCGCCGCCTGCCCTGCTGCTTCCGGATGCCGATCTGCAAATTGAGCGCGTGCGCGGCATGGACGCCGATGTGCAGTTCGATGCGGCATCGGTGAGCGCCTCCAAAATGCCGATGAAGAAAGTGCATTTCCACTTAAATCTCGACAATGGCAAGATCACGCTCGATCCCCTCGCCTTTCAACTGCCGCAAGGTGAATTCTCCGGCATGGTCGCCGTCGATGCGCAAGGTGCTACGCCGAAGACGAACATCGACATGAAGCTGAGCAACGTGGATCTAGCCCAATTCAAACCCAAGTCGGGTAAGGGAGCACCGCTCGAGGGACAGCTTCTGGGACGAATCAAATTGCAGGGCTCGGGAACCTCCGTGCACAAGACGGCGGAAAACGCCGACGGCGATATCACCCTGGTGATTCCGAGAGGCGAAATGCGCGAAGCATTCGCCGAGCTGACGGGCATCGATTTGGCGCGCGGGCTGGGACTCATTTTGACGAAAAATGAGCGGAATACTGCAGTGCGCTGCGGGGTCGCGAGTTTCAAAGCGGCCGGCGGCGAATTGACAGCGACCACACTGATTATCGACACCACGCACGTCTTGGTCACCGGTCAAGGCGACGTCAACCTTAAGACCGAGGCACTTGACCTGTCGCTGCGAGGCCAGCCCAAGGAGGCTCGAATGCTGAGACTGCGCACCCCCATAACGCTGCGCGGATCGCTTTTACAACCGAAGATCGGCGTGCAGCCCGGAAAGTTGGCTGCCCAAACCGGCGGCGCCGTCGCCTTAGGTGCGTTGTTGACGCCTGTGGCCGCGCTGCTCGCCTTTGTCGACGGTGGTCTTGCGAAGGATGCGAATTGCGCGGCACTCATCGGCCAAGCAGAGCAAGGCAAGAATCTTCCCAAGGAGTGAAGAAAATGCCTCCGGGAAACCCCTACGCCTGTCCGTCAATGCCCTACGAATGGATGCGCCAGGTTCTGCTGTGATGTCCCCTGCTCCCGGGCTCTAATATGGGGCTGACTGGCATGGAGAAATCGATATGGGATTCGACCTCGAGCGGTCCGAAGTAGACAGGCCGGTGGACGCCGATGCGGCCTTGCTGCAAGCGGACGCCCCGGAGCAGCAGCCGGCGGAACAGTCGGTGTTCGGCCGTGCTCTTTCGCAAAATCTCATTGCCGAACGTTTTGCCATTGATGCCTACCGCAAAATTGCGGAGCACGGCGACAAGTATGACAAGGCCACCATGCGCCTGGTCAAGGTGGCGCTCGCCGTCGAAGAAGAGCATGCAGAGATTCTGTCCAGGATCATCGAAAATCTTCACCATCTGCATGGGACGCCGGCCGGATAGAAATCGCGACCGCGCCATGACGTCCGAGGCCCTAAATACAACGGAACTCCTCCAGGTCGCCTTGGATGCCGCAGGCATGGGAAGCTGGGAGTTGTACCTGTCTACAGGGGCGATTCATCGCACATTGCGGCACGACCAGATGTTCGGCTATGAAGAAATGCAGCCGTTCTGGGACCTGGAGATGACCATTGACCACATTGTGGAAGAAGACCAACCGCTGGTTCGCCGGGCATTCTCCGAAGCGAAGATTGACGGATCAATCGATTTCGAAGCGCGGGTACGCCGCAGCGCCGGCGGCGAAACCCGCTGGGTCCACGTCAGCGGCCGCACCTTCTACATCGATGGCACGGCTATGCGCATCGTCGGACTCATAGCCGACGTGACGCATCGACGTGCCGTGGAAGAGCGGCTGCGCCTGGCGCAAAAGATTGAGGCACTCGGTCAGCTCACCGGCGGAGTTGCGCATGATTTCAATAATTTGCTGCAAGTGATATCGGGCGGCCTGCAAGTAGTTGCCCGTCAACCCGATCCGCAGCGCCGCGAGCGGATTTTCGCGTCGATGAGACAGGCCGTTGACCGCGGCGCCAGTCTATGCCGGCAGCTGCTGGCGTTCTCGCGCCGACAATCGCTCAAGCCCGAAGCGGTGAACCTCAAGCGTTTGATCGGCGAGATGGGCGAGTTGCTGAATCGCGGCCTACGAAGCGACGTACAAATCCAGACGGCCTTTGCCGATGAGCTGTGGCCCGCCGAGGTCGATCCGGGAGAACTTGAACTCGTTATCTTGAATCTGGCGTTGAATGCGCGCGACGCGATGCCAAACGGCGGCAGGATAGAAGTGAGCGCCCGAAATTGTCCCGCGCTTGCCGATCACGACCTCGACGGTGATTTTGTGCGCCTGGACATCGCCGATTCAGGCGTCGGCATGTCCCCGGAAATTCTAGTTCATGCCTTCGAGCCTTTTTTTACCACCAAGGAAGTGGGAAGTGGTTCGGGTCTGGGACTGGCCCATGCCCACGGCTTTGCCAAAGCGTCGGGCGGCGTGGTGCGAATTGCCAGCACGCCGGGACGCGGAACTTTGGTGTCTCTGTTTCTGCCGCGTACATTGAAAGTGCCGACGCTGGGCCCTCACCTGATGTCGCTGGCGAGCGATCATGCGACCAGCGCGGGACAAGTGCTGGTGGTGGAAGACGACGACGAAGTCGCGGCGCTCACCGTGGAAATGATCAAGCAACTCGGCTATGACACGACGCGAGTCGCCAGCGCCGAGGCTGCTTTGGGAGCCCTTGCCGACCGCCGTTCGGTCGATATCGTTTTCTCCGATATCATGATGCCGGGGCGCATGAATGGCGTTGAACTGGCGCAGGAGATACGGCGGCGGCGCCCCGATATGCCGGTGCTCCTTACCAGCGGCTACGCCGAGGGAGTGCGCCGCAATGCGGCCGCCCAACAAATCAAAATCATTCCCAAGCCATATCGGATCGACGAATTACGCGACGCCTTGGCGGCCGTCAGGCAAGATGCTCGGGAGTCCGTTCGAGAGCACTAAATGCCGGTGATCGTTTGTCCGTCGTGCGACCTGGCACACCGCGCCAGTCTGGAGCCTGCGTCTGAGCGCACCCGCTGCGCTCGTTGCCTTGCGTCGCTGCAACGCCCTGAGAAAGGCAGCCTCGACACGGCGATTGCCTTGAGTATTGTGGCGCTCGTGTTATTTCTGCTGAGCAATGCCTACCCCCTGGTTGTGATTCATTCAAATGGCTCGACCCGGGCTACCACCTTGATCGGCGCGGCCCTGGGCCTTTATCGTCAAGATCATACGGGCCTTGCCGCATTGGTGTTCATCACCACCGTTGCGGGTCCATTCCTGCAAATCGCGGCGTTGTTGTACCTGTTGATTCCGTTGCGGCGCAAGCGGCAGGCGCCGGGCCAGAACACGGTGTTCCGCTTGCTCGCGCAAGTTCGGCCATGGACGTTTGTCGAGGTCTTCATGCTCGGAGCGTTGGTGGCGCTGGTCAGATTGGCTGCCTTCACGCAGGTAGTTCCCGGTATCGCGCTATGGTCCTGCGGATTGCTCATGCTCACGCTTGCCGCGCTGACCAGCCGCACCTCGCCCGGGCAGTTCTGGCGCTGGGTCGAACGGAGCCGGGCTTGAACTTTTCCACGACCGGCCGCAGCTTGGGCCTGCTCGTTTGCATGCAATGTCACGCAACGGTGCGCGCCCTGCAGGTGCCTCATCCTCGCTGTCCACGATGTGATGCACATCTTTTTCAACGCAAGCCCCATAGTCTCGCCCTGACGGCAGCGCTGCTCGTGTGCGCGGCTGTTTTATACGTGCCGGCCAACCTGCTTCCGGTGATGTACACACGCACGATTTTCGATGACGAGAAGGATACGATCATGAGCGGCGTGCTGGTATTGCTGCACTCCGGATCCTGGCCCATCGCGGTGTTGGTGTTCATCGCCAGCATTGTCGTGCCGCTGTTGAAGATCATTGCGCTCAGCGTGGTACTCTTTTCCGCCTGGCGCCGCTCGCCGCGATACCGGACACAACGCAGCGAGCTATTTCGGATGGTCGAATTCATAGGACGCTGGTCAATGCTCGATGTCTATGCCATTTCGCTGCTGGTCGCCCTGGTACAAATCAGGTCCTTGGCCTATGTCGCCGTCGGCTGGGGTGCGCTGGCCTTTGCTGCCGTCGTCGTCTTGACCCTGTTCGCAGCACGCACGTTCGACGAGCGCTTGCTGTGGGAACCGCCGCGGTGAGCGATCCGCCGGATTCAAACCTCGATGACCTCCCCGCGGCGGTACCCGCGCGCACGCTGTGGGGCCGCCTGCAGCTGGTCTGGATTCTTCCCGCAGTCGTGGTTCTGGCGGGCGCCTTCGTGGTCATTCGTGAGAAACTGGCTCAGGGCACGTCGATCGAAATTCGCTTCGCCAATGCAGAAGGGCTGGAGACGAACAAGACCAAGGTTCGTTACAAAGATGTCGATATTGGCGAGGTTGCGGCGATTCGTGTCGGCGATGATCGCAAAGAAGTCATTGTGACCGCGGACATTCACCGCAATGCCAGCGCGTACTTGGTCGACGATACCCGCTTTTGGGTGGTGCGGCCGCGGGTTTCGGGGGCCGGCGTGTCGGGCCTGGCCACGTTGGTTTCGGGCGCCTACATCAGCGTGGATGTGGGTCATTCCACGGCAAAGCGCGATCGCTTCGTCGGACTTGAAATACCTCCCATCTTGACGTCCGACCTGCCGGGCCGGGAATTCATATTGCATGCCGATGATTTGGGATCTTTGGACGTAGGCTCCGCGGTTTTCTACCGGCATATCACGGCAGGTCAGGTCGTGGGCTACGCACTGGACCCGGGCGGCACCGGAGTGACCATCAAAGTATTCATCAATTCGCCGTTCGACAACTACGTCACCGCTGCGACGCGCTTTTGGCAGGCGAGCGGAGTAGACATGTCCGTTACCGCGGACGGCGTGAAGCTGCACACTGAATCCCTCGCATCGATTCTTGAAGGCGGCGTTGCATTCGGCACCCTGCCGAGCGGGACGCCGGCGCCGGTCGCGGTGGATACGTCATTTACCTTGTACGAGGATCAGGACCGCGCGATGCGGCCTACCGAAACGGAAATTCGCGCGTTCGTCATGTATTTCGGCGGCACGCTGCGCGGTCTGTCGGCGGGGGCGCCGGTCGAACTGCACGGAATCATGGTGGGCGAGGTTAAAAGCGTCGATGTCGAGTACGATCAGAACGCGGGGTCGCTCGCCTTTCCGGTCGTGGTGGATCTGTATCCGCAACGGATGCGGGGACGCATGCAGCATCCCGGCCACGCTGCTCCGGCGCCCGACACCAGCGAAACGAGCAGCCGCGCACTGATCGACAGTCTGGTTGCCCACGGCCTGCGTGCCGAACTGAAGACCGGCAATTTGCTGACCAGCCAGAAGTTCGTGGCTCTGGACATGCACCGCGATGCACCGAAGGACCGTGTTGACTGGATGGATCAACCTGCGATATTCCCGACCATCTCGGGCGGTCTTGAAGATATCCAGGATTCGGTTGGCGTCATCGCGAAAAATCTCAGCAAAGTACCCTTCGATCAGCTTTCCGCACGCCTCATGAGCGCCATGGCCTCGCTCGATCAGACATTGAAGAGTGCGGATCACCTGCTGCAAAACGTTGACGGCAATCTTGCGCCGCAAGTCCAATCCACGTTGGCCGAAGCGCAGGCGGCGCTGAAGAACGCCAAGGAACTGCTGGGTCAAGACGCACCGCTCGAGAACGATCTCGGTTCGACGTTGCTGCAGGTATCCCGAGCTGCAAAGTCCATCAGCGCGCTGGTCGATTATCTCGAGCGCCATCCTGAATCTCTGTTACGCGGCAAACCGGCAGGTGACCACCCATGAAATCGCTGCCGCTCCTTGTTTGTGTTCTGATCCTTGCCGGCGGCTGTGCCGCGCGCCAGCACGATCATTTTTACGTCCTGGACGCCCGGCCTGCGGGCGCCAGGGAATCGCGCACACAATTCGATCGGCAGGTTACCTTGCGTGTAACCGTGCCCTCGCTCGTCGATCGCGGGGAAATGGTTCTGCAGACGCAGAGCGGCGTGACGGTGTTGGATCATGAACGCTGGGCCGCACCGCTTGCCGACCTGGTGACGGCGACACTGGGCCAGGACATAGAGCGCCGCCGCGGCGATCTTGTGGTGCTGCCCAGGAGCGCAGATCAGGCGGGCATCCCCATCACGCGAATTGCGCTCGAAATCGATCAAGTGACGGCGCGTCTCGGCGATCAAGTCAGCATCGAGACCCACTGGCGTATCACCGATGCCCGAACCGGCAAGGTGTCGATCGGCCGCGACGTATTATCGAGTTCGCAGCGGCCTCAAAATTATACGGAGATAGCGTCCGCGCTCAGCGATTGCATCGCGCTCTTGGCGGAGCGCCTGGTCCGGGAAATCCCGGCGGCATGACTCCGAATGCATGCAAACGGGGAATGCATGCAAACGGGCGCTTCGATTGCCGAAGCGCCCGCATATACATGCCTCAAACCGGTCCGTCCGCTACGGCTCGACCGTGATATCGTTGTGAACGGAATTTACGCCTTCCGTGTTCTTGGCAATCATCGCGGCTAAGTCGCTGGCATCCTTTGTCGGCGCCCTGCCACTCAACCAAACCACACCATTCTCATCGGTGTCCACTTTGATTCTCGTCAGTGTCGACAGATGCTTGGCTGCCAACTTCGCCTTCACCTTGGTCGTGATCGCCGAATCTTTGATGTAGTGATGCGATTCCGTGGCGCCGGGCTCGTCGGCCATGGCCAGCGGTGCGCACGCCACGCCTAGCGCAACCATGCCGCATAAAATAATGTGTTTCTTCATCATTCCTCCTCAAAGTTTTATGTAGCCTGTCGGCTATGCATTTTCTCAGGCGTATCGTGATCGTTAACCGTCGGTTTATCTGTAGGCGGCGAAAGTGACCCCGTGACGGTCATATCCCACACGTGCCGTATTGCGCAAATCAAGCATTTGCGGCAGGCCGCTCGCCGCGCCGGCTTGCGTCCTCGAGCTTTTTCCCGGGCATCGACAGGAGGCGTGCAGTATTGACCAGCGCCATGTGCGTCAACGCCTGGGGAAAATTTCCGAGCATTCGCCGCGCGCGCGGATCGTACTCCTCGGCGAACAGACCCACATCGTTGCCCAGCGCCAGCAGGCGCTCGAACAGTGCCTCCGCTTCAGTGCGCCGTCCGGTGAGCAGATAACTGTCCGCCAACCAAAAGGAGCATGCTAAAAACGCTCCCTCGCCTGCCGGCAACGCATCGACATTGGTAGCCGTGGAGTAGCGCAGCACCAGGCCATCGACCATCAAGTGCTTCTCGACAGCGGCAATCGTGCCGATCACGCGCGGGTCGTCGGCGGCCAAGAACCCCACTTGGGGAATCAACAGCAGGCTGGCATCGAGAAAATTGCTTTCATACGACTGAACAAATGTGTTGTTGTCCGCATCGAAACCCTTATCGCACACTTGGGCATGAATGCAATCGCGCAGCTCACGCCAAGTCTCCACCGGACCCTCGAGCCCCTCCTTTTCGGCATCCTTGACGGCCCGGTCGAAGGCAACCCATGCCATGATTTTCGAATGCGTGAAATGCTGCGGCGGGCCGCGAATCTCCCAGAGCCCTTCGTCCGGCCGCTCCCAATAGGTCTCGAGAAATCTCAGCAGCGCAATCTGCACCTTCCATGCGTGGGGGTGCGGGTCCAGGTCGGCGGCTCGCGCCAGATGCAGGCAATCCATCACCTCGCCGTACACATCCAGTTGGCATTGGCTCGACGCGGCGTTGCCGATCCGCACAGGCTTGGAGGCCTCGTAACCGGGAAGCCAGGGCAATTCAACCTCGTCGAGGCGCCGTACTCCGGTCACGCCGTAGACAATTTGCAAGTCGCCGGGGGAACCGGCCGCGGCGCGCAGCAACCATTCGCGCCACGCCGTGGCTTCTTCGTTGTAGCCGGCGAGCAGCAAGGCGTTCAAGGTGAATGTGGCGTCTCGCAACCAACAATATCGATAGTCCCAGTTGCGAACGCCGCCAGGCTGCTCGGGCAACGAAGTCGTGGCGGCCGCGACCAGTCCTCCGGTGGGCTCATAGGTCAGCGCTTTCAGGGTGATCAGAGAACGCGACACGGAATCGCGCCAGCGTCCCCTGTAGCGGCAACGACGGGACCACTTGTGCCAGTGTGCCGCGGTGTTCTTCAGCGCCTTGCCGGCATCAATGGCAGGCCGTGTCGCGAAATGAGAAGGTCGATAATTCAGAACGAAGGTTTCATGTTTGCCCTTGCGGACCGAAAATTCCGCCACGGTCTTCATGTTCTCCCCTTCAACCGCCACCGAAGAGGTCAGCTCGAGCGTGTCCGGTCCCGCGGTAATCAGCATCAGGTCGTCTGCCCGCCGCACCCACGGAACGATGGATCCGTAGTCAAATCTGACGACGAGTTCCATGCGCAGCGCCACGGTGCCGGTCAATCCCTGCACGATGCGCACGACGTCCCAACGCTCGTCCGACATCGGCATAAAATCGATCACTCGAACACTGCCGCGCGAGGTATGAAAATCGGTTTCCAGAATCAAGGAGTCGCGCCGGTAGCGGCGCTGCACGCTTTTCACCTTGCCGGCCGGTGCCAGCAACCAGCGGCCGTGCTCGGGGCCGCCCAGCAATGCGGCGAAACAGGCGCCTGAGTCGAATCGGGGGAAACAAAGCCAATCCATCGAACCGTCGCTGCCGATCAAGGCAGCGGTGTGACAGTCGCCGATCAAGGCATAGCTCTCAATCGGCAGCGGCATTGGCGGCTACGGTTTGATTTTCTTCAGATGCCTCTCCCGCACTTGGTTGGGATTCTTGGGATCGTCCGGGTCATTATGGAACCCCCCCGGCTTTGACGCGGTATCCGCGCGGTCTTCCTCTTCCGCCTGGCGCTGGTCCTTGGATTTGCCTTTGTCCACAGCGGGACGGGGCGATTCGGACGTGGCAGTGGACAACGAAGCGTGCATGCTGATACCTCCATTTTGATGGGCCCGATCAGCTTGCGCTCCGGCTGCCGGCTTAGGATAGGGGCTCGCGCCGAATCGCGTGCAGGACGATTCTGACCTCGAGCCACGGAGCAACCGACTTGCGGCTCATGATGCGCGCGCATACGGTATTTGCGATGGAAGACGCCTCTCCTGACCACGATGATCGGCTGAAGGATTTCTTCGCGCGCCATGGCGGCGCGAGTACGCGCGCGATGCGCAAAGGTCAATCCGGGGGCGGTGTGCAAGGCTGGTCGGAGGTGTATGCCAACGATGGCTACGCCCTGCGCTGTGACTGGTCGACATTTGGGAGCCGCGAAGAAATGAACTACTCGGAAATCGCGCCTCGCTGAAGGCTCTGACCCGGCTGGCCTGCCATGCGCCGCTCGATTGGCGGCGCATGGCCATCCAGCAGTCTTATCGCCTAACGACCCTGCCGCTCTTCTCGCCGCTCCTCTTCCTTGGCATTCTTGTTCATGTCGTTCTTGATATCACTCTTGACGTCGCCGTACTTCGCCTGAGCGGCGCCGGCCGCCTTATTTACCGCGCCTTTGACCTGCTGTGTCGTGCTGCCCGCCGCTTTGCCCGCGGCTTCCTGAACCTTGCCCGCAGCCTCCTTGACGCGACCCTCGACTTGATCTTTGTTAATGCCCATGATCTGCCTCCAACGCATTCGCCGGCAAACGGCCGACACGTGTGTCTCGAGCGCATGTTACTCAGCACTATTTTGGCGGCTGTAGGATCGGGAAGTGTTGCGGTGTGGGAATTTCGCGCGATGGCGCCGTCGCGAATTGCAGTACCATATAGGCCGACCAACGCACCATAAGGGATGACCATGCTATCTCGACGAGCTTTTCTACGAAGCGCAGCCGCGGCGTCATTGGCCGCAAGCACTGCGTATGCGGAAACCTCGCCCAAACCCCTCAAGTCGATGACCGCCGACGCCAAGCCGATTTCTGTCGAGGAACGGCGCGGGCGCATCGCCAGAGTGCAGACACTGATGGCGCAACGAAAAATTGCCGCCTTGTTGGTTGAACCCGGTTCCAGCCTGGATTACTTCACCGGAATCCGCTGGCATCGCTCCGAGCGAACGACGCTGGCAATCATCCCGGCGAGCGGCCAGGTGCTGGTCGTAACGCCGGCCTTCGAGGAGCCCTCGGTGCGCGAGACGCTGCAGATCGGCGGCGACGTGAGGCCGTGGGATGAACACGAGAGCCCCTTCGCCAAGATAGTACAAGGCCTGAAGGACCGCGGCATCGACTCCGGGCTGCTCGCCGCGGAATCGACCATTCGCTTCTTCATAGTCGCGGGGATCCGCCAAGCATCGGACGTGTACGACATCATCCCTGCCGATCCTCTGGTACGGGCCTGCCGGCTCGTCAAATCTCCCGCGGAATTGGCACTGCTGCAAGTGGCTAACGACGTGACCATCGAAGCGCTCCGCCGGGTCCACGCTCAGGTCGCCCGAGGCATGAGTGCAGCGGATATCTCGTCTCTGATGGACCGGACGACGCTTGCTCTCGGCGGTGCGCCCGAATTTTCCATGGTTCTTCTCAATGAGGCGTCGGCTTTTCCTCATGGCTCGGTTAAACCGCAAAAGGTGCACGAAGGATCGGTGATTCTCATGGACTGCGGTTGCGCGGTGCATGGCTACCAATCCGACATCTCGCGCACGTGGGTGTTCGGCGAGGCAAGTTCCCGACAACGCAAGGTGTGGAATACGGTGAAGCGCGGCCAAGAAATCGCATTGGAAACGGCGAAGATCGATGCGCCGGTAGGCAGCATCGATGATGCCGTTCGCAAATACTATGAAACTGAGGGGTGGGGTCCTGGATATCGATTGCCTGGTCTTTCGCACCGCACGGGCCATGGCATTGGTTTGGACGTGCACGAACCTGCCTATCTGGTGCACGGCGATGCAACGCCGCTGCAAGCGGGAATGTGTTTTTCGGATGAACCGGGCATCTATATTCCCGGTGAGTTCGGCATCCGGCTGGAAGA
>Ga0193729_1001000_pt1 | contig 14623 bp, 11 predicted proteins | sample U1c2metaG_FD_143036 | JGI IMG/M metagenome (GOLD analysis project Ga0193729, IMG submission 143036) | Soil microbial communities from a riparian zone of the East river system, Colorado, United States - U1c2 | ecosystem: Environmental > Terrestrial > Soil > Riparian zone | place: USA: East River... | reverse complement strand
GAGGCTGCCAATGTTATAGCCACCAATAAAGCTGGTATGACCATCAATAACCAGAATCTTACGGTGGTCGAGCGAATAGCGTCGTGGATCAAAGATATGCCAAATCCTGCTCATAGCCTGATATTCGAGCACGTGGATACGTGGATGGAATGACTTGAAGCTGCGTGGCACTACTAGGTTACCGAAGTGGTCGAAGATGACATAGACATCCACCCCCTCTTCTGCTTTTTTTGTCAGATGTTTTTTAAACTCCCAGCCCGCTTCATCATCTTTCCAGATATATGTCTCCAGGTAGACACTTTCGTGTGCACTATCAATCGCAGCCAGCATATCCTCATAAAGGTCGCGTCCATAGCAGTACAGCTTCAGACGATTTTCTCCCATCTGCACTTCATCGAATTGTGCACGAGGAAAACTCTGCTCATGCCTCTTCCGGTTGCGGACGGCTGCTATAACCAACAACACAGCCGAGATAATAATTTGCAAAAACAGCATAATCCCACATCCCATACGCACAAAACGCACAAGGGATGAGGAGAGCAGGTTTAGGGAAACAGGAAGTCGTCGATTTGTTTGTTTACGCGGCGAGTGGATTTGCATAGTGCCCTCCTATCTCCTTCACTAAGTAGAGAACTCTGTTAGTTTGCTAGCCGAATTAATTATAGAAGATGAAGAACCAATTCGTCAAAAGTTCCAGATGCAGGCATCCATGCCAGACAAGAGGACGGAACAACGCCTGCGTGATCTCAAAGCAGGGTGACAAGCCTCTCTGGTGTCGTTTGCGCTCTCTGGTGTCGTTCTTTTTCTCAATTTACTACTTGACGTACAACTTCTAACTTGAATTCTCGACTGTGAACCCGCTTTTGCATGCTATCTTCTCCTTCTGTTTCTCTTACTGTACCACGTTTTGGAGAAGTTGACTTCCTTCACTGTCCGGTCTTAGGGGTTCACTTCAGATGTCCCCTTTTTTCTTCAAGATGTCCCCTTTGTCCCTAGACGAGAAGCTCATCCATCCAGTATCCTTAAGACAGGGGACTGAAAACTGCAAAGATAGTGTCCTTGTTTTGAATCGACAACCTCACACCAACAAAGGGGAGACAACTGCTTTTCAAAGCAACATTCTGCTTCCACGCAGAAATTTATTAGCAGAAGGGAAAGAGTGTATGAAGCAAAGATTGGGTTTATTTTCAAGACAGAGCAGAGTCTTCCTTATGCTACTTGTCGTGTTTGCAACGGGCATCTCTATCATGAGCCATCATCTGAAGGCCCAGGCCTCTTCGATTGTTCCTGTTGGCTCTGGCAGCTATACAACAGCACAACTGCCGAACACTCAGGTACCACCCAACAAGATCTATCGTACATCCCGTCTTACTGGTCCAATGCCAACCAATGACTGGTGGACATCCGTGGCATGGACCCAATCAGCCTTCCCAATCTATCCCTTGCCACTAGCTCTGCAGACGACGACTACTGGCATTGGGGTCAGTTATCCTGACCTTGAGACCGAGAATGTAGCGGTTCATGCTGGGTACAAGGCTGATTTCATGCTTGGAGCCGCGACCAATACCTTCCCATCTCCTAATCCGCTTGTCGATGGTTACTCAGACTGGAGTGTGTCGCTACTGTGGGACAATGGTTCCGGTGGGACGATGCGCGTTACCGCTGGGCAAGGATTACCATATCTTTATACGACTTACCATAAGGCGAAGCCCCAACTGACCTTCTCCGCCCCTCCTACCATCTGGTTTGGCAATATCTCTCCCGTTGCTGCGGCTACGGACAGTAGACCTTCTTCCGATTTTGCGAGAGCGAGCTTAGGAAACACTGCGAATTCCCTCAGTATAGCACCATCCGGAACAGGGTCTAGTGTGTTGGGTATCACGAGCAATGGGCATAACTACGCCCTATTTGGACCTACTGGTTCCATCTGGTCTGGCTTAGGTACCACAATCCTTACCAACGATCTGCAAGGCCAAGATTACCTCTCCCTGGCTGTGTTGCCAGATAAGAAGGTAAGCACCCTACAACATTTCCTGCGTTATGCGTACTCTTTTGTGACCAACACACAAGTCAGTTGGTCGTACGATCAGCTGACAAGTCAAGTCAACACCAGATATAGAGTTACGACACAGGCTCAGCAGGGAAGACAAACGGGGACCATTCTGACGCTCTTCCCCAACCAGTGGAAGGTGACCAATAGGTTTGAACCTCTACCACACACCTATCACAGTATCCGCGGGACGATGAAAACGCTGGCTGGTTCCTCCTTCGCAACTACACTGACGTACCATGGCATTCTTCCCATCTTCCCAGATATTGGCCAGTACGATCAGCGCACGCTCATCGACGATATTGAGATGGTACATAGCGAGAAGAGAGATCCCACGGTTGGGGATACGTACTGGGGAGGAAAAGCCCTGTTGCGTATTGCAGCCCTACTGCCCCTTGCACATGAAACTGGCATCACACCGGTATACAAAGATCTGCTTGCTTGGCTGGAAAACGCCATGGCGGACCACTTTACGGCGACTGATCCTGCGGGGAATCCAAAAATAACGGACCTGTTTTACTATGACCCGACCTGGGGTACCCTAATTGGCTATCCAGCTTCCTATGGCTCGGATACTGATCTCAACGATCATCACTTCCATTATGGCTACTGGATCAATGCCGCCGCAGAAATTGCTCGTGAGGACCCAACCTGGGTGAGCAAGTATGGAGGCATGGTGAATATGCTGATTGATGATATTGCCGATCCCAATCGGACAGATTCACGATTTCCCTTCCTGCGCAATTTTTCTCCGTATGAAGGACACTCCTGGGCCTCGGGCAGTGAGTTAGCGGCTTGGGGTAATAATCAAGAATCATCCTCTGAAGCGGTCAATGCCTGGGCTGGTTTGATCGAATGGGGCGCTGCCACTGGGAACACGCAGTTACGTGACCTGGGCATTTACCTGTATACGACAGAGACCCAGGCAATTGAGCAGTACTGGTTCAATGTCGATCACGACAATTTTCCTGCAGGCTATGGCTTTGACTATACTGCACAGGTTTGGAGTGGTCAGATCTGGAATGGCACCTACTTCTCCGCTGATCCGCAAGACATTCGTGGCATCAATCTGCTCCCCATTACGCCTGGATCGCTTTATCTAGCTGACAACACCAGCTACGAGCAGGAGTTTTTGCAGAATATGCAGAAGGAACATGGGTCTAATACATGGTCATCCTGGCAGGACACCCTTTGGGAATATCAATCATTGATCGATGCACCCGGGGCTATCAAGCTGTTCAATGCTCAACCTAGCTATACTCCTGGAGGCTCCGAAACAAAGGCATTTACCTATTCAATGCTCTATGATTTACAGACGCTAGGAAAAGTAAATGCTGCTATTACGGCAAATACACCACTATATGCCGTTTTTTCTAATGGTAATACGGTAAGCCATGTGGTCTATAACGCTGGTAATACACCAACCACGGTCACATTCTCGGATAAGACCTCATTCTCTGTTCCTCCCCGGCAGATCTCGGTCAATGGCAAGACAATCTCAGGGCATACCTTACCGAAAGTAAACGGCTTACAGATCAGTGCGGCTGGAGGAGAAAACTATCCCTTCGTTGCTGATCAGGATTACAGTGGTGGGATGACCACCCTACCAACTAATGTTGCCATTAATACCAGTGGAGTGAGCAATCCTGCTCCACAAGGGATTTACCAAAAGAATCGCTACGGGGACTTTACCTATAGCGTTCCCGGCCTAAAGGCTGGTGCTAGCTACACTGTGCGCTTACATTTTGCTGAAACCTACTGGACCCAGCCAGGACAGCGTACCTTCAATGTCAGTCTCAACGGTGAGCAGGTCTTGAGCAACTTTGACATTCTTGCTGCTGCTGGCGGTGCCAACAAAGCAGTCGTCAAGCAATTCACCGTCACTGCCGATGCCAATGGGAAGATCATGATCCAGTTCACCTCAGTCAAAGATAATGCCCAGGTCAGTGGCATCGAGGTGCTGGCCTGATATTAGCTCAGGCATCCACAGCGTTTGAAAATGCCCGTTGAATACAACCTTTGCCTCCTTACCGAAGTTACCGAAGTTTTTTCCCGCGTCTACTCCAAGCGCTGGATGGCATGGCTCACATTGTGTCGAATCTGAGTGCCGTACTCCTAGAAATACCTCGGTGTACTGTGGTATAGTAGAGGTAGATATACGAAAACACATGGTGATGGGGCTCACCGTGCCAAGAAAAGACTTCCTTGGCTAAATCGCATCGAAGCTGATAGCTCCTGATAACAGGTTGTAGCCTGCTATCAGGAGTTTTTGTGTTGAGTCATTTTTTAGGTAAAAATCTGTATGCAATTGTCTCTATTTGTGCAAACGATCATTGTTGGGATAGCTGGTTCATTAGGGGCTGTAACTCGTTATCTCCTTGGTCGTATTATTGCAGGGCGGGTTGGCTCTCAAATTCCCTTTGGCACACTGCTCATCAACGTAACTGGTGCATTTGCCATCGGACTGCTCTTTGCTCTGACCTCGCAGAAATTGCTCAGTCCGGCACTCCAGACAATCCTGGCTACTGGTTTCCTGGGTGGGTATACCACATTCAGCACTCTGTGTTGGGAGGGAACGCAGCTTGTACGAAAGGGAAATACTGCCCAAAGTTTCTGCTACTTTGCCAGCACTTTTGTGCTTGGCCTTTTTGCTGCCTTATTAGGTATAGCACTAGGAGGTATGTTGTAGTGTCTCACACGCTTTCATTGCGTCGACAACTGAGTGCCGTTCTTTGTGGAGGCTTTTGTGGAACAATCACCCGTTACTGGCTGAGCCAGTTGATTCAAGCTCACCTGGGTAAGGGTTGGCCTTACGATATCTTCCTTATTAATATTACTGGTGCCCTGCTACTTGCCTTTATCGCTACCCTAGCCGATGCGACGTTTTTAATTGGTCCGACGCGTCGCCTATTCATCAATGTTGGCTTTCTTGGGGCTTACACGACTTTTAGCAGTCTTGCCCTGGGTGATGTGCAACTGGCGACAGCGGGATACTGGCTCTCTGCTCTGTCTTATCTGTTCATGAGTCTTGCGGTCGGGATACTGGCCGTTTTGTGTGGTGATGCGCTTGGTCAGTGGATAATCAATCGTAGAAAAGCTTTTGCCTCGGCGAAGTCCTTTCATAAAGACAAGTAATACCAATATCTCAAGGGCTATCGCGCTTCAATCCTGCCCCATCGTGAAGTACAATTTCTGATTCTTTACATAAGAGTTTAGTTTGTGTATGATATATTTAGTTAGTCAAAGTGATAAGGAGAAGATATGACAGAGCATCTTCCACAAGATACTACTGTGCTGGCAAGGGCTTTACTCGAGGTTCTACCAGTGCTCATCCGACGTATTCATGGCGATGTGCCGCTCGAAGGTGGTCCGATTGAAACAACTCCAGGATTGCGAGAAGTCTCTGAGTTGCGTACAACTCCTGGCCAGTTGGCTCTCTTACGAGTGCTTATTGACCATGGGCGTTGTACGATGCAGGAGCTTGCAGACCATCTTGCAGTGGCTCCGTCAACTGTAACTGCTATGGTCAAACGCTTGTTGGCGCAGGGATATGTAGAGCGCAATCGCGATGAGGTCGATTGGCGTGCGGTCTGGGTCAAGTCAACCGAACGTGGCCGTCAGGTTTTTGCTGTTTTTGATCAGGTGCGTTTCGTTTCATTCTCTAACCGTTTAGAGCGTCTAACTAAAGAGGAGCGAGATGTCCTCATTGCTGCAGTGCCAGTGCTTCGTCATCTTATAGAGATAGATGTGTCGCCATAGTCTTTCAGCTAAATTGTATAGATTTGTACCATTGATTTATGTCCATTTGTTAGCGTATCATATAGTTAGACAGTCGAAGTGATAAGGTGGTAAGTGGAGGATGTTCCAACATTGTCTGGATTTCTCAAACTAGTTAGAAAGGATAAGGATGCCATCTCCCCATTCCTCATCTATTGATGACGTACAGTCAACCGTGGTTGTAGCAGAGACTGAAGTAAAGCATAGTGATGGTTACCAGTGGACAGCACTTTCGGTCACCACGGTTGGTGCTTTGCTGGCCTCGATCCAAGGGTCGGCCCTTCTGATCGCGTTGCCAAATATTATGGCCGAGCTACAAGCTTCATTCTTTTCGATTATGTGGATACTCTTAGGCTATCTGCTGATCTTAACGGTTCTTACACCTATTGTCGGGCGTTTGGCTGATATGTGGGGTCGCAAGCGGCTTTACAACAGTGGCTTTATCGTTTTTACTATTGGCTCACTGATCTCTGGCTTGGCGCAGCCGCAGTTTCACGGTGCAGATCTGATCTTTGGACGTGTAGTTCAAGGCTTGGGTGCAGCTCTGCTTGTCACGAATAGTACGGTGATAGTGACTGATGCCTTTAAGAAGGGACAGGTAGGACTTGGGCTAGGTGTCAACCAGATTGCAGGTGCGGCAGGTTTCTTAATCGGTCCAGTCGTTGGAGGACTGCTCACTGAGTGGTCATGGCGTTGGGTCTTCTTGTTTAATGTTCCTCTGGGGGTCTTTGGGGCTCTTTGGGGGATATGGCGTCTACGTGAGCCTGTACGTCCACTGGAACATCAACGCATTGACTGGTTTGGATGCATCACACTGGCACTTGGCTTGGCGGGCATTCTGCTGGCATTGAGTATGCTCGCTTTTCCTATGCTTCCTACTCCCGTTACCGTAGCTATTCTGGTGATTGGAATTGTAAGTCTTGTTCTATTCGTTGCGATTGAACCTTTTATTAAAGCGCCAATTGTTCAGTTACGACTCTTCCGTAGTTGTCTCTTTGCACTGGCAAATCTTAGTGGCTTGTTGAATGGTGTTGCCCGCGGTGCTGTACTGTTTTTGCTGATCTTTTTTCTACAAGGTCCTTATGGGAAAGATCCTCTTACGGCAGGGCTAATGCTTGCACCCTTCGGACTGGCCTTCATGGTCATTGGCCCTGTGAGTGGACGACTCTCAGACATGATTGGGTCGCGGCTGCTTGCACCAATTGGATTAGTTATCTCTTCCATCGGGCTATTTGGGCTGACGACTATTAACCAATCTACCCCGTTTTGGGTACTGACTCTCTTGATGGTTTTAATGGGTGGTGGCTCTGGCTTTTTCATCTCTCCTAACACGAATGCCATTATGAGTTCTGTAGAGCCACATACACGAGGAGCTGCGTCAGGCATTCTAAGTATGTTGAACAATACCGGGCAGATGCTCAGTATTGTAATTGTCTTCCCACTGGCCTTGAGCCATATTCCATTTACTGCAATCCAGCAAGTGTTCATTACTGGTGGAGGTATGGGTAGTTTTTCATCGGCTATCCCGCCTTTTCTGGTCGGTTTGCATCAGGCTTTCTTTGTGTCTTTTGGCTTGAGTATTATTGCAGCGATTGTAGCTGCATTGCGCCCCTCTCACTAAATAGCCGGCCCATTCTAACGTATTTATCGTTAGAATGGGCCAGACCTATTGAATGCCTTACTGGCAGAAGAAGACCTCCCTCCAATCTCCCCTTTCTTGCAAAACTGCAAAGATAAAGATACGTCATTGATCTTGCATATCTTTTTTGACATATGGTAACATAAATTTTAGTCAGACAAAAATAGCTTTTGGGAAGAGGGAAACTATGCACAAGCCAATTCAAGAACTTGCCCCTCGTATTAGTGACTGTCTCAAACTTATCTATGCTATGCAGGAACGTGGTCAGAAGGTCTCGACCTCAGCGATAAGCGAGCAATTAGGGGTGAGTGATGCAACTGCGACCATGATGTTCAAGGACTTTGCAACAGCTGGCTGGGTTGAACATGTGCCGTACCATGGTGTGCGCCTCACGCCGCTCGGTGAGAGGAAAGCCATGGAGGTAATTCGTCATCATCGCTTGCTTGAACTTTACCTGGCACGGCAGCTCGGCTATACGTGGGATAAAGTGCATGCGGAAGCCGACAGGTTAGAGCATGTCATCTCTGAGGAATTTGAGGATAAGTTGGATGAGTTGCTGGGATATCCTACGATCGATCCTCATGGTGATCCCATTCCTAGCAAAGAAGGGGTAATGGTGCCTCGCAATGGTATGAAGCTCTCACAACTAAAAGAGGGACAGTCTGTCCAAATCCTGCGGATCAGTGATCAGGACCCCGAGAAACTGTGCTATCTTGGCCAGCTCGGCTTATATCCAGATACCGAAGTCCAATTGCTCAATCGGGCCCCCTTTGGTGGTCCTTTGCATATCCTGGTGGGTAAGCCTCCTTTACAGCTTGCCCAAATGTTGGGAGCAGAATTGGCTGAACAGATCATTGTGACCCTGCCTGAGGCGGAAGAAGCCCCCTGATGAGTGACTCGCAACTATAGCTTTCTTTTTGAAACTATGCTAAGATTCCATTGGTTTGAGAGAAGTATCTCTGTAAATTCCTGACAAGGAGAGATGTTTTTGGCAACTCACGAAAAAAGCTATGTCATTATAGGCAATGGCGTCGCAGGGACAACTGCGGCGGAGACATTGCGCAAGCATGACCCGAACTGTAGCATTCATCTCCTGACTAATGAACCCTATCCTCTTTACAATCGTGTTTCGCTTCCGCGCTTCTTGCAGGGCGTAATCATCGAACAGAAGGTGATGATTCGCGATTTTGCGTGGCATGAACAGCGCAATATTCATCTGGTTACGGAGACAGTGGTCAGCAGTATCAACACAGATGAGCGTGTGGTTCTGACTGCAGATGGCAAGCGCTATCCCTATGATGCTTTATTGATTGCTAGTGGCGGTTGGGCCAATCCTTTGCGTGTGCCTGGAGCCTCCGATACCAAACATATCTACAATTTTGTGACGCTCGATGATACAAAGACGATCATTGCCAGGATGCTAGAATCGCGTACCGCTCTTGCCTACGGCGGTAGTTTTATCTCCTATGAGTTATGTGATGGTTTTGCAGTACGTAAGCTCAATACTGTGTGGATGATGCGCGGTCCGTACTGGCTACGTACTGCTCTGGATCACGAGGGCGGTGAGGTAGTTGATGCCATTGCCAAGAAATTTGGAGTTGAGGTTATTCATGGGGACGAGATTGTATCGGTCGTTCCTAATAATGGGGTTCCTAGCTATGTCAAGACCAAGCAGGGACGTCAGATCCAGGCAGATGTGATCGGTGTTGGTCTGGGCATCACGCTTAATACGCAGATGCTGAAGGAAACTCCTGTTGAGGTTCGCAATGGCGTTGTTGTGAATGAGTATCTGGAAACTAATGTGTCTGGTGTCTATGCTGCTGGAGATGTGGCAGAGTTCTTTGATCCAACCATCGATCGACACCATACAATGGGAACCTGGGATAATGCTCTGGCGCATGGCAAAATTGCAGCTGTGAATATGGCTGGCGGTCATGAGCCATATATCGACGTCCCCACGTATACCAGCCCGCTCTTCGATGTCAATATTGCTGTCATTGGGATCGCTGAGTCGAATAATCCTGAGTTGGAGGTCGCTGTGCGCCGTGAGCCGGGTGAGAAAGGCAACGACAATTATCGCAAACTCTTCTTCCGTCAAAATAGGCTTGTTGGGGTGCTGATGATTGGTAGCCCGAAGGGACGAAAGAAGCTTCTTGAGCTTGTGAAAAACCAGCAGGTTGTCGAAACGGTTGCTGAACGTGAGGCTCTACTTACCCTAAAATAAACATCTTGCTTTAGGAGATGCTTCGTGGCAATACTTTGTTCTCACTGTGGTGCGACATTGCGCAGAGATGATGCTCGCTTTTGTTCGCGTTGTGGAAGCTTTGTTCGATCTGGTTCCCAATCCTCAAAGCGTGGGGAGGTTCCTTTTACACCCATTATGAGGCAGGGTCGAACGCGGAAAGCCGCCTTGCGAGAGCAGATTGCATCACAGCCATCTGCTCGTCCTGCTCAGGGTGATGAGCGTGCTGAGCTGGTTTTGCATGCAAAGTCCACGACTGATTTTAATGTTGAGAAATCAGTTGAAGCCAGTATTTCGCTAGGAGAAGCATCCAGTGGAGATGTAGGGGACAAAGCTTCTGATGGAGAAGCTTTGGGTGAGGACGCTGAGGAGAAAGCTTCCGAGGTAGAGGAGTTTTCATTCTCTCTGGTTGCATCCCAAGCTGAATCTGAACCGCTCACGGAAGTATCGGATCAAGCAGAAACGGTGCTGCCTGAGCCTATGGAGGAAGTCTCTTCCCCTGTAGAAGAGCAAGAGTTACCTTTGCAGGATGTTGATGATGACACTCTAACTCTGCCATCTGTTGGTCATGGCACTCTAACTCCCCAGTCTGCTGCCATCTCTTCTCCGCTTAGGAAACTGCTTTCCCGACCCATCCTTTGGCTCGCAGTCTTCTTGGCGGCGCTGATCATAGGAGGAGTGATATGCTGGCTGATCATCTTGCAGTTAGCTCCCAATACCAATCCTTGGCAACGTTTTAGTGATACAAATCTTGGTTTTTCTGTGCTCTATCCCACTGATTGGCAGGCGCGGATAGATCACAAATCATCTATTGTGCACTTCTATGATAGCACCCAAACTGACAAAGTAGATATAACCGTCTCAAATGCTACCACTAGCCATGTAGCGCAGTTCTTGCAGCAGGCGTCACAACTAGGTATGACGAATGTAACAACCAAGCCGTCGCGCTCGTTTGCTGGTTCATCCTGGCAACAGGTGCAGGGAAAACTCTCGCAAGAGGGAGTCAGTTATAGTGTTACTCTATTGGCGACTATTCATGGTAATCATCTCTATTTACTCACACAAAGAAGTCCACAAAGCACATATAATGATGAAGAGGCGCTTGTTTTTTCAGCCATGCGTGCCGGATTACACTTTTTATGATAGGTTTTAGATAAGCCACTGAGTGAGGGAACCAATGAGGTGTATGTGGGTTCAACCTTTCTGGCAACCGCTGTAGGAACCACTCAGAGATGGTATCCCGCATATCGGGCTGACTAGCCAACCTGAGAGGCTAATGTTTTGCCGAATACTTAGCAGTCTTTCTCTTAACGCTCTACGTTACAGTTTCGGTGACCTAGCCTTAAAGCTAGTTTCCTTGACCTAGATTCCTTCCCATCGTATAATCCATGAGGAACTCGGCGAGGAGCGCATGTTTACTAGCAAGCAGGTTAGGCATAGGATGTACCGCCTGCTGGGAGATGCCTTGATTTTTTCTTAGGCATGTGTCAAAAAGGCATGGAGATCACAACGAGCATGGCACCGCTCAAGAAACAGGCATGAGGATGGTTGAGCCTTGAAATGCATTTGAAACCCCATTCTAGAGAGGATGTATGGGTTTCAAACGCATTTGTTTCAGATATTGCCTGCCAACTACGTTTCCCATTTTGAGTCGGAGCTACGCTTTATTTCTCAGGGAACCGACTATGCAGGAGTGTCAGAAGCTGCGGGGTTTTCACCCCTGCGGAGTGTCACAAAGCAAGGAATACATTAGAGATAGATATCTTTTGAAGAAAGGAATGTGCAGTAAAACGGTGTACTGCACGTGTAGACGGTAGCTATGGATGACATTCACTTTGAACGTCACTTTCGTACCCCGTACTCAGAAGGGTACTACATTATGCAGGGAGATAGCTTGCAGAGCAACAGTCGCTTAGGCACGGTTGACATTCATTTTACAACGACTACGGTCCACGGAACGCTTATTCTAGAGCGAGAACTGGAGGAAGCGGATCTGACAAAACTGATTGAACAGATTGATGAAGATCTCGTGCTTTCCGCTGATATGCCTCGTGAGGACTTCCTGGTAAGTGTCTATGTTGGCAAGGATGTTGGCTTCTACAGTGACGAGTATTTTGCGGAAGAAGCTAGTGATGGCGTAGATTTTGATGATGAGGTATAAATGAAAAACCCGCTACAAGCTGCTGGGGCTCCAGCTGAGGCGATGAGGCGGGTTTTTCATCTTATAGCAGGCCGCGTCGCATTGCGTATTTGATCAACTCGGCGCGGCTATGCATATTTAGCTTATCCATAATGTGAGTTCGGTGTGTATCTACTGTTTTTGGGCTAATAACTAGGCGCTCGGCGATCTGGTTGTTGGTGTAGCCCTCTGCAACTAGTTTGAGGATCTCTCTTTCTCGTTCTGTCAGGCTACTGTAGCTATCCCGTTCTTCTCCGGTCCGTACTCTTTGCAGGTAGTCGCCGACGACAACGGATTGCGCTGTCGGTGAGAGGTAGAACTGACCGCTCTTTATCACATGCAGTGCTGCAATCAGGTCAGTGTCGGCAGCCTCTTTGAGCATATAGCCTGATGCTCCTGCCTGTAGCGCCTGGAATACATACTCATCATGTTCATGCATAGTGAGCATCAAGATTTTTACGTCCGGCAGTAAGCGTTTAATTTGTCTGGTAGCCTCAATACCATTCATATCAGGCATGGTAATGTCCATCAGGATGATATCTGGCTGGAACCTTAGCGCCTCTTGAATGGCCTGGTGACCGTCCTGAGCTTCTCCAATCACTTCCATATCGGGTTGTGCATTGAGCATCATCTTCAGACCGGCACGTAGAATAGTATGATCGTCGGCTAGTAAAATGCGTATTTTCATGGTTATCCTGTAATTTCTGATAGATTTTCTTGCTTGCCGGTTGCAATTGAACGGAGTGGTATGCTGACATGAATCCTCGTCCCCTGCTCCGGTCGGGATGTGATCGTCAGGTTGCCATCTAGCAAGCTGGCTCTTTCATGCATACCTACCAAGCCCCAGCCATGCTCTTGTCCTGCTCCTGGCATTTTTTGTGTCTTTTCGGCGTCGAAGCCGCGTCCATCATCGGAAATAATAGCATCAATCTCATCCTGATCTTCTTCTAAACGGACTATTACTTTGTGCGCATGTGCGTGTCTTGCCACGTTAGTTAAGGCTTCCTGCACAATGCGGTAAAGGACCGTCTCTAGTTCTGCTGGTAGACGCCCTTTGAAGCCGCTGGCCTGGAAATCAACCTCGATAGAGAATTTTTGTTGATATTCTTTAATATACCAGCGCAAGGCGGGCAGGAGCCCCAAGTCATCGAGGGCACTGGGACGCAGGTCAAGACTGAGATTGCGGATTGCGCGTAGGGTCTGATGGGCCAATTGGCGCGTTTCTGCAATGCGATCTCGGGCTTGCTGCGAAGTAATCGACTCTTCCAAGATTGCCAGACTGATGAGTAGTGAGGTCAGTACCTGAGATGTTTCGTCATGCAGTTCGCGTGCGACACGTTTACGCTCTTCTTCCTGGGCATTAATGATTAGCGTTGCTCGTTGCCGGTTGGCATCATCGATAGCTTCAAGCATCATATTAAAGGTACTAGCGAGTTGATCGGCCTGGGGATCTACCCCAGTCAGAGGAGCACGCAGGGAGCGTTCTCCTACTTGTACCCGATTCATGATTTTACCCAGGTCCATCAGTGGTCGAAAGGCAATTTGCAAGAGGACGAAATTTAGTGCCACACTAACCAACCAGCCAACGGTAACAAAGGCAACCAGAATGATCGTAGGTGCATACGAACCCGAGCGGAGCTGTGTGGCCAGCCATGTACCTACTGTGGCTCCCACAAAAATAATAGCGCTATTAGCAACCAGTACTCTATAGAAGATAGGGATGGTGAGTAAGCGCTTAAGTAGCCCGTGATTTTGCATGGTTTCCTGGTCGTTTGGCTCTGGGTTGGCCATTTTGACATTCTCTCAACTTCTTCGACTCTATCTTAATTGTACCCAGTATTTGGATAAGGGTCAAATAGCCCATGGTTTGTGGGGGACAAGCGCCGAATCAGGTATAGACTACGAAAAAATCAGGTAAGTACCTGATGCTTCCCCTTAAATGCTACGCTATCTTACGTTTAAGCGGCTGATGCGTATTATCAGGAATCCTGTGTTGTTGCTTGGACGGGGGCATCTGTCCAATTGTGTTCTCTGCTGCCCAACACTGCCATGTCCAACCTATGGAAAACTTTGACGGCTCTTGGCAGGTTGAGGGGCTATCAGCAAAGTCATGTCTATGCTATAATCTGCAATCAGTCCAAACATTGGCAAGAACTTTTGCGATCGGGAACCCGATCCCATAATATTTCAATCAAGCTATAATCCTTGTGAGGAGGCGCAGTGAGTTCTACTAATAAAAGCCTGCTCGACGTGGCAACGCAGAAGCTCGTCGAGAGTCAACTCTGGCGTTCAATCTTTCGCCACGGCTATCCCGATACTCCCTTAAACCAGTCTCTGGTGATGATGGGAAATGTATTTCTGCATCTTCATCCCGTCAAAGTAAGTCGTCAGGCGATGAAGATTACCTATACTTGGTGTATGGGAGGCATCTCTTTCTTTCTTTTCTTGTTGCTGACGATCACCGGTGTCTTTTTGATGTTCTACTATGTTCCCGACACAAACACTGCTTATCAGAATATTAATCAGTTAAGTAGTGCTGTTTCGTTCGGACACTTAGTACGCAATATGCATCGTTGGGCAGCTCACTTGATGGTGGTTTCTGTGACGCTGCATATGATCCGTGTCTTCTATCATGGAGCCTATAAGCCGCCGAGAGAGTTCAACTGGGTGGTTGGTGTGCTGCTCTTCTTTGTCACCCTATTTTTGAGCTTCACCGGCTATTTGCTCCCATGGGAC
>Ga0193729_1000999_pt1 | contig 14626 bp, 12 predicted proteins | sample U1c2metaG_FD_143036 | JGI IMG/M metagenome (GOLD analysis project Ga0193729, IMG submission 143036) | Soil microbial communities from a riparian zone of the East river system, Colorado, United States - U1c2 | ecosystem: Environmental > Terrestrial > Soil > Riparian zone | place: USA: East River... | reverse complement strand
CGAAAACCCCTTCTGCAACCATGCTCGCTCCAACGATTGAGCAGCCTGGAAGTACTGTTTCAATCGCTCATTCGCGAAAACCCCTTCTGCAACGTCAGATCTCTCGGAGCTAGGTCTAGATTACCGAACAGTTTCAATCGCTCATTCGCGAAAACCCCTTCTGCAACTCCATTATTTTTTCTAGGATAGCTTGGTCCTCTGGAGGTTTCAATCGCTCATTCGCGAAAACCCCTTCTGCAACTGAACGAACAACATCCCAGCGACTACAATGTGCTCCAGTTTCAATCGCTCATTCGCGAAAACCCCTTCTGCAACGCCAATCCTGGAGTTCGTGCCGTGAAGCTTCTCTGTGTTTCAATCGCTCATTCGCGAAAACCCCTTCTGCAACTTTTGTTTGAACTGCCATACAATGATGAGAGACGAGTTTCAATCGCTCATTCGCGAAAACCCCTTCTGCAACAAGAGATCGCTGAGACAGCCCTGGTTGTTGTTGAGGTTTCAATCGCTCATTCGCGAAAACCCCTTCTGCAACTTGGCTTTTATATGAAGAAGAGCGATAGCTTGCTAAAGTTTCAATCGCTCATTCGCGAAAACCCCTTCTGCAACTCTAGCAACAACAACAGCAGCGCAATGACGAGCGCGTTTCAATCGCTCATTCGCGAAAACCCCTTCTGCAACACGACTGCAAGGTCATGGTAGAAGCGAAGGACGCCGTGGTTTCAATCGCTCATTCGCGAAAACCCCTTCTGCAACTGGCGACGAGATTGACAGCTGCCTGGATCTTGGGGAGTTTCAATCGCTCATTCGCGAAAACCCCTTCTGCAACCGTATCGTCATCCAATGCATCACGCTTGATCTTGCGTTTCAATCGCTCATTCGCGAAAACCCCTTCTGCAACACGGTTTCGTGGGATATGGTTGTTACGGGCGCGGTGTTTCAATCGCTCATTCGCGAAAACCCCTTCTGCAACTCGACATTGCGCCAGAGCTGTGCAATGGTATCTTTCTTCGTTTCAATCGCTCATTCGCGAAAACCCCTTCTGCAACGCATCACGGGTTTCAAAATTGGTCCCATTTTGCCCTAAGTTTCAATCGCTCATTCGCGAAAACCCCTTCTGCAACCCTGACATATCCAGGACAACCCACAAGACTACCTGCATGTTTCAATCGCTCATTCGCGAAAACCCCTTCTGCAACCACCAAGGCTGGTTGGGGCGGCAGTGGATACAGCGTGGGTTTCAATCGCTCATTCGCGAAAACCCCTTCTGCAACGCGAGTTTCTTGCGTAGTCGTTCAAGGGAAAGCCTCTTCGTTTCAATCGCTCATTCGCGAAAACCCCTTCTGCAACGTCATAACTTACATCAATTGAGAATGTAACACTATTTGGTTTCAATCGCTCATTCGCGAAAACCCCTTCTGCAACCTTAGAGGTGGCAACATCTCAGCTTGGATCTTTCTCAAAGTTTCAATCGCTCATTCGCGAAAACCCCTTCTGCAACAAAAGACTGCCCATCGAGCTTCTAAACGACTTCTAAGTTTCAATCGCTCATTCGCGAAAACCCCTTCTGCAACGCCCGGGGTGCTAACCTCGCATGGTAAGCGGGCTGATACAGCCATTTGCGAGAGGGCTCTTGCGTAGATAAGTATAGCATACATTTTTGTTCCCATCAATAGTTCTTTCAGCCTTTTTTGTGCTCAAAATCTGTTGCGAGAGGCTCAGCTCAAGACCGCCACATCTCAGCCCCTCGCTCACAGAAGCTTCCATCCCCTTTAAATCAGGTAAACGGTATCTTCGTTAGGTTCAGGGATGCCGACAGTTTCGACTTTGCCAAGGCATGAGTTGCAGATTGTGTAGATCCGTACTCTGTCCTTCTGGCTGTTAAGGTGTTTGTCCAGTTTGTCTCGCATTTGTAGGAGTTCCTTCTTGGTGAGAAAACATTCAAAGAGTGAGTACTCGGTCCAAGTGCCAAAGCCTTTCAGGACTTTGTGCACTTGGGTGCGCCTTTTATCATCAGGGATGTCGTAGGCTACCACGTACAGAGTACTTTGTCTACCTTCTCTCGTTGGGGTACTGTCTTTGTGTCTTTTCGTGTCCATTAGCGTACTGTGAAGGGAGTATATGTCTCTATTTCGCCGATCAAGTACTTGCCCAGGAGACGCCCTTGTAGTTCGATACATCTACGATACGGTACTTTGTAGTCGAAGGTGGGGTGCGTGATCGTTTCCTGCATGCGTTGCTCGAAATTTTCTAGGAAGAGACGTTTTGTGGTATCTGACATGCGGCAAGCGTTAAGCTCAGTTATAAAGTCCTTGGCTTCCAACTGGTGGTTGTTGAATAGGCTCAGTACCACCGAGTCGACTATTAATGGCCTAAACTCTTCCACCAGATCTAGTGCTAGGGCGGGTTTGCCATAACGGGAGGCGTGTAGGTAGCCAATATATGGATCAAAGCCTACTGCTGCCAGCGTGCTTGCAATCTGTGATGTTAAGATGACGTATCCATAGCTGAGCATGGCGTTGACTGGATCGGTCGGAGGACGTCGTACTCTCTTGCTAAAGCCATGTGCCCAGTTGGATTTGATGAGTTGTCCAAATGCGCCAAAATAAGCAGCACTTCCAGCTCCTTCACAGCCAAGGAGCGGTCCTAGTCCGTTCATTCTGCCTGTGGCGATTTCGTCTGGCTCCATGTCGGACTGATGATCAAGTTCATCGCTTGTGTTTACTGGGCTATGCAGAGTGGTTTTCTCTGCAGCGGCAATGGAACGCTTGATGCTTTCTATCTGTGTTTCGAACAATGGATCAGTATGCTGCCTCTGATAGCGCATAAGAATTGTTCTCATATTGCGTAATTTGCCGGTGACAAAATGTTGGGCGATGGCATGGCGCTTGGTGCCATCTTTATAGGCTTCGTGCTGAGCTAGGCGCAAGATGCTATTTTTGGTAAGAATAGGGCTAAGGCTGCCAAGGTAGTGACCATACTTTGTCAGATAGCTTATTTGCACTTTGGCTTCGAGTAGGCTGGCGAGAGCGGGAGTGGAGATGGTAATATTACCTAAAATCACAACCTCCTCGACCTTGAGTAGTGGCACCGTCATTTTGCGTTCTCGCTTGCCGTTACTCTTTCCTGCCTCGGTGTGTTCCGGTATATGAACTATCAAGCAATCACCTTCAAGGTTAACCCATGCTTGTTGCTCAGTTAGATAAAGGATTGCCATGTTCTTATTCTCCTCCTGTCGGTTTTGTACGTATTTTCAGTACCTCGCGTGGTAAGCAGATAGGTTCTAGTGAGCAGTCTCGGCACTTGCGCCAGTTCGTGATGGGTGCCGGAGGATGCTTCAATAGGGCAACCTGACGTGCTTCATTGAGCAGAGCCTCTGTCTGGCTCCGTAGAGCTGCATCTATGATCACTTCATCTCTGCGTGCTGAACCCATATAGAACATATATCCGTGTTCAATGCTCCCTGGCGGTATGTTGAGGACCTCTTCCAATGCAAGTGCCTGGGCGCAGAGCTGGGTATGGTCAGAGAGCCACTTGCCCATTTTGCCCTTTTTGTACTCAACCGGGTAGATTTTGTGTTCCGTTGCGGCTGTCTCCAAGTCCGTCTCGCCTTCTATCTCCACCAGATCGCAATAACCGATCAGCCCTAACTTGGGTGCACAAAGATAGATATGCCGAAGCTGCAATTTCTCCCCACGTGTGCTGCTGCCGAACTGATCGACGCGCTCGTGTAGCTGCTGTCCCTCCAGTACGTGCTCGTTCACGACCATCTCAGCGAGTGTGAACTCGTAGTAAAAGCGGCGCGGACAGTACGCATAAGCATTCAGCTGGGAGATAGGAATGTACGAAGGTGCTACATCTTGTTCTTGCATAGTTCTCCTTCTTATATAAAAGTAGGCAAATGTCTCATCTGCTTGACAAGCACTGCTCATAGTGCTACAATAAGTAAGTTAAAACGTAAGGCATGTGTCAAAAGGGGGCGATCCTGCCTGACAGTGTTAACCTTGTACAAGCACAAAACTGTCAAGTGGATTTGACGCATGCCTAACCATTGGATCGGGAAAAGCGCAGAAAGATGCGAAGAGAATCAAAAACTGAGCTTGCAATCCGACGCCGTCTGATGCTCCTTGTCCTGCTGCACAAAGGGCCTCATCGCCGTGATGAGATCATCGCAACTCTGGATCGTGAGCATTTGCTGTTGTATGACCATGCAGTTGATCCTAAGACGCGAGCACGCCAACAGCAGTACCTATTTCGCCATGATCTAGATGCGCTCCGTCTCCACTTTCAGATCAGGCATGACCATAAAAACAAGCATTATTGGCTTGTCGAGACTCCTTTCGGCCTTGCATTAGATCAGAAGCGCCTTGCCGCCTTTGCTATGATGTTCCATACCTTTGCTGAGAAAACGTTTCCCTATGCCAACGATATCCAAGACTTGCTCGCTTTCGTTCTCAGCCGATTACCTGATGATCAGCAAAAGGTAGTAGTTAAACAACGTCTTGCTCTCAGCATCGATTTCTCTGAAAGAACTGATTATAGTTCTCTTGATCCTTCAACGCTCATTGAGGTAGAACGGGCAATTTTGCGGAGTCATCAGTTGGCATTTACCTACCGATCTCCGCGAGAAGGGAAAGAGCGTCGCCATGTGATTGAGCCCAAGCCACTAAGCTTTAAGAATGGGCACGTCTATCTCCATGGATGGAGCGTAGACTATGACAAGGAACTCCACTTTCGCCTGGATTATATTCTTCCTGGTACGGCTAAGATGTTGCATACACCCCAGCGTCCTCGCCCAGCTCCGCGTGCTTATCTGTTGCGTTATCGTCTCACCCCCATTCTTGCTCGTAACGGTGTCAGCCAACATTTCGCAGATCAGCAAGTAGAGCCTCATCCAGATGGGTCTGTCACCGTCACAGCTCAGATCACCGATCTATTTGAAGCTCGCCAGATCATCCTGAAATATGGCGAAAATTGTGTTGTGGAGTCGCCTCCAGAGCTTGTAGAGCAGATGTGTGTTGTCGCTGCTCACTTTGCTCAGACTTATCTTACATCAGGTACATGAGCGCAATTGCGCTCATGTACCTCTGTACTTTTTGAAAGGTAGGAAACAAAGATGCCGGATGACCGCATTCCATTTGAATCAACCGGACCTTATACGTCCCCATTTGATGCTATACGGCATACCGATGGTGAGCGGGAATTTTGGCTCGCTCGTGAACTCTCCAAGATCTTAGGGTACGATCGCTGGGAAAACTTTGAGAACGTCATTGCTAAGGCCAAGATAGCCTGTAAATTTAATGGTCATGACGTAGATGATCAATTTCGTGAGGTCACGAAATTGATCGGTGCTGGTAAGGGAGCGAAACGCTCTATACGTGATGTACAACTCACCCGATATGCATGTTATATCATGGTACAAAGTGCGGATTCATCAAAGCCAATCGTGGCCCACGCCAAAGATTATTTTGCAGTGCAAACGCGTCGGCAGGAGCTGGCCAATGCCGATCCCTTCGCTCGGTTGTCAGAAGATGAGAAGCGTTTAATCTATAGAGCACAACTAGCTCTCTATAACAGAAAACTTGCTCAAACTGCCCATAATGCCGGTGTGAAGACCTCTCAAGAGCATGCAGAGTTTACTAATTGGGGATACAAAGGCTTATATGGCGGTTTGACAGAAAATGATATTCATGCATTAAAGCAGCTAGCGCCTGAGGAGGAAATTTCTAACTGGATGGTGTCAGAAGAACTCGCTGATAATATATTCCGAGCTGCTCAAACAGATGCTGCTATACAGCGTGATCAGATAACTGGCAGAGAAAATGCTTATAATACGCACTTTACAGTATCACGGAAGGTACGCGATTTCATCATTAACGAGCTAGGCGGAACACCGCCTGAACAGCTTCCTGTTCCTGAAAAAAGCATCCAGCAACTTCAGCGTGAGGAACAAAAGCGTATCGAACGAAAACTGCAGCCTCCCCTATTTGATGATAGCGAGGAGTGAGCATTGCATAGCCTCCATCTCACAGATCAGCAAGTAGAGCCTCATCCAGATGGATCTGTCACCGTCACGGCTCAGATCACCGATCTATTTGAAGCTCGCCAACTTGTGCTGAAATACGGCGAAAATTGTGTCGTGGAGTCGCCTCCCGAGCTTATAGAGCAGATGTGTATTATCGCTGCTCACTTTGCTCAAACTTATCTTACACCAGGAGGGTGAGCGTAATTGCGCTCATGTACCTCGGCTATACTTTTGATGTCTGGAAAAACACTACTTTATTTAGTACGGAGGGTTCTCAAGAATATGTCAGGTTTTGATCTTACATGGCTGCTTAGTGATAGTGAGGAGAACCAAGATCAGCTTGATCTGCTGGCAAATTATTATAAAGAAGTTGCTAATGGACCAATGGCTGATTATCGACGCATTATACAGGGAGGGAATAAGCAGGGGCAGAACTATTTTGTACATGTACTCGATGGCATAAATGTATTGCATAAGCTACGTATGGCTGGTGTCGTCGAGATGGATGATCTTGAGGAGCAGCTCCTCTTTACTGCTTATACTATCCATGACATCAATAAAATCCCTCCTTATGGTGGCAGAAACGTAGCGTTAAGCTACATAAATATTGCTACTCGTGAAAATATCAAGACGGAATTGGAGCGTATTGACCTGCGGCGTTTTTTTCCAGAATGGGAGCAGTATCTTGAAGATATCAAACGGCTTATGCTTCTCCACCAGCATGATGCTGCGCCCCTAGATGATCTTAACCGACGTAATCATACGTATGAGCTGCGCTACGAGAGACTGTTAGAGTTGGGCAAGCTTATGTATGCTATAGACAATCTTGATTTGTCTCATACTCTCTCAGAGAATGATCACAAGCAAAACTTCTTAACGACTGTTAATGCCGTTGCAGAACGACACTGGCGCTGGGTGACACATTGCCTCGGTGAGAATCGTGCTTTTCTCAGCAATCTTATTCATAATACCGTTGTTACCTACTTGAAAGAACGCCATGCTCGCGATGGTCATCCTATCATTGCAGACCTGCTATATTACCCCAATGGTGTTGCTTACCTTCTTCCTGATCGCGAGGTATTTACTTGGTCTAAGGACGATAATGCCCAGGTTACTCAACGTCTTGCCCAGTTGATAGCTAGTAAAAAGGCCGAGAGTGTTGAAAAGCTGATCAAGCCTGGTAGCCCACAAGGTATCAGAGTTTCTGAGGCCGTATTAGACAGTGGCGCAAGCTATACTAGCATTATGTACGCAATTCGAAAAATAGTAGACCGTAAATCATATTCACAATCTAGACATATTACTTATAATCAAAAGTTGCGTCCTGATATTGAGTCAGCGGCGACCCACCCTGATCAGTCAGTTTCTGCTTTAGCAAGAGAATTACTAGTTAAATCAGAATCTATAGTCCCTTTAGAGCAAGATCTGTTAAAGTGTGGTGAGATGGCATTAGCCTACCGTAATCTTCTGCATGATCATCTCCAAGATGAGTTAAAAAAGATGTACCAATGCGATGCTTGGACTCATATCTATACTCTCCTCAACTTGCCTAAGGAGAAATATGCTCTGTATAAGCAAATAAATGATTGCAGGCGACACTATTTCATCGCTTGTGATTGTACTGATAGTCTAGATACGATATTTGAGCGTTTCCTGTTAGATGTATTAGGAATTGTGGAGGAGCAACCAGAGGAGCATGTAAGTGGAGATACCTTCGTTGAGTATCTTTTGGCTAATCTTGAAATGCAAGGGACAGATTATCATCGCGATTTTACGAGCCATCTTCACCGTTACTCTCACGCGAAACACAAGCAATGTTGCATATGCAGTTCCTCTTCATCTACAGTGGAATTAATGGTATCTGAAGTCCCTCTCAGCATGGGAGTTCAGGTATTTAGCAATCGCTTGAAAGGTGGCGGTAGAGAGCCAAAGAGAAATGTATGTCCGATATGTAGAGAACAGTTGATCTTGGAGAGGTTGACTCAAGTTTCTTTCAATAGAAAGAGTACGCAGAAGACCAAGAGCGGTAAAAAGAAGAATTCTGAGTTTTACATGAGATTTTACCTTCATCTCTATCCCTATGCATTCTTTACCGCACCATATCTGGATGCATTATATTCCACGCTCAAGAATGTGGTTCATGAAGATAACCAGTGCTTTTTTCTGAAGAGAGATCACTATTACAGAGGTTGGAATGAGTATTTCGAGCAGGGTTTACGTGCTCGGATTGTAACCTATGCGCAGAAGACTGAAGAAGGAGATCTCAAATTTGCAACTGGCCCGACAAAAGTAAACGGCATCAGTGTGCCGCATTTTAGTGAAGCGGTGAGCAATGCACCCACTTTGCCGCTCAATGCTCCAGGGGAGAATTACAGCCAGCAATTTCTCTTTGGTCTGACACATGCCTTGATGATTGCAGATTTCTTTGGCTGCCGTGTTGTATTGTCACGTAGTCCATTCCCTTTGCTGAGCAATGAATACATGACTGAGCATGCATTGAACTTCTTTGTTGATGGAGTTCCTCTTAACCTGCGCTGGTTACTACCAACTAATGAGTACCGCAGCATTGAAACATATAGGGATGGGAAGGCGGAGAATGGTGGAGCGGCCTATATTGATTGCCTCAGTCATTGGCAGAATGAGCAGCCTGATGACCAAGGCTATGCAGCTTACGAGAATATTTCCAGGCGGCTGTCCATTCTCTATCAGTTAGCCAAGCAACTCAATTTAAGTGCTGAGGAAAGTGAAGAATTTCTTCTTGAGGTCGCGATGGCTATGTCTGATGACCCTCTAGCTGTTTATCGTGTTGTTGACCTGACGATTGAAAAGCAGTTGAGAAATGCCAATAGTAAAACGAGTGCAAACAAGCGTGGGACAAAAGGTAAAGCGCCTTCTGTTCAAAATCGTTCCTCAGAGCAGATGGCAATATACTTGAGTAAGCGTGTGGCGCCACTCTTGGCGCAATTAGTAAAGGAGTAAATTCTATGGAACCCTTAAAACAAATGGCAGCTCTGGCCGCTGAAGAGCATCTAAAAGGGCGCTCATTTAAGCGGAATTCTATTCTCAAGCCTCTCGATATCATTCTAGAGAATCTTGAGAGAGAACCAAAAGAGGATGTACGTGATCTTGTACGGCGTGCTTCGGAACGCAATATTTTTGATCACATTGACAGTATTACTGAAGCTCAGTATAAACCAGGTTTTGCAAAGCGAGAAAAGAAGCTGGATCAGATTCGTGCTTATGTTGATCTCTTCTTTGATAACATATTAGAGAAGGTGCATGAAGGAGACGTGAATCGACTCTTACAAAGAAGCAAGTTGCTACGTAGTGCCTATCTTACCTATTACCGAGACGCTTTACCAGAGCGGACAAAGGAGCAGGTTGATAGCGAGCAGTTGGAAGAGACCAAGCAAGAGTCATTGGATCATGACAACTAGCTTATCAAGCAGAAAGAGAAAGGAATTACGAATATGAGTTCATTCGAGACATACAAAGAGCGTATACTGGAAACGTATAGTAACTTGCCCAAAGGGTATTATGTGAGCATTTTTATTGTGCGAAAGACAGCCTCAGAAGCCATATTTCGCACAGAAGGCAGCGGTGAGGAACTGGTGAAAGAGACAGTGACTGCTGGAATACGTGATAATACTCCTATTCGTCGTGTAGTCATCAGTAAACGAAAACAAACTGCTGTTGAACGACGTATGGGACGTGAGTTCTTAAACAAGCATGAATTGCTCAGGAAAAATAAAGACGGCAAGCTATGTATGCTCAATACAAATGCTCCCTGTGAACAATGTATTGACTGTTTCCTTTATGGCTTTGCAGCTGGTGGTGGTGGAGCACAAAAGAGCCGAGTGTTCACAGACGATGCATATTCTCTCCACTCAGTTGCCCAGATCGCTGCTCGTCGTACGTTCAATGCTACCTATGATAATGGCACTATGCGCAACCCCGATACAGGTGAAGCGAGCAGAAGTATTAATAAGGATGAGTATGTGCGTCCTCAATCTCACTTCCTAGACATAGAAACGCTTAAGGACGTGACCCTAGCCGAACTCCATTACGTAATTGGCAACATTGTACGAAGTGAACGCTATGGAGCAATTTCCAGCAGAATTGGGAAGATCAAGAATACAATAGTTGCTGTTGCGTTTAGCGATTGCGAATTATTCAGTAACTTGGAGCTTACACAGGAGGTGTATGATCAGCTCAAACCTGAGGATAAAGCTGAATTGCCATTTCCGCTTGCTGATGACAATGTCGAGAAAGCTGTAGTAGCATCTATTGATAAACTCATTAGCGGAGTATTTAGTCAAAAGCCAGTCATTCTCACTGGTGAGAAACTTAAGGCAGAGTTAGATGGAGTAGCAGAACTTTATTATGAACAGAAGAATCTAATTGCTACGTTGAGGGCATTGACCGACAGTTACCCCAGCTACTCGCGGAAATAGGGGGAGATCATGCATATCTATCCTGCTGACTTGCTGCTTCTGGAGCATACTTTTTTTGCTAGTCGTGAGATTGATCCGCTTTATATAAGTGAGCCGTTAATTGGCAATTATGCCTTAACGTATGCTCTTGGCTTCTGTCATTCGCCATATCATTGGGATGGTGGTCCACGCTACAAAGAGGATCTTCAGCCGCTGAATGAGCAGGGGCTTTATATTACTCCTGCTGATTTTAGCTACTTACGCATGACTATTACCAGATTTAATGGCCAGATTGATAGCTATTACTTCCGTTTTGCGCCGAATGCTATTACGACGCAACGTGATAAAAGCGAGAAAGTGAAGGCGGTAAATTTTCCGCAAAGTGGGCGTATTCGTATGCTTGGTCTGGGAAGTCGCGCTCGCTTTTTTCTGCTTGATCGTGACCATCTTATCGCTCAAGGCAAGGGTCCCAGGCTTTTGCCTTATATACGGCTTGGAAAATTTATGAGCAAGGCACGTATTGGGTGGCAGGAAAGGATAATACCGCAGCTTGTACAGACTGATGGAACAAAAGTGTGTGGTATGCTCAATGCTGTTGATATAGAGGATACGACCATGTTGCAGATTTTCTCCTCTTTTAATATTCATCCAGCTCCAATTTTACGTGATGTGCAAATGAGTGGGCAATTCTGGCAGCTAGACCGTGCTACTATGTTACCTGTGGGTATGCATTACGGAGTTGAGAAGTTATGATTGAGCTTGAACTGGCATCTCATTATGAAGCGCTGGCACAAACATCGGCAGAAGACTATGAAAAGGTAGCGGCAGCGCTCAAAGCTGCTCCATTGTATCATCAATGGCGTACTTATCAGGCTAAAGATGCTCATATTGTGGTGAATAGCTATAACACGGGAACTGGGAAAACGAAGGCTGCCCTGCTCCGGCTCCTCGATTTAGATGAAGCCTATAAACAGGACAGGTATACAAATGCAAATGTCCTGTTTATTGCTCCAACGAATGAGTTGTTACGACAGCATGAGCAGGATATAGAGCGTTTTATTGAAGATAATCACTTATCGCACTTGGTATTACGACTGGATGCGGCAACGATTAAAGCATTGGGTCAGCAACATCTTGGTGAAAAATTTACACGTCAGGGTGATCGTCTCCATCAGATGCTGCAAGATCCCAGATCCGTGCTGCTTGATAAAGGTGGCTATCATGTTGAAGGACATCATCCATACGTTTTAGTAATTAATCCCGATATATTTTATTATGCTCTCTATGATCTAGGAAATCCCCATGATCAAAGAGTTCTTTTCAGATCGTTTCTCAATATGTTTCAGTATATAGTGATCGATGAATTTCACTACTATAATGCTAAGCAACTTGCTAACTTTCTCTTTTTTCTGACCCTTTCACGCGAGTGGGAATATTTCTCAAGAGGTCGCAAGATATGCTTACTCACTGCAACACCTGCTCAGCAAGTAAAAGCCTATTTGGAGCACCTTAACTTAGATATCGAATATATTGTACCAGGAAGTGAACCTCCTGGATTGGAAACTACACCAGCCTTAGCTCCTGTAAGGCTTCATTTATGGAGTGCTGAAGCTCTCGAAGATGGACTAGTAAGTCTGGCCGCTAGCGAGAAAAGGACGGTAGAGGATTGGCTACAACAGGGAAGGCATGGTGCTTTTATCAGTAGTGCTTTGTGGCGTGTTAACAGTCTATTTCAAGTGTATGGGGGCAAAAGGAATCAACAAATTGGTCGCCTGACGGGGGCAGAGCAAGCTATCTGGCGTGAGCAGCATAAATACGCACCGTTATTGATGGCAACACCAACAGTTGATATTGGCTATAATTTTTCACGACCTGGAAAAAAGAGCCAAAGTATTGATTTTCTCTTTTTTGATGCACGTAGTTCTGATGAGTTTATTCAGCGTTTAGGAAGGGCTGGTCGTGTACTTGGCAAGCAGAGATGTAATATTCCTAGCGATGTTTATGCTGTAGTCCCTGAAGACCTTTTAACGAAGTTGTCTCTGCCCGCTGATAAAACTATAGAGAGAGCAGAACTGAATAAGCTAGTAAATGAGATACTTCCCCAAAAGAATGGTATGTATGCCTATGTCAGTAGTGGTGCAGTTGCAGAAGCTTTTCTTCCTTTTTATCATGTAAGCAAGGCTTTACCCCGTGATGAAAAACAGCAGGCGGAGCAGTTGTATCAAGCTGTTGTGCAGGTGTATGGTACTAGAAATGCTCGTAGTTTTGCCTCTCTGACTTTTAATATACAAAAGTATTTGAAAATAAAGGCAAAACTTCCTGAATTGCTTAGCGAGACTAATGCAAAACAGTTTACTTTTGGAACTGCTAGTCTCATGATTCGTGCAATGGATGAGCAACCTGATGTTCAACTAGATGAGCTTGATAAAATCGATGCGGCAATAGCAAAAACGGCTGAGGACTCATTACTGCGAACTCATCGTGTGGAAAAAGCTGTGGTGAAACGTCGTGAGGAGATCGAAGAGTATTTTGTTACCAATGCACGCTTCAATTTTCGTGATAATTTTCAGCCACCGCTTGCACTGGCTTATGATCCTGAGGGGTTCTTAGCTACAGCTGAGTACACAACCTATTCAGCTTTACATATTGTGCAGAATTATGTAGCTGATTGGTTTGATGATAGTCAGCAACAATATAGTAATGTGATGGAGAATGCTGGTCAAGCCATAGACAAACAAGTGCAATTATGTTGTGTAATTAGGAAACCCCTTGATCAACGTTTGCGTGTGTATTTCAAGCTTGGTAATATATCTTTGACAAAGAAACGGTGGGAGGAACGTTATTGTAGTATGCTAGCAGCAACTGATGGTTTCCGACTTCATTCTGACAATGGGCCTGTTCCATCTGAGATGAATGCTCTTTTTGAGCAAAACTGGATAACATTCTATGCTGTTCCATCTGTTGGGCCAGAAGCTCTTGCATTGAACAAGCTGTGCAAAACTACCTCATTATTTACCAATTTGTTGCGCGTTGATTTTAGCGGCGAAGGGGAGTTTGAGTATATGCTTGTTGTGGGGACTGCTGCTTTGCTGGTTGCGTACGAAAGAAGTATTATAAATGCGAAATATGTGGCAAAGAAAGTATCTGCTCGAGGAAGCCATCTATTCGATTGGAGTGAAGCGCAATGAAAAATCTTCTCTACTCTCTCATCCTGGAACTCACTGCCAACAACGCTACTACGTTGCCCATAGGCACAGGCCATCAAACGCATGCCCTCTTCCTGAACATCATCACCCAGGTTGATCCTGTTCTTGCCAAGCGTCTGCATGATGAGTCCAACTACCGTCCCTTCACCGTCTCCTCTCTCAGGGGGCCTACTGAGCAGGGGAAGAATTTGCTCCTGCAACCTGGACAACTCTGTCGGCTGCGGGTCACGTTGCTCGACGGTGGGCCGCTCTGGCAAGCCCTGTGCACATGTTTCCTGGAAGGCCGCTTGACTACTGTTACCCTTGACACTGCCGAATTGACGCTACGACGTCTCCTCTCAACTCCTGGTGTCGATCCAACTGGCTGGGCAGGTTCTGCCGACTGGCAGACTCTGGCCACAACCGCTGCAAGCGATTACGTCACCATCCGTTTTGCCAGTCCTACTGCCTTCAGTCTGGGTGATCGCCGCTTTGGCCTCTTTCCTGAGCCGCGCCTAGTCTGGGATAGCCTTATGCGGAGCTGGAACCTGTATGCCCCCGAAGTCCTGCGGCTGGACAAAGTGGAATTGAGAGCGTTTGTCGGGAAGCAGGTCGTCGTGGAAGATTATCAGCTTCAGACAGAAACCCGGCGTTTCCCAACATATAGCCAGAAAGGCTTTGTTGGAACTTGTACCTATCACGTCAAAGTCAAAGATAGCTATGCCCCACAAGTGGCAGCTCTAGCAGAATTTGCTCGCTATTCAGGGATAGGCTATAAAACCACGATGGGGATGGGGCAGGCGTGTGGGGAGGTGGATCGTATGCAGCGTGAGGAAACTATTGAAGAGAGCGACTCTGTTGCAATAGCTACAGAGAAGTGAAAAGAGGCACATAAAAGTGCCTCGATTTCATACACACTCGCGCAGTGAGGCAGTATCGCTGGTATTGCGCAGCTTTATAAGCGCAACAACCTCAAGCTGGCGGAC
>Ga0193729_1000998_pt1 | contig 14634 bp, 14 predicted proteins | sample U1c2metaG_FD_143036 | JGI IMG/M metagenome (GOLD analysis project Ga0193729, IMG submission 143036) | Soil microbial communities from a riparian zone of the East river system, Colorado, United States - U1c2 | ecosystem: Environmental > Terrestrial > Soil > Riparian zone | place: USA: East River... | reverse complement strand
CAGACCGTGGATGCCATGTGCAATCTGCTTGCCATTCTCACCCCGACTGCCATGCGACTGCTCTGGTTGCGACAGACGGCGCAGACTGCTCCTGATACCCCCGCCACAGAGGTCATTTCCAGGGAAGTGATCCAAGTGGTCCTGCATCTGGATAAACGACCCAAGGCTACACTCACTGCCAGAGATTTGTGGCGCACGATTGCCCGCTTTGGCGGCTACCTCGACCGCAAAAGTGATCCCCCGCCCGGATGGCAGACTTTATGGAAGGGCTGGATACGCATTCAGACCGTCCTCGAAGGCGTTCATCTCGCACGTCAGTTTTCTCCTTGATCATCTGCCTATAAGTGACAGGACACTATGAGTGGCAAAGCCAACGGTGATGGCACAGCTTCCCTCAATGGTCATCCATAGGATCGTGACTAGTTCGATCCAGCTCCCCTGACGGATGTCACCTTTGCGTGTGAAAGTGGGTTTCCCCATAGGCGCCGTATTGAGTACCGGAAGTTGTTGGGCCATTAGCAACACTCATCTTTCTTTTCATAGCGAGTACATTCATAGACTCCCCGTGCAACATCAGCCAACAGTTCATCGGCCATGCTGAGCAGCAAGTCCACTCGTCCATCGCTGAGTTGATAGGAAGTATAACGACCTTGCTGGAAGGATGTGACAAGGTCGCAGTCACGCAGGCAGGCGAGGTGATTGGAGACGTTGGATTGTGAGAGTCCTGTTCGTTCGACAATGGCACTAACCGTGAGTGGTCCAGATCGCAGTGCTTCCAGGATCGTCAGACGCGACGTGTCCGAAAAGCCACGGAATAGCTTAGCCTTGAGTACGGTTCGTTGAGGAGTCTGGGTGTCTATTCTAATCCTTCCTTTAAAGCAATTTCCGTTAGAAGACTACGATGCCTATATAGTATACTGCCAGATTTTAAATTTAAACGTTTTAAATCGTCTAATAATTCCTTAGCCTGCATTCCTGTCTCGTAGGTTCTATGATTATTTTCAATATCAGATCGTATCTGATCAGTATACTTGTAAATTCTGCTATATATATCACGCATTGGGTTATATTTTTTACATCTCATACTTGCTTCATTTTGTATTAAACGTATAGTATCAAAACTTATAGCACGGGCAAAAAGACGTAATTTCTCTTTTTGTGGATCATTTTCATGTTCCTGTTGATTGTCATCTAGCCAACTTTGAATTCTATCAAGGTTTTTCTGGCCGATATTGAATGTTTCGCGAGATAGTCTACTATATTCGAGACATTGATTATAGCCCTCTTGTATAGAGCAAAATTTACTCTGCCATTTCATTCGAACATCATCATAGGTTATCCTTTCAATCTCGGGAAAAGTTTTAAAATGATATTGTTGAATCTTCTGAGATGCAGTGTCATAAGCTTCCACTGCCTTAACAACTTCTTCTGCAGTGTATTGTTGATATGCATTATTGACAGCCGACACATCATACAGTGAAACATCATGCGCCCAGCCGTCTAATGTTGCTTTTAGCACTAAGGCGCTCGATCGATAATTTTCCTTATCAGATAAAGCTTCTATGTGATTAGCAGCTTTTTTGAAATTATCAGCCAGCCTTTGGTGATATTGCCCGTGTTTCTCTACATATTCATTAGTCTCTTGTTGATGTTTCTGCAAGGCTGCATCTTGCCCAGTCTCTTGTTGATGTCCCCCCCGCCAATCATATCGCTGCATACTTTGCAGAAGGGGATTACCCGTATAACCTCCGGCACCTTGTGAGGTCTGTGGTGTCCAACGATAACCTTCACGGTAGCGAGGGTAATCAGAATGAGAAGCGTCTCCTTGTCGATTTCCTGTATCGTGTTCTGTAAATCTTTTGCGATCCATGTTTTTTCCTCCTATTGAGGGCATTTTCAAACACCCAGCGGGACTACAATGAGAAGGCTCTGTTTATCCGAGTTACGAAATGCTCTCGGAAATGCACAAGCAAAGGAAAAGGAATCATGTCTCGTCGTAAGAATGTTGCTCCTACGAGTTCAAGAGACAAGCCGTATCTTCAAACCTCATCATAAGTGTACCCAACACTCAGTGATTTTTCCACGACATCTACTAGACATCTGTTAGACAACTTTGCCAAAAGAGGAGTAATTTCATGATAAAAGCGATTGTCCCTTCCTGAGTGATCGGTAGCACGCGAACGATTATATAGGCCAGGAAGGCGAAACTCGTGATAAAGAAACTGACAGGATAAGGGAAGTAGAAAGCAATCAGTAATCCTGCCCAGGTGAAGATTACAGCAAGCAAAACAGAGAGGAGAATAACCATTGGCGGATGCGTTGAGAGACGTTCAGCAATGGCTGCGGGCGTCACAAGCAGGGAGAAAATAAGCAAGACTCCGACGACTTGTGTTGCGGCAGAGACAGCAAGGGCAACAATAACGAGAAAGATGATGCCAATGAGACGCGTGGGTATACCTCGTGATGCGGCTATCTCTTCGTCCAAAGATGCAAAAAGTAACGGACGGTAGATCAATACTATCGCAAGCAGTGTAGCTGCACTCGCCAAAAAAGTTACCTGCACATCATTCTGGCTGATACCAAGGATTTGTCCAAAAAGAATGGAGTAGGCCTGGTTTGCATATCCCGAATAGAGCGAGAGAAAGAAGATACCAAGACCAAGTGTCCAGGCTAGGACAACCCCAACAATTACGTCTCGTCCATGCAGACGCTTCCCCAATGCACCCATAATCAGTGCACTGCCGATGGTAAATACAAGCAGGCCAGAGACAGGACTTGCTCCAATCACCACAGCAGCCGTAGCTCCTGCAAAACCGCTATGGGAAAGGGAATGCCCAGCAAAGGAGAGATTGCGCAGAACAACAAAGTATCCTACAATACCAGCAACAATAGCAACAACTGTTCCAGCCGCGAATGCATTTCTCATGAACGCATACTCAAAAATGGTTTGAAGGTCGTCTACCGGGTTCCAGGAAAAAGGTGTAAGACTTGCTAATGTAGTATATATCACAGACATTGAGAATGCCTCCTGTTCTTGCAACTAGGCTAATCAACGCTATCCACGCGATTTATCGCCAAGCGGTAGGGGCCCGATTTATCGCGCCCGCCGTTCCCTATAGACATTGAGAATGCCTCCTGTTCTTGCAACCAGGCTAATCAACGCTATCCACGCGATTTATCGCCAAGCGGTAGGGGCCCGATTTATCGCGCCCGCTGTTCCCTATAGACATTGAGAATGCCTCCTGTTCTTGCAACCAGGCTAATCAACGCTATCCACGCGATTTATCGCCAAGCGGTAGGGGCCCGATTTATCGCGCCCGCCGCTCTCCGGAATAGTACTCTCCAAGCCGAAGACTAAGACGCGCCCTCGACTATCACGCATGACCTCAATTGGCGCATCATACATATGTGTCAGGTGTTCACTGGTGATGATTTCATCCGGTTTGCCAATGGCAATCTGCCCCTGGGCCACATACAACACCCGTTCAGTAAAGGGAAGCAATGGGTTCACATCGTGAGAAACAAGCAAAACAGCAATCTTTCGCTCCCTTGCCACCCGGGCAACCAGTTGTGCAATCGCATGCTGGTTCCGTAGATCGAGACTGGCTAGCGGCTCATCTAAGAGGAGCAGACGAGGTTGACCAAGCAAGGCTTGTGCAAGCAAGAGACGCTGTTGTTCTCCTCCAGAAAGTCGTCCTATAGCACGATCCGCATAGGCTGTCGCCCCAACTGCATCGAGGACTTCCTGCACAAGTGTACGATGATGCTGTTTGGACACAAATGGGAGTGGAATGCCCCATTTGTGCCCATCGATGCCCATGGCAACAAAGTCACGTGCTCGCACCATCAGGTCTGGATCAAGCGTCCGACGCTGCGGGACATAGCCAATCAAGGAATTGCCACGTCGTGGTGCTTGTCCAAAGACCTCTATGCGTCCTTCACTCGGCAAGAGTAAGCCAAGCAGCAAACGGAGCAGTGTCGATTTTCCCGCGCCATTTGGTCCTACAATCGTCACGAATTCGCCAGAGCCAATGTTAAAGGTTCCACCTCGCCAGATGGTGCGGTTTCCTAAGCGAACAGCAACCTCATGTGCAGTAATGATAGCTGTCCGAGAATCGCTGACCCTCTCACTATCGAAACATATATGTTGTTGTGCTTCGTGGGCTTCTTGCGCATTTTTCATGAACGTTGCTATCCTCTCCGTCTTTCTCTACGCTGATACAGCAGAGTTGAGCGCAGTCTGTAGCCCCTGTAACTGAGCAACCTGCCAGTCTTGAAATTTTGTCCCAATTGGACGGATTGTCTCAGTAATTTCGACAATAGGAATATGCTGCTGCTCTATCTCTTGCTGAAGATTTCTCGTTTCATTGGAGATATTCTGGACGTTGAGCATCATCACCTTGATCTCTTTATGAGCAATTTGCTGATTGAACTCTGCAACCGCACTTGCTGGTGGGTCTGTCCCGTTGTTCTCTGCGTCTAAATAGGCCTGGGGAGTAATCAGATCCAGATTTAGCGCTTGCGCCTGATACACATAGATCGATTCCGAGGAACCAATCTTCTGGTGGGCAAACTTTGTCTGAATAGCAGTGATACTATCGTGATATGGCTTGAGAGCGTCCTCGAATGCAGTACGCTGTTGGGAAAAATACTTGCTACCCACTGGGTCCAGAGACTTGTAGCCAGAGGTAATTTGATCAGCGACACGCTCAACATAATCCGGATTATACCAGAAGTGAGGATTATCACCTGCTTTCTTTCCTAGCAGGTTCGCAGCCGTAAATACTTTCCGTCCACTGGTCGGATTAGCGGCAATCAATTTGCTCGCCCAATCATCATAGCCAGCTCCATTGAGGATGACATAATCTGCTTGAGCTAGTGTACGAGCATCATTTGTTGTGCTCTCATAGTCGTGGGGATCACCTGAAGGAGAGTTAATTATGCTCGTAACGGTAACACGGGTTCCGCCAAGCTGACTGGCAATACTCCCCCAAAAATTTTCGCTGGCAACAACATTGAGTTGCTTACCACTCCCCTGTCCATTCATTGCACAACTCGCAAGAGGTAACAGAACAGGGAAGAAGAGTAGGAGAGCTGGGACAATCCTCGCAAAAGGCAATCTCATCCCCTGGAAGAATACACACCCAACCGTACGTCGGTCTTCACATAAAAAAGAACCTTGTAACATAGCAATTCCTTTGCAATTAGAAATCTTCTCAATTTCAAAGTAGATATCTAATGAGATAGTATATCATTAGACAGCCTAACTATACAACGAAATGTGGGTTTTGTCAATGAGACATGATCTCAATAGCCAGGACTCTGAAATGATTGCTGAATGGTCCTTCCTAATTTGTCTGCTTCTACCTACTCCTAGGCGTTAACTAAAGGTAACCTTTCTAAATATTGCTGGGAAAGCAATAATAGCATTGGAAAGGAAACACCATTCATCGCTAGGACGAAAGTCAGGGGCATCCTGGCGTAAGAGGAAGTATCAGGTAAGTACTGCCTGCTTCATTATCTCTTTCAAGTGTTCAATGCGTTCAACTAGCTCAGGAATGACTAGATCCGGCTTTTCAGTTCGCTGGAGGCTTATATACGTGTGCTGGAGGTATTGCTTGAGCGTCTCACCTTGACCCAACCAATAGGCGAAGGTGTCAGCCTCCAATAGCCGTTCAGCTTGCCATGCCTTCCATAATCCCGCTTTTTTGATCATCACAGGAACCCAGAGGAAGTTGCCGGACAATGTCAGGAGCCAAAATGTATGGTCGGGGTAAGTATCCCATACTCCTTGCAGTTGCACATCAGGGCCATTGTAATAGGCAAGATGGTGTGCAAGCAAAGGAAGGAGCAGATGCAACTGGGTTGGATCAAGGAGAGCTTCTGGCAGGAGGAGGAAACCTTCCTTCCATTCCAATGCGTTCCCTGACCAGCAGAAAAATTGTGGTGGAGTCTTCAACTGCTTTATGGGTGATGGATTATGGCGTGCGAGAGCCTCTCGATACTGTTGGTAGCAGTATTGGATCAGTTCGCCCTGGCGTTCGCTAGACAGTTCTTGTGAGAGTGGTGGAAGCTGATTTACCTGTGTACATAAGGACTTACGTGGTAAGGGATAGAACATCGAACATATATAGGCATTGCAATAGTAGGCAAGCCACGCCAAACCAAGTAGTAGGTTAGGATTGAGCAGAAATGTTAGAAGATTGGGAAATGGACCTGACGAGGGTAGGGACGGAAGAAAAGAACTTAGTGACCAGAATACAAGTGCCCACAACCAGGGCACTAAGCAGGCTCCAAAAAAGGTGCTGAGTCCTGCTCCTAGCAGACTGAGAGACCCAGCAAAAAAAACTAGAAAACGCCCCATCACGTCCTCCTATGAGCACCCAGAGTGGAGCAATCAAGAGATTGCTAAAGCGGTCGGCACGACTGGTGACACCTTACGTAAGGTTCATAACATCTGGGTCAGGTGTTATGAACCTTGCATAACAGCATATCTCTCCAAGCTTTCTCCCTCCATCAGCACCTCAAGCTGTTGTGTGTAGCGCTACCCCATCTACCAACTCGCATAAAGCGTTGCTGTTTTGAAGTAGGCCATCATTACTTGTCAGTTCTTTCCTCTCTTAATCTTTCACCGTCTTTTTTATTGAATTATTTCTTTTGTCCTCCTGTCATATCGCTATATTTATTACCATATTTATCAGTTTTTCCCCCTCTTGCTATTCTACTTTGTTTTTCATCGAATTCTTTCTTTTGTTCTTCTGCCATATCACTATATTTCTTGCCATATTCATCAGTTATTTTCCCTCTCGATTTTTTTCCTTCTTTTTTTAGCTTTATCCTCTTCTAATCTTATATTTTCTTTTTTATTGAATTCTTTCTTTTGTTCTTCTGTCATATCGCTATATTTATTACCATGTTCATCAGCTCTTTCCCCTCTCATTCTTTCACATTCTTCTCTATTGAATTCTTCCCTTTGTTTTTCTGTCATATCGCTATATTTATTACCATATTTATCAGTTCTTCCCCCTCTTGCTATTTTTCCTGCTCTTTCATTGATTTCTTTCTTTCGTTCTCTCTTTTGTCGTTTACGGGATTCCGGATCAGAATTAGTATATATCTCATGATAATCACTTACAAATTTTAATGGCCAGGTACTTGTAGAAGCTCCGAGTCTGTCAGCTGGGAGTGGATTGCCAGAATAACCCTTTTTTATTTTGTCAGTTTCATCTACGAATGCATGTGTTTGACCTCGTGTTGCTGGAAGTCCCAAAGAAGGTAGCTCAGATTGATTCCCGGAGACAATCTCATGCTGAGTATCGGGAAGGAGATCCTTTAGTCTCGTGCTACATTCACTCAGTCTAGCAGTCCATGTAGCACTGTCTCGCGAATATTGCTGTTGCGTAGCTTGCGATTGCTCAGGTCGCGGATAAGCCTGTAGTGCCTGCAGTAGTTGTGTTTCTCGGTCCTTGAGGCGAGACAGTTCAGCGAAATGAACATGTGCTGCCAACGGTGACCGTTCACTCTCTTTTTCTCTGACTGTTGTGTTTGTTTGTACTTCTCCGAGTTGCCCTACTAAAGCTTGATATTGAGTGTTTTCTTCTCTTAATTGTTCTATTCGCTTTTCGCAATCTGTTTGAGTTATTTTTACCATTTCTTCAAATTGATTCATAATACTTTGTAACTTTTTCTGATCTGGGTTTGTGCTAAAAAAGTCTATTCTTGATCGAATATCGTTGTAACACTCATAAAGCCATTTATCGAATCTTCTCCTGTCTTTATCATTCAGTCTGCCTTGCTCAAGCTTCACGTTCATATCTCGGGGGTTTTGATGCCACTCTGTACGGATTTGCCTGAGATCCATTTCCCTGAAGTCTTTTACCCAACTTGCTGTTGAGCTTGAGTCGTGACTCTGTAGATCAGCCCTTTCTCGTTGTAGAGGTGGCACGTCCCTAGTGCTCTGGAAAGGGTTCGAGGCACCAGTATCATACGGTGAGGGTTGAGGTTGCCCAGAGGGTGCGTAAGGGTTCGAGGCACCGGTATCATACAGTGAGAGTTGATTCTGCTCGGATCGTGCGTAAGGGTTCGAGGCACCGGTATCATACGGTGAGCGGTGAGGTTGCCCAAAGGGTGCGTAAGGGTTCGGGGCACTGGTATCATACGGTGAGGGTTGAGTCTGCCCATAGGGTTGGTGGGAAAGGCCTGCAAGATCGCTACGAGCAAAAGGAGCCTGCCCATAGGGTTGGTGGGAAAAAGATGGCTCATAGCCTTGAAGGGGGCGGCTATCGAAAGAGCCACCATAGCCTTGAACGGAAGTGGATTGATCTCCAAAGTTGTCATACTCCCTTTGAGAGGGAGAAGGGTGGGTAGTGGGCTCAGGAGCAACGGTCCGATAATTTCGCATATAGTAATCAGTCCTCTTCTCATGAGAAGTCAAGCGGGGTGATCGCTGTGTCGAGTTATCAGATCCAGATGGCTGGTTTGGCTTATCAGATCTTCCAAGAGAAGATCTGTCATTCCCATGCATAATATTTTCCTTTCATCATAAATTTGAAATGGAGAAACCATTGAATGCTTAGCTAGACTTTATCAAATTAGTTTATATCATCAGGGAGTCAAGGAAAGCGGGAATCCCTGCTCATCTAAACCAAGATCTGAGCACGAATCTCATTTCAGATGGAATGGTTCACGGACTCCCTGATCATATCATATTAATTAAAATCAATTCGAGAGGCAAGAAAAAGGCCATTTGCACACCAGACTTGACTTAGGCTTTCGATCATGCGATGATTGTCCGCATAACGATGCAGGAGACCAGTAAATGAGTCAGGAAGCAGAAGATTATTATGCCCTTACCGTCTCTATCTACGCTTCAGAAGAGATTCAGCAAAAGGCCAAGCAAGGGGAACATTGGAATGAACACAAAACATCATATAGGCATAGAACAAGACGGCACGCGCTTTAAAGCTACTGTGGCAGACCTAGGTATCACTGTGTACGGCGACACGCATCAAGAGGCCGTACAGAATGCACAAGACGTATTGCTCTCAGCACACCTGTACCATGCTGAAGTTGTTCCCTTTTTCGCTGAAGTTGTTCCCTAGATGTCCTTCCAAAAAGCTCTCGCATCTGGTATCTTAGAGCCTATAGTTATCATTACATCGAAGCCTTTTTGTCGCAGATAGCCCACGCTGATGGAGCAGAAAGCTTGACGGATGCTCTAGCGCAGCGGACAACCCATCTCTGGTTTGCAAAAACCGAAGATCCTGATCAATATATTTGAAAAGTTGGGCCCTCTTTTCCAGGAGTGCTCTCGGGGACTAGACTCCTAGTCAGGAAGAGCTGTTGGGTTCAGGAACACCCTTATAATGGAGTGCCCAAAGGAGGATGTATGCGGAAAATAGCTACTTTGACAACGTGGGGATCACTCATCACTGCCACGTCTCTCATAATGTTCACAGTCTTCACAGGGCCATCACACATCGCCATAGCAGCGACAATCGGAACCACCCCGCCAACATTGACAGCCAGGGGCGGAAATACCCCCTCAGCTCAGAAGGCTCCCTCAATAGCCTGTAAGGTGCACCCACCTCAATATACTCCTCCTCCACAGGTTCTTCCTCCGGATCCTGCCCATACTGGGGATATGACCTATCAAGGTGGTCCATTAGTAGATGGGATAGCCAAGATCTATCTGATCTTCTGGCAAGATACGGCTTTTCAAAAGGTTACTCCTACGTATGTGAGTCAAATTGAGCAGTTCGTCAAAGATATGGGCCAGAGTTCGTACTATGCCAACCTGATGCAATACCATGATGGTAGAGGCCGCTGTCCGGTTGGGGCTCAGTTGGCTGGTACGGTTGTAGATACACGGCCCTTTCCTCCCAATCTCGTGGCCATGCTCAAGAACCCAAACGCTCAGAAGGCCATGGACAGCCTTACTGGTCAAATATGGGATCAAGAAATGGCCGATGTGATAACAAAACAGAGATGGAATTCGCGAGACCTTCACAATATCTTCGTCTTGTTGCCGATCATGAGTTGGGGTTGTGGGAATCATGCATCAGGAGTACCTAATGATATCTCCCCATCTATTATAATACCTTATCCATTCTCTAATGGACAAATACAATGTACCTTCAATATCCCAAAAAGATCTGATCGTGATCAGATTGCTGATATTACAATTAACGCCCTCTCTTATGAAATACCGCAAGCTGTTACTGATCCCCGCTTTGATGCCTGGCTTACCAGTCAACAGCATCAAGAGAGAGAAGTGATCAGCAAGTGTGCGACCATTCCTCTCCAAATCGATCCAAAGACGGGCGGGAATGTAACTTGGCATGGACATAGCTATGTTGTGGACTTAGAGTACAGCAATCTTCGGCATGGCTGTGTTCTGGAAGGACCGTAAATCAGTACATGAGGTTACTCTATGATAACCGAGATTTGAGCAGGTTGAGCCATGGCACGCAAGCAAGAACGGGTTCGACGAGCCTCTGCTGCTGTGACCAAACCATCGGCTCTGTCCACGATATTCGTTGACGACGAGGCTCTCGCACCTCTTCCCAAGCCGCCTTAGCTATAAACCTACCCGTGAAAAGAGTATCCCCTTCCTGTTGCGTGAAGATGCCTGCGTCCTTTTTGCCCTTTCCTCGTCTATAGGGATACAAGAAAATAAACATGAGGAGGCGCTTCTCCACTGAACAGTAAGAAGATTGTAACTACTCAGATGCCAGTCGACTTGGTCAACGCGATTTACCGCCATCGGTAGGGGCCCAATTCATGACTCTGCTAGCAAACTTTGTCAGTATGTCAGGACAAGAAAACGGGAGGTTTCTGGGTGGCGAGCGTGTTACCCCACCCCACCCCACGGACGCGATAAATCGGGTCCCTACACTCGGGCAATAAATTGCCATAGAAAACCGATGTGTCTGTTCTTACCTCCTGAACAATATATATGCTCTTTCTCTGTGATATATAATTGACCAAAAACAAGGAGAATGTCCACAATGATAGTTGCATTGCTTTTTGCATTTATTGCATAATATAGGGCAATTTATTGCGTGTATTGTAGGGACCCGATTTATCGCGTCCGCTGGGGTGGGGCGGGGGCTCGCTTTTGCCAATGCTGTTGTCCGTACAAAATTGGCCAGCAGAGTCATTCATTGCGCCCGCCGTTCCCTACATATGAGGTGAAAGAATATGACTCAACCAGAACCTTTTAAGCAACACCCTATGCATGTATTGTTTCTTTGTACGCATAACTCATCGCGTTCACAAATGGCTGAGGGATTGCTGCGAGCGCGTGGTGGGGATGCATTCGAGGTCTTTAGCGCAGGTACCCACCCTCGAACTGTCCACCCTCTGGCAATCAAGACGATGGCAGAAGTAGGCATTGATATCAGCAACCAGAGAGCCAAAGGCATTGACGAATTTATTGATCAGCCACCCATAGATCTTGTGGTGACGGTTTGTGACGAGGCAGCAGAGGAGTGTCCAATCTTTCCCAATGCACGACAGCAACTGCATTGGAGCTTGCCAGATCCTAGTACAGCAACAGGAACCGAGCAAGAACGCCTAGCTATCTTCCGATTTGTTCGCAATCTCATCACTTCACGGATCGATACGTTTGTAGGTAAAGAGCAATAGTATTTGACACATGATTCGTCAAGGAGAGAGTGATAGGCCAAACATTCTCTCGACAAATCCGGTATTATCTGTTACACTTGTTCTATACTTTGTGCAGTTATATTTATTTTAATTCTCATTTTAGCTGTAATCACTTATTATATTCTTCTGTTAGCTCTCTAAATCCTTTTTCGCCTATAATATACCCCCGTTGAAAACATTCCCTAGCTAATCTTGCCTTCTCTTCATCCGAAGATTTTAAATCTTCACGAGTTAATTCTTTTTCGCTTAATAATTTATCTCTTGTTCGTTGTATTTCTTTTTCTTCTTTAGAATTTATATAAGCTTTCCATTCTTGGCTATCTTCACCATATCCCTTTATGTATGCTCCTTTCATAGCTAAAAGATATGCTCTATTCCAAATTTTTGTCTCTTTCTTGCCTTTAGGCAACTCTTTTATTCCTATACTTATCATTGAAGCCTTAAAATCTTCTATTGCTTCCTTTCTAATTTTATTAAATTCAATCTTTTTTTCTTGCTTTAGATCTTTTTTTCTTATTGGAATTTTCTCTTCTTTAAGATCATTTACTTTTTCTCTATCAGAAACGACGTTTTCCTCCGCGTTTTCCTCCGTATATATACCTTTTTGTATGTTTTCTCCTAACTGTCTATTAGGACCAGAAATAGAGGTATTCTCACCGCTAGCATAGTTTCTCTGGTTTGAAGGAGGCATAGGAACACCCGTATCACCACGAGAATCTCTACTGGGTGTAGAATCGTATTGAAGTGGGTTTGATCTGATACTGGTAGGGCTGCTAGGAGCTGCATTATATGTAGAATCGTGTCGAAATGGGTTTGATTTGATACTGGCCGTAGGGCTGCTAGGAACTGTATCACTGCCCAAAGGAGCTGCATTATATGTAGAATCGTGTCGAAATGGGTTTGGTCTGGTACTGGTAGGGCTGCTAGGAACTGTATCACTGCCCAAAGGAGCTGCATTATATGTAGAATCGTGTCGAAATGGGTTTGGTCTGGTACTGGTAGGGCTGCCACTTAAAGGAGACGTAGAAACCACCGTATCTATGTCATGAGTGGAAGCATGCCCAGCATGTTCTGCAGATGGGTTTGTCTTTTTCTGTTCAGAACTACCAGATAATCGCCCAGGATCTTGCATTCTATGCGTTAATTCAGAGGGTCCAGAGCTAGGGTGTGGCTCGAACGAATGAGGATCTATACCCTGCATTTTAAGGAACGCATTACGAGCTCTATGGGGATCAGGGAGTTGTTTTTGAGTATCGCTGCTTCCTGTTTTTTGAATATCTTGAAGCTTTCGTCTTTCCATAATAACAATCCTTTCATGTAATAGATTAACTTAAACAACAAAACAAGTATATAATATCAAAATTCTCTCAATTCTGCCTGCCTCTGCCGGATCCATCCAACGAGAAACGAAAGAGGTTTTTTGCTAAGGCACGATCTGTTTGCGATTACTTGAAATTTTTTTACTCAATGGCAATCTTATCTTGATGCAAGCTTGAAATTGCCTCTTCTCTCCCTCAAAATGTGTATAGCTCAAGACAAGTTTGCCATTGAGCGATCCCTCTGCAAGCTCTGATCAGCTCGCGATTCGCGCTCTTTGTCTAAGCTAGAACGAGGTGAAGTATCTCCCATAATAAAAAACCTTTCATGGAGCAACTAGAACCTATATTTTACAAAAGTAACTAATGATAGTAGTAGATGTTATCCGGCTCTCTCTGCTCTGCCAGAGTTCAGAGAAGGCAACAATAATCTTCTATTAAGCGAATGTTATCACAAGTGCACACATATTTTAAGGGGAAAAGAGGGACAATTTCCTCTTTGAACTTGGGTAGAGAGGCAACCCTGCGTGTATTTGGCAGAGTAAGGTAAGCTGACTCTTGGCGAGGCTCGTTCCCTCGTCAAGGAGATCAGCTTATGATGCTTACTTACAGGGACACCTGAGGAGAATAAAGCAAAACTTGAGCAACTGGAATCCATCTAAGCAGAATGCGTGAGTAGGATCATTGTTAATCCCGAACTGGTACCCAAGATCATCCAAGCTTTGCAGACCACGTATGACGGATATGTTGCTACAAAAAATTTCATTGAAGGGAGCAAAAAAGAATGAGCGGTGGGCAATACGATACTCTGGATTTGGATAGGAACTCATGAAGACTACAATAAGATTATAAGTAGATTAAAGGAGAAAAAGGGAAACGTTAAGTTGGTTGAGGTTTTAATTTTGGTTGTGGTTTTGGTTGTAGCTTTGGCTTTGGTTTTGCCACGGGAATCGGTTTCTTCAAATTACCAGTGAATTTGCTGAATAAGTTTAAGAAACTATATTGTTGTTGTTCAACTCCACTGCACGATGGAGATGCTGATCCACCTGTAGTACCTCCAGGACAGGCCGTATCGCGCCCTAGTGACCACATCGATAGCTCGGCAACATTAATGTCTTTGTTTGCATAGTCAAGCACTTGCTGCGCATCCTTAGAGTAATACCGATCTGAGCCTGTATACCAATCGAGATAAGGTCCTTCTTTACGTTCTGAACGGACTGAATGGCATTCTTTCCCATCTTATCTGGCGCAATATTAGGAGTATAATCCATCGTCATGACATTGACAACATCAATCCTGACCTTATTTTTCTTCGCACTTTTGAGGATCTGTGGAGCCCGCAGGTGCAAGTTCGGAACTTCTATTGAAAGGGTATAGTAAACTGTCAGACCTGGATTGGCCTTCTCCAAACCGGCAATGGCCTGACTTCGTAGGTCAATAGAGGCTTGATTTGTCTCAGAATCTCCTTCAATGTCAAAATCAAGGTGACTGACACCATATTCATCAATAACCTTTTGATACTGTTGTTGCAGGCTGGCAGCATCTGGACAGGCTCGTGCAAGCTCCGTACCCCCGTAACCACCAAAAGAGATGATCACATCACCACCTAATTGGCGCAATTGGTTGATATTTGCCTTGATAGAATCAG
>Ga0193729_1000997_pt1 | contig 14676 bp, 17 predicted proteins | sample U1c2metaG_FD_143036 | JGI IMG/M metagenome (GOLD analysis project Ga0193729, IMG submission 143036) | Soil microbial communities from a riparian zone of the East river system, Colorado, United States - U1c2 | ecosystem: Environmental > Terrestrial > Soil > Riparian zone | place: USA: East River... | reverse complement strand
TCGTTTGTCCTGGAACACCTACGCTCGCAACCAGAAGACAAACGACCCCAATTGGTCATTGATGCCGATGGGCTCAACAACCTCTCGGCGCTAGAGCATTGGTGGACCCTGCTGCCCAGAGACACGGTCATTACACCACATCCTGGTGAGATGGGACGGCTGTGCCATTTTCAGTACCCACAAAACTTGCAGTACCCTCAAAACGGGTCATTGGCTGTCGCAGCAGACCAGCAACTCTTACCGGAGATCAAGGTGTCCGGTGGCGGTATCGATCGTTTGGATCTGGCACGACAAAAGGCCCATGAGTGGCAGGTAAACCTTGTTCTCAAAGGAGCCTGCACAATCGTCACAGAGCCGCAGGGTCACACACGCATCAACTGGCGGAGCAATCCCGCCTTGGCAACTGCCGGTACAGGCGATGTGCTTGCTGGCATGATTGCTGGCTTGCTGGCCCAGGGTATGCAACCATTCGATGCAGCCAGTGCAGCTGTCTATCTGCACACCACTGCCGCCGATCTGGCAGCACAAGAAATGAATCTCGGTCGAACTGGTTTGCTGGCATCTGACCTGTTATCGCAGATTCCGAGGGCCATGACCTATAGCGAACACGCAGAGATATGATTATTCAACTGCGCTCTGGCCCGCTTCGTCAATCACATTGACTGTGAGCTTAGACTCCTGGTTGGTAGCAACCTTCACTGGAACCGAGAAAGTACCCAGGCTACGGATAGGCTCAGACAAATCAATTACGCGACGATCAATTGTAATGCCCTCAGCCTCTTGAAGGGCAGATGCAACATCCTGGCTGGTGATTGAACCATACAGACGGCCCTGTCTACCGACCTTGGCTTTGAAGGTGAGTGTAATCTGAGTCAGACGCTCGGCTAAGTGCCGATTGAGTTCAGCCTGCTTCTCCAACTTGCGCTGTTCGGCTGCAATACGCTGTGAGCGATTGGCGACCAGACTTGGTGTTGCCCCTGCCGCCAGACGACGTGGCAAGAGATAGTTACGGGCATAGCCATTGGCCACTTCTTTCAAATCGCCAGCTTTCCCCAAACCTTCGACATCTTGTAACAGAATTATTTTCATTATGCTCCTCACAGAGGAGGGCGAAAATCCGACTTCCTCCTCATAATGTAATATCGCGGCCTAGTATAACATTTTGCTACAGCTAAAGGCAAGGCTTTGAGCCAAGGTGCCAAGGTATAGGTTGCAGCCAACAAAGTTCTCGCCTATAATGACAACAAGCAGCAGACCTTATTATTTGACTATTGAACTCATACATAGCAAAGGGCACGATTGATGAACATCGAAGGAACATACACGCTACAAGCACCACCCACAGAAGTCTGGCACTCTTTACTGGATACACAGCTATTGCAACAAACCGTTCCGGGTATAGAGAGCATTGAACAAGTTAGCGAGAATACCTATGCCGTTGTCTTCAATATCAAGCATGCTCCCCTCGAAGGGACCTATCAAGGGAATGTCACACTCAGCGAGCAACACTACCCCTATCATTATCGCCTCACCTTTGAAGGTGAAGGAGAACATGGTACCATCAGCGGAGTTGGGAGCATCCACTTAAATGAGTATAATGAGACAACGGTCATCGCCTATAAAGGGACATTGACCTACAGCAAGCAGGCAACGCTATTACAGCCAAAGCTGATCAAAGGAGCAGCCAAGCTCCTCATTCAGCAGTTCTTCACCACCTTGGCTACCCAGTTACCTACGAAGGTGCATAGACAAGCTAGCAATGGAGAAAGCAGTGAGGAGGATACACAGAATAACGGACGGGTCAGAGGAAAGATTATACTTCGTTTACCACACATCATAGCAGAACCTACTACTGCACAGAGCGTCTTCTCTAAAATCGTTCATCTCCTCAGGCTAGGAGCTGGAGATTACGAGCAAGAACAGCGCTGGGAACGGCTCTTGCGTAACGCCAGCCTACTCTCAGGGTTCCTTTTGCTAGTCTGGATCGGCACCCGTTTGCCAAGGCGGAAACAACAGGAAAAAGCACAATAAACCGCAGAAAGTACAAAATCCACGCGATTTATCGCCATCGGTAGGGACCGCAATTCACCTGTGCCCTTCATGGGTATTGCGTCCGCGCCTCCCCACGTTAGGCATCAATAATGGAGCGCAGGCGAGATTTCCAGCCAGTCTCTTCATCCGTACCCTGCTGAGTCTGCTGCTGCTTCTCCACGATCCAACTGCGTGTACCGTCTGCGGCTACGATGGGTGTGGCACGTTGTACAGGTGGTTCCTTTTCGTTTTCATCGAGATTGCGCAAGGAGGCTTGAGCTGCTTTACGGACCTCTTGAACAGGATCATGCAGTAAGGAGCGCATTGCCGCCTCTGCAGACTTGACACCAAGGCGTCCGAGGGCACGCACACTCGCTGAACGCTCATCTGCAGTCGCAGCATGCAATAGAGGTAAGATATCTACCGCCAGTTGGTCCAATGACAGATCAGCAATCAAACGCAGCAAGCGACTGCGACGCATCGGATGCCGAACCGTCACGAGAGCGGCACGACAATCAGCTAGCACCTGTGCACGGTTATGAATCAGTCCGCGTGTCTTGGCGTCTGTCACTGCCATTTCAGCAGAGAGCGAAGAATTGCTATGTAAAAAGGGCTCAATCCAACGCGCAACAGGATCGGCCACGCCAGTGTTCTTCTGCAATTCCAAGATAGCATGATAATGCTGATCAAGCCAATGGTAGAGGGCCAGTGTCACTTCCGCATCACGTGCAGCATATGCAACCATCGCCGGAGCCAGTGGACGCCGCGTCCAGTCGGTACGTTGCAAGCTCTTGTCCAGATGGAAAGCAAAGGCACGCTGCAACATAGCAGCCAGCGACGATTCATGTTGACCGAAGATCGAACGGCTCGTTGCCTCCAGATCATAATAGTGCGCCACGTGCAGCCCACGCTCAGCCATTACTCGAATATCGCCACCCGCCCCATGTAGGAGAATTGCAATCGAAGGATTGCCTATAACTTCCGTTAATGGAGACAAATCGTGCAAACGCAGCGCATCTACTACAAAACAAGACCGATCAATGGCCAATTGCAGAAGAGCGAGACGAGGAACTGTCGAAACAACCTCTTTCGAGGTACGCAAACGCACCTGGGTAAATTCCGCATCCACACCCACTACTCTGGCATGCTTTAGCAAATTAACAGCATGAAGCAACTGTTCAGAACGATCAATCCAGAAGCGTTCGCCACGTGGTGGCAGTTGACTTACGGGAGGAGTTGGGCCATGATAGCCCAATATTACATTATCGAGACCATCAGAAGTTGTCAGCGATCTGTTCTGATTCAACGAGTTGCCATTCTATGAAATAGCTAAAAGGTATAGCAATCCAGCATTATTTGCTGTATATTATACCATACCTGATCTATTTTTGCCAATTCTGGATGAGTATAGGGTGTATGAATTTGTTGTAGATGGCATAGCCCACAAGGCGCCGCCCCCCATCCCACGGACGCGCTAAAGCGGGTCCCTACAGGAATATACGGCCCGCTGAAGCGGGCGCAGGACGCTATCGCTGTCCTGCTTGCTGGGGCCGGACTCCTCCGACAACTTTTTCATACACACCTCAGTATATGATGAAATCAAGCAGAGAAGAAAATCCTCTGTTCTATCAATCACGGGAAAAGAGAGCAGGTACAGTGAATAGATGCAGGGATAGCCAAACATCTGAAGTAGTTCGGTGGTTAACCACTAGTGAAGGTCTGGCTCAGGGGGATCTATAGTAATTGTTGAGCTTCCTTCCCTAGGGGCCTTGAAGGCATAAACCAGGGAGAGTATTCCCACTGCGAAGAAGAGAACTGCTCCTAGTATTTCCCCAATAATGCTCAGGTATGGCCTCTCTTGATCAATGGTGTGCTTGGCAACTACATTTCCACTACTGTCGAGATGTTCACATATGGGATGACTTGAATCCAAAAAGCCATCATTACACCAAACAAAGTTGTAGGTAAATATGGCGATAACAACCAGGATAATTGCAAGGAAGAAAAGAATGACTGCAGTTGCTAGGAAATTTCTTGGTCGCATAGTTTATTCCTTGTGATTAGGATAAAATACAACAAAGGTGCATACATAAATCTGAACGGAGTAGTTTGCCCAAGGTAACAGGCACTTATTTCTTTGTTGGGCATACGATTCTGGAACTTCAAGCATGCTTGTCAACTTTGGCATCAGTGACGACAACAACAAAAGAAAAGCAGTCCCACCACACCACACTTTTGCTATAATAGATAAGCTTATTCCAAAATACGAGGTGTGTGGGAAATGCCAGAACCAATCGGAAATCCCTTAGAACTTTTCTACTGCTATGCCTCTGAAGATGAAGAGTTGCGTAGTGAACTAGACAAACATCTAAGCAATTTAAGGAATCTCAATCTCATTAAGACTTGGCATTTTGGAGATATTGGCCCAGGTACAGAATGGGAACCCGAAATTGACAGGCATCTACGTGCTGCCGATCTTATTTTGCTTTTAGTCAGTAGTGCCTTTTTCGCTTCAAGTTACTGCTATGGCAGAGAGATGGAACAGGCACTACAGAGGCACAGAGAAGGAACGGCACGTGTTGTTCCTATCATCCTCAGGCCAGTTCACTACAAGGGTGCCCCCTTTAGCAGGTTACGGGCCTTACCAACTAGGGCGAAACCTGTTACAATATGGGGAAATCGCGATGAAGCATATACAAATATAGTAGAAGGTCTTCGTCGGGTTATTGAAGAGCTACAGGCTTCTCGAAGAACTGCCGCAGACGGATGGTTGCAGAAGGGCGTTGCTCTCAATAAGCAGAAGCGCTATGAAGAAGCCATTCATACTCTTGACAAGGTCATCCAACTCAATCCCAACGATGCAGATGCCTACTACAATAAGGGCTTTGCTCTCAGGAAATTACAGCGCTATGAGGAAGCCATTCATGCTTTTGACAAGGCCATCCAACTCAATCCCAACGATGCAGATACCTACCACAATCAGGGTATCGTGCTTAGGGATCTACAGCGCTATGAGGAGGCTCTTGTTGCCTTTGACAAGGCCATTCAACTCAACCCCAACGATGCGAAAGTCTACATCAATAAAGGGTGTGCCCTCAATGACCTCAAACGGCATGAGAAGGCTCTTGTTGCCTTTGACAAAGCCATTCAACTTAATCCCAACGATCTGTTTGCCCACTACACTAAGGGCGTTGCACTCTGGCACTTCTTACACCGGTATGAGGAGGCCAGTGACGTCTTTGATCAGGCTCAACGATGCAGGGGTTCGCGTTAATAAAGGAGGCCACTCTCAAAGAGAGCCCAACCCTAAGAATTTTTTTTGCAAAGGATGGAAGCATTATGCTTGACGAGATACTAACAAATAATCAACGTTTCCTTCAGAATACAACTCTACCGCACATAGGCCATGCTCCCCGTAAGCATACAGCTATTGTGACCTGTATGGACTGTCGCTTGGTGAACATGTTCGAGGATGCCCTTGGATTGCAGCGCGGCGATGTGGTGGAATTGCGCACAGCAGGCGCGACGATCTCTACGCCGGAACGTGCACAAGCAGCTAACGATCTGATTCGTTCACTAGCTGGCAGCATCTATCTACTCGGAGTACGCCGTGTCTTGGTGATCGGCCATACAGAATGTGGCCTCTCTAAAGTCAGCCCTGTCGCGCTCACCGCTTCTATGCAAGCCCTTGGCGTAGATCCGCAACAGTTGATCGAAAAAGAAGGTCTGGGCGACGTCAATGGACTGGTAAACTGGCTTGGAGCATTTAGCGACGTTCATCTCAACGTCAAAGAAGTCGTCAATGTCATTCGCAGCAGCCCCTTCTTGCCTAAAATCCCTGTTGACGGGCTGGTGATTGATATCAATACTGGCAAGTTGACACCAGTTGATATTTAGAATGATTGAGATGCAGTTTTTTCACTATTCAGCCCAGCATCACACGGAGTTGGGTCGGTGACAGACAGTGATCTCGATATGTCCATTCAAGGCAGCAAGGTAGTCCATGAGCTGACCAATAGTGACTTCATCAAACAACGCACCATTCATAATTAATGAAAACTCCTTCGGGTGTCGCCGAAGGAGTTTGGCTGCATCTTTCCGCTTCAGTCCTCGGTTTTCAATGACTGCGTCGATACAATGGATCAGTTTTGCTTTAGCTAGCAGCTCTTTAGGACGTGGAAGTTCTATATCCTCAAACACATTGCCACTACCAACGAATATCTCCTCTGGCATGCTCCCTAACCTCCTCTTAGCCTGCTACACGAAATTGGACTGGTCGGTAAGCATCGCGCACAATGATCTCAGTATCATTGTTTAAGGCAGCAAGGTAGTCCATGAGCTGACCAATCGTGACCTCATCAAGCAACTCACCATCCACAACTAATGAAAACTCTTTTGGCGATATGCCAAGGAGTTTGGCTGCATCTTTCCACTTCAGTCCTCGATTTTTAACAACCGTTGTGATGCGATGGATCAGTCTTGCCTTAGCTAGTGCCTCTTGAGGATGTGGGTGTCCAATATCTGCAAACACATTGCCGCTACCAACGGTCATTATTTCCTCTTCTTGCATAATTCCTACTCCTTTGTATTTCTGTCTTGTTCAATAGCTTGATTCAGACGTTGCCTAATCAAGTCTATCTCTTTCTGCGATGTCTTGATGCCATGTTTGCTCTTCTTCTGGAAACAGTGCAAAACATAGATCCCATGGACTAGACGCACTGTATAGACAGCCCGATAGGTATCACCGTCATAATCAGAGACAATCTCCAGAACACCGGACCCAAATCCCTGAAGAGGCTTCGCTCGGTGGTGCTTTCCTCCAAGTTGCGCCACAGATAAAGCAACTCCTATCTTGTTCCTGACATCTTTGGGGAACGCCTTCAGATCCTTACGACTGCTACCCATCCAGTGGACAGGTCGATACTCATTTTCATTCATGCCGATACTATACTACAATTGGCACATGAGCACCAAATCTTGTGTAAGATGTAGTATAGTTATACATCGGGCGCGGGAAAACCCCCGTCTTTCAAGCGGGGGATGAGAGCGCCGTTCCTTTTCTGGAGCTGGGGCACGTGGAATACTTTCATATATGACAAAGTATTCATTTTCCTCTCCTGTATCATGAATATTTGTATATTGACACCTATGCTATACTGACTTTAGTACACAAACAACTGAATAGTGTTTACGGGTTCCAGGGTAAATCGTTCCCCTGGGTAAAAGCACTAGCGTATCAAACGTTTGGTGTACCAATCGATGACGTAGGATTTTTAAGAGCCACAAGCCGCCTACTGAGATTGAATGACCGTAGGCTCGGACGGAGCCTTCGCGAAACTGCCGCTAGCGGGTACATTCCGTTCGGCTACTGCGAGAAGCCCCTCGGCTTTAGCCAGGGGAGTCGTCACACTATTCACCCCGTTGCCACACGAAATTGGACTGCTCCGTAATCATCACGCACAGTAATTTCGGTATTCTCGTCTAGGGCGGAAATGTAGTCTATGAGCTGTCCAGGGGTGAACTGATCAAGCTGACCCTTCCGAAGGCCATCCAAAATTGATGAGATCTCGTTTGGTGGCGTTATGCGAAGCAGCTCTGCCACTTCTTCCTCGCTCAGTCCTCGTTCTTCGATGACAGCTGTTATACAAAGCATGAGCTTTGACTTGGCTGATGTCTCTTCAAGTAGTGGGTGTTCACCATCTGTGGACACGTTGTCGCCACCAATGATTATTTCTATCTTTGCGGATTGCATGACTTCTACTCCTTTACTTCCATATTTATAGTGTACCATACCTTGGTGCATGAGAGCTAGCCTTGGTTAAAGTGTGATAGAATCTCAATAGGTAACCACTCAGGTACTATAATCAATTTGGTCAACGCGATTTATCGCCTTCGGTAGGGGCCCAATTCATTGCGCCCGCCGTTCCCCCGAGGAGTTATTTTTCGAAAGGATACCACATGGAACCAAATACACCAATCACCGTGGCCTATGGAGATGGCATTGGACCCGAGATCATGGAGGCCACTCTCTCCATTATTAAAGAGGCCGGTGCGCGTATAGATGTTGAGACAATTGAAGTTGGCGAGAAGGTCTACCTGCGGGGTATAAATGCTGGTATCGAGCCCAGTGCTTGGGAGTCGCTGCACCGCACGAAAGTCTTTCTTAAAGCTCCCATTACGACACCCCAGGGTGGAGGCTATAAGAGCCTGAACGTTACTACTCGCACAACTTTTAACCTCTATGCCAATGTACGCCCCTGCGTTTCCTACTATCCCTTTATCCACACGAAACATCCTACAATGGATGTGGTGATCATCCGTGAGAACGAAGAGGATACCTACACTGGTATTGAGTATCGCCAGACCAATGAGATGACCGAGTGTCTCAAGCTTATCAGTCGCTCAGGGTCAGAAAAAATCATCCGCTATGCCTTCGAGTACGCTCGTACCCATAACCGCACGAAAGTCACTTGCTTCATGAAGGATAACATCATGAAGATGACCGATGGCCTCTTCCACAAGGTCTTCGACGAGATCGCTATAGAATATCCCGATATTCAGAATGAGAGCTGGATCGTTGACATCGGTGCTGCCAAACTGGCCGATACTCCCGAGAACTTCGATGTAATCGTCATGCCCAATCTCTACGGGGACATCCTCTCCGACGTGGCTGCACAGATTGCTGGTTCGATCGGTCTGGCAGGCTCGGCGAATATTGGGGATCGCTGTGCCATGTTCGAGGCCATCCATGGCTCTGCTCCTCGTCGTGCGGGACAGAATATCGCCAACCCTTCCGGCCTGCTGTTAGCAGCAGTAATGATGCTTGTGCATATTGACCAGCCCGATATTGCAACACTCGTCCATAATGCTTGGCTACGCACCATCGAAGATGGCATTCATACCTATGACATATTTGTTGAGGGCGTTAGCAAGCAAAAGGTCGGCACGAAAGAATTGGCCGCTGCTATCGTGGCACGCCTGGGACAGAAGCCGCAGAAGCTCAAGCCAGTCGAATATACTTCCTTGCCGAAAAAGGCCATTGAGAAGAAGGAAGCAATCGTGCAGATTCAGGCGAAAAAGGAGCTTGTCGGCGTCGATGTCTTCTTGGACTGGAAGCAGGGAACTGCCAACGACCTGGGGCAAGCACTGCAAAAAGTCAACGGCGAGGCCCTTGAACTGACATTGATTACTAATCGTGGGGCGAAAGTGTGGCCCAACGGCCAGCCAGAGACCTTTACTACCGATCACTGGCGCTGCCGCTTCTTCTCTCAGCAGGGGATCATCAGCCACGCACAGATTACCAACTTGCTCGAGCGAGTGGCCAACAGCGGCTTCGATTTTATCAAGATCGAGAATCTGTACAATTTCGATGGACAACCCGGCTATTCTTCAGTCTCGGGAGCATGAATCTAGTTCGTAGAGAGCATTCCACCTCAGGCGCTCCCAGACAACCCAACACAAAACGTCGGCATCCATCCAGGCTAACGGAGGTGAACTAGCCGCAAACCGCTGGGATTGAAATCACGTGGCCTGCGGCTAGTTTTATATATCAGTCGCTTTCTTTTCTACGTGTCCTATCCCCTCTGTTGCCTACGCTTGATTTCTTTGTTCACCTTTCCCAGAACTTCAGTAGTAGTTTCTTCTAGTGGGTCAGCTCGCAAATAAAGGGCGATTGGGAAATGGCTTGCAGGCTCAATGAGAGCTTTATCCCGATCACTTGGAAGTCTATTTAGAGCGAGGTGTGTTTTTGACAACCGAAACGGGAGCGTAAACACGTGTAGATATGATATAATTCTATAGTTCGTCAGGAGGGAAGTAGAATTATGGATAAGCACATATTTATTTCTTACAGCCACAAGGATGGCGAGTTCGCTGAAAATCTGATTCATAGAATCACACAGGCTGGTTTCAAAACATGGATAGATACCGAAATTAATGTGGGAGAGGAATGGCGTTTAAACATTGATCAGGCAATCAAAAATGCTTTCGCACTCATTGTCATAATGACACCAGAAGCCCAGGCATCAGAATATGTGACATATGAGTGGGCTTTCGCATGGGGAGCAGGAGTCAAAGTCATACCAATAATACTGAAGCAAACAGAGTTGCATCCCCGAATAGCAACCCTACAACACCTTAATTTTACCAGTACCGATCTTTCCTCCCGACCTTGGGACAAATTGAAGGTTGCATTAAACATGGCAGCAGAGACATACAGTTCCCCCTCTATTAACATTTCGGCCTCTGCAATAATGGAAGCAGCCAGATTAATAGCGGCCGCTCTAGATAAAACACAGAATCCGCAAACTATTGACCATCAAATTGTCGATAGTGCGAAAACAAGAGAATCCGCCGAGCGAATTGATCAGCTAGTCACATCTAAAGCCTCTAAGCAAATAGCCGGAGCATCTATATTATGGGTCGATGATAGACCAAGTAATAACATATATGCACAACGAGCTTTAGAGGCTTTGGGTCTTCACTTCACTGTTAGCACATCTACGGAAGACGCCCTAAAGCTACTGTTTGAGAAAAAGTATGATGTCATTATATCCGATATGGGGCGCCCTCCTGACAAGCGAGCAGGATATACGTTACTGGAGAAAATAAAAGCAAGGCAAATCGATACGCCTTTTATTATTTATGCTAGCAGCAGAAGTCCAGAGCATGTCGCAGAGTCTCGAAGAAAAGGTGCAATCGGCTGTACGAACAATCCACAAGAACTATTTGAAATGGTTGTTGATGCTATCAAAAATGCCTAATCAATAACCCACCTCCAGATGACAATGTGACACGAAAGGTGTTCAGAAACTCGTAAGGGCTGCATGGATGAAACGGCGTTTGGTAAGATCTGCTTACCTACGTTTCATCGTTTCATCCATTTTCTTGTTCAATGTTTCTTTCTACCAATCGCTGGAGCATTCTACTTGAAAATACTACTGTCGCTGATCCTCAACTATATCCGAACGATTGATAGCTGTCTCGCCTTCAACGATAAAAACGATACGCTCACAGATATTGCCACAATGGTCACCGACCCGTTCCAGTTTATGGGCAATCCAGAGCAAATAGGTTACACGTTGTAAGACAAACGAGTCATGTTGTAGAGCAGGAATAGCATGAGCACCTGCCATCATGGCCATTAGGTCGTGACGCACAAGATGATAGCGCACATCAACTACATCATCCTCCTCCCAGATATAGCGAGCAGCCTTGGCATCGCGTTCCGCAAAGGCCTTCATCATGCCCTCAAGAACACGCAAAGCTTCTCGTCCCAATTCGATTAGACTGCGCCTCACCGATGGCTCGGTTATTTCTGCTTCACCACTACTCGATGGAGCGTTAATACGTACCTGCGTAGCACCACTACTGTGAAGAGGGACCATGCGCAACATAATGCGGGCGATCCCTTCGGCCCCATCTCCCATACGTTCAAGGTCACCAGCAATCGATAATACAGAGGTCAAATAGCGCAGATCGCGTCCACCCAATGGTTGCTGCACCGTTAGCAGGCGAATAGTACGCTCTTCTATCGCGGTACGGACACTATCAATCATTACATCGGACTCAATGACTAAGCCAGCCATCGCCAAGTCGCCAGTTTCAAGTGCTTCAAGGGCTTTGCTCAGTGCCTCCTCGACGCGAGATCCTAGTTCTTGGATTTGTTGATCTAGCTCTTCTAACTCTTTATCTAAAACAGTTCTTGTCATAAGACTTGCTCCTTCTTTTTTAGTGTTCTCCGCACTTAGTTGCAGATCGCTCAACCTCGCTCCGCCAGATAATAGCTGACGAGAACACGGCTTGCAGCACCACTATAATGGTAACATATCTCTTACGAGTGTACTCCCTCATAGCTTGAAAAGTCCCCGTAAAGGCTACCGAATTGACAGGCATTCTTATCCCATGCTAAAGTACAAGGGAGGCCCAGCGCAACTAGGCAGAACAAAAGGGAATACAATTATGTCAACGAGAAGGCTACTCGGCGTTTTCGCCCACCCCGATGACGAGGTATTGATCAGCGGAGCTTTGCTCCACTACCATTCGCTCAATATTGAGACTGGTCTTGTTTATGCGACACGAGGAGAAGGTGGGGAGATTGCAAATCCTGCATTAGCAACACCCGAAAATTTGGGGCAGGTACGAGAGGAGGAGACGCGTGCAGCCGCTGAAGTCCTGCATATAAACGACCTCTGGTTCCTGGGATATCGCGGTTCCGGCATGGCAGATACTGCGCAGCATCAGGACCCGCGTGCCTTTATCCATGTCCGGCCCGCTAAGGCAATTGGCGAGCTGGTTGCTATCATTCGCCAGTTTCGCCCTCAGGTTCTCATCACATTCGACGAAACTGGAGGCTATTGGCATCCCGATCATATCGCTATCTATAAGTATGCCACCGGAGCATTCCATGCCGCAGCCGATGGAGTACAATACCCAGAGTTGGGACCCAGCCACGCCGTTTCCAAATTGTATTACGCCTCCTTTGCACATCGGCAAATTGCGATGATGACTGAATGGCTAGAGGATCAGGCTTACGAGGGCTTTCTCAGGGATCTTGATGTTGAGCACATGGGCTTTACCGACGAGCAAATCAATGTCGTTTTGGACGTTGACTGCTGGCAGGAGACCAAAGCCCAGGCATGGAGCAAACATCGCACACAGAGAAATAGCAATCCTGTCATCTCTCTTCTACCACAAGAAATGCAGCGCAAACTACGCAGCACCGAGTATTATCAACTGGTAGCTACACGTGTCGGACCAGACAATGTGGGGGATAACGATCTGTTTGCGCATGTACAAGCATAGTGGAGGCAGACAAATGCAGGAAAAGATCCCTGCATAAACATCTTCCACAGTCAAGGAGACAAAAGCTACGCTCAATAGCTCTCATCTCTAGGCCTTGAGCAGACTTTGAACAGGTGTATCTTCCGGAGATCATGATTGCCCCTCTCAGGACTGCCGGGATCGCTCCATCAATGTCGTTAGTGCCCCTGCAAAAGGAGACGACTTCGTAGCCGCTATTAGTTTACTAGCTTGGTCCGCTTCCTTGTTAATTTTCGCAAGTTTTTCCCGAGCAGCCTCTTGTTTTTTGTGCAATTCCCCTATTTGACGCCATATTTCCTCAGTTTTCTGTTGCTTGAGTTGCTCGACAATTTCTTTCATTTTCTCATTAGCTTCTAAAATTGTATCCTCTCAGTATTTTGGGGTAATACAGCCGGGTCATCGGATGGAGAAGGCCCTTCTATCCCGGATCCAGCCAGAGAATCAGTATCTCCCTTCCCGAGTTCTTGAGAAGATACGTTTTTTCTCATTTAAAAAATCATCCTATCTCTATAAATGGCATTATTTCTACTATCGCTTATATTATTCTAATATATACTATTCGCAATAGATGCTTCTAAATGTGTCCTTGTCCAAGGCAGATCAGTAAAGATGGCTCACGAACCAGATAGCCGCCAACATTTGCTTCCCACTGCAAAGCGGTCTCTTCTTATACCTCTACCCATATATTCTAAGCATACCCAATGCAAGAGGGATTTTCCAGGGGGAAAGAGGGACAATTTGGCGGAGAACGGAACACAGATCAGGAGGGATAGGCCTTAACTACCTCTTACCCAGTTTCGCTAGCATAACACCCTTCAGCAACGTAACCTCCTCCACTTTCAGTAGCATCACCAGACCGAAGTAAGCGCCAGCAGCCAGACCACCAACTCCGATAACCGTGATTACACGGCTCACGAATCCGCCATGCGCAAAGAAACCTATATAGCCCAATCCTGTCTGCAATCCCCAGGCAATGGCCACCATCACAGCCGTCGCTAGCATAATCTTCAGCACGGCAGGGATCATCTGGCTCAGTTTTAAAGGACCAATCGCGATCCTCAACACCACGAGCAATACAACGGCATGCACAGAGTTCTGCACTGCATTGGCAAAGGCTAGCGCAGGCATGCCAATCGTGTGCCAGAAAGGCAGAGCTATAGCCAAGTAACCAAGCACGCCTACCAGTAACACTGCAACGGGAATTATCGTATTTTTGCGTGCATAGAAGGCACTGATTAGCAATTGGTCGATTGCGACAAAGGGCAATTGGTAGGCATAATTCTGCAACGCCGTAGCCGTCAGTATCGTATCATTGGCCGAGAAATTGTGGCGCTGGAAAATGGCAGCCACAATCGGCATGCGCAGAACGATGAGACCCGCAGCTGCTGGGACCATTAGCAATAAACCCAAGCGGAAACCTAGCGCGAGAGTATCTTTAAAACGATCCATGTGACCTTCTCTGGCATGACTGGTGAGCGTCGGCAGAACGGCAAAGCCGAGTGCGGCGGCAACCAAGCCTATCGGGAACTGGATCAATGTCGTCGCAAAGGTCATGGCCGAATAGTTGCTAGCACCACAAGACTTCATGGTGCTCATGATACTGTGTCCTCCTCCAAGAGTGCCGCTTTGAGTGACTAAGAATTGAGCTTGCAACTCTAGCTTAACAAAGCCAACCCTTAGCCAAAGATACGTTACCTTGCTCGTGAAAGACATGCACGGTGTACTTGAGGCCAAACTCTGATCGAGGATGGCAACGGCATTACTGACAATGTAACTAAAGGCTATCGGAATATAGAGTTTCAAAATACGCCTGATGGCGGGATG
>Ga0193729_1000996_pt1 | contig 14697 bp, 9 predicted proteins | sample U1c2metaG_FD_143036 | JGI IMG/M metagenome (GOLD analysis project Ga0193729, IMG submission 143036) | Soil microbial communities from a riparian zone of the East river system, Colorado, United States - U1c2 | ecosystem: Environmental > Terrestrial > Soil > Riparian zone | place: USA: East River... | reverse complement strand
AAAATGAGTTGAAAGCGCTCGCCGAAGATGCGGACGTGTCGGACAGCGCCCGTCGCGTCCTCCATAAATATCTCGACCGATAGGAAACGGCTGAACGACCAACCCGCCGAGTATCCGAAAAAGAAAAAGCAACGACTCATTCCCCCATAAGAACGCGGCCCGGAAATCGCAATGAGCCGTTGCTAGCGTTGGAGCAAAACAAAAGCCGCCACGCGGTGAAGCGTGACGGCTGATTGTGTAAAATGCTGTTGCTTGGGTGGCGCGGGCGCCGCTTTACTGATTGTTGTTGACCACTTTCGCCGCGGGCTTGTTCATCTCAACCTGCGCGCTCACTTTTTGGATTTGCGCTCCCTGCTCTCTGAGCTGGGCCGTCAAGACTTCCATTCCTTTCGCTTGCTGAGCGACTGTTGCCTTTAACTCCGCAATGCTTGCTTGCTGGTTGTCAATTTTGCTCTGCTGTTCCTCGACTTTTTTGTGTTCTTTGAGGAACTCGTTGAGCAACATCACGCTCATCTCCTTGTAGTGCACGCCCATGGGTTGACCGTCCAAGTACGATGCCAAGGCTGGGCAGGCCTCTGCCACGTCCTCGGCGATCAGGCCAAAGGCCATCGGCTGCGCGGGGTTAGTCTCCTTCTTAATCCGGTAGGTGACTGGTTTCAGCTTGAAGATCGCTTCGCTGAGTTTATCCATCGGCTTGATCTCTTCTTTGAAACGTCGCGAGGACGTGTCGATGCCGAGTCGCTGAAAATTGACCCCCGCCGCCGTCTCAATACTAACGTCGAAAACCGTCCCAACCGTGGGCTGAGGATTGCTGGCAATACCGGCGATAAAACACCGCGTTGGATCGATCCCCCCGAATCCGGTATCTGAGCCGATGCGGATCGTATTGCTTTCGTCAACGTGGTTGAAATTACTACCAGCGTTATCGCCCAGATAGACATTGAAGCTCCCCGTGGTGACAGCAGTCCCCGCTTCGTTACCGAAAGCTGTGTTTCTATCACCGTTGGAAAACTCGAGCGCATTATCCCCGAAGGCTGAGTTTTGTCGCCCCTCTACGTTGGACGCAAGCGCGTTCGCACCGAACGCATTATTCATGTCGCCGAACACAGCGCCCACATTGGCACCAAGCGCGTTGAAACCGAAGGCGTTGTTGACGTCTCCGGTTAAGTTATTCTGGAGCGCTTGACGGCCGACGGCGGTGTTTGAAGCGCCATCAATGTTAAGCGTGAGCGCATCGGCACCAATGGCCGTGTTGTCTTCGCCGGTAGTGTTTTCCCGCATCGCATCGGCACCAATGGCCGTGTTAAAACCGGCAGTGGTGTTGTTCCTGAGCGCTGCAGCGCCAATTCCGGTGAGATGGTTGCCGGTGGTGTTCATGAAGAGCACTCGAAAACCAATGGCCAAGTTGAAGTTGGCGGTGTTGTTGGTGAGCGCATCCGTCCCAATGGCCATGTTAAAGCTGCCGCTGACGTTGCTGGCAAGCGCGCTAGCACCAATAGCCACGTTCCAACCGCCGGTGGTATTGTCATGAAGCGCATTTAGGCCGGCGGCGGTATTGGCGATCCCGCTGGTGAGGCTGAACAGAGCGTCCGTGCCCTCAGCGGTGTTGGCGCCGGGATAGCCGCCATCCGGCGCCGGGCTGACCGCGAAAGCTTTCGGCGCCGGCGAAAGCACAAAGCAGGCGAGCGCGATCGGGATGAGAAGGAAAGCACGCTGCCAAGGCGACCGGCGGATTGATTTTCTGAAGTGTAGAGTTGTCATATTTTTTGTTTTCATTTTTTTGTTGAGTTGGATTGTTGAACTGCATTGACTGCAATCCAGTTCGGCGCGGAACCAGGAACCATCCTCACGAGGCGCTTTTGACCAGCCGCCTCACTTCGGCTGACTCGGGGCTCCAGCTGGATCTGGAGATGGCGTTAGGCGGTATTCCAACGAAAGATCAGCCCCACGGGCTTCTTCAGCTCGGCCAAAGAGGCGTTGAAACATCGGGTGACGTAATCGACTACTGAATTACCAGCTCCACAAAAATGTGTCAAGCTTTATTATTGAGAGCGGGCATACTCTTGTTCTGAAAAGGATGTTCTGGGTCACGAGAAAACGCGTAACGGAAATTCAACTTGGAATTACGGCGCTCGGGCGCCGCGATTTCTTCTGGATTTCTAGCGCCAGTATTGCCACCAGACTCATCCAGATCGCCCTCCCGCGGTTAATTTGAGGCGAACGAGACTGTTGTCCTCCATAGGGGTATCATCATCTTGCTTCTGATCGTCAATGCTCAGTTCCAGCCGAAAAAATAGACAACTGTAACCTAAACCAAAACGTCCGTAGGCGCGCTGTCTTGTACAAGTATGACGTGCCCCAAGAAAATCGCTGTGTAGGCGAGAAGCGATAAGGTGGTTAGATTGCGAAAAAGGGATCACAAGTCCGGCACAGCGAAAAAATGACGCCGCAGCATTTGAAATATGTCAGCTTTGCTGAGGGTAAATCTCAACCTTCACCGGTGCTGGCGTTTGGTTGCGAGACTCGAGTTTCGCTAACGGGTAACTCAGTGTAGGTCCAGCTTAGTCTCACTTTATTGCCTGCGTTTCGAGAAGAACCGAAGCAACCCGCGAGATCTTTTCCTCCGAGAGTTCAGGATAGATCGGAAGAGACAGACATCGTTGACACAGAGTCTCAGTTACGGGCAGATCCCCGGGCCGGTATCCGAGATAACGATACGCTTTTTGCAAGTGGACAGGTAAGGGGTAGTGAATTCCGGTTTGAATGCCGGCTTCATCCAAAATGCGCCGCACCCGGTCGCGCTCAGGAGTTTCGATAACATAACAGTGCCATACACACTCAGAGTCTGGGAAACGCGCTGGTAATGCAAAGGATGAATCTCCAAGCAGCCCACTGTAATTCGCCGCGCAAAGTGCGCGAGCCGTGTTCCATCCGTCGAGCCGCCCCAACTTAATCGCGAGAACCGCCGCTTGAAAGCTGTCCATTCTATAATTGTAACCGATCTCATCGTGGACGTAGCGCTCGCTCTGGGCATGATCGCGCAGGGAGCAGGCGCGCCGCGCGATCGCCAGATCATTCGTAACTAGAGCTCCGCCTTCACCGTATGCCCCAAGATTCTTGCTGGGGTAAAAACTGAAGCAAGCAACTCTTCCGAATTGGCCAACCCGCTTGCCGCGATAGCGTGCTCCATGTGCTTGCGCGGCGTCTTCAATAACGGGTATTCCATGTTGATCAGCAATCGCATTGATGCTATCCATGTCCGCAGGCATGCCATAGAGGTGTACCGGGATAATAGCTTTGGTGCGCGGTGTGATTGCGGCTTCAAGCTTGGATGGGCACATGTTCCGACGCGCAGGGTCGATATCTACAAAAACCGGCCTCGCGCCGGCGTAGCTGATCGCCCAGGCAGTTGCTATAAAAGTCATCGCAGGTGTAATCACTTCATCTCCCGGGCCGACATCGAGGCAACGTAGGGCAAGATGGAGCGCGCTCGTGCCGCTGTTCAGGCTCACACAATGATCGACGCCGCAATAGGCTGCGAATTTTGCCTCGAAATCTGATGTCGCTGGTCCTTGAGCAAATCTCCCCGATTCGCAGACGTCTTCCAATGCCGTTAACACTTCAGTGCGGATGCTATTGTATTGAGCTTCAAGATCGAGGTAAGGCACAGTTGTCATATTGTCCGTTCTGCTTTGTTGCCTGTTAGGTTGATGTTAAGAATGGGGGCGGTCACTGCCGCTTAGCTTGGCGCAGAATTCCTAAGGTGATCAAGCGAGTTCGCAGAATAGCGGATTGCCACCCAGCCGGGGCTACTGCTCGGCTCGGGTAACGACAACCTTGCCAAGAAGCTTAGCATGAGCTGCATCGTAGAGGCGAAATTCGTAACTTATCCCAGCTTGGACCCAGGGTGCATCACCTGATCCCTGCGGAGTCTTGGAAGCGAAAAGTCGCTCGGCTTGACCACTTTCCGAGACGTAAACTTCTCCCTCGCTTCCGTCGCCTGTTGTCCAGCTAATTGTCGTGGTTCCCATCCCGCTCCCAGCCGGGACGGGATTCGGAGTCGCTTTTATCGCCGAACCAGTTTGAGCGATTGGCGACGCGGCAGCAGCAGTAGCTTCGGGTTTCGTTGTTCCAGCGGCCGACTCGGGATGCTTCGACTCACAGGCAGCGAACAAGAGACATGTTACGGCGGTTGCGATCGAAATCGTTGCTTTCATAAGGGCGTGCTAAGGCAAAATCCAGGTCTTGTCAATCGACAACCTGCTCGCGCTGGAAGGTTTGTTCATGAGTCATGTATCTCATACACGTGAGCGATACCACCCTGGTTTAGACGTGGCAATAAGGGCTGTCGATGGGATTAATACGCCAAGCGCAAATCAGTGAGACGAGATTGGGAAAGGTTGCGTGTAGCGATGGTCTCAAAGCCTGCACTATCCAAGAGCCTTGGCCACCTCACCCATCGGCGCACTAGACACTGGAGCAATGGCGGGAGCTTTGCTAATCGGCGCAAGTTGCCGTGTCGCAATTCGGTGGATCGATTGTCTCGTTTTCGGGCTCAGTCGGAGCAACCCTCGGAATGTCTGGGAACTGGAGCGCATTGATTTCGTCATCGATGTTCGCGACTTCCGGACGGGAAGCGCGCCACTGCGAATAAGCAGCCACAACTTTTTCGAGATGGCCATAGCCCAGCGACATCTTGCCAGGAAACAATTTCGCCTGGATTGCGGTCCCCGGGTTTGCCAATTTCCAGCGACGGGAAGAACGCAGCCGCGCGGCGGCGTTTTCAGCATCATCCAGCAAACGCGAGAGTCTGCGGGTATCCCAAAGCTGTTTCCGCAATCGATCTGTCAGCTCCGAGATGCTCCGCTCGTGCCGCTGTCGTTCCGCCTGCAGCATTCGGAGTTCCACGTGATATGAGGCTTGCTGCTGAGCATGTTCCTTTTGCACTCTTTGGAGCTCCGCGTGATAGGAGGTTTGCTGCTGAGCATGTTCCTTTTGCACTCTTTGGAGCTCCGCGTGATAGGAGGCTTGCTGCTGAGCATGTTCCTTTTGCACTCTTTGGAGCTCCGCGTGATAGGAGGTTTGCTGCTGAGCATGTTCCTTTTGCACTCTTTGGAGCTCCGCGTGATAGGAGGCTTGCTGCTGGGCATGTTCCTTTTGCAACGTCGCAATTATCTCCTTGGCCCGGTGATATTCGCTATCAACAGTCGCTACATATCGGACCCGTTCATAAAAGGCAGCTTCCATTTCCTCGGCTGCGGCAGGCGAGGCCTCGGACGGCTGCGGAGTTTCTATCATTTCGGTGGAAAGTTGCGTCGCCCGCTCGACGAGCGCCGAATTGGTTTCGGGATCGCCAATTTTGAAATCAGCGGGAACCTTGGAACTGTTGATCCGTTCCTGGAGAGGCTTCAAAGAAGCGGTGACATAGCGTTCGCCGACGAATTTGAGGACGGAGCGCATCGCGGTTTCGGGCGAATCCACAAGCTCGGAATACCGCAACCGGAGGACAACCCGAGGACCGTAAGCTTGCTCAGCCTTCAGACATGCGCTAACCGCCCTAAGCCAGTAGCCATAGGCCTCCTCTTCGTTGGCTACCAAACGATTTCCCGCAATGCGGTGGAAGTTCAGCATCGAACGTACTACCGAGGGAACGTCGCGAACGATGTGGATGAACCGTGCCTTCGGAAAGAGTTTGCGCAAACCGCAGATGTAAAAGGAGTATTCCGGCGTTCCATCCACCCATCGCGCCTTTGGTTGGGACTTTGGATGGCTCGTTTTGGAAGGGCTCGGTGCCCTATGCGCGCCGGGGAAAGATACCACGCGCCGTTTTCTGTCCAGGTCTTTACGATGTCTCAGGATCAAGTCGTTGATAGTCTGACCGAAACTGGCGAAGAATTCATCAGACTGAACATCCATTGCACTAAGAACGGAGCGAATGCCGCGTGCCGCTCCGATTTGGTAGCGAATGGCGAAATCAATGGCGATATCTCCCATCCAGCTTGACTCCGGGAGTGCTACAATGTTCGGATGCTGCCCGAGACACCACGTCAGAACGCTTGTCCCCGAGCGTGGCGATCCCACCACAAAAATCGGCTTGTTTACCTTATTCTGCATTTCAGCGTAGCAGTTGCGCGCGGGGTTACTTACGAGCTCCTCTGGTTCTCGCGCGCAGCACGATTCATCTTACATGAGCCGTCAATTTTTGCATCCCAATGGCGGCGGGTTGTCAATAGCTGGAGCCAGGCGGTGAGGCACTGAGCAGGTCGCATTTCGTTCTGAAGTTTCGGCAATCGGTTGCTGGAGGTCACTGTATTTCGCTCCCAAATCGTAAAAAAGTGTTCGACCCTGTTGGTTAAATTCACCTTCGATTGCATCGGCCGCGGCGGGCGCAAAGGGCCCAGTCAATTTGAGTCTTCTTTTGGGATGACGCCGGACCCTAACCAAGGCGCCAGGTGAGGATGGTCGAGCCTGCTCGATCCACGCTTGCGATACAGATTGGCTTGTTTGTTCGGGGACGGAAGATGCCGGTTGGCCCGTACAACTTGTCGCCGGGTCATCGTCGCCCGGACACACGCTGAATCTTTTTTGTCGCGGTCTGGCTTGGTAGCGTCGATCTGGAGGTCTGAGGCTTACGGCGCATCCAAAAACTACCTCCGCCCCAGGATGCTAGACTCGGAAAAGTCGCTTTGAGATCCTCCTTATAGTAGTAGCCGAGATAGCTATTAGACATCAGCACTTCGAACTCGGAGTTGAAACTTAGAAACGCCTGGAGCAGATATTGCTCGCTCCAAAAGCGAAATTCGTCCATCACCCAATCACGCCGGTAATCGAACGGAAAGAAAATGTCGTGGACGTGTACGATGACACCCGGCCTGAGACGCGGCAACAGTTCCAAGAACAGATAATTGACGTCTCCTCCTATTTTGACCGTATGCGAGCTGTCGATGAAAAGGATGTCGCCAGAACCCAGTTGTGAAAAGAAGTTAAGATCGACATCTTCCACTCTTTTCTCGATCAGGGAATGTAATCCGGGAAAGCCCGGTTTGAGAAATTCTTGAGGAAACGGCTCGATACAGATGAGGGCCGAGCCTTTGTTTTTCGCGGCCGCCTCACCTGAGACCAGAGAAGAGAATCCGCTTCCGACTTCAATGATCAAATGTGGCTGGAAATGGCGAACCATGCAGTAAGCAACCAACGCATCTGTGCCATCAAAGAGACCGTTAGTAAGGTAAAACCGGCTCGGTCCCCCAGTGGGTTTGCTTGGAAACTGTTCATATTCCTCGCGGAATTTTGGAAACCTCTTTCGCAGTAGATCGAGCTGGACAGAATCGTTCATGTCGATGCCCACGAGTTTGCTCGGCCTATTCCAGAGCGTTTCGGGCAAGGTTTGGGTATCGGGAATGGGTTGATAGAAGTGGACCGGCGTCACGTGAAAACCATGCCGCTCCCACACTCGAAAGCACTCGAGAAAGTTTGCGCCGTGCAGACAACGAGGGATGACCGTTGCGATAAACCGGGAGAGTTCCGCCATGTCGATGTTTCCGCGCAGCGTTTCGTCTGCAAGGTCGCGCAGAACCAGCGGGGCGGAGTCGAGGGCACGTCTAACCTGCACCGAGTCAATGGGCGTCTCGGGCTGACTGGCGGCGTACAGGCAAAAGTCATATACTGTCGAATCCGCTATCCAAGAGATTTCCATCTGTCCGGATGGTTCCCGGCTGAGCAGCTTTTCATCGCCGCCAGAGGTCGAAACGCGCACCTCCCCTCCAGCGGGATCGTTCGTTCCCCATGAAATCATAACGCGGTCTTGCCCAAAAGAGACGGGGTTCGGCGTTGCAATGATTTTCCCAGTAATCGTATCATGCAGATAAGTCGGAATTACCGTTGCGATAAACCGGGAAAGTTCTGCCATGTCGATGTTTCCGCGCATGATTTTGATGGCGAGCTCGCGCAGAACCACTGCAAAGATCTGGCGAAAGTTGGCAGTATCCAGATAACTGGGAATCACCGTTGCGATAAACCGGGAGAGTTCTGCCATGTCGATGTTTCCGCGCAGCGCTTCGTCTGCAAGGTCGCGCAGAACCAGCGGGGCGGAATCGAGGGCACGTCTAACCTGCACCGAGTCAATGAGCGTCTCGGGCTGACTGGCGGCGTAAAGGCGAAAGTCATATATCGTCGAATCCACAATCCAGGGGATTTCCTTCTGTCCGGACTGGCCCTGGCTGACCAGCTGTTCGTTACCGGAAGAGGTTAAAACGCGGACCTCGCCTCCAGCGGGATCGTTCGTTTCCCATGAAATCACTACGCAACCTTGCCCGAAAGAGATCGGATTCGGGTTCGCGCTGATTTTCCCTGTGATCGCTCTGGCGCGCTGCGTGTTAGTCACTCGTAGGAACCAAGATCAGCTTGTCGCTGCTATCGCCATGTCCGGCTGTGCAACCGCTGCCGATTGCTCTAAACGGCTGAGATGCTCATCGCTGAACAAAAGCTCTAGCTTTTTGTGCGCCGTATCGGTTGAATAAAGGGCGCGTGTTTTCTTAATGCCGTTCTCAGATATCCTATTCCAAAGGTCCTCCGATTCGTAAAGCTCAACCATGGCCCGCGCGAAATCTTCCGGCTCGTCCGCTACCAGGATATCTTCACCATTTTGAAGCGCCATCCCTTCGACGGCCAATGAGGTGGCGACCACCGGCACGCCAAAAGCCATACTTTGATTGATCTTGCCTTTCACGCCTGCGCCGAAGCGCAACGGGGCAACAGATAACTTTACGCTATCAAAAAACGGACGAGCATCTGTCTGTAATCCCGCGACAATGATCGTCTCAGTCGCCAATGTAACTACTTCCGGCGGCGCCTTGTCGCCGATGATGTAAAATTTGGCATCGCGCAGACGCTCGCTCACCAGCGGATGAATTTCTTTCAGGAAAAAGAGAACAGCGTCGATGTTTGGCGTGTGTTGAAACCCGCCGATAAAAAGCCAGTCCCGGCGCAGCGCAAAGGGCGTGCTTGACCCCGGAATCTCTACGATGTTGGAAACCACTTGTATGGGTTTGTCGGGCCGCTTCTCCTGGAGCAACTGCTGCTCGACGCAGCTCACCACCCAGGTCTCGTCAGATTGATCAATCAATTCATGCTCGAGCCGCTGTTTTTCCTGTGCGTTCCGCCGCACCTCGGGGTCCCTGGTTAGACGTGCCTCTCTGTCTTCACGCAGGAAATGAAGATCAACCGTGTCAAAAATAATGCGGCTTTGCGGTGCAAACATGCGAACATCTGTGATGTGTTTGCGTGCAAAGTCACGCCGACTGAGCACGACGGCGTCGAACTCCGGACCGTGCGCGCTGAGGTAATCGCGCATGCTCTTAATATGAGGATGATAGAAAACTTGGATGCCGCGTCTCTGTAGTTCGCCCGTATACGGAGGAATGTTCGCCAGGTTATCTGGAATGAAAGTAACGCGATGGCCGAGCTGATGGAGGAGCTTCAGGATTTGAAACATCCGCACCGAGCCCGAATCCTTGTCGGGCATGGGAACGTGATGGTCGATCACGAGAATGTTTTTTCGGCCCGGCGGCGGATGCCGCAGGAATGTCAAATCGCCATTCACTGGTTTTGCCATCAGCTCGACGTCCCACCTTTCCGCAAATGTCGCGCGGTTAATATCCTGATGTTTTTTTGTGCCGGTTGCGAGATCGGTTCCTCCGGTTGCTCCTTCGTAGTGGATGACCTCGCTTAGCGGCTGATATAATACTTTGTAGCCGGCCCGGCGTACCTTGAACGACAGGTCGGTATCTTCGTAATAAGCAGGCGCGTAGCGCGAGTCGAAACCACCCACGCTGTGAAACAGCGATTTGGGAATCATCAACGCTGCCGCTGAGCAATAATCTACTTCGCGGAGATAATTGTATTCGGGTTTTTCAGGGTTCTCGGACTTGCCATAGTTCCATCCCGAGGCATCCCTCCATATAATGCCGCCTGCCTCCTGTAAACGACCATCCGGGTAAACGAGTTTTGAGCCGACAACACCTGCTTGCGGTTCTTCAGCAAAGGTATCCATCAGCGCGCTCAGCCAGCCGTCCTTAACAATTGTGTCATTATTCAAGAAAAAGAGATATTTGCCGCGCGCCTTTTCCGCACCGCGGTTGCAGGAAGTGATGAAACCGGCATTCGTCTCGTTGCGCAGATAAATAATACCGCCAATCTGAGAGACAAGTTCAGGAGTACTGTCCCTGGAGCAGTCGTCCACGACAATCACCTCGAAGCACGATCGTTCTTGCACAGTCTGCAGCGAGGCAAGACATGCGTGTGTAAATGGCAGCTGGTTAAAGACCGGAATAATAACCGAGACCTCAACCTCCTTGTGCGCCGGAAAATGAAGAGACCTCAATGGCAATGAGGGAACCGGCGCAGCCGGAGCCGCGGGAGCTTTATTCGGTACACCACTTTCCATTGCGGCAACTTCGTCAACCGAATTGGTGCCTTCCGAACTACCAATCTTCTCATCAAGCTGCGCCGCGCTCCTGGGAATCTTCGGGACCTGGGCGGCCTTGATTTCATCATCGATCTTCGCGATTTCCGGGTGGGCAATGCGCCATTTGGAATAGGTGTCCACAATCTTTTCAAGGTGTCCGTAACCCATCGACACTCTCCCGTGAGACAGCTTTGCTTTGAGCGTTGCCCCGGGGTTGGCCAATTTCCACCGGCGGGAAGTGCGGAGCCTGCCAGCCGCGCTTTCCACATCCTCAAGCAGGTGCGAGAGCCTTCTCGTATTCCACAGCTGCTTGCGTAACCGATCCGTCAGCTCCCCGATGTACCTCTCGTCTTCTGCCAGATTTACGTTCCTCTCGTGAAGCAGACGGTTCATTTGCATTATGCGATCGCGCAACTGCTCGATCTCGCTGGTATAGTGGTCGCTTAGTTCCTCGACTTGGGCAGCGTGGGCGAGTAGTTCCTCGACTTGGATTTTGTGGCGGGCTTCAGTTTGCGCAACGTGGGCACTTAATTCCTCGACTTGGGTTTTGTGGAGGACTTCGGTCTGCGCAGCGTGGGCGAGGAGTTCCTCGACTTGGGTTTTGTGGAGGACTTCGGTCTGCGCAGCGTGGGCGAGTAGTTCCTCGACTTGGGTTTTGTGGCGGGCTTCAGTCTGAGCAAGGTGGGCATTGAGCTCCTCGACTTGCGACTTGTGCCGAGCTTCCGTTTGCGCAAGATGGGCGCTGAGTTTCTCGATTTCAATCGTGTGGCGAGCTTCCGTTTGCGCAAGGAGCTCGCGGTAGAGATGCTCAACCTGGGCAATCCTTTCTGGAATGAAGGCATTCAGCCGGCTGACCGCTCCGGGAAGCAAATTGGCTTCTCGCGGCTTCCCAGTTCGCGGAGTTTTCGCTATCTTCCCTTTGTTCCTTCTTCTAGCCGATGCTTCGGCAATCAAAGCGCGATAAAGTTCGATCACTTCCGCAGAGACGCGGGCATCGATCATTTGGTCAATCGTGAAATGGGTGTGGCGTCTCCGCGCCGCTACCAGCGCTGCGGCGCTTTCTACTTCCGCATCGGGCAGACCAACGAAGCGCGTAATTCGCCGCAATTCCCCTTCCGCGTCTCCGAAAAAGAAATCGTAATGAGTAACGAGTCGGTCTTTCCCCTTTGTTGTCTCAATCAAGCGTCGGTTATAGATTTCCCAAAGCCGCAAACCAAACGAATAAGACGTTCCGTTTCGTTCCTGCATCGAGTAAGCGACTTCAAGCGGATTCCGCACGACGATTAGCGTCTTCAGCGTGGACAAGAGGTCCTGCCAGAATGGCAGCGTCAAACTGTTGCGCGGATCCTTCCAACCCCAGACGCTTGCCGAATGAAATCCTTCGATCAGCAGCCGCGCTTTCATACGCAAAGGATCAAGCCGGGGGTCTGCGAAGTTCTCGTCAGGCTTTGGGGGCAGATCCCAGGCGCCGCCGAGCTCATTCAACAATTCGTCATTCAGCGCCACGAACCCCAGATGTTCCCAGAAACCCTCGGGGTTATCGGCTTGCGCTGGCATCAATTCGCTTTCTGGCCCCAGGTAGAGCCCGCAAGTATGCAGTAGCCTCGTGAGCATCGACGTTCCTGAGCGATGCGCGCCGGCGATGCAAACGGCGGTATTGGCGGTCGATGAGTCCTTCAAGTGTTTTCGCTTCAAGAAGCAGACAAATACTTATGTGGAATGCAAATGCGTATCATAGATGCCGCACACGGTAAACTCCAATCTGAACAAACAATTTCTTCGGATCTGTTTGTCGTGGCCTCTGCCCAGTTTCCACAAGCAATTGATCCGCGATTATCCGAGAAGAAGCTGAACTGGAACAAAACGCCGCTCGCCTAAGGGCAAGCTCGAAAAATGATGGCAATGTTCACTTGTTCGCGTCGATCTTCGAATTCCACGTGAGCGGTATTTTATCGCTCCACCACACCTCATACCCGGCTTTAGCAAAAAGGGCCCATGTTTGGCGGGGATGCCGCCATTTTAAGGGAACGAAACGGAAACCAGCCTGAGCTGCGGCTTGCGCAATCGTCTCCAGGCGATAAGTGACGCAGCCCGGATAAATCCAGTCCTCTCCGTTGTAATCTTCGTTTCCGATGATGAAGGTAGCGAAGAGCGCGCCGCTGCCCTTTAAATGATCGGAAATATCCAGGAGCCACTTCGCGATCTGGGCGCGAGATGCGTGGCTAAAGATCGACTGCGCGACCGCATAATCCGCCTGCACCGGATCGGTCGCGGACAAAGTCGATTTGAAAATAAAAGATGGCGCTTTGATCCGAATCAAATCGTCGCCCATTTCGTGCTTGATAGCTTCTTTCACCAGCCACTCATTCGGTTCGACACCGATGTAGTTACCGGAATTCAGGTAAGGAATGAAAAGACGGCCCGCGCGCAAAGACCCGCAACCCACATCGATCAGTTTATGGTGCTGTCGCAACCCTGCTGTCGTAAGCAGGTTAAAAGTCATCGCTGCAATCAGATCGTAATCCTGTGGTGGCCCGACATACGCGCGGTAGTGAGAATCGCCGGGCGTGAGACCGATACCCAATCGATCGAAAATTGGAGCAGTCGTCATTAAAAACCACTCTTAATATCTCACCGTGTCAATGTCTAGGACCAACCAGCCAATAGGGAGCCTGGCCATTTTAGTTGTACCGCTTTCTTAAACTCAATCCCGCGAAGTATTTGGTTGTGCCATAACGAACGGCATATCCGTCAACTGGCGCCGAGCACTCGCGCAGTTCATAGGGATGGTTGGCCTAAAATTCGAAAACTCCTCGATGACGAGCGGCTGTGAACGATCTACCTTTGCCGCCATGGATCGGATTGATGGACGAAGCGGCGATGAATTGCGCCCGGTCGCGTTCGATCTGGGCATCGCGCCATATGCGGGCGGGTCAGTGCTCGTTGCCATGGGTAACACGCGCGTGATTTGCGGCGTGACCATTGAGGAAAATGTGCCCCGCTGGATGAAAGAGCAAGGCGTAACGGGCGGCTGGCTTAGCGCCGAATACTCGATGCTGCCATACTCGACGCAGCCGCGAAAACCGCGTGACATTGTGAAAGGCCGAATTGATGGCCGCAGCATGGAGATCCAACGTTTGATTGGGCGATCGCTGCGAGCGGTTGTCGATCTCGAAAAGCTGGGGCCACGCACGGTCTGGGTGGATTGCGACGTCTTACAAGCCGACGGGGGTACGCGCACGGCAGCAATTACCGGGGCCAGCCTGGCTGTCGCAATGGCCTGCCGGAAACTTGCGAGGGAAAAAAAGATCGATGTGCCGCCGGTGCGAAAATTGGTCGCAGCAGTAAGCGCTGGTGTTCTCGATGGACAGGCGATCGTCGATCTTAATTACGAAGAGGACAAACTCGTCACCGTCGATTTTAATCTCGTGGCCACCGAGGACGGTGAATTCGTAGAGGTGCAAGGCTCCGGTGAGGAAGCGACATTTGCGCAATCACAACTGGACGAAATGCTCGCGCTTGGACGGAAAGGCATCGCGGAACTAGTCGCGGCGCAGCGCGCTGTTCTGGCACGAATCATGGTTTCGCCGCCGGAGTAGGGAGTGATGGGATGGACGGTTGTAATTCGTTTGCTTGACCTGCGCATTCGCGCTAGAGCGGAACCTTACGCATGAAGAAGGCGCTCATCACCGGCATCACCGGCCAGGATGGTAGTTATCTGGCCGATCTGCTGCTGGAGAAAGGCTACGAAGTGCACGGGATCATTCGCCGCGCCAGCACATTTAACACTTCACGCATCGATCATCTTTATGCCGATCCGCACATCAACGGGGTGCGCATGTTTCTGCACTACGGCGATCTGAGCGATTCGGTCAACCTGGTCAAACTTCTTTACAAATTGAAGCCGGATGAAATTTATCATCTCGGCGCGCAAAGCCATGTGCGCGTGAGCTTCGACATTCCTGAGTACACTTCCGATGTCACAGGGGTTGGCACGATCCGCATCTTGGAAGCCATTCGCGAAGCGGGGTTGCGTTCGCGTTTCTATCAAGCATCGAGCAGCGAAATGTTCGGCAAAGTGCAAGAAGTCCCGCAGAGTGAGAAGACGCCGTTCTGGCCGCGCAGTCCCTACGCTGTAGCAAAGGTTTTTTCGTATTGGGCCACGGTCAACTACCGCGAGAGCTACGGCCTTTTCGCAACCAACGGCATTATGTTCAACCACGAAAGCCCGC